>Ga0114931_10001062_pt1 | contig 34804 bp, 34 predicted proteins | sample 2SBtaG_FD_89579 | JGI IMG/M metagenome (GOLD analysis project Ga0114931, IMG submission 89579) | Deep subsurface microbial communities from Kolumbo volcano to uncover new lineages of life (NeLLi) - 2SBTROV14_V59a metaG | ecosystem: Environmental > Aquatic > Marine > Volcanic | place: Kolumbo...
CCGCACGCACATCTCACTAAAATAGAGCGTCCTATCTCATGAAAGCGCGTGCCTAAACACGACAGACCATACCATCGCGCCGCCCACGCTTCCCTTCCGTATATAACAATGTCAAAGAACAAATAACGCGACAAAACGTCACCCCCGCCCACTTGACAGTGTCAGGCGAGGCCAACGCATCGCTTACCCACCTTATATTAAGCCGGCAGCGTGAAAGTCAAGGACTGAATCGGCCCCCGGCTGGCGCGAGGGCTTTTTTAACAATTTTCCGGTATATTTTTCCTGTTGCTGCAATAAAGACCATGCAGAATCTTTAAAACGATCAGGAATTCATTGATTCCTATATGCAATTTATTGACAGCTAAAAACCCGGCTGGCAGGATAAGCCTGATTTGGCCCGGCCAGAACCGGCCGGGCAACCGGTTATGGACAACCAGCAAGGACAGCGCCCATGGGTGAGCCGGCAGAAAGAACGGCCGACACGCCGCAAACATCGCCACAGGTGGCGCAGTCGGCCATGCCAACCGCCCTTTCGCCCGATCTCGGCCGGCACATCGGCTCGCCCCGCTGGTGCGCAAAATTCGCCAGCCTCTTAATGCTGTGCGCCGCGGTCGTTGCTCTTGGCCTTTCGGGCATCGCCACGTTCAGCGCCCCGCCCCTGCCGCCATCCCCCCGCAGTGCCGAGACGTCGTCGCCAAAAGCTGAAACCCTGACTGGCTCCGAGCTACCGAAAACTTCCGAAACAAGGGCCAGCGCCCTGGCGCCAGCCGCGCCGGCCGCCCCGCCGGCCCCGATCGTCCGGCGCGAACGGGTGCGCCGGGGCGACACCCTGGCGGTGCTGCTCGCTCGCGCCGGCGCCAACCGCCAGCAGGCCTATGCCGCCACGACAGCGCTTAAGCGGGTATTCAACCCGCGCCGCCTGGCCATCGGCCAGCAGGTGAGCGCGGTTTTCGCGCCCGACGGCACCGCAAACGCCGGTGTCTTGCGCGAACTGACCCTGAAGGCGGATGTCGACCGGCTGATCCATGTCACCCGCGGGCCGACCGGCCGCTATGCCGCCACGAGAGAAACCATCCCGCTGGCCACCGCGCCGCGCCATGCCGGGGGGATTATCAATGACAGCCTGTTTCTGGCCGCCGAACGCGCCGGCATTCCTGCGCCGGTGACCGTGGATCTGATCCGGATCTACAGTTTCGCGGTCGATTTCCAGCGTGAAATCCGCGAGGGCGATCGCTTCGAGCTGTTTTTCGAGCAATTCGAGGACCAGAGCGGCACGACCGTGAAAAATGGCGACATTCTGTTCGCCGATTTGACCCTGCGCGGCGAAGCGCACAAGCTTTATCGCTACACCCCGGGCGATGACGGGCGGACCGATTATTTCGATGAACAGGGCCGCAGCGCGCGCAGGATGCTGATGCGCACCCCGATCGACGGCGCCCGCCTGACCTCGCGCTATGGCCTGCGCCGCCACCCGATTCTGGGCTATACCCGAATGCACAAGGGCATCGACTTTGGCGCAGCGCGCGGCACCCCGGTCATGGCCGCCGGCGACGGCGTGATCGAGCGCGCCTCACGCTATGGCGGCTATGGCAATTATGTCCGCATCCACCATAAAGGCGCTTATGCCACCGCCTATGCCCATCTCAGCCGCTTTGGCCGAGGCATTCGCAAGAACCGCCGGGTCAAACAGGGTCAGATTATCGGCTATGTCGGCTCGACCGGCCGCTCGACCGGGCCGCACCTGCATTATGAGGTGCTCAGGAACAACCGCCAGATCAATCCGCTTTCGCTGCGCCTGCCCACCGGCCGCACCTTGAGCGGCGACGAGTTGCGCCGGTTCAAGGCCGAGGTTGCGCAGTTGAAAACCCGGATCGCCGCGCTGCCGATGGAAAGCCGGCTCGCCCAGGTAAAAGCTCCCTGATTACCGGGTTCCTGATTACCGCGCCCCCCTGACCACCGTGAACCCCTTGGCGCGGAGCAAGGCCAGCAGGCTTTTGTCGCCCACCAGATGGCCGGCGCCGACGGTGACGAAGTGCACCCCCGGCTTTTGCAACAGCGCCACGATGTGAGGGAGCCAGGCGCGGTTTCGGGCGTAAAGCAGCGCCTCGGCAAGGCCCGGCGTCATGGTCTGATTGAGCACCACTTCAAGCCCGGCCAGGTCGGCGCCCAGCCAGGCATCGCGCATTTTTCCAAACAGGCTCTGCACGTCCTGCAACTCGTCCAGAGTTTCTTCGAACAGGTCACGCTGCACCGCCGGAGACAGGCTGGAAAACAGGGAGAGTTGCTGGCGCGCGGTCTCCAGGCCGAACACCGGCTTGCCGGTGGCCACCGCCTGATCGCCCAGCGTCTTGTCGATCCCGTAGTCGGGTGAAAAACCATGGGCGGCGGCGACCTGGGTGGCTAGGGTAACGCTGGCCAGCCAGGGCTTCATACGGTCATAGGCGCTCGGCGCCAGGCCTAGCCCGGCCAGCACCTTGCCCAGCGCGGCATAGGCGGCTGGCGGCATATGGTTTTTCAGGCTGTCGCCGGGCTGGTAAAGCCCCATCTCGCGCACCAGGGGGCCCAGAACCGCCGCGCTCGACTGCTCGGGCGTCATCTCGAAGGTGGCGTCATCGGCGGCGGCGAACAGGCGTTGCAATTGCGGGGTGAACCAAGGGGTCTGGCGGGTCATCAGATGAATGGAGCCGAACAGATAGACCGTGGCCTCGCCCTGGGAGACCGTCCAATAGGCCGGGGCATGAAGTCGTGCCGCCTGGCTCGCCGGAACGATGGCGACGACCAGGATGAACAGAACAAAGACGCGGCCCGCCAGACCAGCGTAAAAACGGCGCATTAATTCCTCCTCATCGGCTTGACGCCACCATAGGACGCCGCCGGGCGGGCTGTCAAAGCGCCCCCTTTCCCCTGGCTCGCCTTTGGCCTTATAGTCCCTCCCCGTTATCCTCTGAAACCAAAGACCTGTAACCCATGAGCAAAAAAGAGACCCGCAAAGCACGCCCCCCGATCCTGGCCGACAAGGACCATGATGCCCCGTCGGTTTTCCACCCCGAGAACCTGTTGCGCGAGGCGCGCCGTCAGAAGGGGCTAAAAAAAGGCGTGGTGGCGCCGGTCTGCATTCTCGACCCCGATGGCGATCTGCTGCAAAGCCTGCTTGCTCAGGGCCAGGCGCGCCTCGATGACCGCTGGTCCTGCTATCACACCACGCTCTACTGCTTCGAGCACGACGGCCAGGAGTTTGGCATTATTGGTTGCGCGGTGGGGGCCGCTTTCGCGGTGCTGCTCGCCGAGGAACTGTTCGCCTGCGGCTGTCGGCTGCTGATCAGCATGACCTCGGCCGGGCAGCTTGTCCAGCGCCGTCCGCCGCCCTATTTCGTGCTGATCGAAAAGGCCCTGCGTGACGAGGGAACCAGCTATCACTATCTGCCCCCCGCCCCCTTCGCCGAGGCTGACCCGGCGCTGATCGAGCGGGCCGAGCAGGCGCTGGCCGGCCTGGGCACCCCGGTGCTGCGCGGGGCAAGCTGGACCACCGACGCCCCGTTTCGCGAAACCGAGGCCGCCATTGCCGCCAACCGGGGGCGCGGCCTTGTCGCCGTGGAAATGGAGGCCGCCGCGCTTTACGCCTTCGCCCGGGCGCGGCGCCAGCCGGTGCTCTGTTTCGCCCATGTGATCAACCAGATGGGCCAGATTGAGGGTGACTTTGAAAAAGGCGCCGCCAATGGCGCCGAAGATGCCCTGCAGGTGATCGGCGCCGCCGCCCGGGCGGGGCTTGGCGGCACCGATTAGCGATCAGGTCTTTTTCTTAAATCCCGGGCCCGCCCACGCCCCCGGCCCAACCACCCGTGACAGGATACCCTTGAGGTGACTGGGCCGGAAGCATGGGCGGCTTGCCCCGAGTCCGCAAACCCCTCAGGCCGCCGCCTTGACGGCATGGCCGTTGATGATCAGCCCGCCCTCGCCGGCCGACACCTCGACCACCTCGCCGTCGCGCACCTTCCCTTCGAGAATGAGCGTGGCCAGCGGGTTTTGCAGATTGCGCTGGATCACCCGCTTGAGCGGCCGGGCGCCGTAAACCGGGTCATAGCCCGCCTTGGCCAGCCAGTTACGCGCGCCCTCGTCAAGTTCCAGGGTAATCTTGCGATCTTCCAGCAGGCGGGTAACCCGCTCGATCTGAATATCGACGATCGCCCCCATATGGGCCTCGGCCAGACGATGGAACAGGATGATCTCATCGAGCCGGTTGAGGAACTCGGGACGGAAGGCCGCCTGCACCACCTCCATCACCTGGCCGCGCACCGCGTCGGCCGGCTCGCCGGCTGGCTGGGCGGCCAGAATATCGCTGCCCAGGTTGGAGGTCAGAATGATCAGCACATTGCTGAAATCCACCGTCCGGCCCTGGCCGTCGGTCAGCCGGCCGTCATCAAGCACCTGCAACAACACGTTGAACACATCCGGATGGGCTTTTTCGACCTCGTCGAACAGCACCACCTGATAGGGCCGCCGGCGCACCGCTTCGGTGAGCGCGCCGCCTTCCTCATAGCCGACATAGCCGGGGGGAGCGCCGATCAGGCGCGAGACCGCATGTTTTTCCATATATTCCGACATGTCGATGCGCACCATGGCATGTTCGTCGTCGAACAGAAAATCGGCCAGCGACTTGGTCAGCTCGGTCTTGCCGACCCCGGTGGGACCGAGGAACAGGAACGAGCCGATCGGCCGCCCGGCTTCCTGCAAGCCGGCACGCGCCCGGAGCACCGCATTGGACACCGCCGCGATCGCCTCATCCTGGCCGATCACCCGCTTGCCCAGTTCTTCTTCCATGTGCAAAAGCTTGTCGCGCTCGCCGGTCATCAGCTTGTCGAGCGGAATGCCGGTCCAGCGCGAGATCACCGCGGCAATGTCCTGTTCGCGCACTTCCTCGCGCAGCAAGCCGCCGGCGTTCTGGTCGCGCGCCTCGGCCAGCTTGCGCTCCAGCTCGGGGATCACGCCGTACGACAGCTCGCCGGCGCGCGCCAGATCGCCGGTGCGCTCGGCGCGCTCCAGTTCGATACGCGCGGCATCCAGCTTTTCGGCCACTTTCTGCAACTCGTCGATCTTGTCTTTTTCGACCTTCCATTGCGCCGTCAGGCTGGCTGATTGCTGCTCCAGTTCGGCAATTTCCTTGTCCAGCTTGGCCAGCCGCTCCTTGGAGGCCTCGTCGGTCTCCTTTTTGAGCGCCTCACACTCGATTTTCATCTGCATGATGCGCCGGTCCAACTCGTCGATCGCCTCCGGCTTGGAATCCACCTCCATACGCAGCCGGCTCGCCGCCTCGTCCATCAAATCGATCGCCTTGTCGGGCAGAAAGCGGTCGGCGATATAGCGGTTCGACAGGGTGGCGGCGGCGACAATCGCGCTGTCGGTGATCCGCACCCCGTGGTGCAGCTCATATTTCTCTTTCAGCCCGCGCAGGATCGAAATCGAATCTTCCACCGTCGGCTCGGAGACGAACACCGGCTGGAACCGCCGCGCCAGAGCGGCGTCTTTTTCGACATGTTTGCGATATTCATTAAGGGTGGTCGCGCCGATGCAGTGCAACTCGCCGCGCGCCAGGGTGGGTTTGAGCAGATTGGAAGCATCCATCGCCCCTTCCGAGGCCCCGGCCCCGACGATGGTGTGCATTTCATCGATAAACAGAATGACCTCGCCTTCGGCATGGCTGATTTCCTGAAGCACTGATTTCAGGCGCTCTTCGAACTCGCCGCGATATTTCGCGCCGGCAATCAGCGCCCCCATGTCCAGCGACAAAAGGCGCTTGTCATGCAGGCTTTCGGGCACATCGCCGCTGGTGATGCGCTGGGCCAGCCCTTCGACGATGGCGGTCTTGCCGACCCCGGGCTCGCCGATCAGGACCGGGTTGTTCTTGGTGCGCCGCGAGAGCACCTGGATGGTGCGGCGGATCTCTTCATCACGGCCGATCACCGGGTCGAGCTTGCCATCGCGCGCTGCCTGGGTCAGGTCGTGGGTATATTTCTTCAAGGCCTCATAGCTGTCTTCCGCGGTCGCGCTGTCCGCCTTGCGGCCCTTGCGAATCTCGTTGATCGCCGCGTTCAGCCCCTGGGCAGTCACCCCGGAATCCTTGAGGATTTTTCCGGTCTCGCCCTCGCTGGCCAGGGTCAGCGCCAGCAACAGGCGCTCGGCGGTCACAAAACTGTCGCCGGCCTTGTCGGCGAGCTTTTCCGCCGCCTCGAACAGCCGCGCGGTTTCCGGCGCGAGGTGCAATTGCCCGGCCCCCGGCCCTTCCACTCTGGGCATCTTGCTCAGCGCCGCCTCGACGCCGGCGCGCGCCTGTTCCGGCCGCCCGCCGCTGGCCGAGATCAGATTGGCCGCCAAGCCCTCATCATCATCCAGCAGCACCTTGAGGATATGCTCTGGCGTGAACCGCTGATGGCCCATCCGCATCGCCAACCCTTGCGCCGACTGAATGAACCCGCGTGAGCGTTCGGTGTATTTTTCAATGTCCATAATCGCCCCTGCTTTCTTTCTGGCTTTCTTTCCAGGCCTGATTTACTGGGCCGTGAAACACATTATAATAACATCCACGCCCTTTGGCGCTGTCCGATTCCCTATATGGTGTGGCATTTTTGACACACAAGATAAAAAGGAAATTTTATTCCCGTGATCCATTCCGTTTTCCGCTACCCGGTCAAGGGGCTAAGCCCCGAACCCCTAGAGAGAGTTGTGGTTACGCCGGGCGAGACCTTGCCGATGGACCGCGCCTTTGCGCTGGCGCTGGGGGACACCACGTTTGACCCGCGACAGCCGGAATATCTGCACAAGACCAAATTCGCCATGCTGGCGCGCAATGAAAAACTGGCGGCGCTGCGCACCCGCTATGATGACGCCAGCGGCACGCTGCATGTCGCGCATGGCGGCCGCAAGGTGCTGGCGGTCGATCTCAAGACGCCAGAGGGCGCGGCAAGGCTGGAGGATTATCTGACCGATTATCTGGGCAAACAGGCGCGCGGCCGGCTGAAACTGGTCCACGCGCCGGGCCACAGTTTTTCTGATGTGGCGATGAAATGCATCTCGATCATCAACCTGGCCTCGGTGCGCGCCTTGGAGGCGGAAATCGGCACGGCGATCGACCCCTTGCGCTTTCGCGCCAATTTCTACATCGAGAAGCTGGATCCCTGGCGCGAGTTCGACTGGCTGGGCCAGACCATCCGCCTGGGCTCGGCGCAGGCCGTGGTCGAAAAGCGGATCGAACGCTGCGCGGCGACCAATGTCAACCCGGCCACCGCACAGCGGGACCTGAATATCCTGCGCAGCCTCCACAAGGCGTTTGGACATACCGAGCTGGGGGTTTACGCGCGCATCACAATGGGGGGGGAAATCGCCCCCGGCGACCGGATCCTGCCCCAGAAAGCATAGAAAACCTGTTGGCCTGGACGGCCCCCCTGGCTAAACTCGGCATCCGGCCGGACAGTCAAAACTGGCACCAATCACACCTTCAGGTGTCCCGAAAAGGTTTTGACCTGAACGGGAAGAATCGGGAAGGCGGTGCAATTCCGCCACGTGCCCAACGCTGTAAAGGGGATTGACCGGGCAACAGACCCACTGGAGTGACTTCCGGGAAGGGGCGCGGTCGAGATGAACCCTAAGTCAGAAGACCGGCCTGAAGGATTTTCCACAGCGCCTGGACCGCGCTGCGTGCCGTTTTCCATGAAGGGGAATGAAATGGAAAATTCCGACCGAACGAAACCTGTAACCCGTGGCTTCAGCAATGCCGCCCGGGAAGCGCTCTACCAGACAATCTTTTCCCGGCGTGACGTCCGGGGCCAGTTCACCTCCAAGCCCATTCCCGAGGATGTTCTGAGCCGTGTTCTGATGGCCGCCCACTACGCGCCGTCGGTAGGCTTCATGCAGCCCTGGAGCTTTATTCTCGTACGCGCCGAGGAGACCAAACGAAAAGTCCATGAACTCTTTGAAAAAGCGCATGGTGAAGCGGCCGAAATGTTCGAGGGGAAATCGCGCGCGGTTTATCGGAATCTGAAGCTGGAAGGCATTCTGGAATCTCCGATCAACATCTGCATCACCTGTGACCGGGACCGCGCCGGCCCTGTTGTCATCGGCCGAACGCATATCAAGACAATGGATGTTTACAGCAGTGTCTGCGCGGTGCAGAACCTGTGGCTGGCGGCCCGTGCCGAAGGGCTGGGCCTGGGCTGGGTCAGCATTCTTGACCAGCACCGTCTGAAACAGATTCTGGCAATCCCCAAACGGGTTATCCCCGTGGCCTATGTTTGCCTCGGCTATGTCTCCCATTTCTTCGACAAGCCGGAACTTCAATCTGCGGGATGGCGGCCACGCCTGCCGCTTGACGAGCTTGTCAACTTCGAGGCGTTCAACGAGGACGCCAGCGACCCTTTCGCCACAAGGCTTCTGGAGCGCATCCGCAAGGATCAGAAAAAAATCGAAGATGGCGGCCAGGTCGGGGACTTTGTCGCAACAGAGTGAGGCCCTGCCTGCAACCAATATCCGTCCCGGCCCCCGTGAGAGCCGGAGCCGGACACAAACAGCTAGGCTGCGTCGGTTTCGGCCTTGGTCGTTTCAGCCTTGGCGCGGCGTCGGCGCACTGTCTTTTTCGGCGCTGGCGCCTCGTTAACCGGAGCGGAATCTGAGGCATCGGGCGCAGCGGGCTGGGCGGCTTTTTCCCGGGCCGGCTTGCGCCGCACCGTGCGCCGCCGGGGCGCCGGTTTTTCCGCCGCCTCAGCGTCTTGCGAAGCCGGAGGAGCCGGGGGAGCCTCGACAACCGGTTCCGGCTCGGCCGGATTCAGGGCTGGCGTATCGGTGGAAACCGCATTTTTGGCCGCATCGGGCTGAACCACGTCGCCGGACGGTTTTTCACGTGGGCTCTGATCATCGGTTGTCTGATCGCCTGCCGTCTGGCGACGCTGGCTTCCGGGCGCGCCGCCATTGGCCGCCATCACCCGAAAATAATGATCGGCATGCTGAAAGAAATTCTCGGCCGCGACCCGGTCACCCGACGCCAGGGCGTCGCGGGCCAGCGATTGATATTTCTCATAAACCTGAGCCGCATTACCGCGAATTCTACCGTTTGGCCCGGCGCTGTCGACAGTCCGGTTACCCGACTGTCCATGTTGGCCATGCTGACGGCGCGGCGAACGCCCCCGCATCCGCTTGGAGTTCTGACTTGGTCTCATCCCGATTTCTTACTCGTTATTTTGTGTTTTCCTGACGCCGGCTCTCAACGCCGCTTGCGCGTCACCCTCAGGCTCTCGACGCTCATTTCATCGATATGAAGATTAAGAACCGATTTATGGCAGCCACTCCACGCCATTGGCGGTTCACATTTCCAGACTAGCCGGATGGTCGGGACTTTCCAACCGCAAAATGCGCCTGAGGTGATTTTTTTAATCAAACCGCGCCACCAAACAGCGCTCAACGTCGCCCAGATCGCGAAAACAGTCAATCCGCGCGCCATGGCGCGCCAGAAGCACGCTCACCGCCGCAGCCTGCCCGGCGCCCACCTCCAGCGCCGCCAGGCCGCCCGCCGCCAGCCAGCAGCCCAGATCAGGCGCCAGCACCCGGTAGGCCGCCAGGCCGTCATCGCCGCCATCCAGCGCCGGGCGCGGCTCATGGCGCGCCACCTCGGGCGCCAGGCCGGCGATAGTGCCCGCGGCGATATAGGGCGGATTGCTGATAATGACATCAAAGCGGGCCGCCGGCGACAGGGCGGCAAACCAGTCGCCAGCCACAAAATGCGCCCGGCCCGCCAGCCCCAGCCGGGCGGCATTGGCCCGGGCAACCGCCAGCGCCGGCGGTGAAATATCGACCCCGACCCCGCGGGCGCACGGCCATTCCGACAGCAGGCTGAGCAACAGACAGCCCGAGCCCACCCCCAGATCGAGAACCCGCAGCGCCTCGCCGCGCCGCCCGGCCAGTGCGCTGAGCACCGCCTCGATCAGGCATTCGCTGTCCGGCCGGGGGTCGAGCACATCGGGAGAGATGGTGAACTCATGACGCCAAAAGCCGCGCGTGCCGACCAGCCGCGACACCGGCTCGCGCGCCGCGCGCCGGGCGACCAGCGCGCGATAGGCGGCCGCCTGCGCCGGCGTCATGGTCTGGGAGGCGCGCATAACCAGCGCCGTGCGCCCCTCGCCCAGCACATGGCATAATAAAATTTCGGCATCGCGGCGCGGGCTGTCAACACCGGCGCGGGCCAGCGTCCGCGCCGCGCAGGAGATCGCGGCGCGCACATTCGCCGGGTCAGTTCTGCCCGTCATTATCCATTGCCGCCAGCCGGCTGGCCTCATCCTCGGCGATCAGGGCCTCGATCACTGTATCAAGCGCCTCGCCAGCCAGCACCTGTTCCAGCTTGTAAAGGGTCAGGTTGATGCGGTGGTCGGTCACCCGGTTCTGGGGAAAATTATAGGTCCGGATACGCTCCGAGCGGTCGCCGCTGCCGACCTGGCTGCGCCGGGCCTGCGAGCGTTCGGCATCGCGGCGTTGGCGTTCGGCCTCGTAAAGCCGGGCGCGTAGAATCTTGAGCGCCTTGGCGCGGTTCTTGTGCTGTGATTTTTCGTCCTGCTGCATCACCACGATGCCGGTGGGCAGATGGGTGATGCGCACCGCGCTGTCGGTGGTGTTGACATGCTGGCCGCCGGCCCCCGAGGCGCGGTAGACATCAATGCGCAAGTCTTTGTCCTCAATCTGGACATCGACCTCCTCGGCCTCTGGCAATACCGCAACAGTCGCCGCCGAGGTGTGAATACGTCCGCCCGATTCAGTCTCCGGCACCCTTTGCACCCGATGCACGCCGGATTCAAATTTCAGCCGCGCGAACACCCCCTTGCCGCTGATTGCCGCCGTCGCCTCCTTTACGCCGCCAATGCCGGTGCCGGAAAGCGCCATGGTCTCGAATTTCCATCCCCGCAATTCGGCGTAGCGCTGATACATGCGCAACAGATCGCCGGCGAACAGCGCCGCCTCGTCGCCGCCAGTGCCCGCCCGGACTTCCAGAATGGCGTTTTTTTCGTCAGCGACATCCCGGGGCAGCAGTAAAAGCTGCACCCGGCGCTCGAGCTCGGGCAAACGCGCCTCGATTTCGCGCAATTCCTCGCGCGCCATGGCCCGCATGTCAGCCTCGCTGTTCGCGTCCTCGGCCAGGACGGTCAGTTCGGCAATCTCCTTGCGCGCTTTTTGCAGAGCGCGGGCGCCCTCGATGATCGGCGTCAGCTCGGCGTATTCACGCGACAGGCGGGTGAACATGTCGCCGCCCAGATCGTCAGGGCGCGCCATGCGGGCCTCGAGATGTTCGTAGCGCTCGACAAGCTGCGCAATCTTATCGTCGGGAATCACGATAGCGCTCCACCCGTGCCGCCACCTGATCAAGATCAACCGCCGACTGTTCGCCGCTGTCAAGATCACGCAGCGTAATCTGCCCTCTGGCCAACTCATCCTCGCCCAACAGCAGAGCGGCGCAGGCGTCCAGCCGGTTAGCCCGCTTGAGACGCTTGCCAGGATTGCCGCGAAAGCCCATGTCCACCGTAAAGCCCTTGCGCCGCAACTCATGGGTCAGAACCAGCGCCGGGCGCTGCGCCGCCGCGCCGATGGGAACCATGGCCAGCGGCCGAATGGCGCCCGGCGGCTCGCCGATCATCATCGCCAACCGTTCAATCCCGCACGCCCAGCCGATGCCGGCGGTGGGCGGGCCGCCCATCTGTTCGACCAGACCGTCGTAGCGTCCGCCGGCGATCACCGCGCTTTGCGCACCGAGCAGGTCGGTGGTGAACTCAAAGGCGGTATGGCTGTAGTAATCAAGCCCGCGCACCAGCCGCTGGTTACGCTCAAAGGTAATGCCCAGCGCCTCAAGCCCGTCACACACCGCGGCGAAAAAATCCTGCGACGCCGCATTGAGATAGTCGGAAAACAGCGGTGCGCCGGCAACCAGTTCGCGGTCGCCCTTGTCCTTGGAATCAAGAATACGCAACGGGTTGCGCTCCAGCCGCGCCTGGCTGTCGGCGCTTAAGACATCGCGGTGGGCGGTGAAATAGTCGACCAGCGCCGCGCGGTAGGCGCGCCGGCTGTCGCCATCGCCCAAGGTGTTGATCTCCAGCACCGTCTTGCCGCCAAGACCGAGCCGCTCGAGCAACCCGGCGGCCAGGGCAATCACTTCGATATCGGCCTGGGGCTCGGGAACCCCGAGGATTTCGACATCGAGCTGATGAAACTGGCGCTGGCGGCCCTTTTGCGGCCGTTCATAGCGAAACATCGGGCCGATGGCGTAAAATTTCAGCGGCAGGCTCTGGGCCAGGCCGCCCGAAATCAGCGCCCGCACAATGCCGGCGGTATATTCGGGGCGCAGGGTGATCTCTTCGCCGCCGCGATCGGTAAAGGTGTACATCTCCTTGGAGACCACATCGGAGGTCTCCCCCAGGGTGCGCTTGAACACCTCGGTGAACTCGAAAATCGGCGTGGCGATTTCGCCAAAGCCGGCTTGTTCGACCAGGGCGCGAAAAACCTCCGCGATATGGCGGTGCCGCCGACAGTCCTCGGGAAGAAGGTCGTGAGTCCCGCGTACAGGTTGCAGTTTGGCCACCGTCATTCTCCTGAAACTTTGCTAGGCTTTTTTGGCCAGTTCCTCGGCCTTGGCCTCGACCAGTTCGACAATATGATCGACCAGCCCCTTGTCGTCGATTTTATGGTCCGCCACACCGCTCAGATAAACCATGTGACTGTCACTTCCTCCGCCGGTCAGGCCGATATCGGTCTCGCGCGCCTCGCCCGGGCCATTGACCACGCAGCCGATGATCGACAGGGTCATCGGCGTGGCGATATGGGCCAGGCGCTCCTCGAGCACCTCAACGGTACGAATGACGCCAAAGGCCTGACGCGCACAGGACGGACAGGAGATAATCGCCACTCCGCGGTAGCGCAGGCCCAGCGCCTTGAGAATCTCAAAGCCGACGCGCACCTCCTCGACCGGGTCGGCCGACAGCGATACCCGGATGGTGTCGCCAATGCCCGCCCACAACAGCCCGCCCATGCCGATCGATGATTTGACCGTGCCGGTCAGCAGCCCGCCGGCCTCGGTAATGCCCAGATGCAGCGGATAATCGCCGGCCTCGGCCAGCTCTTGATAGGCGGCCACGGCGAGAAACACATCGGACGCCTTGACGCTGATCTTGAAGTCATGAAAGTCGTTGTCCTCCAGCAGCCGGGCGTGATTGAGCGCGCTTTCCACCATCGCCTCGGGACAGGGCTCGCCATAGCGCTCGAGCAACTCGCGCTCCAGCGAGCCGGCGTTCACCCCGATGCGCATCGAACAGCCATGATCCTTGGCCGCCCGGATCACCTCGCGCACTCGCTCGGCCGAGCCAATATTGCCCGGGTTGATGCGCAGACAGCGGGCCCCGGCCTCGGCCGCCTCGATTGCCCGCTTGTAGTGGAAATGAATGTCGGCGACGATCGGCACCCGGCACTGGGCGACAATCTCGCGCAGCGCCGCCGTCGCGGCCTCGTCGGGACAGGAAATGCGCACGATATCGGCGCCCGCCGCCTCCAGCGCCCGCACCTGGGCAACGGTGGCGGCGACATCGGCGGTCGGGGTGTTGGTCATCGACTGCACCGAGATCGGCGCACCGCCGCCCACCGCAACGTCACCGACATAAATCCGCCGGCTCTTGCGGCGAATGATATCGCGATAGGGACGCACACTCATGGACAGACTTTCATGGGGGATTCCGGCAATCATAATGACGCGCAACACGCCCGCCATAGATCGCGCAAACGGCGCGGTTTTGCAAGCCTGAAGGGGGGAGCGCGCTAGCGCTCGGTCAGATCGGCACGGGCCAGAAAATGCTCGGGCGTCAGGGGAACCTGGCGGCGCACCGCACCCAGCGGGCCGATCGCCGCGACCGGCTGGCCGTCGACCGTGATTTCAAGCGCCCCGGCATCGCCGGTGCTGATCACCAGATCATCGCGGTTGGGCGCGCGAAATACCGCCCCCGCCGGCAAGATGCCGTCGAGCAGCAATTCGTCATTGTTCATGCCCTTGATCTGCACCCAGGTATCCGTCCGGGCGCGCAGCAGAATGCGTGACGCCTCAACTGCCGGAGCCGGGCTGGTCGAGACCGGGGCGGCCGAAGCCGGAGTGGAAGATGTTGCGGCAACACTGTCCTGGGGCGTGCTGTCTTCGGGCACGCTGTTCTGGGCGGCAACCGGCTGCGCCAGCGCCTGGGGGCGCGCCCGCGGCGTGATGCCGGCGCTTTCAATCCCCGAGGCCCGCGGTACCTGCGTTTGCGCAGCGCTCGAGGCATCAGCGCGAGCCACCGGAAACGCCGGCGCGGTTTTCTTCTCGGTGAGCACCGCGGCGAGACGGGCCGGCGCAGCCTCGACACCATCGGCGACGCTGGTGCGCCCGCCCGAGGTGAAATACCACACGCCATAGACCATCAGGGCCATCACCGCGCCGATCGCCAAAATAGAGCCAGCCGGGGCCCGGGCTTCATCCATCGCTTCGGGAAAAACCAGCGGCGCATGGTCCACGCCGCCAGGGGTTTCCTCCTTGAAGCGGGCAAGCAATGCCTCGCTGTCCAGTCCCAGATACTTGGCGTAACAGCGCACAAAACCGCAGGCATAGGTGCAGCCCGGCAACCGGCTGACGTCATCTTCTTCGAGGGCGGCGATATGGTCTGGCCGCATGCGCAGCGCCGCGGCGATATCGTCGATCGACTGCCTGTTGGCTTCGCGGGCCGCCCGCAGGCTAGCGCCAACGCTGGGCGGCACCACCGCTATTCGCGGCTCTTTGGCCGCCGTCTTTGAAGATACTGTCTGCGAGGACATCGTCTCTTGCGGGCTCTCGACCTTCGAGCGTCCGGCTTGTTGATTCTTCCGCCGCCCCTTGCCCTTCGACTTCGGGCCCCCCGGCTTTGGCGCGCCGTTCATGGTCCCGGCGTATATCTTTCCTGTGGCCACCCCAGGCAAAGTCTTGCCCCCCAAATTGCGGTACCCAAAAAACTCTGAAACAGATATTTTGTTATTCAGGCTTGCCCCGCCGACTCGGAAATTCCGCCCTTCCGATACAAAACCTAGCGGTTGCTTAGCACAAAACCACAAAATATGCCTTGTTTCAGCCCTTTTATTAAACCAGAAAAATCCAATAAAAGCAATAGCTTAAATGATTATGTCGTGATCCTGTGCAAACTCCCTCAGCTTAGCCCTTACGCTGTGGTCGGGAAGAGGGATCAGGGTTTTCATATAGCCTTCGAGCTCGGCGACGGTCAGGCTGCGCACCATCATTTTCACCGGGCCGATTGAGGCCGGCGACATTGAAACATGGCGCAGCCCCAGGCCGATCAGGGCCATGGCTTCAAGCGGCCGACCCGCCGCCTCGCCGCACAGGCTGATCTCGACACCATGCCGGTTGCAGATTTTCACCACCTCGCGAATGAACGACAGGGCGCTGGGCGACAGCAGATCATAGCGATTGGCCAGCCGCGGATTGGAACGGTCGCAGGCGAACAGGAACTGCAACAGATCATTGCTGCCGATGGAAATAAAATCGACCAGCGGCAACAGGGCCTCCAATTGCCAGAACAACGCCGGCACTTCGAGCATCGAGCCCACTCGCAGCACCGATGGGCGCCGCCGGTGCGCGCGTTTGAGCGCCTCCAGCTCCTTGTCAACAATCGCCCGCGCGGCCTTGAACTCGGCAACATCAGCAATCAGCGGAAACAGAATATTGAGCGGCTTGCCGCCGGCGGCCTGCAACAGGGCGCGCACCTGATAGCGCAGCAGCGCCGGCCGGTCGAGCGCCAGCCGGGTGGCCCGCCAGCCAAGCGCCGGATTTTCTTCGCGGGCATGATGCAGGAAAGGCACCACCTTGTCGGAGCCGATGTCGAGGGTGCGAAACACCACCGGCTTGCCGGCGGCCCGCTTGAGCACCGTGGCGTAAAGCTCGCGCTGGGTCTTGAGGCGCGGCAGAGTGGCGCTGACCATGAACTGGAACTCGGTGCGAAACAGGCCAATGCCATCGGCGCCGGTTTCCGCCAGATAGCGCACATCGCCCACCAGCCCGGCATTGATATTCAGGGTAATCTCAACCCCATCGCGGGTGATCGCCGGCTGGCCGCGCAATTTGACATATTGTTCGACCCGCTCCTGGCGGGCGGCGATATTCTGCCGGTAGGACACGGTAATGTCCGCCGACGGCCGCAGATAGACATGGGCGCTGTCGCCATCGACGATCAACCGGTCGCCCGGTTCGATCATCTCCAGCACGCCGGCCAGTTGGCCGACCATCGGAATGCCCAGCGCCCGCGCGATGATCGCGACATGGGAATTGGGCGAGCCTTCTTCCAGAACCACCGCGCACAGCTTGGCCCGGTCATAGTCGAGCAGATCGGCCGGCCCCATGTGGCGGGCCAGCACAATCGCCTGATCGGGCAGGCCTCGGGTCGCCGCGGTCAGCGGCTCGCCCATCAAATGGCGGATCAGCCGGTTTGACAGATCATCGAGATCATGCAGCCGGTCGCGCAAGTAGGTGTCGGCCACCTGGCTCATGCGGGCGCGGTTTTCCTCCTGCACGCGCTGCACCGCCGCCTCGGCGGTCAGCCCGGCATCGAGCGCCTGGTGAATGCGCCGCACCCAGCCCTTGTCATTGGCGAACATGCGAAAGGCCTCGAGCACCTCGCGATGCTCGCCGGCGATCGCCAGATCGGTCGCCGACAACATGCTGTCGATCGAGCCGCGCAACCCCTCGAGCGCCGCCTCCAGCCGTTCGGCCTCGACATCCGCATCATCGGCGATCACCTGGGTGATCTCGATGCGCGGCTCATGCAGCATCGCCACCCCGATCGCCACCCCGTCAGCCAGCGACAGCCCGTCGAGCCGGCGCGGCGTGTCCTGATCGCTCACCCCCTCGCGCAGCACCTCGGGCGCGACCAGATCACCCGCGCCAACCAGTTCGGCAAGCACCATGGCGACAGTCTGAAGCGCTTCGATTTCTTCTTCGGAATAATGCCGCCGGGTGCGGTTCTGGACCACTAGTACGCCGATCACCCGTCCGCTGCGCTGAATCGGCACCCCCATCAGCGAATGATAAATCTCCTCGCCGGTCTCGGGGCGGTAGGCGAAGCTGGGATGGGACTGGGCGTCGGCCAGCGCCAGCGGCTGGGCGCGCGCCGCAATTTCGCCGACCAGCCCCTCGCCAACCCGCAAGCGGGTGCTATGCACCGCCGAGGCCTTGAGCCCCTCACTGGCGAACAGCTCGAGGGAATCGCCGCCGCGCATCAGATAGACCGAGCACACTTCGGCAACCATATTGCTGGCAATCACCTGCACGACCCGGTCGAGGCGGGTCTGGGCCGACCCGGCCCCCGCCATAACCTTGCGCAATCGCCGCAGCAGGACCCGCGGTCCGGTGGCGAGTGGAGTCAAGGTTCGCCTGCTCCCTTGCTGGCTCGCCCGCCGTTCAACGCCCGGGCGGCCTGGTCGATCAATTCGGCGATGATCTGCGCCATCGATTGTTCCTGCCTGACCATGCCCACGCTCTGGCCCGCCATCAGCGAGCCGTTTTCAACATCGCCGTCGATCACCGCGCGGCGTAGCGCCCCGGCCCAGAAATGCTCGATCTCAAGCTGGGCCGCCTTCATGTCGAGCGTCCCGGCCTTGTATTTCGCAACCACCTCATGCTGGGTCTCGATAAAGCGTTTGGTCGCCTTATTGCCCAGGGCGCGCACCGGGATTACCGGAAACTACGGGTCGACCTGCACCGTCGGCATGGCGTCACGCGCATGGGCGCGAATGAAGGCTTTCTTGAAATTGGGATGGGCGATGCTTTCGGTGGCGCACACAAAGCGGGTGCCCAACTGGCACCCGGCCGCACCCATTTCCAGATACATCGCCATCGCCTCACCGCGCCCGATGCCGCCGGCGATAAACACCGGCACCTCGTCAATTTCGGGAAGAATTTCCTGCGCCAGCACCGCTGTCGCCACCGGGCCGATATGGCCGCCGGCCTCGGCGCCCTCAACGATCAGGGCGTCAACCCCGGAACGGATGAATTTTTTCGCCAGCACCAGCGCCGGCGAAAAACACATCACCCGGGCGCCCTGGGCCTTGATGCGCTCGATCGCCCAGCCCGGCGGCAGGCCGCCGGCCAGCACCACATGGCCAACCTTGTGTTCAGCGCAAACATCAATTAGCGCCTCCAGTTCCGGATGCATGGTGATCAGATTGACCCCGAACGGCTTGTCAGTCATCGCCGCGGTGGCGGCAATCTCGGCGGACAGCAAATCGGGTGTCATCGACCCGCAGGCGATTACCCCGAAGCCGCCAGCATTGGAGGTTGCCGACACCAGATGGCGCTCCGACACCCAGGACATGGCGCCGCATAAAATCGCATATTTGACGCCGAGAAAATCACAGCCGCGCCGCCACAGCGCCTCGAGCCGCGCCCGGCCGGGATAATCGTCCCCGAGCTGATTGTCCTCCCCGGGCTGGGGTTCCGCTATCGCCTGATGCGGGCTCACGTGGCGTCCAATCCATAAACCGAGTGCAGGGTGCGCAGGGCCAACTCGGTATAATCCGCCCCGACCAACACGCTGATCTTGATCTCCGAGGTCGAGATCACCTGAATATTGATGCCCTTTTGCGCCAGCGCGGTGAACATGGTGCTGGCGATGCCGGCGTGCGAGCGCATGCCGACGCCGATCACCGAAATCTTGACCACATTGTCGTCGGACAGAACGTCCTTGTAGCCGATCTTGTCGGCCGCTTTTTTGATCACCGCCAGAGTGCGGACCAGATCGTCGCGCGGAACGGTGAAGGTCATGTCGGTCGACTTTCCATCGTCGGCAACATTCTGGACAATCATGTCGACATTGATGCTGGCGTCCGCCAGCGGCCCAAAAACCGAGGCCGCAACGCCGGGATGATCGGCCACCTTGACCAGGGTGATCTTCGCCTCGTTTCGCGAATAGGCGATGCCGCTTACGTCTGCCTGCTCCACAATCTAGTCCTCGTCTACCACCAATGTGCCGGGAGTGTCGGCGAAACTCGATAAAACCTGAACCCGCACGCCATGGCGCATGGCCATTTCCACCGAGCGGGTCTGCAACACCTTGGCGCCCAGCGACGCCATTTCGAGCATCTCCTCATAGGTGATTTTATCAAGCTTGCGCGCCGACGCAACTATGCGCGGGTCGGTGGTGTAAACCCCGTCCACGTCGGTATAAATATCACAGCGATCGGCATTCAGCGCGGCGGCCAGCGCCACCGCCGAGGTATCCGAGCCACCGCGCCCCAGGGTGGCGATCCGGTTGTCGCTCGCCACCCCCTGAAAACCGGCAACCACGGCGACCTGGCCCTTCTCGAGCCGCTTGATGAGCGGCGCCGTCTCGATGCTTTCGATGCGCGCCGCACCATGCATGTCGCAGGTGCGAATCGGCACCTGCCAGCCCAGCCACGAGCGTGCGCTCACCCCCCGGTCCTGCAGGGCCATGGCCAACAGGCCAATGGTGATCTGCTCACCGGCGGCAACCACCACATCATATTCGCGCGCGTCATGCAGCGGCGCGACCTCGCGGGTATAGTCCACCAGACGGTTGGTCATGCCATCCATGGCCGACAGCACCACCACCACCTCGTCGCCCTCATCGACCGCCCGCTTGACGATATCGGCGACATGCTTGATACGCGCGACATCGGCAACCGAGGTACCGCCAAATTTTTTAACAATGCGCGCCATGCCCCATTTTCCGCTTGTTCGCCCCTATTTTCCACTTGTTCGCCAGTGAGCGCGTATTCATACTCTGCCCCATTATGCATATCAAGGCGCGATGGGGCGCCGCAAAGGGACAATCAGCGCCATTATGACCACCACCACCGTTGATGACGCGGAAATCGCGCGCTTTTCCGCCCTCGCCGACAAATGGTGGGATGACCAGGGCGCCTTTAAGCCGCTGCATGCGCTAAATCCGGTGCGCCTAGCCTTCCTGCGCAATCATCTGTGCGATCATTTCGGGCGCAAGCCGACCGATCCGGCGCCGCTGGCCGGCCTGCGCCTGCTCGACATCGGCTGCGGCGGCGGCCTGCTGTGCGAACCTCTGGCCCGGCTCGGCGCGCAGGTGACCGGCATCGACGCCAGCAAGCGCAATATCGCCGCCGCCCGGCTGCACGCCGAAGGCAGCGGGCTGGCCATCGACTATCGCTGCACAGCGGCGGAAGAACTGGCGGCTGGCGAACGCTTCGATGCAGTGCTGGCCATGGAGATTGTCGAACATGTCGCCGATGTGGCGCTGTTCCTCGATGTCACCGCCCGCTTGACCCGGCCCGGCGGCGCGCTGGCGCTGGCCAGCCTCAACCGCACCGCCAAAAGTTATGCCCTGGCCATCATCGGCGCGGAATATATCCTGCGCTGGATGCCCCGCGGCACTCATGACTGGAACAAATTTGTCACCCCCGCCGAGGCTGCCCGCAGCCTGCGCAAGAACCATCTCGCGGTCACCCGGCTGACCGGGGTGGGCTATAATCTGCTCCGTGGGGAATGGGAATTGAGCGACGATCTGGCGGTCAACTATATGCTGTTCGCCATCAATCAGGCGTCGTGACGCGACATCCACGGAATCGGCGCCACCTCGACCCCCTCGTCCTTCAACTCCTTGGCTTCCTTGAGGGTCGCCTCACCATAAATATTGCGCTCGCCAACCTCGCCATAGTGAATGCGCCGCGCTTCCTCGGCGAATTTGGGACCGACATAATCGCAATTGGCCTCAACCTCCTCGCGCAATCTGTCGACCATCGCCCGGCTCGCCCGCCCACCGTCATCATCCAGCACTGGCGCGGCGGCTTTTTTTACCGAAATATTAGGGGTCATCAGGGCCTTGCTCACCTTCGAGCCGCCACAGGCCGGACACAACACCTCGCCCGCCGCCTGCTGACGCTCAAAGGCCGCGCTATCCTTGAACCAGGCTTCAAAGCCGTGGCCCAAATCGCATTTCAGTTCGTAGACAATCATTTATGCTACCAAGGCTGACCACTGGGATATCTTTGTCTTACCATAAATGGGCCTTTGGCGCCAAAATCGCAAGATGAAACAGCATGAATAAAACCATCATCGCTCCCTCGTCCTGGGTCGTGCGCTGTGCCGGCGCGCCGGCGCCAGGCTGCCGGGTGCTCGATCTGGCCTGCGGCGCCGGGCGGCACACGCAGTTTTTTCTCGACCGCGGCGCCCGGGTCACCGCGGTGGATATCGATCTCTCCCGCCTCGACGAGCGCGCCGCCCACCCCCGGCTGGAGACCATCGCCACCGATCTGGAAGGCCCCGGGCCGTGGCCGCTTGGCGGGCGGCACTTCGATGTGGTGGTGGTGGTCAATTATCTGTGGCGCCCATTGCTGCCCGCCATCATCGCCGTCGTCGCCCCGGGCGGCCGGCTGATCTATGAAACCTTCGCCCGGGGCAATGAAAAATTCGGCCGGCCGAACAACCCGGATTTTCTGCTCGAGCCAGGCGAATTGCTCGAGGCGGTGCGCGGCGAATTATGTGTGATGGCCTATGAGCATGGCGAAATCGCCACCCCCAGGCCGGCGGTGAAACAGCGAATTTGCGCCATCAGGGAGCGCTGAACGCCCGCTGGCTGCGCAAATTGGGAATGCGCTGGCGCGCCGCGCTTACCTCGCCCGGGTTAATCTCGGCGCTGATCACCCCCACCCCCTCGCCGGCGTCGGCCAGCACCTCGCCCCAGGGATTGACGATCAGCGAATGGCCATAGGTCTGACGGCCGTTGGCGTGTGTGCCCCACTGGCCCGGGGCAATGATGAAACAGCCGGTCTCGATCGCCCGGGCGCGCAACAGCACATGCCAGTGGGCCTGGCCGGTCACCTTGGTAAACGCCGCCGGCACGGTGATGAACGAGGCCCCGGCGCGGGCCAGCGCCTGATAGAGGGCGGGAAAGCGCAGGTCATAACAGATGGTCATGCCCAGCCGGCCCCAGGGCAGATCAACCACCCGCGCCGCATCGCCCGGCTGATAGACCTGCGATTCACGGTAGCTTTCCCCGCCCGGCAGGTCGACATCGAACATGTGGATCTTGTCATAGCGCGCCAGCACCTCGCCCGACGGGCCGATCAAATAGCTTCGGTTGGCGATCTTGTCCGGCGCCAGGCGGATCGCCAGCGAGCCGGCCAGCAGATGGATGTCGAGCTCGTCGGCCAGGCCGCAAAAGGCCTTGAGCGCCGGATCATCGGCCTCGCCGTGGCTGCGCTCGAACATGATCCTGGCCCGGGTGTCCATCAGCGAGACCACCTCGGGCAAGGCAATGAACTGCGCCCCCTGGCCCCGGGCCTCGCGCACCAGGGCGCTGGCGGCAGCGATATTGGGCGCGATCTCATTGCCCGAGGTGGTCTGCACACAGGCGGCAATGAAGCGTGTCTCGGCCATCACGACGCCCCGGCCAGCAGCGCATCGAGATGGCCGCGACGCTCGAGCGCATAAAGATCATCGCAGCCGCCAACATGAGTTTCGCCGATGAAAATCTGCGGCACCGTGGCGGCGCCGCCGGCGCGCTCGATCATCTCGCGGCGCTTGTCCGGAGCCATGGCGACATTGATTTCGGTAAAATCAGCGCCCTTGGCGCGCAACAGATCCTTGGCGCGATAACAATAGGGGCACATCATCGAGGTATAAATGGTAATGGCGGCCACGCGAATAACTCCTGACTTTTCCGGCTTTACCTATATAGGAAGCTGGCCCGGCCGGACAACCCGCGCCAGGCTGAGCACATCGACCCCGCCCGCCCCGGCGCGCCGCAGCGCCCGGGCGCAACCCTCGACCGTCGCCCCGGTGGTGATCACATCGTCGATCAGCACAATGCGCCGGCCGGCCAACCGGTCGGCCAGACCGGGGCGCAGGCGAAAGGCTCCCTGGACATTGCGCCAGCGCGCTTTCTGGCTCAGCCCCGCCTGCTGGGGTGTGCGCCGCACCCGGATCAGCGCATCGGGCATCACCGCTACCCCGCACCGCCGGCCCAGGGCCAGCGCCAGCACCGCCGCCTGATTGTAGCGCCGGGCGAACAGCCGGGTCCAATGCAGCGGCACCGGCACGATCATATCGGCCCCGGCCAGCACATCGGCGCCGGCGCGGGCCATCCATTCGGCAAAGGCGGCCGCCCCGTCCAGCCGGTCGCCATATTTGAGCCCCAACACCAGACGGCGGCTGGCCTCGTCATAGCGCAGCACCGCCCGCGCCCGGTCATAGGCCGGCGGGCGCGTCAGACAGCGCGCGCAAAGCATGTCTGCGCCCGGGTCATAATCGAACGGCGCGCCGCAGCGGCCACACAGGGGCGCGGCGATGAAATGCGCCGCCCGCCAGCACGCCGGACACAAACCGCCATGGCGCATGGTCACCTGTCGGCATAGCGGGCATTGCGGCGGCAGCACCGCATCAATCCCGCGCCATGCCAGCCGGCGCAGTCTTTCCACCGTTGTCATGTTTCTTAATGTAGCGAAAGCCCGCCCGCCATGCCATATAGGATGTCATGACACCGCCGCCCGCCACTACTCCCGATACCGCCCTAGTTTTCGACCGCGCGCTCGTGCGCGCCCGGCGCGACCGGGCCGCCGCCGGCTTTGATGGCGTCGATTTCCTGTTCCGCACCATCGCCGAGCGGCTGGCCGAGCGCACCGGCGACATCAGGCGCGCCTTTCCCCGGGCGCTCGACCTGGGGGCGCACAGCGGCCTGCTCGGCGCGGCCCTGCGCAGCGCCGGAGTGGGCCGCGACATGCTGGTCTCCAGCGATCTGTCGCCGGCCTTTATCGCCCGCGGCCGGGGGGTGCGCGTGGTTGCCGACGAGGAGCTCCTGCCCTTTGCCGAAAACAGCTTCGATCTGATCGCCAGCGCGCTGTCGCTGCACTGGGTCAATGATTTGCCCGGCGCGCTGGTCCAGATCAACCGCGCGCTAGCCCCTGACGGTGCCTTTCTCGCCGCCCTGTTCGGCCCGCGCACCCTGCATGAGCTGCGCCGCGCCTGGGCCGAGGCGGAACAGGCCATTGATGGCGGGGTCAGCCCGCGCGTCTCGCCCTTTGTCGACCTGCGCGCGGCCGGCGGCCTGTTGCAGCGCGCCGGCTTCGCCCTGCCGGTGGCCGACGCCGAGACCATCACCGTCGATTATCCCGACCCGCTGACCCTGATGCGCGAGCTGCGCGCCATGGGCGAGAGCAACGCCCTGCTGGCGCGGCGCACGGCCCCTACCGGGCGCGCCACCCTGATGGCCGCCGCCGAGCGCTATCACGCCCTGTTCGCCGGGCCTGAGGGCCGCGTGCCCGCCACTTTCGAGATCGTCTATCTGCTCGGCTGGGCGCCCCATCCCTCGCAGCAAAAGCCGCTTAAACCGGGCAGCGCCACCATGCCCCTGGCCGCCGTGCTGGCTCAAGGGAACACAAATGACTAACATGTCCCGCTGAAGCATTTAAGCGAAGGGAAACCATGGCCGACACCCCCCCACCCAGACTGCCGGTTCTTGACATCGTGAAAGCCGCGCTGGCGGCAAGTCTTGCGAATTTTCAGATCCTCGCCCTGCTCGGCATTTTCTATCTCGCCATCATGATCGCCGCCACCCGGCCGTTCTGGGATCTCTACATGACCCTGGCCACCCTGACCCCGGGAGCCCCGCTACCACCGGCGATCGGCCCGGAAATGCTCAAATTCTATGTCGTGTTCTTTCTGGTGATCGGCCCGGTCAGTTATGGCGTCGGGGTGATCTGGCTGCGGGTGATCGGCCTGGGCCGCGAGGCCGCCTTCGATGGCGGCGCGCGCGCTTTTTTCAGACGCCTCTTGATGGTTTTCTGGCGCACCCTTTGCTATCTCGGCCTGACGCTCGCCAGCCTGCTTCCCGTCATCCTGCTTGGCGGGTTGCTGGCCGCTCTTTTCGGCGGCAGCCAGGCCACCGTCGCAACCGTAACGATGACCCTGGTCAGCTTCTGGCTCGTCCTGTTTCTCCTTTTGACCATTGGCTATGCGGTCAGCGCGGGGGCAACCAGCATGGATGGCGAACTGGGCGTTCTGGCCGCCCTGCGGCTGATCCGGGGCAATTGGGTGGCCTCTGGATTTGTGTTCATACTGCTCTATACGCCGGTGTTTCTGGCCTCGATCATCATCAGCCTGGCCAGTCTGCTGGCCGCGCAGGGCGGCTCCCTTGTCATGGGCGGCGTTCTTGTGCTCCAGCTCGCCCTCAGCTTTGTGTTCTATGGCATCGCCGGCGCGGCAACGGTGCTGATCTATCGCTTTGTCGCCTCACAGCCACCCGCCTCATAAAAAGTCGCGCAGCATGGCGATCAACGGCACATCGGCCGGCGGCATGGGATGCTCGGCCAGCTTGCGCGGATGCGCCCAGCGCAGCATCTGGCCCTCGCGCGGCGTCGGCACCCCCTCCCACACCCGGCAGACATAAAGCGGCATCACCAGGTGAAAATCCTCATATGTGTGCGAGGCGAAGGTAAAAGGCGCCAGACAGGCTTCGGAAACATCGATCGCCAGTTCTTCAGGCAATTCTCGGATCAGCGCCCCCTCGGGGGTCTCGCCGGGCTCGACCTTGCCGCCGGGAAACTCCCACAGGCCAGCCATCGCCTTGCCCTCGGGGCGACGCGCGATCAGCACCCGGCCGTCGATGTCGATAAGCGCCACCGCAGCCACCAGAATGATCGGCGGGGCCATGCTCAACTCCGGTAATCGGCGTTGATGGTGATATAGTCGTGGGTCAGATCGCAGGTCCACACCGTGGCCTCGCCTGCGCCCACGCCGAGATCGGCCGTCAGCCGCACCTCGCGGCCCTTGAGGTGCTCATGGGCGCGGCTTTCCGAATAGTCCGGGGCCCGCCGCCCGCCCGCCGCCGCCTGTTCGTCGCCGATATAAATCGCCGTGCGGTCCTGATCGGCCGGCTCACCCGATTTGCCCACCGCCATCACCAGCCGGCCCCAGTTGGCGTCCTCGCCGGCGATCGTGGTTTTGACCAGCGGCGAATTGGCAATCGCCAGCGCCACCCGCTTGGCCGAGGCGTCATCGGCCGCACCGCACACCCGCACGGTAATGAATTTGCTCGCCCCCTCGCCGTCGCGCACCACCTGTTGCGCCAGATCGATGGTCAGCGCGCCCAGCGCCTGGCGGAAATCATCGAGCCGTCCGTCATCCGCCGCGGTGATCTGCTCGCCGCCCGCCCCGCCGGTGGCGAAGGCCAGCACCGTGTCGCTGGTCGAGGTGTCGCTGTCCACCGTGATGGCGTTGAACGAGCGCTCACCCGCCGCGCTCAACAGCGCCTGCAACACCGGCGCCGACAAGGGGGCGTCGGTGAAAATGAACGCCAGCATGGTCGCCATGTCGGGCTGAATCATGCCCGAGCCCTTGGCGATGCCGTTAAGCCTGACCGTCACTCCGCCAAGCTGCGCACTGCGCGTGGCCCCCTTGGCGAAGGTGTCGGTGGTGCGAATGGCCTGGGCGGCGGCCTCCCAGTCGTCCGCTGTAAGGCGGGCGAACAGCGCCGGCAAAGCGCCGACCAGCCCGTCCACCGGCAGCGGCTCGCCGATCACCCCGGTCGAGGCCAGCATGACCTCGCCGGGCGCGCACCCCACCAAGCCAGCCGCCGCCTCGGCGGTAGACCGCGCCGCCGCCAGCCCCTTAGCGCCGGTAAAGGCATTGGCGTTGCCCGCATTGACCACCAGCGCGCGGACGCTCCCGGCCATCACTTGGCGGCACCATTGCACCGGGGCCGAGGGCATGGACGAGCGGGTGAACAGGCCGGCCAGCGTGGTCCCCGGCGCCAGCACGGCCATCATCACATCATCCCGGCCATGATATTTCAGGCCCGCCGCCGTCGCCCCCAGACGCACGCCGGCAAGCGCCGGCAAGGCGGGAAAACCGGCGGGAGCCAGCGGCGAAAGTGCGGTCATTGAACAAATTCCTTTCAGTCAGGCCGGCACTTTATCGCAGCCGGGCGATCCAGGCAAACGGCTCAAACACCTTCTTTCGTTGACAGTTTCCCACCGGCCCCTTATCTCTCCCAACATGATAGGAGGTTCCGCCCTTCGGCGGCCTTCACCACCCCAGAGGTATCTCATGTTGGGATTTGGCGCGATCGCCCGCCGCGTGTTCGGCACGGCCACGGATCGCTACTTGAAAAAACTACAGCCCACCGTCGCCGCGATCAATGCGCGCGAGCCCGAGTTTGAAGCGCTGAGCGATGACGCCCTACGCGCCAAAACGGCGGAATTCCGCGCCCGGCTTGATGACGGTGCCACCATCGACGATCTGCTCATCGAGGCCTTCGCCACCGTGCGCGAGGCCGCCAAACGCACCCTCGGGCAACGCCATTTCGACGTTCAGCTCATCGGCGGCCTGGTGCTCAACGACGGCATGATCGCCGAAATGAAAACCGGCGAGGGCAAGACCCTGGTCGCCACCCTGGCGGTCTATCTCAACGCCCTGCCCGGCAAGGGCGTGCATGTGGTCACGGTCAACGACTATCTGGCCCAGCGCGATTCCGGCTGGATGGGCCAGATTTACCGCTTTCTGGGGCTTGAGGTCGGCTGCATCGTGCATGGCATCAGCCATGAGGAACGCCGCGCCGCCTATGCCGCCGACGTGACCTATGGCACCAACAACGAGTTCGGCTTTGATTATCTGCGCGACAACATGAAATACAGCCTGGAAGAGATGGTCCAGCGGCCGTTTCATTTCGCCATTGTCGATGAGGTCGATTCAATCCTGATCGACGAAGCGCGCACGCCGCTGATCATCTCGGGCCCGACCGAGGACAATTCCGAGCTTTACACCGCCGTCGACAAGCTGATCCCCCGGCTGGAGGAAAAGCACTATGAAAAGGACGAAAAGACCCGCTCCATCGTGCTGACCGAGAACGGCACCGAGTTTATGGAAAAGCTTTTGGAGGAGGCCGGCCTTTTGAGTGGCGGCGGCCTTTATGATTTCGAGAATGTTTCGGTGGTCCACCACGTCAACCAGGCGCTGCGGGCGCACAAGATGTTCCAGCGCGACACCGATTATATCGTCAAGGACGGCAAGGTGGTCATCATCGACGAATTCACTGGCCGCATGATGGAAGGGCGGCGCTATTCCGAGGGTCTGCACCAGGCGCTGGAGGCCAAGGAAAAAGTCGAGATCGAGAACGAAAACCAGACCCTAGCCTCGATCACCTTCCAGAATTATTTTCGCATGTACCCCAAGCTCGCCGGCATGACCGGCACGGCGGCCACCGAGGCCGACGAGTTCTATGCGATTTACAAACTCGGCGTCGCCGAAATCCCGACCAATGTGCCGGTGCGGCGCATCGACGACCACGACGAGGTCTACCGCACCGCCGAAGAGAAAAACAAGGCGATCATCGACCTGATCGCAGACTGCAAAAAACGCGGCCAGCCGGTGCTGGTCGGCACCGTGAGCATCGAAAAATCGGAAGCTCTTTCAATCATGCTGAAAAAGCGCAAGATCGAGCATAATGTGCTGAACGCGCGCTATCACGACCGCGAGGCCCAGATCATCGCCCAGGCCGGCAAGTTCGAGGCGGTGACCATCGCCACCAATATGGCCGGCCGGGGCACCGACATCCAGCTCGGCGGCAATTTCGAGATGCGGCTGGCGGCCGAAACCGAGGGAGTCGAGGACGAGGCCAAACGGGACAGGATCGCCGAGCGTCTGCGGGCCGAGATTGACGAGCAGCATGAAAAGGTGCTGGCCGCCGGTGGACTTTACGTTATTGGCACCGAACGCCATGAATCGCGGCGGATCGATAACCAGTTGCGCGGCCGCTCCGGCCGCCAGGGCGATCCCGGCCATTCCCGCTTTTTCCTGTCGCTGGAAGACGACCTGATGCGTATTTTCGGGTCGGAGCGGATGGATTCGATGCTGGTCAAACTGGGCCTTGAAGAAGGCGAGGCGATCGTCCATCCGTGGATCAACAAGGCATTGGAAAAAGCCCAGCAGAAGGTCGAACAGCGTAATTTCGACGTGCGCAAGAACCTGCTCAAATATGATGATGTGATGAACGACCAGCGCAAGGTCATTTACGAGCAGCGCCGCGACCTCATGGAAACCGACGATGTGTCCGACACCATCGCCGACATGCGCCACGACATCATCCCCGATATCGTCCATCAGCATATTCCGCCCAAGGCCTATCCCGAGCAATGGGACACCCAGGGGCTGACCGTCGCCTTCAAGGCGATGTTCGGCTTTGAACCACCGATCGCCGACTGGGCGACGGAAGAAGGCATCGCCGAAGAGGAGATCCTCACCCGCCTGATCGACGCCGCCGACCGCCGGATGGCCGAACGGGCCGCCAATTTCGGCCCCGAAGTCATGCGCATGGTGGAGAAAAGCCTGCTTTTGCAGGTGCTCGACCAGCACTGGAAGGACCATTTGCTGCAACTCGACCACCTGCGCCAAGTGGTGGGCTTGCGCGCCTATGGCCAGCGCGATCCCTTGAACGAGTATAAGTCCGAAGCCTTCACCATGTTCGAAAACATGCTCGAGAGCGTGCGTCAGGACGTCACCCGCCTGCTGTCCCATGTCCAGCTTGCCGACGATGAGGTGCCCAGCATCCCCAGCGCCCCGCCGGACGAAGCGATACAGGAAAGCCATGTCGATCCCCTGACCGGAACCAATGAAGTGACCGGCGAAGACGAACTCGCCCCACCGCCCCGCGCCGCCCTGCGCACCCGGCGCGCCGCCGAGCAGATCGACCCCGCCGATCCGTCAACCTGGGGTCGGGTGCCGCGTAATGCGCCCTGCCCATGCGGCTCGGGCAAAAAGTACAAGCACTGCCACGGCAAGATCGCTTAATCCGGCTTGAGCCGGCGTTCGGCCTCGGCCAGATCCTCGGGCCGATTGATGTTGAAAAACGGGTCTTGCGCACCGCCCGGGCCGTCTGGCCAGGCAACCTCGGCCACCCGGTAGCGCGCCGTCCAGCGGTCCACCTTGCGCATTTCCTCGTCTGTTATCGCCGCGCGCAGCGCCCCGGCCAGCGCCACCGGCCACAGGCCGATCGGCGGGTGGGTGCGCCTACCTGAGACCGCGCAGACGATCTCGGCCCCCTGCGCCCGGCGCGCGGCCACAAAGCGGGCCACCAGGTTATCCGGCAGAAAGGGCGCATCGGTTGGCGCGGTGACCACCAGGCGGCAGTCCGGTACATGCTCGCGCGCCCATTCCAGCCCGGTGAGAATGCCGGCCAGCGGCCCGGCGAAACCACCCTCCACATCGGCCACCACATCAGCCACCACCGGCAGGCCGAAACTGTTGAAGCGGCCCGGCGCGCCATTGGCGTTGATGATCAGGCGCGACACCTGGGGAGCCAGCCGGGCGATGCCATGGGCGATCAGCGGCCGGCCGCCCAGGCCGATCAGCGCCTTGTCGCCGCCACCCATGCGCCGCGCCTGGCCGCCAGCCAGCAAAACCCCGACGATGGGCGCCTCCGAGGCGGTCTTGCTCATGGTCTGCGCCCCGCCTTGCGCTGATGGCGCGGCTCTTCGCCGGGGGCGCTCGCCGGGTCGGCGTCGAACACCAGGCGGTGCTCGCCCGACAAGCACAAGAAGCGCCGCCCCCGGGCCCGGCCGATCAGCGTCAGGTTGGCCTGGCGGGCCAGTTCGACCCCCCAGGCGGTAAAGCCCGAGCGCGAGACCAGAACCGGAATACCCATCTGCACGCATTTGATGACCATCTCGCTGGTCAGCCGGCCGGTGGTATAAAAAATCTTGTCCCCGCCGGGCACTTTTTCGAGCACCATATAGCCGGCGATCTTGTCAACCGCATTATGCCGCCCGATGTCCTCGACATAGACCAGCGGCGCATCGCGGTGGCACAGCACACAGCCGTGAATCGCCCCGGCTTCAAGGTAGAGGCTGGGCCGGGTGTTGATCTTGGCAGTCAGCGCATAAAGCCACGAGGTCTTGATCCGGGCGTCCTCGGGCAGGCTTGCCGCCTCGAATTTTTCCATGATGTCGCCAAATAGCGTGCCTTGGGCGCAGCCCGAGGTCAGGGTTTTCTTGGCCAGCTTGTCCTCGAAATCGGTCTGCCCTTCGGTGCGCACCACCACCACGTCGATGTCCTCGTCCACCTCGACGCCGATGATCCGGTCATCCGGGCTCAGCATGTTCTGATTCGACAGATAGCCCACCGCGAGATAGTCGGGGTGATCGCCCAGGGTCATCATGGTGACGATCTCGCGGCGGTTGAGAAACAGGGTGAGCGGCCGCTCGACCACCACCCGGCGCGTTGTGCGCCGGCCCTCGTGGTCGAGGCCGGTCACCGGCCGGGTCAGGCGCGGATCGGACGGGTCAGGTGAGAGCAGAAATTCCTTCATCGCCAGCACTATGCGACAAGCCGCGACCAAGGCCAAGCCCCCCTGCTGGTTTTGCTTGACCGGCGCGCCGCACAATGGTCCATTGCCGGCCATGGATACTCTGGTCAGCGAAAATATTCTCGATGCGATCTGCGCCATCGCCCGCGAGGCCGGCGCGGCAATCATGGACATTTACCAGCGCGACATCGCGGTGCGCGAAAAGGCCGACGCCTCGCCGGTAACCGACGCCGACGAGAGGGCCGAGGCGATCATTCTTGCCCGCCTTGGCCAACTCGCCCCCGGCATACCGGTGGTCGCCGAGGAAAGCATGGCCGCCGGCCACGGCCCGACCTAGGCGGGCGCGCGGTTCTGGCTGGTCGACCCGCTCGACGGCACCAAGGAATTCATCAGCCGCAATGGCGAGTTCACCGTCAACATCGCCCTGATCGAGGCTGGCCGGCCGGTCATGGGGGTGGTTTACGCCCCGGCCATCGAGCGGTTGTTTCTGGGCGCTGATAGCCTGGGCGCCTTTGTCGAGGACAGCGGCAAGCGGCGCGCCATTCATGTCCGCCCGCCTCCCCCCGAGGGGCTTACAGTAGTCGCCAGCCGCTCGCACCGCGATGCGGCGACCGAGGATTATATCGCCCGTTTCCCGGTGGCCGAAATGCGCCCGGCGGGCAGCTCGCTAAAACTGTGTCTGGTGGCCGCCGGCGAGGCCGATCTCTACCCCCGGCTGGGCCGCACCATGGAATGGGACATCGCCGCCGGCCATGCTGTCGTCGCCGCGGCCGGCGGCAGCGTGACGACGCTGGACGGCGCGCCGCTGGCTTACGGCAAGCCAGGCTATGAAAACCCGTTTTTTGTCGCCCGGGGCGCGGTTTAGGGTCCGGACTCAACTCAGCCAGCACCTGATTGCAAAGAGTTGTATCATGGACAGGAAGTTGATGGCTTTCTTTTCGAAGCGTGTTGCCAGTCTGCGCATATCTTTCATCTTGCAGAAAAACCGTTCTACAACGTTTCGCCGTAGTTCGCGGGCCATAGCGCTCGGGCAAGTCACGCCAGGGTGCACCGGCTCGTAAAACATAAAAGATGCCATTGAGGATTTTACGGTCATCTTTGCGTTTGGGACCGCGCCCCTGTTTGGGCAACAAAGGGCCAATAACAGCCCATTCTTCATCAGTTAAATCAAATCGTGCCAAAAAAATCTCCATCTCTGGAGCCTTTGAATCTGATTTTCTAAACTAAATCAACATGTTGAATTGGGTTCACACCCTAGCTCCAAAATAGGCTGGCCAGCGCCACCACGCCGCAGCCGGCGATGAACACCGCAGCGGCGCGGTTGATCCGCTCCAGATGACGGTCCGACAGTTTGGCGTGAAAATGGCCCACCCCCCAAGTCAGGGTGAACCACCACAGCGCCGAGCCGCCAAACACCCCGGCGGAAACCCGGGCGGCGCGGGCGTAGTCGCCGCCGGCGGCCAGCCCCAGGCCGGCGAACAGGGCGATAAAGCCCAGAATGGTGGCCGGGTTGGTGATGGTCAGGAAAAACGCCGCCGCCACCACCCGTTTCAGCCGCCGCCCCTGGCCGGGGGCGGTCTCGAGATGGGGATGCACCCGCCAGGTCCAGCCCGCCATGGCGAGCAGAAAAATCCCCCCCACCAGCCGCAGCCCCTGTTCGGCGCCGAGCAAAAAGCCGGAAACACTGGTCAGGCCGAAAGCGGCGATGACGCCGAAAGCTGTATCGCCCAGCGCCGCGCCCAGGCCGGTGATAAAGCCGTCACGCGCGCCATGGAGCAGGGTGCGCCGGATGCACAGCACATTGACCGCGCCGATCGGCGCGGCGACGATCACCCCGACCAGAACCCCCAAAAAGAAATCGGCGATGGCGATGGCGGCCATGGTCCCTTCCCGCAATTGTGATGCCCTGTGTCGGGGCGCTAAGGGTTTTTAAACCTAAATTATGCTATTGTTAGAGGGAAGCATGTGAGGAACCGACAATGAAGGAAATTGAGCTTTTATGTAAAAAATACCGGCTGACCACCGCCGAAATCCTCTATTTTCTCCCCGATCAGCCGCATCTCCTGCAAACCTATGTGTGGCAGGAATATGATCTGGCGCCACGCTTTCCGGTGCTGACTAAATTCCTTGATTTCTGGGAAAAAACCCTCGACGGCAAGCTGCATTCGGTGCGCGTGGCCCACAAGGCGCTGATCACTCCGGCCGAGTTCCGCTACACCGATTGCAGCCTGACGGTTCACTGACCGCCCCGCTCAGGGATAAAAGCGCCCCCGGTCAGGGATAAAACCGCAAAGGCGCGCCGGTCGCCTCATTGGCCAGCGCCCCCTGCCACATCACCCGCCGGCCGCGAATGATCGTGCCCACCGGCCAGCCGGTGACCGCCATGCCGTCAAACGGCGTCCAGCCGCATTTGCTCTCAATCCAGCGATCTTCAATCACCCGGCGGGGCTTTAGGTCAACCAAGGTGTAATCGGCGTCATGGCCGACCGCCAGCCGTCCCTTGCCGGCCAGGCCGAACAGCCGCGCCGCGCTGGCGCTGGTCAGATCGACCAGATGCTCAAGGCTCAGCCGGCCCTCGGCCACATGGTTGAGCATCACCGGCAGCAGGGTCTGCACCCCCGGCATGCCCGAGGGGCTTTGCGGATAGTCTCGCGCCTTTTCGTCAAGGCCGTGCGGCGCATGGTCGGAACCGATCACATCGACAACCCCCTGGCCCAGCGCGGCCCACAGCGCGGCGCGCTGGGCCTCGCCGCGAATCGGCGGGTTCATCTGGGCGCGCGAGCCCAGCCGGGCATAGCAGTCGGGCGCGGCCAGGGTGAGATGCTGGGGGGTGGCCTCGACGCTGGCGATGTCCTTGTTGCGCGCCAGCAGGGCCATTTCCTCGCCGGTGGTGACATGCAGCACATGCACCGGCCGGCCGGTCTTGCGCGCCAGGGCGAGCACCCGCCCGGTGGCCTTGAGCGCGGTTTCGACATCGCGCCACACCGGGTGATTTTCCACCCCGCCGGCGGCGGCAAGCTCGCACCGGGCGATCAGCCGCGCCTCGTCCTCGGCATGGATCGCCACCCGGCGGGTGCCATGGCGCAGTACCCGCTCCAGCGCCGCGTCATCGGCCACCAGCAGCGAGCCGGTGGACGAGCCCATGAACACCTTCACCCCGCAACAACCGGGCAGATGCTCCAGCGCCGGCAGATCGACCGCGTTTTCCGGCGTCGCGCCGACATAAAAGGCAAAATCGCACCACATCCGCCCGGCGGCCCGCGCCACCTTGTCGGCGATGGCGGCGGCATCGGTGGTCAGCGGGTTGGTATTGGGCATCTCGAACACCGCCGTCACCCCGCCCATCACCGCCGCGCGGCTGCCGCTTTCCAGGTCTTCCTTGTGGGTCGCGCCGGGCTCGCGGAAATGCACCTGGGTGTCGATCACCCCGGGCAGCAGATGCA
>Ga0114931_10001063_pt1 | contig 34803 bp, 22 predicted proteins | sample 2SBtaG_FD_89579 | JGI IMG/M metagenome (GOLD analysis project Ga0114931, IMG submission 89579) | Deep subsurface microbial communities from Kolumbo volcano to uncover new lineages of life (NeLLi) - 2SBTROV14_V59a metaG | ecosystem: Environmental > Aquatic > Marine > Volcanic | place: Kolumbo...
ATGTTTTGACTACATCGAGATTCACGCAACTTCGACAAGCCCAACCTCGTTCAAGACCCCGTCACGGGCCATCGACACCGCGAAAAAAAATAAGATTCCGCGCAGCTGCTCAACTTGGGCTAGCCGTCTGCTTTCCTGCGTTCGATCATGCGGGCGAAGCGAACTCCCGCCTCAAAAAGAAAATACATCGGAAATGCCAACAGGAGCTGGCTAATCACATCCGGCGGAGTAAGAACGGCCGCCATGATAACGACACCGAGAATCACATGGCGCCGACCACGTGCCATCGCTGCGGTCGTGACCAAGCCGCTCCACGCGAGGAAGCAAACGATAATGGGCGTCTCGAAAGCGATCCCGAACGCAAGGGACAACATTAAGACAAAAGAAATGTATGAGGGCACGGCGAACTGACTATCGACTGCCGGGGCGACGGCACCGGGTTCGAGAGGGATCGACCAATGTCCCTTGGCCCGTTTGATCACCAGGCGCGAGGTTTTCTTGTCGATCCACGCATCACCCGGTTTGGCGTTTTTGGGGTCCGCCGCAAGAACTGGAATCTTGGCGGGTATTTTTGTTTCCGGTTTTACGTCCACCCGATCACGGGTTCCCAAGAGCAAACGCTCCAAACCGGCCGGGGCGATCGAAGTCGCCTCAAAAGCGCGATTAAACGTAATGAAAAACTGCAGGACAATCGGCAGCACGATGAAGTACATGAAAAATACGCCCGCCGCAAACAACCCCGAAGAAGCGAAAGTCAACCGCTTTGCGAACCGCTTTTCATGTGCATAAAGACCGGCTGCGATGAATAACCAAATCTGATAAAGCACCCACGGCATCGAAACAATCAAACCGGCCAGCACAGCCATTTTCAGGTAAGCAGAAAAAGCATCGCTTGGGGAAAGTGATTGGAGATTCGGCTGAAGCCCGTTGGCCATCTGAACCAGCCACAACGGTCGAAAAACGATTTCCAGTACCGTGTTACCGCACGCCAGGGCGACGACCGTAGCGAGGGCGACCCCCAATAGGGACCGAACCACGGTCGAGCGAAGCTCTTCGAGATGATCCCCGAACGACATGCGTGCCGCGTCAACGGGATCATCACCGGTAACTCTTTGTGCGATGGAGCTCAATGGCGTGGTTGTTGGGGTCATTGGCACGGATTCTAAGAAACGCCCATCGCAGGGTCAATCAAACAAAACAGTTCGTCGTTGATTCACCGCGCCGGCGGTCATCGCAAATCCATCACGTGCAAACGGTTGCTGGACTGTCTGGTAGAAAGCAGTCGCCGCGGCAACGGATCGCGCAAGACCTTGGGAATCGCGCCGTCCTGCGTCAGAATGGCGCGCTCCCGCGACTGCCACAGGCGATCGCAGGCGTTGCTATATTGGAAGTGCACCGAGCCGGTTTCACCCGCAAGGTCTACACCGACATCTGCAAAACGTTTCCTCAGCTTCTTCAGATTCACCCGTGCGATTTCAAGCGATCCGCCGGGTGCGACCTCGGTGAGATTGTCAACGCGGAAATCCTTCCAAGTCTGATTCAACTGCCGCTCGGCCGAAAGCTCCTTCAACACCGGACCCGATTCAAACACCCAATCGCCGCGGGCAAAAGGAAGTGAATTGCCGAAATTCCTGTTGACCACCGCAACGTGGTCCGTTCGGTTCACAAGATACGCGACCAGGAAATCCCCCTCGCGCGCAAGACGACAGTCCGCCTCAATACCGTTGCGCGAAACCTCCGCCGGCGCGGAATCGACCACGGTGACGGTTGTCGGCGCACTCACAATCCGCCCGGCACTGGCCTCCTCCAACTCGGGGTCACGCCAGTCCGGAATGTATTCAAACGTGACCGAGTACTCACCCGCTTCCAGAAGCGGATATCGCGCCCACCCTCGGTTAAAATCATGGACCGTCAGCGTGACGCGCTGCCCGGTCGCCACCTCCGCGAACGGACCTCCGTTAAGGCGCTGCTGAACAACGGCGACGATATCCGGGTCGAGAGAGATTTCGTCCACCCGAAGGTCCACGTTTTTCCCCTGCGGATTCCGTACGTGAATAAAATCGCCGATATCGAGCATGTCCGCCACTTGAAGTGCGTCCGCGGAACGATTCTCCCTTTCAGAACTTTTGATTGCAAAGGGAACCTTTAGGGAATGCTTCCCGCGGTTGGTCACCGTCACAACGAGATCAACCGGATCGGTCCAAGCGATTTTGGACCTGGAAAACGACACCGTAACTTCGGCATTGAAAAACAGTAAACGATCATAAATCGCAAGAATGCGGCGGGCGCGCATGGCCGTCTCGGGGTCGTCACCGATCGACGCAGCCTTGACCTGGTCGTAAGCCGTGGTCCCAATCGCTGCAAGGCGCCGCGTTGCGTAGGCGCGCGTCATGTAGGCGGGATCACCCAAATCCGCGATGAGCTTCGCAATTTCTGCGCCGGTCGTTGGTGCATCAAGCCGGGGCTTTTCGCCCCGCGCAGCGGGAATGGCCATCCCAACTCCGCTTAAAGCAATCAGGCACAAAGTCCAAGGGAATCTCGAATCCGCTATCCTCACGGATCGCAGCATGTTGGAACCTACAGCCTCTGAAAACGAACGGCACCAATACCGCCGGATTCTTTCATGCGTATCGCGTATGCTCATGATCTTCCCCACCTCACGCAATGGAAAACGACGGAGGTGTTTTCGGCTGTGCGAAAACGAAGAACGCCTCGGCAATCTGTGAACCGCCACTTTTCAATCGGTGGGTTCCACGGATCAAAAAAACCTGCTACACTTTTTGTAGGCAAACACTCATTCTACCGGTCTTTCATCGACGATCGAGGCTCCGTGGTGAAATGACCCGTGCCCCTACCCTGACGTTCCCTCCGCGATGACCGGAATCGCCGTTTCTTCGGTGGTTTTGGTCGACGATCGAAAAATCCCCAATCCGATCACGAACATCGCTCCGCCGACAACCAGGGTAGGTAACGGCAGATGCGCCCACGCACCCGCCTCATCCGTTGACGGAGGCAATCCGACCCATCCTCGCCATTGCGGGGCTACGATGTTGGAAACCTGCATCCCATTGTGCAAAAAGTGAGCGATCATGCCCGGAAGAATCGAACGCGATTGCCAGCACATATATGCGAGAACAATCCCCAGTGTCGCGGTTAAAACGAACTTGAACACAAAGAAGTGAAACACCGCGAACACCAGCGCCGACGCAATGATCGCGGCGAACCGCCCTCCCCATCGTCGCAACGATCCCAACAGGAATCCTCGAAACAGTATCTCTTCGCAAATCGCTGGAACCACGGCGATCAGCAGAATCACCATCATTGGATTCATCGCCTCCAGCGCTTCACCCATCTGCGCTGCACTTCGCATAACCGCCTCGGGGGTTTCCATAAACCAATGCTGGACAACCGCCAACTCGTGCGTAACGATCCAAGAAGTCGAACCGACCAGCACCGCGCCCAGAAGATATTTCGCTGAGGGCATTCGAAGTGACAGCGCGGACGCGACGTTGACCTTTCGATAGGCGAGCAGGAGTGCGGGCAAAGCGACGAACAGAACTCCCATCAGCCACGCACTGCTATACAGGAGCATTGCAGCCGATTCCCCTTCGTCCGGCGACAGGGACGCCTGTACGTAAAACCAGAGCGGAAACAAAAGCGCCAGCGTCAAAAGCCCCATCGAAACGGGCGGCGTCTCGATCGGTTTGAATTGATGGCGCGCAAACAGGCTTCGAAATGATCCCGCGTCGGCGAACACGACCGACTCTTTTCCGAAGATTCCAGCGGCGATCGCGATCGCTGCCCCGGCATAGAGCGTCGTGGACAGCAAAACCAGGGCAACGTCCCACGCCGCAATCGGTGCTCCCAGGAGCATTTCCTTGGTCAGCGCGACCATGTTGCCCACGGGCATAACCAGCATGATCCCTTCCAATCGCGTCGCCGGAAAAGCCGCGATCCCTCCCGGAATCAGCACCGCCAAAATCACGGGCGTGACATAGTTTTGCGCTTCCTTAAAGGTCCGCGCGTAACTGCATACCGCAATCATGATGGCCGACATCAAAACCGCGAATGGAACCAACGCAGCCAGAATCAACACCATGGTCGAAAAGGGAACCGATTCCCCCCCACGAGCAATAACCTGATCGAAACCACCAAAATAGACCGTCGCTGTCACGCTGGCTAGATTCAAGGCCGCCCCCAAAATGGCCACCGTCGTTACCACCAAAAACTTTCCGACAATCAAATCAATCACCGGAACCGGGCATACCATGAGCGTTTCCAGCGTCCCGCGTTCGCGTTCGCCGGCGGTGAGGTCGATCGCAGGGTAAATCGCCCCCGTAATGGTCATCAGAATCAAAACCAGCGGGAGAATCTGTCCCAGGATCGACGGGGGTGACGACAGGTCCACTTCGTCTACAACAAAGGGCGCAAAAAATTGCGGAGGAAGACGTTCAGCGGAAAGTCGAGCCTGCCTCATACGATCGTTTACTCGACCCACCAGCGCGTCGATCCGACGGGCGGCCGAAGCGCTTCGGATTTCCTCGTTGTCGGCATGAATCATCACGCGGACCTGCGCGCCGTAGTGCTGAATCCCGATCAGTCGGTGATCCGAAAACACAACGCCAGCTTGAACCTGACGCGTCTTCACCGATTGGTCGAGGGCTTCTTCTGTTCCAAGTGCAACGACCCTGTCAACGACCAGCGGCGCGGGGAGTTCAGAGGAATCCTCCCCGGATGCTTCCATCGTGTTACGCTGCCGCTCAAGTGCTCGGCGATCCGCTTCGATCATCCGTAAGAGGCGATCGCGATCCTGCTCGTCGATCGTTCCGATGACTAAATGCTCCTCTTTGAGCGTTTCGCCCTGTGCGCTAACCGCCTGTACAGATCCCAGCATGAGCAGCGGATACAACACGATTGGAACGACGATCATCGCAACCAGCGTTCGTCGATCGCGCAGAATGTCGATGAGCTCCTTCCAATAGATCGTGCGGATGCGGTGGCGGGCACTCATCGGGTAATCGCCTCCACCTTTTCGTCGGCGTGGATCAGCTTTAGAAAGATACTGCTAAGTCGAGGCTCTCCCGAGCGAGCTTGCAACGACGCCAAATCACCCTCGGCCACAAGCCGACCGTCGTGCAGCAGACCGATCTTGTCACACATGTCCTCGGCTTCGTCCAGGTAATGCGTCGAAAGGATGATCGTCTTGCCGCCGTCTCGCTCGCGTTTGATGAACTCAAGAATGACGCGATTACTCAGAACGTCCAATCCCAGAGTGGGTTCATCCATAATCAGGATCGGCGGGTCTGGAACCAACGCCCGTGCGATATTCACTCGCTGCTTTTGACCGGTGGAAAGCGCTCCGCACCGCAGATTCGCGAAATCACCGATCCGCAGCCAGTCAATCAAAGAATCCGCCCTCTGGTCAGCCTGCTGATCCGTTAACCCGTAGAGCTTTGCAAAATAAAGAAGCAGTTCGCGCGCGGTCAGCCGCTGATACAACCCCGTGTTGGCCGTCAAAAACCCCAACACCCGCTTTACCTCGACCGTTTCACGTTCGACGTCGTACCCCGCCAGCGTGGCCGATCCGCTCGTTGGCGTCATGAGCCCACTGAGCATTCGCAGTGTCGTGGTTTTTCCCGCCCCGTTTGGTCCCAGGAGTCCATAAATCTGTCCCTCCTGCACCGAAAAGCTCAATGCATCCACGGCCCGCTTCTCTCCGCCGTCCGGATTCGGGAACGTCTTGACCAGATTGTCTGCGACTACCATATCCATCGCTATCGCTCTATCGACCCGCTTTCACAGAGGGTGTCATGCTCATCCAGCATGAAAAACTCACAGATGCGCCGGGGGGACCGCTACCGCCCCACTGTTACGCGCGTTACGATACACGCCGTGGCTCGGTTCGCCGAGGATGCTCACGAAAACCCACAAGGAGCGATCACAATGGCCGATCAAACACGCACGGAGAAGGACAGCATGGGGGAAATGACCGTTCCCGCAAGTGCCTACTGGGGTGCACAGACCCAACGAGCCTTTGAAAACTTCCCGATCAGCGGGTACCGCTTCGGACGGCGCTTCATCCGCGCCCTCGGTCTTGTCAAACAGTGCGCCGCAAAAGTCAACAAAGACCTCGGAAAACTGGATCCCAAACTCGCCGACATGATCGTCGTCGCTGCCCAACAAGTCATCGACGGAAAACTCGATGAACACTTTGTCCTCGATATTTTTCAGACCGGTTCTGGAACCAGCACCAACATGAACGCCAACGAGGTCATCAGCAACCGGGCCATCGTACTAGCCGAAGGAAAAGTCGGATCCAAGGACCCCATTCATCCTAACGACCACGTCAACATGGGACAATCATCAAACGACGTAATCCCGACGACTATCCATGTTGCCGCGGCAGACGCCATCACCTACGACCTGCGTCCCGGTCTGGAACGTCTGGCCAGTGCTCTTTCCGAGAAGGCCAAGGCGTTTGATAACATTGTCAAAATCGGAAGAACCCACCTGCAAGACGCGACACCGATACGACTGGGGCAGGAGTTTGGTGGTTACGCCCGCCAGGCAGAACTTGCCGTCATGCGCGCGACCAAAGCGGTACGCTCCCTGCGCGAGCTTCCTATCGGCGGAACCGCCGTCGGGACCGGCATCAATACGCACCACGAGTTCGGCAAGCGGATGGCCGAAGCGCTGTCGGCGGCAACCGACATCGAATTCGTCGAAGCGCAGGATCACTGCGAAGCCCAGGCATCCAAAGATGCCGTCTGCGAAGTCAGCGGTTTGTTGAAAACCATCGCCATCAGCATGGTCAAGATCGCCAACGATATTCGCCTGCTGGGAAGCGGGCCACGGTGTGGCATTGGCGAAATCGCGATCCCATCCACACAACCTGGAAGCAGCATCATGCCCGGCAAGGTGAATCCCGTCATGAGTGAGATGATGATGCAGGTCGCATTTCAAATCATCGGCGCGGATGCGACCATTACCCACGCCTGTCGTGAGAGCTATTTCGAGTTGAACGTGGGCATGCCCGTAATGGCTCACAACCTGCTTGAGTCGATCCGCATTCTTGCCAACGCCGCCCGAACCTTCGCGGACAAATGCGTCACCGGCATCGAGGCCAACAAAGACCGCTGCGCCGACCTGATCGAAGGTTCCCTTGCGATGTGTACGAGTCTTGCCCCCGCAATCGGATACGACAATGCCGCCGCCATTGCCAAAGAAGCGTTCAAGACCGGAAAAACCGTGCGCCAGGTCGCGCAGGAGAAAAAAGTCCTTTCCGACAAAGAGCTGGACAAAACGCTTGACCCGATGGCCATGACAAAACCGCAGTAGGGTTGTACGAATCACCTTATCAACACGACGGCGCGACGGCCCCTACCGCACGTTGAAGTACTTGGCCTGTTTGTGGTGGGTGATGATGGCTGTGGTGGTTTGTTCCGGTTCAAGCTGGAACTCCTCACTCAGCGAAACACCGATCGATCCCGGTTGGAGAATCGGCCAGAGCTTGAGTTGATCTTCCAACCGCGGGCAGGCGGGATACCCAAAACTATACCGCGAACCCCGGTATTGCTGCTTGAAAATCCCCTGTCGGTCGCGGGCGTCGCTCGTAGCGATGCCCCATTCGGCGCGGATTTGCTTGTGAATATACTCGGCCAGCGCCTCGGCCACTTCCACACCCAACCCGTGCAGGTGTAGATAATCTCGGTAGCGATCCTGGGCGAACCACTTGCGGGCGATTTCGCTCACCCGGCGCCCGGCCGTTACCACGCTGAACGCCGCCACGTCGAACTCGCCGCTGCTCACGGGCTTGTAGAAATCGCTGATACACCAATAAGGCGGTTTGCCCATGCGCGGAAAGTCAAACTCGGCTACCTGCCGACTTCGATCTTTTGGATCATAAATGATCAGCGTATCTCCATCCGATTGAGCGGGCCAAAAACCGTAGATTGCTTTCAGTTGCAAAATGTTTTCCGCCTCACACTGCTTGAGAAGATCTCGCAAAATCGGGCGCACTTCATCGTTGATGTAACGCGCGAACTCCTCCGGCGAGCGCCGCGCTTTTCGGTATTGCCACTGCACCTGAAACAGCATGTTCTCGTTGAGATACGCGAGCGCCGCACGTGGGTCGATGTGGTCCACGATGCGCCGCCCCCAAAAGGGCGGATCGGGAACCCGCTCATTACGAGAGATATCCGAACGTGGGGGTACGTATCCATGACGCTGGGCTGCCTCCTCATGCAACCCCAGCGGTGAGCGACCGGCAGCACTCGAAACATGTGCGACATCGAATCCAGCGCTTGTTCCACCACCGGCAACAACTTCCGCGTGACGCGTTCCGGTCACCGCCTCCTCAACCATGGCCGGTGGTTTCGACGCTGTTCCCGCCGCAATTTGCTCCATCAGGCGAAGTCCTGCAAACGCATCTTTGGCGTAAAACAACGGCCCCTCGAACTCCGGTCGAAGGTCTTGCTCGACGTATTTGCGGGTCAACGCCGCCCCACCGAGAATCACCGGCGCGTCGACGCCGCGTTCGTTCATCACCGAAAGATTCTCGCGCATGATGACCGTCGATTTGACCAGCAGACCGGACATCCCAATCGCGTCGGCTCCGTGCTTTTCGAATGCGTCGATAATGTTGCTGATGGGTTGTTTGATTCCAAGGTTGTAAACCGTGTATCCGTTGTTGGTCAAAATAATATCGACGAGATTTTTTCCGATGTCATGCACATCTCCGCGGACCGTTGCAAGAACCAGTGAACCCTTTCCAGCTCCTTTTTTCTTTTCCATGTGTGGTTCGAGGTATCGCACCGCAGCTTTCATTGTCTCCGCCGATTGCAGGACAAAGGGAAGCTGCATCTGCCCGGCTCCGAAAAGATCCCCGACCGTTTTCATTCCATCGAGAAGAAACTCATTGACGATCACAAGAGGTCGATGCGTGAGCAACGCCTCCTCTAAATCCTCCTCGAGTCCCGATCGGTCTCCGTTGATGATTCGGTGTTTCAGCCGCTGCTCGACCGTCGTCACTTCATCTTTGTCTTCTTCAGTGGCAGCGGTCGCATCCTCAAAAACGTCTAAAAGCTGATGCAACGGGTCATATCCATCCCTGCGTCGATCGAAAAGGATGTCCTCGGCTAACTTGCGATGATGCTCGTCAATCTTGAACAACGGTACAATTCCGGTCGCGTGAAGAATCGCCGCATCCAGTCCGCGCTCCCGCGCGTGGTGAAGAAAAACACTGTTGAGAACGCGGCGGGCGGGCGGTTTTACACCGAAACTGATGTTGCTAACACCCAAAACGAGATGCACACCGGGGCAGGATTCTTTAATTTTCTCCAGCGATTCCAAGGTTTCCAGCGCGAGTTTCCGATCCTCCTCATTTCCCGTGCAGACCGTAAAAGTAAGCGGGTCGAAGATTAAATCTTCGGCGTGTATCCCGTGACGCTCCGTGACCAATTCGTAAATGCGTTTCGCAACATCCACTTTGCGCTGACAAGTTTTGGCCATCCCGTCTTCGTCGATCGTCAGGGCGATCACCGCCGCCCCGTATCGCCTGGCCAAACGGCAGACGCGGTCCAATCGATCCTGCCCGTCCTCAAGATTGATCGAATTGATCACGCACTTTCCACCGGCCAACTTCAACGCCGCCTCAATGACCTCGACTTCGGTGCTGTCGATGACCAGCGGAACCGTGACGTCGGCAACAAACCGACGAAGAAGACCCGTCATGTCCTTTTTTTCATCGCGACCGACGTACGCCGCACAAACGTCGAGCAGGTGACTTCCGTGCTTGACCTGCTCGCGTCCCATTTGCACCATCCCGTCGACATCCCCGGCGGCAAGCAGCTCCCGAAATTTTTTCGAGCCGTTGGCGTTGGTTCGCTCGCCGATCGCCAGAACCGCCCCCTCCTGCGCAAGAGAAACCGACTGGTACAAACTGCTGACCGCGGGTTCACGATTCGCGTTGCGCCGCGCCGGCTTGCTGTTACCTACGGCATCGACAACGGCGGCCAAATGCTCGGGGGTCGTTCCACAGCACCCGCCCACAACGTTAACCCCGTCCACACGCACAAACTCCGTAAGCCATCGCGCCAACTCATCCGGCGTAAGCGCATAATAAGGCTTGCCGTCCACGAGTTGCGGCAACCCGGCATTGGGCTGTACAATCAACGGGCGGCGACAGTTTCGACTTAGGTGGCGAACGTGTTCGCTCATCTCCTGCGGACCGGTGGCGCAGTTGAGACCGATCGCCGCGATCTCGTCGTACACCTGAAGCGCCGTCAACGCAGCCGCCGTCTCGGTACCGACCAACATCGTTCCCGTCGTTTCAACGGTGATCGTACAAAAAATGGGAACGTGGAAGTTCCTTTCGTTCATCGCGTCGATGGCTGCAACAATTGCGGATTTGGCTTGCAGGATATCCTGACAGGTTTCCACCAAAACCGCATCGACCCCGCCTTCGAGCAGCCCGCGCATTTGCTCGGTATAACTGTCAACCAGTTCGTCCCAGGTTGCCTGCCCCAACGATGGGAGTTTCGTTCCCGGTCCGATCGATCCGACCACAAAGCGGGGATGCGAGGGTTTGTGAAACTTTGCTGCCACGTTGCGCGCGATCTTGGCGGACTCCACGTTCAGCGCACGCGTGCGCTGGGCAATACCAAACTCGCCCAAAACGACCTTGTTCGCTCCGAACGTGTTGGTCAAAACGGCGTCGCACCCGATGGAAAAAAAGGACGCGTGAATGTCGGCGATCACATCCGGCCGCGTGATGGAAACCACGTCGGTGCAGTTTTCGTGTCCGTCGAAATCGGAAATCGAAAGATCACGGGTCTGCACTGCAGTTCCCATGGCCCCGTCAAGTACGAGAACGTGCTTTTGAATGGCGTCGATTAGCGATGAATTCATGACGTTTCAATTCGTTGGGTCGTAGTTTCCATACGCCGGTTTTCATGTTCCGGTTTCGCACGATGGGAAAAATGTGTGCGAGGTGCTTTACCACGCCGCCCCCGCGGGAAAACGGTGGCCGGGTTATGCAATCTGCTATTTCTCCGGTCGCCCAACGGTTGCCGTCGGGACGATCAGCTTTTTTCACACACGGCCCAAAACGCAGACCAGCGCTTGCCCATGCACACATTCTATCGACCCGATCCAGGCACGACTAGACAGCTCCTCTTGAAAAGGAAACTGGCCTGGCTCCAGAATATACCGAGGATATTGAAAACCCGGTGATCCTGGAGGCCCAGCCATGGACGGCATTGTCTCGTTGGGCCCGGTGGAACGCAAGAAGCGGATGGAGAGGTAAACCGTCGCCGCACTTTTTCAACGGACTGCTAAGAAGGAGGCGGAGCAAGCGTCACGCTTCGCACGTCGATGCTTGATACGGGGCTACGCCCTTCGAAAACCACGCTCGTTTCGGAGGGACTTTGTGAACGATCGACCGGTGGCGGAAAAACCCAAACCGTGCGAAGCAGTTCTTCCGGGTCCGCGTTTGCGTTGGTCGGCGTAACCGCCTGACAGGTCGGACACTCCGGCGGACCGATGGGCAGACCGCCGTTGCTCAGTCCCGCAAGGTCGATGTCTTCAAGTGTAATCTCTCGATCCAACCTCAGAATCGCCTGTGTCGCGTCGGCGTTGAGCCCCGCACTGACTACACGATAGCTCCGTCCGTTGATCTCGTCGACAAATCGCGTCCCTTCCGGAAACATGCTGATCATCATGTCGACCATGGGTTCCGTAGCGCCGCTGGGAGGGACCCGAATCTCTGTCGGTATTCCCGTCGCATTCGCCCGCAAGTCGAGCGAATCCGGCAATTCCACCTGCACGCGCCACGCAACGGGAAAAAGTACATCGTTGTCGGGGGGCAGCGCCTGAATGACTGCGGGTTTGGTCGTTAGCTTGTCGGGGTTCGGTGCGCTGTCGGGATCCTGCATCGCATATCGATTCGAAGGGTTCGGCCTGCGCAGCGTGATGTAGTACATATCAAAAACGCGCGGCGACCCCCACCCCGCTGCGGCCTTTACAGCCAGGTCGGCAACGGGAATGGACCCGACGTTCAACGCATCGTTAAAGTCATCCGGCGTCGGTCCGACGTAGTCCCTGAGGCGATGAAGCACCGACCACGCAAAACGCCTACGTTCGATGCGTCGAAACCACAGGTCACGCAACGCCGGGCCACCGGGTTGCGTCAATTCCGGCAACGCCTCCATCGAAGGATAGACACGCATGTTCACGGGAAAACGAGGCGTCAAAAAAGAACTCTCGACAAACCCGCAGGCAAGCTCACGCGGAAAGTTGGCATCCGGATAATCCTTCATCAGCCAAGGCGTTTTGATTTGTTCAAGTAACCACGGATTCTCACTTGCAGTTTCGGGAGGCGTCTGCGCATCCGCAAAAAGATTCTCAAGATTGAGCGCATGAACACGCGTGTCGCTCGCCCTTTTCGGTAGGGTCGAACTGTCTACATTCAGGATGGCCTGCCACAACTGACCTGCCAACACCTTGGGATTGTGGTAGATCGCCGGGTCAAAGAGCAGATCACCGGCCAGCCCGGCGGTCCCCAGCCGAAACTCGGACGGATCCTTGCAGTCGGAATCCATGGATGGCGCATCGCGCATCCCGCCCGGTCTCAACGTCGATTCAACCATCACTGCCACGCCGTCGGTAACGGTTCGCTCCGTGGTGTATTCACTCAGGCGCCGCGCACGATCCCACGCCACCGGAAACATCGTGGCCACCATCGTCAAACCCAAACCGAGAATGACAATCGCGATCATCATCTCGATCAACGAAAACGCAGACCGACCGCATGCCCGAGGGCGAGGAAACGACAAGCTCACCGATCCCCCTTCCTTTGTTACCGAGGGCGAACCAGCTGATTTTTCGCCCCTTCTCACCAACGATAAACCAGCCGATTCTTCGTCCCCCCTTACCAAGGGGGGATCACAGGGGGGTTTACGAAGCGAACCAAAACCCCGCGACACAATCCGCGCTCGCCCCCGGAATCGCAGCAGGTCACCGGCGAGTCGAAAACCACACCTTGTTGAACGGTTCGTTCTCATCACGGATTCGTTTGTAAATCTGGAACTTCACCGACGGGACCACGTACGACAGCACCACTCAGTCGATGAATATAATAGGGTTGAGCCGTCTCAAGAAGCACCTCGCGCTTGCCCAGATCATCGCCGGCCTCACGAAAGGCGGAGTCATCGTAGACCATCACGCCATCCACGCTGGGGAAGTTTAACGCAATATCCGGATCATCTCCGCCAACGATCACATCGACTTTCATCGCTGATTCCGGAGAAACATTGGCCGCCCAATCGGTCACCAGCGGCAACGCCGGTTTGGAATTATCCTTATCGTACGCGTAGAAACGTTTTGCCGTGTCGCTGACGGCAAGACCTGTAATGTCACCCACATCGTCCCCATCAACGTCGGGATCACGAATCAAGACATCGCGACCCACCTCCAACTCACCCCTTGGCGAAAACAAGACGACAAAATAATTACGGTGACGCTGGGCATTGTCGATTGGAAGAGCGGCCAGGTTGTCGAAGTCGTCGTTGCCCAGCTCAGTGGCGTTGAATGTCGTGAATCCCAGCGTTGGGTCCGCCGGTTCGGGTTCCACGACGTAACGTGGAACTGCCCGCATCGGCGCGATCAGTGCCCGACCTCCATCCTGGGCAACCGTAAAGACGTTCTGCCACGCGGGGTCGGTCCGCCAATTCGGAGCGGTGACCGGTGAGGTCGCGTTTGGATCGTTCTCAATCCGCGGGTCCCTGGTGATAATCGCGATTTGCTGGACGCCGTTTTTATCGAGATAGAAAAACATCCCCACCTCGCCGCGTTCACCTTGAACAGCCTTCGCGCGCGTGCTCATCAGCATTCCGGAGATGCCGTTGTTGGCGTCGTTTTCGCGATGCTGTGCCCACATCGTGTTGATCGAAGGCAGCGCGATCCCCAATAGAATCAATACGATCCCCACCACGATGACCATTTCGACCAGCGTGAACGCGTTGGGGCGACTCTGCCCAAAACCATCGGCAGACCGCGACCGCAAGCGTCCCCAAAGCGACATCGATGTGTGGGGAAAACGCATCATTCAAGTCCCCGGAACAACTTTTCCTTCAATTCCGCGTTCAGATAGATGTTGTCCGCGTTGAACGGATTATCTGCGATGTGATCCTGCTTGTTTTCAAGGTCACCGACGAGTGAAGCCTCGGCATCGCTGCCCATCGCCTCCTTTGTCAGTTGCTTCGCGCCGTCCGGACCGTAAGACATGATGATGGGCTTGCCTCGATTCAGACGAACCAGCTCCGTGGACTCCTCGTTCCAATCGGGGTGATTGCTCGACGGGTTGGGTTTCATATTCCCCGCAACAAAGTCGCGCTGTGCGAAGTAACTCAGCGGATTCCCCCAATCGTCGACGACGTAACGAATCTGAAAATCGTCGCCGTCCCACTTTTGGTTGCGATTCTTATCGAGAAACTGAGATGGATGCCCCTGGTCGTCAACGACCCCCGCCGTACGATTCTTGTCCGACAGGCGGTCAAGAATGGATCTCGATCCGTCTCCGAAAAGCTCGATCGCCACAACCATCGCAGCAAGATCGCGATGCTCGGTTGCATCGTGGTTGGGGATACTCGGGTCACTGTAAAACGTCATCGCCTCGTACGGAGGCTTGGGAACCATGACCGCACGACCCGGTGCACGTGTGCGAGGATTGCCCTCCCCCGGAATCCCGTTGGGCGTGAATACTTCCAGTTCGTCCGGCGGGAACAGACCGTAGCGCTTTTTGTACGCTCGATTCTTCGTAAGAGTCGGGTTGGACTTCTGCTCGCGCTCAAACTCGGTGAGCGCCTCGTTCACAACGGTCAGAACGGCCTCGGTATTTTTTATTTTTGATCGCGAGATCAAAGCGCTGCTGGCCGTCAGTACCGCCCACAGCAAAATGGCGATGATCACCACCACCACGAGCATTTCAACCAGTGTCACGGCGCAACGCCGACCCGCAACCCCCTCGCGGTGAAACACGCCGATTTGCCGCCGCTTCGTCTCATCAGCCATCGCCGCTACTGATCCCCCTGCAAACGGCGGGACCAGTTGACAATGTCGTCCTCCGAACCGTACACACCATCCGCCCCCGCGCTGATGAGCAGGTAGCTGTCTTTGTTCACCGGTGTAGGACGCGCTTTGACCGTCTTGTCGAGGATGAACTCGGCAAAACTGCTGTGTTCGAAAGGCCCGGTCGGCTTGTCAAAGTTCTCTCGCTCCTTTTGGGTCGGTTTGACCTCGACGACGTCGTGGATCAGGTGAAAGGCGTCCTCTTGTACGCCGGCACCGAAGTCCAGTCCGTCCAGACCGCTTAACAATCCGCCCTCGCTGCCGGTGATCACCGCGTTGTCTTCCTGCCAGTAAACCCCACGCTTTTTATTAAACCCCGTCATCCGGCGCGAGGAGGGACTGGCCTTGTAGTACAGAATCGGGTGATTCCACGGATCGACGAACATCGGCTCGTCCTTGGCAATATCATCGCCGAGGTCATCCCCGTTGACCACGACGCCATCCTCATCCAACTCGTTGATCGACTTGGTTTTCTCTCGCATTTTTTCGTCGACATAACCGGGGGCACCGTAGCGAGGGAACTTTTCTTTCCCGTCGGTCTGGTCAATCTCGTAAAGCCCACCCTTCCCGTCGTGAATGTCGTCGAACCATTTTCCGTTTCGATTGGTGTCGCGAAACCCCGCGGTCCCCAACCCGTCCACCCCCACCATCGCATAAACAAGAAGGTGGGCACCGGCAATCTTTTTGATTCCACCACTACCACTACCGCCACCACCCGTTGTGCCCTGACGCCGGGGGTTGTCGATTTCAATCCGTTCGCTGCCGCTTCCTTTGTCGCTCGCCGAAGGCGGATAAGCACCACCCAGGGCGCTTTCAGAGCGATACAACGTGATTCCGGTATCCAGTGCGGAAAACTGCGCGGTGGCAGCCGCCTCCTTCGCCTTTTGCCGAACACCGGAAAACGCCGGAAGCAACGCCCCCAGCAAAATCGCGATGATCGCAATGACAACCAGCATTTCGACCAGTGTAAACGCTCGATTGCGGCGCCGTGTTGGATGAAGATCCCCATTCATCATTGATTACTTCCTTTGCATTCGCGATGGTCGGTTTTGACGATTGCTCCAAGCGCGCCAACGCACTACTCTTCGAACTTGGGAAGGTTGGACGGATCATCCGAGGTGCCGTAGCGCCCATCCACGCCCGCACTGATTAGCAAAAATGAATCCGGGTTCACCGGCCTTAGTTTCGTTTTTTTCGATGTCTGCGAGGTAAACGTCTTCAACAATTTGCGGTCCACGATGTAATGGGCGAACGTGTTGGTGTTGCTCTGCGTCGGGTCCGCGTCAACCTGAATCAACTCCGGGGCGGTCAGGTCTTTTCCGGACCTGGCTATGGCATGACCCAATTCCGATCCGCCAAAATCCCAGCCCTTGGTATTATCGTCCCCGGTGAACATCACGTTGTCCTGATGGAAGTAATAAGGAGGCCCCTTCGACTGCTCCCCGCCACCGTTATAATCGTTTCCCTTTTTTCGCTTTTCCTCCACCATGTTTGTGTCGCGCCCGTGCGTGTTGGCTGCGTAGTACAGCAAAGGTTGATCAAACAGATCGACAATCACCGGAAGATCGCTGACCGGATTATTGTTGCCCCCCTTGAAAAGCGTACTGTTGGCCCGCCCGCGCAGATCGATGGTGCGCACGGTGCGAACATTGTTTGGATTGACATACAGGTTGCTTCGTTCGAGAACAACCGTGCCCGCTCCGGGACCGTCGGCGGTGTACCACAATTCCGCCTTGTTCCAGTACGCTTTGGGAACTTTTTTCCGCGAGATATACCCCTGCTGATCCACGCCCATCAGCATCGCGGGAAGCCAGTGGGCACCGGTAATCGACGGGTGCCCGTCAACAAAAGGAAACTCGCCCTTGAGAGGGTCGAAACTGGTTCCGGTGATTTTGGGGTGTGCGAACGAGGGAGGAAATCCGTTGGTCTGAGGGAAATCGCGGGCGTTATCCGTCTTGAACATCTGCAGCCCGACCGAGATCGCGTCAATCGCCGACAGGGTCGCCACTTTTTTGGCCTGGTTGCGAGCCGCACTGATGGAAGGAACCAGAATCGCAATCAACGCGGCAATAATGAACACAACGGTAAGAAGCTCAACGAGTGTAAACCCCCTGCGCACCCGCTGGGGTTGCAACGGCGTCGTGTGTTTCATCGCAAAAGACCTCCGCAAACTCGGACTCCATATCAACACGCGCGACCCGGTGCCCCCCGGTGGTCGCCACACAGCAAACTATCCACCGGAAACAGACGAAATCAGTGAAATCATGGGCATAAACAGCGCGACCACGATAAAGCCGACAACACTCCCCAGCACGATCACCATGATGGGCTCAATCAGCGCGACAAGACTCGCCACGGCCGTGTCCATTTCCTCTTCGTAGTTGTCCGCGATTTTCAGCAGCATCTTGTCGAGGTCTCCGGTCTCCTCACCCACGTCAATCATGTTGACCACCAACCCGTCAACAACTTTCGAGGCCCGAAGCGGCGCCGCAAAACTCTCTCCCTCTCGGATCGAATCGTGCACCTTGTCCAACGCGCGAACGTACACCTCGTTACCCGACGTATCGCGCGTGATGTTGATCGCCTCAAGGATCGGAACCCCCGCGTTGATCAGCGTCCCAAGGGTCCGCGTAAAGCGAGCAACGGCGCTTTTTTGTACGAGATTTCCGAGAACGGGAATCTTCATCACCGTAAAATCAAACGCAAACCCACCTGTTTTCGAAGATCGTATGAGTTTGATCAGCGCCATCGCAATAAAAGGACCGAAAACGATGATCATGATCCCCGGCGGCGTGCCGTGCAGCAACCAGTCTGACGTTCCAAGCAGGACCATTGTGACCGAGGGAAGCGCAACGTCGAAGTCCTTGAAAATCGCCTTGAATTTCGGGATGACCACAATCATGATCCCAACGACGATACCGCCCGCGAACGTAACCACGACGGTCGGATAGATCATTGCACCAATGATCTTTTTTTTCAGTTTCTCGGCCTTTTCCATAAAATCGGCCAGGCGCTGCAAGATAACGTCAAGCACACCACCCGCTTCCCCTGCTCCGACCATGTTGCAGTACAATCGGTTGAACGCCTTGGGATGCTTGGCGCACGCCTCCGAAAGCGTTGAACCGCCTTCGATGTCGTCGGAGACGGCGTGCAACACATTCTTAAGGGTTCCGGGTTTTTGCTGCTCCTCAAGAATCTGAAGACTTCGCAGAATCGGAAGTCCGGCATCTTGTAGCGTTGAAAGTTGACGTGTAATCTGCGTAATCTGCTTGGTCTTGACCCGACCAAACGAAAACCCGCTCTTTTTCTTCTTTCCCGGTGCGCTCGACTTTCCCTTGGCTCCACCTTTTTCGCGAATCCGCGTGGGGAAGTAACCGAGGTTGCGAATCTTTGCGAGCGCATCTTCGCTCGAGGCGGCGTCAATCTCGTCCTTGACTTCCTGACCCGCCTGATTCATTGCTTCATAGGCAAACTTCGGCATGACATCTCCTCAACGATCGCGACCGCAAGCACATCGCACCCGCGATCGAACCGGGTTATTCTTCAGAAATGGTCTCACGAACCACCTCGTCCAAGGTCGTAATGCCATCATAAATCGCCAGCAATCCGGACTCACGAAGCGTCCGCATTCCACGCTTGACCGCTTCCTGCCGAAGAACCGACGTCGACGCGCGGCGCATGATCAGCTCCCGCATGTCATCATCGAGCACCATCAACTCATATATGCCCAGCCGACCGCGGTACCCCGTGTTGTTGCAGTAATCGCACCCTTTGCCATAAAAAAACGATTGATCGCCGACGTCTTGCGACCGCAACGCCAGCTCCATCAACTGTTCCTCCGTGGGGCGATATTCCGACTTGCAATTCGCACAGATTCGCCGCACCAACCTCTGGGCAACAACCGCTTCAAGTGTGGCCGTAATCAAAAACGGCTCCAGACCCAGATCTAAAAGGCGCGCGATCGACGAAGGAGCATCGTTCGTATGAAGCGTCGTGAAAACCAGGTGTCCCGTCAAAGACGCCTGAACGCTGATCTGAGCGGTTTCGAGGTCACGAACCTCACCCACAAGGATAATATCCGGGTCTTGACGCAAAAATGAACGAAGCGCCGCTGCAAAAGTCAGACCCACATCGGCCCGAATCTGCGTCTGGATCATCCCGTCTATGTTGTATTCGACCGGGTCTTCCGCCGTCAGAATTTTCGTATCGGTGCTGTTAAGCTCCTGCAATGCGGCGTATAGCGTGGTCGTCTTTCCTGAACCTGTTGGACCCGTGTTGACCACAACGCCGTTAGGTTTCTTGATCAGTTGGCGAAACGAATTCAGGTCATCGTCGCGCATCCCGATCTTGTTGAGATTGAGCTGTACATTGGCACGGTCAAGAACACGAAGCACAACGCTCTCGCCGAACATCGTCGGCAACACCGCAACGCGAAGGTCGATGGGTCTTCCCCGAAGCTGCAACTCGATGCGACCATCCTGCGGAAGCCGGCGCTCCGCAATATCCAGGTTCGCCATGACCTTGATGCGCGACGCAATCGCCATCGCTACGTAGCGCGGCGGTGGAACCATCTCATACAAGACCCCATCGATTCGATAACGCATTTTGAACTCATCCTCGAACGGTTCAAAATGGATATCACTTGCTTTGTCTTTGATGGCTTGTAACAGCACGAGATTGAGAAGCTTTTTGACCGGGTTGGACTCGGCCATTTCCTTGATTTCGGCAAGGTCGATGCTGTCGCCTCGACCGTCGAATTTGGCGAGGTCTTCATCGTCGCTCAACTCGTCGATCAAACCCGTGATCGACTCCTGGTCGCCCTCCGGATAATACCGGTCAATGGCGCTTTGCAGCTCTCCGGGAGTTGTAATGAACGCCTTGATGCGGTAACCAAGCAGCGTCTGGAGATCATCGGTGGCGATAAAGTTATCCGGATTGTCCAACGCCAGGGAAAGGGTGTTGGCCCCGGTATCGAGATCGAAAGGAACCGCTCGATACGTGCTGGCCATTTGCGATGTCATCGTCGCAACGACTTCCGCAGGAATGTCCAACTTGCCCAGCGAAATGCTGGCCATTCCACTTTGAGACGCCAACGCAAGATTCAAGTCGTCGCTGGTAATGTATCCCAGTTCAACCAGAATCTTCCCAATTGGACCCCGCTTTTCCTTCTGGATGTCCAGCGCTTCCTCGACCTGACCGCGCCGGAGCTTTCCCATCTTGATGAGAATGCGCCCCAACTGCCGACCGCGAAGCTGCTCGATCGGCGGTATCCTTCGCGACTTTCCGCCGCTCGCCTGACTGTCTTTCGCTTCTCCGTCGCTCATGTAGTCCTCAAGTCCTCAAACATCTTCTTTGTCTTCGTCATCATCGTCGGCGTTGAGCCCGCGACGATGCTTGTCGATTTTATCTTGAAGCGCGCCCGGATTACGCGATCGGTCCACGGCGTCCTCCGCATTGATCTGCCCGGCCGTGTAAAGAGACCAAAGGTGCTCGTCCAAAAGCTGCATCCCGAATTTCTTGCCCGTCTGAATCGCCGAGTCAATGCGGTACGTCTTGTTCTCGCGAATCAGGTTCGAGATCGCCGGCGTTAACACCATAAACTCGTAGGCAGCCACCATCCCCTTGGGCTGACGCGGCATCAGCGCCTGAGACAACACCGCAATCAGGTTCGTCGACATCTGCACCCGAATCTGCTCCTGCTGCTCATGCGGAAACGCGTCCACGATTCGGTTGATCGTTCCCTGGCAACCCGTCGTATGAAGCGTGCTGAATACAAGGTGTCCGGTTTCCGCCGCTGCAATGGCCGCGCCGATCGTTTCGAGGTCACGGAGTTCGCCAACAAGAATCACGTCGGGATCCTGACGCAAGACGCGACGCAATGACTCCGCAAAACTGGGCACGTCGTTGCCGATCTCACGCTGGTTGATGATCGCACGCTTATGGTTATGGTAGTACTCAATCGGGTCCTCCATCGTCACGATGTGGCGATCGAGATTCGTATTGATGTAGTCGAGCATCGTCGCAAGCGTCGTGGTCTTTCCAGAACCGGTCGGACCCGTAACAAGAAACATCCCGCGAGGACGCCTGCAAAGCGCCCGGCAAATCCCCGGCAACCCGATTTGGTCAAACGTCAAAAGCCGCGTCGGAATCAGCCGCAAAACCAACGCGACGTTGCCCTTTTGCTTGAACACCGCCACACGAAAACGACCCGCATCGCCGAACGCAAAGGCGAAATCCGTTCCGCCCTCCTCCTGCAATTCTTGCTGGTTGCGCTCCGGGGTGATGGACTTCATCAACGCAATGGTGTCGTCCGGTCCCAAAACCTTCGTCTCGAGCGAACGAAGATGCCCGTGCAAACGAATCACCGGCGGTCGCCCCACCGTTAAGTGGAGGTCGGACGCCCCCTGTTTGATCACCGTCTCAAGCAAACGGTCTATATGAATCGTCGCCATAAAATCAGCTACCTCGACGTTACCTCAACCATCGTTCGCCCGGCGTTCCAATCCCACCAAAAAGGAGCGGGCACAACACAACCTAATCCGCAATTCCCTCCGCCTGCGTGATGCGCAACAGGTCTTCGGGGGTCGTGACACCCTTGAGAATCTTATACTTGCCGTCCTCCAGAAGAGTCGCCATTCCCGAGCGCCGCGCGGCGGCTCTGAGTTGCGTCGCCGGCGCGCGGTTAAACGCAAGGTCGCGCAGTTCCGAATTCAAAAGCAGCATCTCGAAAATACCGACACGACCGCGATACCCCGTCCCCCCACAACGCTGACAGCCCGCACCTTTCCAGATGGTTTTCCCCTTCAACTCCTCTTCCGTAAATCCCAGTATCCGAAGCGTTTTGGGATCGGGATCAGGGTCTTCGACCTTGCACTCGTTGCAAATAACGCGGACCAACCGCTGCGCCATGATTGCCTGAATGGAACTCGCCACCAAAAACGGCTTGATGCCCATGTCAATCAGTCTGGTAATAGCCGAGGGCGCATCGTTGGTATGTAGCGTACTAAACACCAGGTGACCCGTTAGTGCAGCCTGAATCGCCACGTCGCCCACGTCACGGTCACGAATCTCACCCACCAGGATGATGTTGGGCGCTTGACGAAGCATCGCTCGCAAAATCTTGGGGAAAGTAAGCCCGATGTCCGTTCGCACCTGACATTGATTCATCCCCGAAAAGTTGTACTCGACCGGATCCTCCGCCGTGATGATTTTCGTGTCCGGTTTATTCAGCTCTTGAAGTGCGGCGTAGAGCGTCGTCGTCTTTCCCGACCCCGTTGGACCCGTTACCAGGAAGATGCCGTTGGGGCGCCTGATGATCTTGGAAAACTTCTCGTAATCGTGCTCGGCAAAACCCAACGCCGGAATACCGATCGAAACCGAGTCCGGACGAAGAATACGAAGAACAATGCTCTCACCGTGATACGCGGGCAACGCGCTGACGCGAAAATCGATCTGCCCGCCGCCGATCTTCATTTTAATTCGACCATCCTGCGGAATTCGGCGCTCGGCAATGTCGATTCCGGCGATGATCTTAAAACGCGTAATCACTGCCGCCTGCATGTGCTTGGGAATGTCATCGCGTACGTGGCAAACCCCGTCAACGCGGTAGCGAACGCGAACCCGGTCCGCCATCGGCTCGATGTGAATATCGCTCGCTCGCCCGTGAACCGCCTCGGTGATAATCAGGTTGACGAGTTTGACGATCGGCGCATCCGTTTCCGAAGCGTCGACAACGCTGCCGTCTTTGCGCGAGGTGTCTTCCTCCGGAGCGTCCTCGTCGATGCTCTTCATCGTCCGCGAAAGAACATCGCCTTCCAGGTTCACAAACTTGTCGATAAACTGCTTCACCCGCCCGAGCGGCGCAAGCGTCGGGATGATTTCCTTGTTGAGGCGAAAACGCAGAAGGTCCAGCGTTTCCAGGTCGAGCGGATCGGTGACGATGACCTTCAGGCGACCACCATCCTCCCCCAGGGGAAGCACCATGTAATCTTCACAAAGCTTCGATGGAATTAACTTGAGCACATCCCGGTCGACCTGGTGCTTTTCAAGATCGATGTACTCAAGCCCGAACTGCGTCGCCAATGCCTTGACAACATCGTCTTCCCCGCAAAGCTCCAGCTCGACCAACGCCTCGCCGATTCGCTTGCGGTGCTCCTTGGCATACGCGAGCGCGTCAGCCAATGCGTTGGGGTCGATCACCCCCCAACCAACGAGCATTTCGCCCAGCTTTTGTCGTTTCTTACCCATTATCCCGTAAGGAGTTATAGCCATCCAGCACGACGCCGGTGGCACGCTACGTTCGCGTCAACCGGGCGAGCGCACGCCCCCCGGCACGCGAGAGGCACGCAAGTCTCGTCTGATTCTAGTGATCCCTACCCCAACGATCAAGCGCCATCAACCAGGACGTTTTCTCCGGGGATGCAAGACACACGGCACAACCATAAAAAATGGCCAAAGCCCAGAAACCGGCGATGTCGGCTTGCCGCGCGCCCATCGTCATTCTGAATCCGCCACAAGCCCCTGCCATTTCCACCTCCGCCCTCGGGGTCATTCTGAACCCGCGCTGGTGTCTGTCATCCTTGACACGCCATAAGGGTGACAGACCGGCTCCATAGAAGGGTGACAGCCCCGGCTCCGTAGAAGGGAGCGGAAAGCCCGCGCGAACAATTTGTCGCCGCGTTCGCGTTTGAGGTTCTACTTTTCCCAGGGGGTCTTACAACGCGGACCGACCACAACGAGCGGGTTGGGGAGTGTGGACTGAATGACCTCCAAGGTGCTGCCGAATACCAACTCTGTGATGACGTTGTAACCGGCTGCACCGACAACAACGAGACTGTCGTGGGGGACGTCGTAAAGGTTTTCGGCAAGTTCCCCCGTATCGTACAAGCGCCATGAGATGTCTTTCCCCTTGACGTCGTCGAGAATCCCGGCGCTCGCAAGCGATGTTTCGCATTTGTCCCTTGTGATCCCATCGAGCTGAGTGTGAAGACTGACGGGAACATTGGCCTTCTTGGAAAAAGCAAGTGCGACTTTCACCGCCAGCGCCCCAAGGTCTGATCCCCCAAAAAACGCTGTGACGCTGTTCCACTCCTTGTAGGCAAGCGCCGGAATGAAAACAGGAAACGTTGCGCTCTTGACCAAACCCCTTACCTTCGGACCAAGATGACCGAGACCGATCCGACTCGACTGCTCACTGACGACTCGCGGACAGGCCATGACCGCCCACTCTCCCGGAAGGTGGGGCATGGTGCCGACATCATGTTTGTGAGGACCGACAAATCCGAATGAACAAGGTGCGGACTTCATCACTTCGGCAACGTGCGTCTCGGCCGTTTTGGGAAAACGCGTGTACGACGTGTCCAACTGCACCGCGAACAGATCCCCGCCGAGGTCCAACGTGAATTGGGGTCTCTGTGGAATATAGACTTCAAGGCGAAGATCGTCGGTTTTCTTGCAGAAATACGCCGACTGCATCAGGTTCTCACGACCCAAGGGCGTATTGCGAAACACATGCAACATGCTATTTCCCATCTTGCGACTCCTACGACTCGTCCGCAGCAATCATAAAACAAAATAGCGTCCTGCGGTGGACGAATCGGCGCGCCGTTATACCATCTGGCCGCGACCCACACAAAACGATGATTTCGACCAACGCCCCCGGCTCGACTCCAGACCGGGTCTTGTCGAGGTCAAGAGCGAACGATTCTGCAAACCATGACTGGATTTGCCTCGAAAATTCCACGTTCCGTGGCGAGATGGACGCGGGTTCTGATGCTCGCGTCGCTCGCCGGAATCCTGGCAGGACTCGCCGCCGCCGGGCTTGAGTATGGTCTACACGTCGGTTCGACGCACCTCGTCGGTCGCTTCACCGACCTGGGCAACGCGGGGGTTGCGAATTTTCGAATCGCAATCCTGTTTCTCCCCGCGTTGGGCGGACTTGTAGCGGGTTTGGCGGTTTGGTTTCTGGCACCTCGCCTTGAAGGGCACGGAACGGACCTTCTGATTCGCGGGTTTCACCACAAGGGGGGAAAACTGGGTCTTCGCGGACCGATCGCTAACGCCGTTGCGGCGGTCAGCGTGATCTCATGCGGTGGGTCCGCCGGACCGGAAGGACCAATCGCGGCACTGGGAGCGGCGATCGGCTCGAACCTCGGGCGATTTTTTTCGCTGACCCCCAGAGAACGCCGGGTCATGCTGGTAGCAGGGTGCGGTGCCGGGATCGGAGCGATCTTCCAATGTCCACTCGGCGGCGCGTTGTTTGCCGCCAGCGTGCTTTACCGCGAATCGGACTATGAATCCGACGCGGTCGTGCCAGCCTTTGTGGCATCGGTCGTGGGGTACTCCGCTTACATGCCTTTTTGGGGGTACGGAACACATCTCTTGCGCGAAGCCGACAAACTCGCATTTACGCACCCTCTGGAACTGCTTCCCTTCGCAGTGCTGGGTCCGTTGTGCGGGCTGACCTGCGGTTTGTTTCGATTCAGTCTGCGATCGACAGAACGCCTTGCGTCGAGGTTTCCGCGGGGGCGATGGATTGCACCGGTTGTGGGAGGATTGGCCACCGGTGCGATCGCTTGCCTGGTGCCGCAGGTGATGGATGGTCAGTACGTCTTCATTCAAAAGGCGATGGATGGAAGTTTCGCCGGGGGACTCGACGCTCATTCATGGGTTGTCTGGGCGTTGCTATTCGCTTCCGTTGCGATCGCCAAGTGTCTTGCAACCGGTTTTACGATCGGCTCGGGCGCACCGGGGGGCGTCCTCGGTCCGAGTGTCTTTATTGGGGGGGCGCTTGGCGCCTTCGTGGGCGCGTTGATGATGACCCTCTCCCCCGAGGCGTTCGCAGCGGACCCGGAAAACCTTCGCCGAGCGCTCATTCCGGTCGGAATGGCAGGCGTGCTCTCTGCAAGCATGCGCGTTCCGCTTGCTGCGGTCGTCATGGCCGTTGAAATGACCGGCGGGTATGGCCTGATTGTTCCGCTCATGCTGGTCTGCGTAACCTCCTACGTGGTCGGGAGACGATGGGGACTTAACGATCAGCAGGTTCCCACCTCGGCGGAATCGCCGGCGCATGCGGGGGACCTGATCGTTCACATGCTGGAGATGCACACGGTCGGCGAACTCGTGCGGGACAATCCTAATGGCGTCGTTCAACCCGGCACAACGCTCAATGAGCTGGCGGGTCGCCTTCAACCCGGGGTGCAACCGACCTTTGTGGTGGTTGAATCCGATCGCATCGTGGGTCTCATCTCCGTACCGGAGATCGAAAGCGGTTTGGACTCATCCGGTGCGGGGAGCCTTGTTGTTGCGGCGGACATGATGACCCCCCACGTCCCTACGCTGCGACGCGATGACAGTTTGTATTCGGCACTTTCGACCATGTCTCGGAGCAAACAATCTGCGTTGCCGGTCGTTGGCGATGACGGGAAACGCTTTATCGGAATGATTGCACGCTCGCAGATTCATAAACTCGTACGCCACCAACTTGCAGACATGAGCAAGCACTTGTTCGAAGAGCATGCCGGTCTTGCCGCAATCGAGCACGAGGACGACGTCTATCACCTGGCCGCTCAAATCTCACCCGGATCGGTCGCGCGCGTGCAGCGCTTGCTGGTGCCCATTCAGGCGATCGGAAAATCTCTCCGCGAGGCGGACTTTCGGCGAAACTTCGGTGTTCATGTGATCGCGATCGAGCAGCCCGACGGCTCCGTCCAATGCCCCCCCGACGTGGACGCGCCGCTGAACGTCAGGTGCCGCCTGCTCGCCGTTTCAACGGAAACTCCAGCGCCAGACACCCCGTCCAGCGCCGAGTGACGCGGTATCAAGCCCGAATATCCGAGTTGAAACGCCTCCCGGGATCCTTCCGCTTGATCCAAAAAAGAGCCTCCCCTCGATCATCCCGGAATAACGACACCGCGCTGGTCGGCGATTCGCCGCGCTTTTTCGTACCCCGCATCGGCATGACGAAAGATGCCGGTGGCAGGATCGGCGGTCAAAACGCGCTCGATGCGGGCGGCAGCTTCGGGAGTACCGTCGACAACAATCACCTGCCCGGCGTGAATGGCGTACCCGATCCCGACCCCCCCACCGTGATGAACACTCACCCAACTCGCACCACATGCCGTATTCACCAGTGCGTTGAGGATCGGCCAATCTGCGATCGCGTCCGATCCGTCCTTCATTCCTTCCGTTTCGCGGTTCGGTGACGCGACCGACCCACAGTCAAGATGATCCCGTCCCAAAACGATGGGGGCGGAAATCTCGCCGCTGGCCACCAGATCATTAAAAATCAAACCCATTTTTGAACGCTCCCCGTAGCCCAACCAGCAAATCCGCGCCGGCAATCCTTGGAACGCAACCCGTTTTCCGGCAAGCTTGATCCACCTGCAAAGGTGCTCATTTTCGGGAAATGTCTCGAGGACAGCCCGGTCCGTGCGTTCAATGTCTTTGGGATCACCTGACAGCGCTGCCCACCGGAAAGGCCCCTGCCCCTCACAAAAAAGCGGACGAATAAATCTCGGAACAAACCCCTCGATATCGAACGCCTCCTCCACACCGGCCTGCTTCGCTTGCGCCCGGAGATTGTTTCCATAGTCGAAAGTGAGGGCACCGCGTTGTTGCATGGTCAACATCGCTCGCACGTGCTCTCCCATGGCCCGCATAGACTCGGTGACGTAACGTTCCGGGTCGGTTTTTCGAAGGGAAAGCGCATCCTCGTAGGTCATCGCATTGGGAACATATCCATTCAACGCGTCGTGTGCGGATGTTTGATCGGTGAGTACGTCCGGAGTGATCCCTCGTCGGACAAGTTCAGGCAGGACGTCGGCGCAGTTGCCCAGCAATCCCACCGACAACGCCCGAGCATTTTGCTTTGCTTCGTTCACCCAGGCGATTGCCTCGTCAAGGTTTTCGGTCGATTTGTCCAGGTACCCGGTTACAAGACGCCGCTTCATTCGATCCCGATCAACCTCTACGCAGAGGCAGACGCCGTCGTTGAGCGTCGCCGCCAGCGGTTGAGCGCCACCCATGCCGCCCAGCCGACCCGTTAGAACCCATTTCCCCCTCAGCGACCCACCAAATTTCTCTCGTGCCCCGGCCCCAAATGTTTCGTAGGTTCCCTGCAAAATGCCCTGGGTGCCAATGTAAATCCAGCTACCGGCGGTCATCTGACCGTACATGGTCAACCCCATTGCTTCCAATCGTCGAAACTCGTCCCAATTCCCCCAGTGCGGAACAAGCATCGCGTTGGAAATCAACACCCGTGGAGCATCGGCGCTGGTTTTTACGACCCCCACAGCGCGACCCGACTGCACCAAAAGCGTCTCGTCGCATTCTAGCTTCTTTAGCGCCGCCACGATTCGATCAAAATCCGCCCAGGTCCGCGCCGCTTTTCCGCAACCACCATACACTATCAACTCGTCGGGTTTTTCCGCCACGTCGGGGTCGAGATTGTTCATCAGCATGCGCATGGCAGCTTCCTGCTGCCAGCCCTTGCAGGAGAGCTTGGTTCCGCGCGGCGCGCGGACGGTCCGGGGTTGAGAGCTAGATGCTTGCACGGTCGTCATGGTTTGCCTCCTGGAAAGCTCGCTGCAATATACGGGCGGCCATTATAAGGCGGCAGCGGGCGAGATGATAGACGATCCGATCGGGAGTTCGTAAGAACGGGTCTACGTTTTCCCCTCGGCTTTTTCGAGCTTTTTGAGATCCTCGGCAACGCGCCAGCGCGTTTTTGCTTCGGTGCTCTCGATATCGATCAGATCGCCGATGGCTTCCTCTTTGGACATGGTCTTGGGCGGGGTCGCCACCACGCCGTTTTTCTTTGCAACGCGATCGACAATTTGCGAACCGATCAGTCGAGCACGGAAGCTCGAGTTTCCGATTCGCAGGACTTGACCGTCCTTGAGCGTATGGAAACCGATCCGCTCGTCGTCGACAAACGTCCCTTTTCGCGTGAGCAGATCAAGAATGGCCGGGTAACCATAATAGTGGATCAGCAACGCGTGGGTGCGCGAAACGTCGTCATCGGGAACGACGATGTCGCTGTTGTTGCGACGCCCGATGACGCAAATCTCCCGGCTTGGTTGCAAGATGCGACCCGTGTCGACGTGCTCCAACGCGACGAAGTTTGGGGTTTGCTCCAAGTCGAAGGGATGCAGATCGGCGTTGCCATTGCCGGGAGGCTGTTTGATTTCCACATCAAACTCCCATCGACCGACAACGAGACGATCCCCATCACAAAGAGCTTCCTGTTCAAGCTTTAGACCATTGAGCTTCGACCCCTTCGACGACAGCAAATCGACAGCAATCACCTGGTGTCCAGCATTGACCAGCGCAAGATGGGCCGGCGCAACGGCGTCGTCCGCGAGTCGGATTTTACACCCCTCCCGCGAGCCGATCAGCGTCACCACGCGTCTACACGCGATGCGCATCCCCTTCTTGGCGCCCTTTTGGACGATGATGGTAACCAGCGGGGCCGATGCCGCCGCTAGGGGTGTTTGTACAACCTTGCCTTCATGCATAGCATCGACGCGACCTTCGAGCGGAGCTCGTCCTTCGCTATCAGGTCGAGATTCCTCTGCGAATCCCACAAGATGGGCGCAACCCTGGACCCTGTCCAACAGCCTCTCCCCGCCCATTATAGGATTCTGGATATCACGATTCTACCCGAACTCACATTTTTTATGGGCCGCCGCGTGCTCCGGATCACCTCCACGTCCGGATTGGGGCAACCGCCCGTGGAAAAAGCGTTTCAGGGGTTCGTGGCGCGGCGTTGTGTGCCACCACTGGCCGCTTCCCCTACTGAGTAGCGACAGAAAGGGCCGGTAACTTTTGCATTCTGGGGCAGATAGAACGATTCCTGTGAAAAGCTCGGAGGATACCAGGGTAAGGAGCGATTCATATCGAACGGTTGCGGATGGGGTTACCGCCGCAACCCAAACGACTGGGAACATCGCGTTGATTCGCTCCGGTTCGTATAACGAAACCCTGACCGTCACAAGCACGGTGACGCTCCGCTCCAGTCGGGGCCCGGTGACGATCGGTCAGTAATCAACCACCCACAGAGCGCCTGTCTGGGCCGACACCCCGTCGCCAGCCTTATCTGCGCAGGTAGACGACCCAGCCCGATACCGCGTGAGCACCGGCGACTGACACTTCACCACGCGGATGGGTAAGGGTGTTCTGGTCAGGCCGAGCGTCCTGGGCTTCGGGGCTAACGCCACGCCCGTCGCCTGCTCATGGGCGTCCATCCGCACGGATGGCGGCGGCTGACTCATGTGCATCCCCAGCCGACGGGGGTCGCGCGAGCCGCCTGCGGCGCGTGACGCGCAGCCTCATCTGAACTGGGCGAGAAGCTCCGAATCCCCCAAGCATGTCCACGCCCATATCCAACCAAACCGTGCCTCACGGGCAACGATTCCCGCGTTCGAAACGGGACCTACGCACTTGGGATCCGACAAACGATCCGTCGGTGCCGGAGCGTGCGGCCTTGCCTCAGAGCATCGCGATTGAGGGGTACGGCAAGGTGAAGGGCTCGGTGAAGGGGCTGGAGTTGCTATCACTCTGCGGCAAGCATATCGACGTGCCTTCTGAACGTGTTACCGTACCAAGTAGAATCAAGTACCGGAAATGCGGTGAACGATGAGCGTAGGAGCGATCGAGGCGTGCAGGATGTTGATCGAGGCTTACGACCGGGGAAGGGCTCGGGAATCCATCGATTGGTAGGACTTGGATGACGCCTATCATGCGGCACTTGAAGCCCTCGAATTCGGTGGTCAGGCAATGTTCGTTGTTGAGGTGCGAGGCGGTCTCGTCCAGGAAATCTACGCATCCGCCGGCGTTCGACCGATCGCGATCGACTGGGACACCGAGGGCGGGGACGAGAGCGAGCTGACAGCCGGGTGGCCGTGTGTGCCTGGGATCAGGTCCCGTCGCTTGACGATCTGCCGCCGGAGACAAAGGCGGTCGTCGATGGGCTGCTGCACGAACGCTCCGCTGCGCCAGCTACGACTTGTACGCGAAAACGCGGCGGGATACCCGGAAGACCAAAGGCAATCCGCTGGCGCTGTCCGGCGCACGATGACGAGGTGTCCACGACCGACATCTCCACGCGCGGCGATATTCTGACGCTGCTCGAATCCGGCCGGCCGATCTGCCCGTCCTGTGGCGAAGGAAAACCTTCAAACCTTTCACGTCGTCGCCTTGCCTGACTGTTGTCAGAATCTACCCGCCGAACCTATCGACCCAATAAATCAATCCGTCCGAATAGTACCAGCGCCGTAACGCGATGGCATGACATATCGTTGATACACCATCGTTACCCCTGGCTCGATCGTACGCCGAGATTGTTGCGGAATCGTGGGAACCTTTTGCCTGGTTGATCGCCTAATGTCTTGTACGCCGCATGGTGAAACTCGGCAGTCACCGAGTCATACTGATTTCGTCTCAGCATAGATGAAAGGGTTGAGTATGTACAAGAGGTTTATCTTGCGCCTGCCGCTACTATTGGCGGCCTGTTTTTTCGATCTGACAGAGCCCGCAGCTGCGAGCGTCAAGCTCATCACCCTACCGCCTCGGGAGCGGGTCGAAATGCAACTCGACAATCCGAACGGGACTCTTGTTGAAGAGGAACGCCTCGTACCGCTAAACGCAGGCATGAACGAAGTCGTGTTCGCCTGGGCCAACGCCAGCATCGACAAGGAGAGCATCCAGTTCCGCTGTCTGACCGATTCGAAGAACATCAAGGTTCTCTCGGTTTCCTACCCGCCGGGCGAAAACGCCCTGGCATGGCAGGTTGCCTCGCCGAAAGCAATCTCGGCTCGGGTGCGGATCAGCTACCTCATCGGCGGGTTGGACGGGTCCTTCGCCTACAGGGCGGTCACATCTGGCGACGAAGAAACGCTGACGCTCCGTCAATACATCCGGTTGTACAACAACGCCAACGAGGAATTCGGGATGGCCGGCATGTGGACCGGGTTCGGGGAACGCTTCGAGCGTCCCATCGGTATTCACGAGACGAAGCGAGTGCTCACCACGAAGTTCACCAATGTGCCGATCCGTAAGACCTACACGGCCGACTTCGCAGCGTTCGGTTACCTTGATCCCGCAAAAAACCAACTCGAGGTCCGCATGCACTATGTGATCAAGAACGACCAAGCCAACGGCTTGGGTCGGTTCCCGTTGCAGCCCGGAAAGATTCGTATCTTTCAAGATGATGGGCACGGAACCCTCGCGTTCCTCGGTGAAGACTTGGGTCGGTTCACCCCTCGGGATGATGAAATGAAGCTTTTTCTCGGCCTGGCCAGGGACATCGTCGTAAAACGCACGATCGAACGGCGTGACAAAGTGCGTGTGCTGGGCAATCTCTACAACTACGACGTCATCGTGAAATATGAGATTGAGAACTTCAAAGATCAGCCGGTTGTGCTCAATCTCGTGGAGTCGATCGGTGCACTGAGGCGTGAAATCCTCCGGGACACCGGCCGCGACGTTGAATGGGAGTTCGGCGATCAAGGCACGCTTACGGAGATACAAAACACAGAAAAGAGCACCGCCGAGAATGTCGTGTTTAACGTGCCGCTGCCACCGTGCGGCGTCGATCAAAAGGCCGTCGAGCAGGTGCACACGTTGCACGTGCTCATCAAGAACGAATGGTAAGCGAGTTGCTTTGCACAACGGATCTGCCGGGTTACGACCCGCGTCGGAAATCTGCGAACCGAGGGTATGAAACGATGAAGAACTTTCTTGTTTTCCTGGTACTGTTCCTGTCCGCGGCTGTTCCTGCGGTGGCGAAAAATGTTGACCTGTCCATCGTACCTCCGTGTGACACCGTTCAACTCACGATCTACAACAGCCAAGACCTGACGTTGGTCCGCGAGACAAGGAAAATCTCGTTAAAACAAGGGGCTAATGCGCTACAGTTCTCGTGGGTCAATACGCTGATCGACCCTACAAGCGTCGACCTTCGGTTCAAAACCCACGCGGACGAACTCGAACTCCTCGACACGACATTCCCGCACGACAAGCCTCAGATGCTATACTGGAACGTGCGGAGTGAGTTCGAGGGCGATGCTTCCGTCGAGATCAGCTACTTCACGAGCGGCATCAACTGGTCGGCTGACTATGTGTGCGTCAGCAACGCCGACGAAACGCAAATGTCGTTCGAAGGGTATGTGCGTATTACGAACAACTCCGGTGAGAATTATTCCAACGCCAAAATCCGCATGGTCGTTGGGACAATCAACTTGCTGGAAAAAATCGAGGATCTCGCTCGCAAGGGCGTCATCACGCGGGATGACCTGCGCTACTATCGCCAAGGAAAGATAAAGAAGGTGTCCCAAGGCTTCCGCCGGGCAATGCGCAAACAACTGCAGAGCGCGGCCGATCGGGCGCAAGCCTCACCCAAGGAGATCGTAAAGGAGGGCTTATCGGAGTACTTCATCTTCACAGTACCGGGGACTGAGACCGTCAAGCACACTTGGTCGAAGCGTTTGCGACTCTTCCAAGGCTTGAACGTTCCGTTCCGGATTCAGTATCGCTACCGGCTTGGCGAGTACGGCTCGAGGCTTGTCCGCCTGTTCCTGCTCCGCAATGACCAATCGAGCAACCTGGGTGAGACGCCGCTGCCGGACGGTATCGTCAGGTTGTTTCGCCGAAACGGCCTGGACGGTCTGTCGTTCGTGGTTCAGCAGTGGATCAAATACGTACCGATCGGACAGGAAATCGAGCTAAACCTCGGCACCGATCCTGAGGTGATCCATGAGCGCATCCGTCTGAGCAGTAGCCGCGACAATTTCTGGTTCCACCGCAACGGAGTCAACGTGTACTACAGTGAGCAACAAGGGCATCGCATTGAGATCACAGACAGCGTGGTCGGCTGGGACGATCATCAAGTCTGGGTCGAACGGATCCGAAACTACCACGATAAACCCATCGACGTGGAAATCCGCCACAGTTTCCCCGGACATGTCGTTTTCCGTAGCGACCTGAGTCCCGTACTCCACGACTACCACACCCCACAGTTTAACGCGCAGATCAACGCGGGAAAGAGGCGAGAGCTTTCGTACGAACTGACGATCCACCGAGGATATAACAAGAAACAGGACAACGTAACGCTGGAGCAGAGGAGACAATCTCACGCGGCATGCCATTCACAGGACAATGGCACTCGATTGGCACCACGGAACGTTGGATAGCGGGAAGCGTAAAGACACACCCTGGGGGTCCGGGAGTCCCTGGGTATTGCGGGTGGCCCTGACGCTTGCAGCATCGCCAGCCACGCCGCACAGTTAGAAACCCATGAACGTAACGCCGCGACAAGTCCATCTCGTTCTCAAGCAGGCGCTTGAGGACGGAACCGATGAGAAGCTCGTCGAGCATGTTCCACGTCAACGCGACGAGGGCTTCGGTTGGCGCTACGACGGAGCCCGGGCAAGGTATCTCGTGCGAGATCTTGATCCGAATGATTTCATGGCCGGGACCGTAACGGTCCTGTCGGAGACCTGGTCGGATTACGACGGTGATTCGTTGTACGATGATTTTGATCCGGGAAGCGGTTCGACGATGGGCTCGTATGAGCAGGGAACGTGGCAGTCGATGGGTGGCAGCGACGACTATCTCCACGGCGACATGATCGGCACGCTGCGCATGACGACGATCGGCAGCGGTCCCAGCGCAGGGACG
>Ga0114931_10001064_pt1 | contig 34784 bp, 18 predicted proteins | sample 2SBtaG_FD_89579 | JGI IMG/M metagenome (GOLD analysis project Ga0114931, IMG submission 89579) | Deep subsurface microbial communities from Kolumbo volcano to uncover new lineages of life (NeLLi) - 2SBTROV14_V59a metaG | ecosystem: Environmental > Aquatic > Marine > Volcanic | place: Kolumbo...
CCCTCCTGGCCGTCTTCTATGGTTGCGGCCTCCGCCGCGGCGAGCTGGTCCGCCTCGACGTCGCCGACTTCGACCCCGACGACTGCTCGATCCGGGTTCACGGCAAGCGCCGGAAGCAGCGCACGGCCTACCTCAGCGAGCATGGGCGCCGGTACGTCTGCGATTGGCTGGATCGGCGGGGGAGCACACCAGGCGCGCTCTTCTGCCCGGTCAACCAATGCGACGAGGTCCGCATCCGGGGCAAATCAGGTCAGCGGCGTCGTGGTCCTCGCCTCGGCGCCGGCCACCGGCGCCCACACCTTCGTTCAGTTCCTCGACGACGGCACTGCTCACAACGACGGTCTGGCGACCGTGAAACGGCCTCGCGATCTCGGCCGACGGGCGCCACCTCTATGCCACGGCGGAAGGTGACGGCGCCGTCAGCCGCTGGGATCGCAACGCCGTGACCGGCCGCCTGACCTTCGTCGAGGCAATCCGGGAAGGTGGCGGCATGCCCACCAGCCTCTCGGATGTGCTCGCGCTGGCCCTGGCGCCCGATGGTGCCCACCTCTACGTCTCGGACCCCGGTGAGCCCCTGCTCGTCGTCTTCGCCCGCGACGCCGTCAGTGGCGCGCTGACCTTCGCGAGCGAGCTCGAGCCCGACGAATTGGGCGAGCTCGAGGCCATGACGCTCAGCGCCTACGGTCTCTTCCTCTATGCCGGCGACACCAGCAACGACGCGGTCCAGGTCTACGGCCGCGATCCGGTCACCGGCGCCCTCAGCTTTCTTCAATCCCTCATCCACGGCATCGGCGCCGAGGGCATCGGCGGTCCTGAGAGCGTGGCGCTCAGCGCGGACGGCGTGCACCTCTATGTCGGAGGCAGACAAGACAATGCGATCGCTCGATTCTCACGCGACGCCGTGACCGGTCTTCTGACCTTCGTCGACCAGGTGGTCGACGGCATGGGCGGCGTTGACGGCCTGGCTGGTGTGGAATCCCTCGCATTCAGCCCGGATGGCGGCCAGCTCTATGCCGCGTCCAGAACGGACAACGCGGTCGCCGTTTTCGCCCGCGATACCGGATCCGGTGCGTTGACCTTCGTCGAAGCCCATGTCGACGGCATGGGCGGCGTCGCCGGCCTGGACGGCGCCCAGACGGTGGCCGTGGCGCCAGACGGATCGATCGTGCTCGTCGGCTCGGGAGCATTCGACCGGTCCATCGTCCTCTTCTTGCGCGATCCGGTCGACGGAAGCCTCAGCTTCGTCGACACGGCCGACCGGGCCCTCGACGAAGCCGTCAACCGTGTCGATGCGCTCGTGCCGAGCGCCGACGGCGCCCACCTCTACGACGCCCATCCCTTCGCCAATGCCATCGGCGTCTACCAGGTGCCGAGCGTGATTTTCGCCGACGGCTTCGAGAGCGGCGACACCAGCCGCTGGTCCGCCAGCTCGCCGTAGCCGCTAGAAGCCCTCGGTCGGCTCCCCGTCGGCGTGCGCCGTCTCTGGGCCGACCGGCAGAGTGTCTTCCATCCAGGCGGCGACCTTCTCGCGCGGTGCGGCCCGGACCGGCGACAGCGCTCGGCGCAACGCGTGGCGCATGGCGTCGGCGTCCGCGAATCGGTCGTCCGGGTCCCAGGCCAGTGCGCGGACGAAGAATGCCGCGAGCGGTGGCGACAGCTCAGCATCGCCAGCCGGGTCGGCACCCGGCCCGTCGACCCGAGGCCGACGGCCGCTGATCGTCTGGAAGAGCACGGCGGCCAGGGACCACAGGTCGGTGCGGGCATCGACCTGGCCGGCGTCGCGTTGTTCCGGTGCCATGTACGCGGGCGTGCCACGGACCATGCCCGGCTGCGTCTGGTGCAGACGAAGCTCGGCTCGTGCGATACCGAAGTCGCCGAGCTTGATTTCCCCCAGGCGGCTGAGCAGGATGTTCCCCGGTTTGATGTCCCGATGCACCAATCCGGTCCGGCGGCCGCGCCGATCCATGCTGGCATGCGCGTGGTCGAGGGCCGCGAGCACGGCATCGCCGATCGCCGCGACCAGCGCAAGGGACCACTCCTCCGGGCGCGTGGCGCGCAACAGCGTGCGCAGGCACGGCCCGTCGAGGTACTCCATGGCGAGGCAGTAAACGCCGTCGAATTGCTCGATGTCGTAGATGGTGACGATGTTCGGATGGCGGAGGTGCGCGGCGATACGGGCCTCGTCGAGAAACATGGCGACGCAAGACGGATCTTCGCTGAGGTGCGGCAGCATGCGCTTGAGGGCGACCTGCCTGTAGAAGCCGCCCGGGCCGAGCTTCTCTGCCAGGAAGACCTCGGCCATGCCGCCCGTACCGACTCGCCGCACCACGCGGTACGGACCGAGCTGCTCGCTCGCGCGTCCGTGGTGCTCCATGGCGATGCCGAGGTGCGACGCCAGGGTGTCGAGGAACGACCGATCACGCCGGCGGAAAGCGCCGCCGCTGCGCTTGCGGCCCAGGGCGATGAATCCCGCCAAACGCTCGCTGGCGAATATGGGCGCCGCCACCGCCAGGTCGCGCTGCCACAGCTCGTTCTGGACCGCCGGATCGTAGGTGTCGTCGGCCAAGCCGGCGACGCCGCCGCTGCCTTGGGCCACGGCGCGGACCAGCGTGCCGTCCGCGGGCACGGTCGATGCGAGCGGTATCGCTCCTCGGTCCTCACCCGCGCTGTCGTCGCGCTCGGTCGCCAGGCGAAAAAACGACCGGCCGTCCGGTGTCGGCGTCCACAGCTCGGCCCGCACCGCCCCGAGCGCCATGGCCGCCTCGAGGCCGCGACGGGACGCTGCCGGCAGGTCGGTCGTCCGTACTTCGTCGGCGAGGGCGCGGAGCAAGCCCAGGGCGGCGTCCTCGCGGATCTCCCCGCGTTCGAACCACCGATCGATTCGTCGGCGAACCGGCCGGTAGAGCTGCTGGAAAGACAGGACGAAGCCCGCCGTGACGGCGGCGCCCAGCCAGGGTGACCGTGCCCAGCTCGCTTCGCCCACGAGCGCCTGCAGTGCGGAGAGCACGAACGCTACGACCCCACCGAGTGCCGCCACGGTGAGACCGTAGCCGAGCGCCGCAGCGGTGAAGCGATCGATCTCGAGGGCGTTGTGGCGCACCAGCACGTACGCGACGATGGTCACGAACAGCACCACGAAGAACGAGTTCACCGCCCAATCGAGCTCGAACTGGAGGAAGCCCATGACGTTGACCACGCCGAGCGCCGTGGGCACCAGGAGCCCGAGCGTGACCGCGAGCAGCAAGGCGCGGGTCTGCGCCAGGGCGTCACGGTCCGCGGCCGCGCGTGCCCGGCGCCACTGGACGAAGACCAGAGCGGTCACCGCTGCCGCCACCGCCGTCGCCACGGTGTGGCCATGCACGATGACGCCGGCCACCCAGGCGTAGGCGGCCGGGTCGCGGTACCCGGGGATGAGCACGCCCGCGGCGACCAGCATGGGCAGGTAAGCACCCCAGACCAGCCAGCCCCGGCTTCCCAGGACGGGCCGAGGAAAGACGGCGAAGAGATGCAGGCCGAAGGCTGCGGTCAGGTACAGCCCCAGGCTCTCGACCACCAGGCCCTCGCTCGGCCGGCGAACGAGCGCCTGAAAGGCCAGAAGGTGAAGCCCCAGCGAAAGGCAGAAGAGGAGGAAGATCCAGGTGACCCGCTCGCCCGGTCGGAGGACGAAGCACAGGGCGCCGCAGACCAAGAGAAGAGCGCCCGTTGCGATCCGCGCCCAGATGATGAGCTGACTGGTCCACAGGCGCGGCTCGGCACGGCTGGCCGCTTCGAACGTCTCCTCTCCCCGCGCGAAGCGGATCACCAGGGGTCCGGGCTCGAGGGCGAGATGGGTCTCGACGATGCGTGCAGGATCGCTGTCGACCGGCTGCCCGTTGATCACCAGCGGGCGATCGTCGTAGCGGACGTCCGTCCAGCGGTCCGCCACCGAGCGTACGGCGCCGTTGAGCTGCGAGAACTGGAGCCCGAGGGTTGGCGCTGTGAGCAAGCTGAGGGAGCCCAAAACAGCGGCGCCCGCGAGCACCGGCATCACCGCGACCAGCAGGCCGAAGACACCGATCCGCGGGGTGGCGCGCAGCCGCCGCAGGATCGTGGTCGGCGGCGTGGCCGTGCTCGTGCCCGAGGCGGGCCGCGAATCCAGGATCGTTGGCAGCCCGGGATCGGCGCGCGGCGGCGCCTGCAGGGATGCAGGCCGCTCGAGAAAGGTACCCATCTCGTCTTGGTCGACGGCAGCGGCGGCCCACACCTCGTCGGCCAGCTCGGAGTCATCGGCGCAGGCCGCGCGCAGGAAGGCCTGCCGCTCCGACTTCGGCCGATCGAGCGCCCGGGAGAGGAGATCGTGAAACCGCTCGTCACGCGTACGGCCCATCGCGTCCGCCGGTCAGTCAGCCGGCAGCGAGACGCTGCCGGAGCCAGTGCCGGGCGACCTTCCAATCGCGGTTGATGGTTGACAGCGAGACGCCGAGCACCTTCGCCGCCTCCTTGACGCTCAGGCCGCCGAAGTAGCGCAGCTCCACGAGCTGGGCCTGCCGCGGATGGATCGCCGCCAGGGCCTCGAGCGCCTCGTGTACGGCCAGCAGATCGTGATCGAGCCGCACGGCCGGCGCGCTGTGCCGGTCGTCGAGCGGTGTCTTCTGGTAGTGACCGATCCGCTTGCCCGCGGCATGACGCCGCGCGTGGTCGATCAGGATGCGGCGCATGGCCTTGGCCGCGACCGCGAAGAAATGGCGCCGGTCCTCGACCGCCAGGGGCCCATGGCCGAGCATCCGGAGGAGCGCCTCGTTGACCAACTCTGTCGGCTGTAGCGTGTGGTCTGCGCGCTCGCGGCGCAGGGCGCTTGAAGCCAGGGCGCGAAGGTGCTCGTAGACCAGCGGCAGGAGCGCATGGACCGCGTCTTGATCGCCTCCGCGCCACGAAGCCAGGAGGGCCGTGATCTCTCCGGCGTCGGCGCAACCGCGGTCGGGCTTATCGGCCACGCGTTCGCCCACCCGACGGTGCCCCGTCTCGGGTTGTCCCGCGCGCCGTCGTGCCAACCATGGAACGATTGTGCACCGGACGCGCTGGCGATTCAACCCGGCAACGGACCGACACCGGCCTCGAAGCCGTCGAGGAAGATCGCATCGACCCGCTCGTCGTCGGCCTGCGCGCTGGCGGCGAGCCCCGAAGCGGCGCCCGTGGCCGCGTCCGACACGTGGGCCGCGGGTCTCACGCGTTTCGATCGTCGGGCATGGCGGTGTGGCGGACCACCCTGCCGTCATCCTCGTAGCTGACGACGCCCCAAATCTCTCGGCTCTTGAGCCCGATCGCCTTGGGGCAACGCACGTCGGGCAGCACCTGAACGTCGTAGAGCTCGCGCACACCACCGGCGAGCTCGAGCCAGTGGGCTAGGCTGCCCGTCCGGAGATCGACGACGGCGACGCCGCAGCGTGCCTCGGTCCCCTTCTCGGCCAAGCGCCGGTCGAGGTCGAGACCGGAAAAGGTCCGCTCCTCGCGGCATCGGGACATGCCGACCAGCGCGAAACGCCCGTGGAAGGCGAGCCCGCGGAGATAGCCCGGGATGAAGCAGACCGGCTCGAACCGGCCGCTCGCCGGGTCGAGGGTTCCGAGCTCTCCGGTTCCGGACTGGAGCAGCCACACCTTTCCATCGTGCAGCCGGGGCGAGTGGGGCATGGACAGGCCGCGAGCCACGATCTCGCCGCTCTCGACGTCGACCAGCACGCCGCCGCTGCCTCGCTGGCCACGCCAACCCGCCGCCGCGTCCGAGGCCGCCACCGCGGTGACGAAGCGAGGCTGACCGTCGGCCATGGCGAGACCGTTCAGGTGGCACCGATCCTCGGGCGCCAGCTTGCTGACGAAGGGTGGGCGCCAGATCGGGCGAAAACTGTGGCGGTCGTCGACGGTCGCAAGGCAGCAGAACAGCGCGGTGACGAAGACCGGCTGGCCCGCCGCGTCGAAGGCGATGTCGTGGATGTCGATATCGCCGGTCGTCCAGGACCGATGCGGTCTGTAGAGGCGGTCGTGGACGCCCTCGGTCTCGCCCGGGCGCAGCACGTTGTCGAGCTGCCAGAGCTGAAAGCGAGTGGAGAGCAGGATCCGGTCGGAACGCGCCGCAATGCCCATCGCGCGCTCGAACACGCGCTGGAAAATCGACAGGCGGTCGGGCGCCTTGAGACCGACGAGGAAGACCCGATTTGCGTGGTAGGTGGAGACGACCAGGCTCGCCTTGGCCGCCGCCAACCACGCGACGACGTGCCGCGAGCCGGTGACTTCGATCCCCGGACCCTGGGCGGCGGCGATCGGCACGGCAACGATCCCGAGGACGGCCTTTCGGCTACTCGTCGACGTCCGGATCCGGGGTCGAGCCGGGAATCGCGACGGACCAAGCGCTGGTGTCGCCGGACTCGAAGCCGTCGGCGAAGATCAGCTCCGCGACCGTCACCTGGAGGGTGTCGGCGGTCGAGGCCTGGTCGTTGTTGGCTCCCTCGGTCGCGAAGGCGGTCACCGTCAGGGTGAAATCGGAATCGTCGCTCGGCGGCGGCGTGAGGGTCAGGCCGGAGAGGTCGGCTGCGACGAGCGCCCAGACGCCGCCGCCCTGATCGGTGCCGGCGGACAGCACTGCGCCTGTGGGTACGCCGCTCACTTCGATCGTCAGTGTCTCCGAGCCGTCGTCGTCGACCAGGGAAGCGGCGATCGAAAGGGGAATCGGCGTATCGGTGAACCCGCTCGCGTCGGCCACGACGAGGGTCGGCGCGTCCGCCACCGGCGTGACGTCGATGGTCACAGTGACCGCGTCCGACGTCGCGCCGCCATCGTCGGCGCGGTAGGCGAAGCTGTCGCTGCCGCCGAAGTGGAGCTCGGGCGAGTAGCTGAACGTACCGTCCGGATCGAGGGTGAAGGCCGCAGCGTTGGCCGGTGCGGTGTCGAGCACGGCGGTGAGCGGATCGTTTTCTTCGTCGGTGTCGTTGTCGAGCAAGGATGCAGCCGGCGCGACGGATCCACCGTCCTCGTCGATCGTGAAGGGGCCGTCCTGTCCGGCCACGGGCGGATCGTTGAGCTCGACCACGCCCGACGTGACGTCGGCCGCGAGCTCGAGCAGGAGCGGCAGGTCATTGCTGGCGTCATGGCCGGTGCTCGAGGCGCTGGTCACATGGGTCACCATCAGGTCGTCCGTGGCCGCGGCCGAGCCGTCCGCCGTCCAGGTGGCGGCGAGGAAGAAGGTCGGCTCGGTGGCGACGTCGGTTTGCAAACTCGCCACGTCGTCCGGCAGCGTGAACGTCTGCACCCCGGCGGTGAGGGCGAGATCGGCGAGCGTCGCGACCTCGGTGTCGGCTCCGGCGTCGAAGTCGCCGGAGCCGTCGTCGAGGTAGAGCGAGAGGGTCTCGATCAGGGCGTTGGCCTGCGCCGAATCGAGAGGCGTGCCGCCGCCGTCGGCGAAGGCCAGCTCGAGGGTGGCGAGCTCGACGTCGGAATCGCCGGTCCGTCCGCGGTGCGCCAGCTCGATGTCGAGCAGCGCGTCGGTCGCGTCCTCTTCGGCCCGTGCCGGCGCCGCGTCCGCGGTCGCCAGGGCGAACTGACCGCCCTGGTTCGCGTGCCACGCCACGGTGTCGTCGTCGGCCGAGGCCGCGAGCGCGTCCGGATCGCCGTCACCGTCGAGGTCGGCGGCCACCACCGCGGCGGCGCCGAGCGCGGCGGCGTCGATCGTCCGCGGGCTCCAGGCGAGACCGGTGCCGGTCGTGTTCTCGTACCAGGCCAAGACACCGGCCACCTCGGAGGTGGCGAGAACGTCGAGATCGCCGTCGGCGTCCAGGTCGACGGCGAAGGCCGAGGAGGCCCCGTCGGCGCCATCGGCGATGGAGTGGCGGCTCCAGAAGTTGCTCGTGCCGTCGTTCTCGTACCAGGCTACCGTGTTGTCGGTAGCGCCCGTGGCCAGTACATCGAGGTCACCGTCGTCGTCGACATCGGCAGCGAACACGGCGCTGGCACCGCCGACGTCATCGGCGATCGTATGCATGCTCCAGCCTGTTCCGTGGTTCTGGTACCAGGCCACGGTGTTGTCGCCGGCCGAAGCCATCACCGCGTCGTCGTCCCCATCACCGTCGATGTCGGCGGCAACGACGGTGCTCGCTCCATCGGCCGCGCCCGTGATCACGCTCGAGGCGGGAAAGCGCGCACTGCGATGAATGGTCTCGTTGCGGTACCAGCGAACCGTGTCGTCGTAGAACGACGTCAAGGCCAGGTCGAAATCACCGTCGCCATCGATGTCCGCTGCGAGCAGTGTCTCGGGCCCGTTGGGGGAGGTCGCGAGGATCCGGGGGGACCAGGCGGATCCGTTGCCGGCGGTGTTCTCGAACCACGCGACGGAGTCCGTGTCAGACGCTGCCGCCAGCACGTCGAGATCGCCGTCACCGTCGATGTCCGCGGCGAACACCGAGTACACATAGCCGGCGGCGGTCGATATCGTGTGCCGCGACCAGGCGGATCCGTCGCCGGCGGTGTTCTCGTGCCAGTACACCGTGTTGTCGAAGTAGGCGCCGGAGACGAGGTCCAGATCGCCGTCGCCGTCGATGTCCGCGGCAAAGACTTCGCTGGTCTCGCTGCCGGTGAGGACCTCGTGCGCGGACCACGCCGAACCGTCACCGGCGGTGTTCTCGTGCCACGCCACCTCGCTGCCGCTGTAGGCGCCCGATGCGGCGTCGAGATCGCCATCGCCGTCGATGTACGCGGCGAACACCGAGAAGGCCCCGCTCACCCCGGTCGCAATGGTGTGGTCCGACCACATCGATCCGCTGCCATCGACGTTCTCGAACCAGCGAATCGGGCCGTCGTCGAAGGAGGCGTCCAGGACGTCGACGTCGCCATCGCCATCGACATCCGCTGCGAAGACCTGGCGCACGCCGTCGGCGGCGGTGAAGATCTCGTGCGTGGTCCATGCGGAGCCGTCGCCGGCAGTGTTCTCGTGCCAGGACACGATGTCGTCGACCGGAGCCCCGGAGACCAGGTCGGGGTCGCCGTCGCCGTCGATGTCGGCCACGACGAGGCCGCGGGCACGGTCGATGGCGGTGGAGATCGCCGGCTGCTCGGCGAAGGGCACCTCCGCCGCGTGTGCCAGGCGTGCCGCGCCACCGACGACGCGGACGCCGAAGACCAGCGCGAAGACGAGGGCCAGCCATCGCCGGCGGCGATTGGACATGGTGGTTCCATCGACAGACCGGATGTAGCTGGGTCGACGCATGCTGGCTCCGCTCCTGGGTAACGTGATCGGGTGGACAATACCCAACAATGCGCATAAGGAGGGACTCGCCCTTCATGCATTCCGACGTGAGGTGTTGTGCCGGTTCGCCGAGATCGCATGGATGGCCCCGTTCGCATGGCACAATCGAGCGGGATTCACGAAACCCGTCGGCCTGCTCCCGGAGCGGGTCGAGCTGCTGAGGCCCAGAGAGGCGATCATGGCGGAGCTGTCCGCCCCAGACCGTGAAGGTAGGGCCTCGGATTCTGCGCACTACCCATTGATGCCGCACCTGAAGAATCCACCGTCCTGTCACCGCCGGAGCCCGACAGAATGAGCCAGACCGACCTAAGAACGATCGCCACCCTCGCCCTTCTCACCGCGCCCCTCGCCGCGCTCGAGCTCCCGTTCGATGCCTACGTGGCCATCGAGACCCCGTTCAGCCAGGCCCATGCCGTGGCCACGGCCGACCTTGACGGTGACGGCGACCTCGACTTCGTCGCGGTGGCACCGGGCAACAACGCCGTAGCGTGGTTCGAGAACACCGCCGGTGACGGCACGGCCTGGACGCGCCACGATCTGAACACCGCATTCGCCGAGGTTCGCAGCCTGGCGGTCGGCGACCTGGATGGCGACGGCGACGGCGACGTGGTGGCCGCGGCAGCTCTCGCCGGCGAGATCCGATGGTGGGAGAATGACCTCGATTCGGGTGCCGCATGCGGCACGGACTTTTGCCAGCACACCCTCGACGCGGCCGCCGGCTCGGTTTTCTCGGTTGCCGTCGTTGACGTCGATGGTGATGGCGATCTCGACGTGGTCGGCGCTTCGCGCACGCTCGACGACGTCATCTTCTACGACAACAGCGCGGGCGACGCCTCGACCTGGGTCGAGAACCCGATCGACCTCGCGCTCGACGGTGCCCGGGCCGTGGATCTCGGCGACATCGACGGCGACGGCGATCTCGACGTGGTCGCAGGCAGCGACCTGGGTGGCGGCACCCTCACCTGGTACGAGAACGACCTCGACGGCGCGGGCACCTGCGTGACCGATTGGTGCGGCACCACGGTCGATACCGGGGCCACGGACGGGGTCGCTGTCGCGGACGTCGACGGCGACGGCGATCTCGATCTCCTGCGCGCCGAGGCCGGCACCGATCCGGCCTGGTGGGAAAACACGTCGGGCGACGGCTCAGCCTGGACCGAGCAGCCGGTGGCGTCGGTTGCGGCGGCGCGCGACAGCCTCGTCGGCGTCGACCTCGACCTCGACGGCGACACCGACCTGCTCTCGGGTGGCGCCTCGACCTGGTTCGAGAACACGGCGGGCGACGGCTCGGCCTTTACCGAGCGCAACCTCGTCGGCGGCAGCGGCAACCGCAACGTGGCCGCGGACCTCGACGGCGACGGTGACCTCGACATCCTCGGTGCCGCCAGCGCTGGCGACAGCGTGGGCTGGTACGAGAACCAATCGCTGCACCGGAGCGCCGTTTACCCCGACGAGCACACCGTCGACGGCGGCTTCAACGGCGCCGTCTCGGTGTCCGCGATCGACATGGACGGCGACGGCGATCTCGACGTGCTGGGCGCGGCACGGGAAGGCAACGACCTGTCGTGGTGGGAGAACGACGGCACGGTCTGCGGCGCGAGCTGCACCTGGAGCAAGCACACCATCGCCGACGACTTCCTCGACGCGAACCGCGTTCGTGCCGCGGACATCGACGGCGACGGCGATGTCGACGTGGTGGCCTCCGCCTTCGGCCTCGTCGACTGGTTCGAGAACGACGGCACGGCCTGCGCGCCGAGCTGTAGCTGGCCGCGGCGCACCGTCGCCACCGATCCGTTCGTCGACCTGCCGGCACTCGACGTGGCGGACGTCGACGGGGATGGCGACCTCGACGTCCTCGGCACGATCTTCGAAGACGCCGAGGTGCTGTGGTGGGAAAACGAGGGATGCAGCCCGAATTGCGGCTGGACCGCGCACCTGGTGGACAGTGACTTCGTCGGTGCCGTGGCGGTTCGCGCCGCGGACCTGGACGGCGACGGCGACCTGGACGTGCTCGGCGCCGCGGTCAACGGCTTCGACATCGCTTGGTGGGAGAACGACGGCTCCGCGTGCAGTCCGGCATGCACCTGGACCGAGCATCTGGTCGACGGTGATTTCAGCGGCGCCCGCGACGTCGCGGCGGCGGACGTCGACGGGGACGGCGACCTCGATGTCCTGGGGGCCGCGTCCGGCGCCGACGACGTGAGCTGGTGGGAGAACGACGGCTCCGCGTGCAGTCCGGCATGCACCTGGACCGAGCACCTGATCGACGGTGACGTCAACGGTGCTCGGGCCGTCGCCGCCGCCGACCTCGACGCCGATGGCGACCTCGACGTACTGGCTGCCGCTTCCGACGCCGACGCCATCCTTTGGTGGGAGAACGACGGCTCGGCCTGCGCGCCGGCCTGCGCCTGGCCCGAGCACGTGATCGACGGCAGCTTCGTCGCCGCGACCTCCGTTGCCGCGGCCGACGTGGATGGCGACGTCGACCTCGATGTGCTCGGCACGGCTCGCAACGCCGACGACCTCGCCTGGTGGCAGAACCGCGGTGGCCAGTTCGCTCTTCCTACCACCGACGCCGTGGCCGGCACGGCACCCCTCGAGGGCTCGACGGACGTCGCCCTGCTGCGGATCGACGGTGCCCACCGTGGCCGCACTGGCGACGGCGATGCCGAGGTCGCGACCTTCGAGCTGCTTTTCGAGGAGGCCGACGGCGATCCCCTCACCGGCGACGAGATCGACGACCTCCTCGGCAGCCTTCGCCTCCATCTCGACGACGGCGACGGTAGCTTCGACCCCGGGCTCGACAGTGCGTTTTTCTCCCTGTCGCCGCCGTTCGCCCTCACCGCAGGAGCGCTCACCGCCACCCTGGTCGACGGCGATGCCAACGTCCAGCTCGCCCTCGGCGCGGACAAGACCTGGTGGCTGGCCGCCGACCTGGCCGCCAACGCGGGAATGGCCGTGCCCGACACCTTCCAGGTCACCCACGTGACCTCGGCCTCGTCGACCGGCGAGATGACCGCGACCGACCTGCCGCTCATCCTCGAGGGCCTGGCCGACGTCACCTCCCAGACACTCGTGGTCAACAGCGCGCCACAGGTCGCTTCGCCGATCCTCGACACGGGCGCGGCCGAAGGCGAGGCCTTCACCCTCGACGTCACCGCCAGCTTCACCGACGACGGAGCGCTCTCCTTCATGGCGTCGGGCCTGCCTTCGGGCCTCTCGATGTCGGGGGGCGGCGTGATCTCCGGCACGCCCGATCCGGGCACAGCCGCGGGCTCACCCTACACGGTGACGGTGACCGCCACCGACACGGCAGGCCTGTTCGTCGAGGACGCCTTCACCCTCGGCGTGGCCGACGGGCCGGGCGCGATTTCGGTCGACGGGGTCTGCACCCTGGCGGACGCCATCGTGAGCGCGAACACCAATGTCGACACCGGCGCCTGCACCGTATCGGGCAGCGCCGACACCATCACCCTCGATGCCGATGTGGTCCTCGACGCCGGCGCCCTGCCCGACGTCCGCTCGGTCATCACCATCGTCGCCGGGCTCGGCACCCGCATCGAGCGCGACATTACCGTCACCTGTAGCCACAGCCCCTCCACCCATTTCCGGCTGCTGACGGTCACCGGCGGCGGCGACCTCACCCTCGAAGGGCTCACCCTGGCGAACGGCTGCGCCGAGCTCGGCGGCGCCCTGCTGATCTCGGACGGCCGTGCCACGGTCCAAAACGCGACCTTCGCTTCGAACCGTGCACGGCCGCGATCGAGCGATCTAGGTGGCGGTGCCATCGCGGTCCAGGCGGCCGGAACGCTCGAGGTCGTCGGGGCGACGTTCCTGGGCAACGAGTCCGTCGGAGACTTCACGATCGACGGACACGGCGGAGCCATCCTGGTGCAGGAGGGCGGCACCTTGACCCGGATCGAGGGCACGCGGTTCGAGGCCAATCTGGCGGAGGGCGGCACGGCCGGCGTGCTCATCTTCCCCGGATCCGGTCTCGGCGGCGCCATGCACGTTCGATCCAACGTCTCCGCCGGGCCGATCACCGGCTGTTCCTTCGACGAGAACGTGGCGCAGGGTCGAACCGGTGACTTCAGCGGAGGCAGTGCCCAAGGCGGCGGGGTCTACTCCCTCAGCTCGGTGACCATCGAGGACACGACGTTCACCGGTAACCAGGCGCTGGCTGGCAGCGAAATCGCCGTTCCCGGCAGAGCCGAAGGCGGCGCCTTGCTGGCCAGCGCGGGTGCTTCGCTGGCGCGGTTGGTGTTCGAGCGGAACCTGGCCGTCGGCGGCGACAACAACGTTATCAATGGGGATCCGGGCGGCGCTGCCCTCGGGGGCGCGATCAGAGGAACGATCGACACCCTGGTCGACGCGACCTTCCGGAACAACGAGGCCCGCGGTGGCACCGCCAGCGACTATGAGCGCGGGGGCAACGCTTTTGGCGGCGGTGCCGACCTCGACGGAGGGCCGCTTCTCGAGCGCCTGACCTTCGAGAGCAACCGCGCCGTCGGCGGGGACGGCAGGACAGGTGGCTTCGGTGCCGGCGGCGGTCTCCTGACCCGAGGAGCCGACATCGAAACCGTACGCAACCTCACCTTTATGGCCAACGAAGCGCGTGGCGGCACCGGCACCATCGCCTTCGGCGGCCTCGCCCGTGGCGGTGCCTGGGACGACGCGAACAGTCTGACCGCCAGCCACCTGACCGTCACCGGCAACCTGGCGCTGAGCGGCACGGGCCCAGGCGGCGACGGCGCTGTCGAAGGCGCCGGCCTCCGCGTCGGCAGCGGCGCCATCTCGGTGGTCTCTTCGATCGTCAGCGACAATGAATCGACCGTCGGCAACGGCACCGCGGCCGATGACGACTGCTTCAGCGACATCCCGTTCGTGAGCGGCGGTTTCAACCTGGTCGGCGTGCCGGGCACGTGCCTCTTCATCGAGCCCACCGATCTGGTCGGCGTCGATCCTTTGCTCGAGCCGCTCGGCGGATACGGCTGCACGACCACCCTGCCCGACGGCGCCTGCCAGCCGACCATGGCGTTTTCGCTCACCAGCCCGGCGCTCGACGCCGGCAGCTGCACGACCTCGGGTGCGACCGACGACGCCCGCGGCCTCTCCCGGCCGCGGGACGAGCCCGGTGCAGTCAATGTCGACGATGGATGCGACATCGGCGCCTACGAGGCCCGCGACGAAAACGGCAACGGCATCGAGGACGGCGTCGAGCTCGGTCTCGACCTCGTCTTCGCCGACGCTTTCGAGAACGGTGACACGTCGAGGTGGTCGAACACGATTCCGTAGCGGAGTGGCTCAGGGAGTGACAGATGCGCACGCCGAAGGCGGCCAGCCCGGTGTCCCAGAGGTAGCAGCCGCCGGGTCCCTGATAGGTGATCTCGTCGGAAGTCCGCTTCCTGAGGCGGACCTTCATGGCCGGGGCTCCTGAGGCCCAGGGTGGGCGTTCTCAGGACGGTTGCTCGGGGTTCGAGCAACCCAGAAGCAACCAACTGGGGGCGTGGACCAGCGTGCAGCAGCGTTCTGCATGCACCCAAGGTATGAGTGCAAGTGGTTGATTGTCAACCACTTAGCGCAGTCCAGCGGGCTCCGGCGTAGAACTTCGTGGAGGGGCGTAAACGAGGCGTGGTTCCGGGACTAGGATTCGAACCTAGATAACCAGCTCCAAAGGCTGGCGTCCTGCCATTGGACGATCCCGGAACGGGGTGGGCCATGGTACACGCTGGGACCAGGGGTTGGCCAGAGGTGTGGGTTGGGTCCGCGGATGTTGGCATCCGCGGACCTGGTGTCGGCGAGCGGTTGGCTCTGGGGCTCAATCGTCGGCTGGTTCTTGGGCGTTGAGGGGTATGCCGTGGATGTTGAAGCTTAATTGGACCACGGCAACGGTGCCAGGGATCAAGCCGGCGAAGCCGTCGAACGCGGTGGCGGGGTCTTCTTGGTTCAGGAAGGGCACGGGCACACCGCCGTAGTTCTGGCCGTTTGAGCGCATGACCACGGCGATGCCCAGCACCTCCTCGCGGTCGTGGGGGCAAAAGCCGAGGGTGCGGTCGAGGGCGCCGCGACCGGCGGGGTCGGTGACCAGGATGTTGGGCACCCCGCCGAAGGGGATCGGCCGCACCAGGAAGCGCGGGCCAGAGGTGAAGTCCTGGACCACCAACCACACCGAGTACATGCGGTTGGGGCGCAGCCTGCGCATCAGCAGGCGGGCATGTGACGTGCCGTCTGCGCGGCAGTCGAAGACCGCCACGCCTCGGGCGCGCATCCAATCGTCGAGGGTGATCGGTTGGCGACAGGGACCGGCGCGGGCGATGACGTTGGTTTGGCTGACCTCGGTGGCGCAAGGGAGGTTTTCGTGTTGAATTCCAAAATCATCGGTCAGGATGGGAGTGTCGTCAATCAACACGTTGAGTGCCTCGAACGGTACATTGCTGGGGTCGAGACCGGCAAAGGATAGTCCGAAGGCATCGAGATGCGAGGCGAGCAGGGTGTCGCCCGGAGTGACCGGGGTGAGCTGCGGCGAGTTGCCATGGCCTGCGCCGAGTAACGGGTCGAAGGCACCGAGAGTGCGAAAGCCGATGAGGGTGATGCCCTCGCCAAACAGCGGCACGAAGGATTCGAGTGCGGGAAAACGCCAGATGGGCTGGCCCAATGCACGGTTGAGGCCGGTCGATGGTACGCCGGCTTCGACAAAGCTGCGGCTGCGGTGATCGGAACCCTGCTCGCGGGTGGGCTCTTGGGCCGCCAAGGCGCCGGCCAGGACCGCGAGTGCGATCGAGCAGGCGATGATGAACCCTTCTTGCCGGCTGGAGGTGCCAGTGGTCGAGACGGTGGTGGTGGGGTGACTGCGCATGGAGCGATTCCTTTCCCTCGAGAATGTGAGATGGATAGCCCGCGGACGGGCCGAGCTGGTTTCAGAGCCGCAAAGCGGCCCTGAAACCACGTATGCGCGCGTTTCAAAGAGCAGATATACAGAGGATACGCCTCTGCCCTGGTTCCGGACGTGCTCGAAGGCGAATTGGCTGGAGTCGCGGGCAAGCCCTCCGGCTCTTCGTTCCAACAGCCGCCCCTACCCGGCGGGTGCGCACCAAGCCACGCCAGGAGCGGGCAGGCGGCACCGCCCGGGTATGCATCGAGCGTGCCTTTATGCTCTGCCGAAGCACTGCATAAAGACTACCCGACCGCTCGTTTCGATCCTCATGACTTGCTCCTAGCCTGCTGGTGTTTACCGCTCGATCGCACGTCGCGGTCGAAGGACTCCCCAAAGGGGCGACATCATGAGCAAAAACCGAGCCCGGGTCCGTGCCTGGTGGCTCGCTGCCGCGACCGTGGCGGTTGTGCCCTGGCTGGCACGGGTGACGGTGTCGGCGCAGCCGGCGTCGTCGTCATATGTCGGTAGCGAGGTGTGCGCAGACTGTCACGACGACATTGCTGCAGCCTTTCCTCAGACCGCGCACGGACGCGCCGATCTCTCGGGAGCCTCCATCTCCGGCACCGCTGCGGTTCAGGGCTGCGAGAGCTGCCACGGACCCGGTGGTGCACACGCCGACTCTGGCGACCCGGCCGACATCCGGGTCTTGCGCACAGCGAGCGCGGAGCGGGTCGAGAGCACCTGCATGACCTGTCACCGCGGCGGTGATCGTGCCTTCTGGCACGCCAGCGAGCATGAGACCGCCGGATTGAGCTGTACCGATTGCCATCGGGCGCATGCGCCATGGAGCGATGATCGGGCGCTGGTCAACAGCCAGCGCAGCGAGCTGTGTCTTTCGTGCCACAGCGACAAACGCAAGTTCCTCGTCCAGCGCTCCGGACATCCTTTGCGCACGGGCCAGATGACCTGCACGGACTGCCACTCTCCGCACGGGTCTTCGGCGAGCGTTGCCAGCCTGGTCGGGGCCAACGTCAATGAGACCTGCTACCGCTTCCATACGGAGAAGCGCGGACCGTTCCTGTGGGAGCACGGTCCGGTCCGTGAAGACTGTCTGAACTGTCACAACCCCCATGGCTCGAATCAGACAAAGATGCTGGTCGCGTCGCCGCCCCGGCTGTGTCAGTCCTGCCACATGTTCGGCCACCACCAGACTGTTCCGGGCACATCCCAACAGGTCTGGAATCAGAATCGCTCCTGCCTGAACTGCCATCCACGCATTCATGGCAGCAACCATCCTTCCGGCATTGTCTTTATGCGCTGACCCGGGAGGGTCAGTGGAGGAGGAAACAGCCATGATCATCATGCGAAGTTTCAGTCAGCGGCTGCGGCCGCCGGTCGCGTCGATCCTCGCCTTGGCCGGGGCGCTGTCTTTCGGGGCACTGTCTTTCGGGGCGGCGCCAGCGCTCGCCGACGAAGAAGGTACGTGGCAGGGCGAGATGTCCATCGGCGGGCAAGGTCGATCGGTCGACGGCGCGCGCGCCAGCAAGCTCGAAACCTACCGGGATGAGACGCCCGGCTTCACTCTCGATGGATTCCACCTGGTGTGGACCGGCACGGAGTACGCGTTCTCTGCCGACGCGGACCATGCTGGCCGTCGCGATGAACGCTACTTGTTGCGCGCCAGCGTCGGCCGGCGGCTACGGCTGCGCGCGAGCTATAGTGGCATTCCCTATCGCTTCGGCGATGATGCCACCTTCGTGCTCGACCGCGTGGCGCCCGATACGTTCCGAATCGCCGACTTCATCCAGCGCCAGCTCGAAGATCCCGACGGCAACGGCGTGCCTTTCTTTTCAGAGCCCGGCGGGGTGTCGGGCGACAACCTTCTGGCCCAGGGTCTGATGCGCCAGCTTCTGGGGAGCCGCGAGCCGTTCGACGTCGACTCGCGCCGGCGCACCGGTCGCTTCGCGCTCAACCTGATGCCGGCGCCGCGCTGGAATGTCGGCGTCGAGGCCGAGCGGAGCGAGCGCGAGGGCATGCAGCCCCTGGGCAGCGGTAGCTACCAGCGGATCACCGATGTCGACGGCGATGGTCGCCAGGATTACGACTACTTCTTCTCGGTGCGTGGCATCGAGCTGCCAGCACCGATCGACACTGCCACCTCCCGCACCTCGGCCTCGGTCCGGTACCGGGCTGACCGCTGGTTCGCGGGTGCGCAGTTCGAGATCTCGGACTTTGATAACGACTTTCGGGCCGTGACCTACGACAACCCCTTCTGGTTCACGGATACGCTGGCGACCAGTGGCATCCGTCGCGGGCTGTGGGAACAGGGTCGTACGTCCTTGCCGCCGTCGAATCAGGCCTGGAATCTGGCGACCAACGCCGGTATCGACCTCGCGGGGCGAACGCGCCTGACATTCCATGTGGCGATTGGCAAGCAGACCCAGGACGAGCCCTTCGTGCCGATCACCACCAACACCGCACTGATCGCAACCGCCGACATCAACGGCGATGGCCTGATCGATGCAGCGGACGACCCGACCTCAAGCAGCGTGCTGCCGAAGCGCGATCTCGGAGGCAGCGTGGATACCACCTCGATCGATCTGGCGTTCACCTCGCGACCTTCCAAGAAGGTCAAGCTGAGTGCCAAGGTGAACTACTGGGACTACGACGCGGGCGAGGAATCATTCCAGATTCCGGTGCGCGCCGACTACATAGAGTCACGGCTTTCGCGCGGCTTCCACGACGCCGACCTGCTGCACCTACCCTATGCCTATAGCCGGCTGCGTACGGAGCTTGAAGCAGCGATCGATCTCGGCGCCAAGGTGTGCCTGGTGCCGTTTTTCCACCGGGTGCGTGTCGACCGCAACCAGTACCGCGATTTCGACGGCGGAGCATTTGACCGCGACTTTGGCAACCGCGCGGTCGAGCGTACCGATGATGACATCTACGGCGCCAGTCTCCGTTTCAAGCCGTCGGACCGGATCTCAGGTCGCCTCGAGTACCGCAATGCCGATCGCAGCTTCGATGGCGACTACCAGGTGGGTTTCAAAGGCGAGCTCGAGGAACTCCGCCAGTTCGACATCGCCAACCGTGACCGTGACCAAGTCGATCTACAACTCGATTTCCTGCCGCGGGACGAGGTCACCGTCGGCTTCAGCATGCGCTTCGGGCAGGACGACTATCCCGACAGCGAATTCGGTCTGCTCGCTGCCGACGACAGCGCGATCGATGTCACCCTCGGTTGGGCGCTGCGGCCACAGACCTCACTCAACGCCTGGGCTGGTTGGAGTGAGTTCGATGCGGACATGCACCTGCGCACCAAGTGCTCCAACTGCACGCCCCCTCCGGGCGCTGCGTGGAGCGCACCCTGGGGCGTACCAAACTTCGATTGGTTTACCGACTATACGGATCAATCGTTGGCGGTTGGTGTGGGGGTTGATCACAGTTCGGCGAACGAGCGGGTGACGGTGCACCTCGAGGTCAGCTACCAGGATGCAGAGATCACCCAACGCAACCACAACCCGGATGTGCCGCGCGATCTCGGGCTTCCCGGCCAGCCAGCGGTGCAAGTGGCGCAGGCCTTCGACTTCCCGGATCAGCAGAACGATCTGGTGTCGGCGAACATCCGCGTGGAGGTCAAGCTCAATGAGCGCTACCGCGTGGGCTTCCGTTACTTGTTCGAGGACTACGGCCTCGACGACTTCCAATGGGACAACCTGACGCCCTACGGTGCTGACTTTCTGGCGGTCGATGATGCCACACGCTACTTGTTCCTCGATGCACGCTACAGTGACTACACGACCAATGTTGGAGGAGTCTACCTGGCCTGGCATTGGTAGGCATCGGCGGAGAACGCCGCATACCGTGGCAGAAGTCAGACCGCGCCGAGAAGCGGCTCTTTCTCGCCATCTCAGCGTCACAGAGCCTCTGGAGATCACCGATGTCCATGCGGCTTTGTTTCACGGTTCGGCGAAAAATCGCTTGCTCTCGTGTGCGGAGCACTTCTGCCACGGACTACTCGCCTTCGCTCGGTGGCGTGTTGCGCCACCAGGGCCAGGTCGCTTCGCTCCCCGACGCAGGCTCGGGTGGTGCGGCGGGGGTGCTGGGCTCGGGTTGTGGAGCCTGGGTTTCGGGCTTGGCGGGTGTTGTGGCGCGTTTTCGTCCGCCGGTGCGTGCGCGGGCGGTTGTGCGCGGGCCCGAGCGCTTGGGTTTCGGATCTTTGCCTTCGGTATCGGGGGTGCCCTGGGCCGCAGCCTCAGCGCCCGCTGATCCGGGTTCCGGCACGGGTTGTGGAGCCTGGGTTTCGGGCTTGGCGGGTGCGGTGGCGCGTTTTCGTCCGCCGGTGCGTGAGCGGGCAGTTGTGCGCGGGCCCGAGCGCTTGGGTTTCGGATCTTCGCCTCGGGCGGCGGCGGTGCCTTCCTGCGTGCTCTCGCTGCTCGCCGCGGCCGCTTCCGGAGCTGGTCCCGCGGGCGAGGGCGGTGCCGGCGGAGCCATCTCGGGCGCCGTGGCGTGGGCGCCGTTTGCTTCCTTTGCGGCCGCCGGTAAAGTAGCGCGCCCCGCGAGGCGGCTGCGTCCACCGCGCCGGCTGCGCGGCGGGCTCGAGCCGAAGCCATCCGTGTGGTTGCGCGACGGGGAGACAGCGGCCCTGCCGGGTGCCGCGGTGGGCTGTCGGCGCGGCGGTGCAGCACCAAAGAAGCGGAGCTGCGAGTCGTCGTCCACGTAGCCGTCTTCGGTGACCACCGTATGCACCTCGATCACCTTCTTGCGGTTGCCTGCAGGCGCTGGCTGGCGGTCATCGCGGCTGCGGCTGCGTCCACGTCCGCCGCGTCGCCGGCGGGGCTTGGACGGATCCTTTCTTTCGGCGCTGGGCAAGTCCGCGCTCGGGGCTGGTGGCGGACCATCGGCCAGCGGCACGCTCGCGGCCGGTTGGCGGGCTGCCGGTTGCCTCTCGCGGTCGGCTGCCGGTCGGTTTTCCTGCGCGCGTTTGCGCCCGCGTCCACCGCGTCGCCGGCGGCGCTTGGGACGTACCTCCGCATCTCCTTGGTGCTCGGTTGCGGGGGAGCGCTCGACCGGCTCGCTCGCAGACGGGTGATCGACCGGCTCGCTCGCAATCACGGCCTCGGCAGCGTTCGAAGCACCGCCTCGTCCGCCGCGCCGGCGGCGGCGGGTGGTGACCGTGGCACCGGTGGCCAGATCGACCGCGGTCAAGGCGTGCGAACCGGCTTCACGGTGGCCGGCTTCACGGTCTTGCTTCCACTCGACGCGCTCCTCGGTGCGGTGCAGATTGGCCGCGGCGATGATCTCGATGTGCAGGTCGAACTCTTCCTCAAGCCCTACGATCTCGCTCCGGTGGTTGTTTTGCAGCGCATCCGCCACCTCGGGATGCAGACCCACCACCACGCCTGCCAGGTTGCCGATCGCGGCACGTGCCTCGATCCGGCGCAGGAGGTTGATGGCAGAGAACTCGAGGCTGGGAATCGAGCCCACGCCCTCGCAGGTAGGGCAGGGGCGGTGGACCCGGCTGCGCAGCGCCTGCTTGAGTCGCTGGCGGTTGATTTCGACCAGGCCGTTGGCGCTGGTCCGGCTCACCGTATGACGGGCTCGGTCGGACTTGAGCGCGTCGCGCATCGCCTTTTCGACCTTGTTCTGATGCTTGCGCAACCGCATGTCGATGAAATCGACCACCACCAGTCCGCCGATGTCACGCAGTCGAAGCTGACGCCCGATCTCATCGGCGGCCTCGAGATTCACGGCCAGGATCGACTCCTCGTGGTCGGTGCGCTTGGTGGCGCGACCGGAGTTGACATCGATGGCGGTCAGCGCTTCGGTGGGGTCGATGACGATCGAGCCACCGCTGGCCAGCGGCACCGAGCGGTTGTAGATCCGATCGATCTGGTTCTCGAGGTGGTATCGCGAGAACAACGGCAAGCGCTCGTCATAGCGGATCAGCTCGGTCTTCGAGCGTGGCATGAAGGTGGCCATGAAGCGCTCGGCTCGCTTGTGGGCGGCTTCGGTATCGACCAGGACCTGGGTGATCGAGGTATCGAGGAAATCACGCAAGGCCTGAAGAATCAGGTCTTGGTCGTTGTAGAGCAAGCGCGGTCCCTTGCCACTGCGCGCCTCGCTTTCGATGCGCCGCCACAGCCGCACCAGGGCGCCCAGATCACGGTTGAGCATGGCCTGGGTCTGGTCGAGACCGTTGGTGCGCACGATCACGCCCATGCCTTCGGGCACCTCGAGCTTGGCGAGGCGTCCTTTGACGGTTTTGCGGAGCTGGTCTTCCTCGATCTTGCGGGAGATGCCGCGCACCGAGTCGAGCGGCATCATCACCAAGTAGCGGCCGGCAAATAACAGGTTTGTGGTCAGCGCCGGGCCCTTGGAGCCGCCACCGTCTTTGGTCACTTGCACCAGGATGGGCCGCTTGCGCTCGAGAACCTGGTCGATGCGCGGCCGACCTTTCTCTTCTGGCGGCTGCTTGTGGTAGGCGGCGGCCATGGTGTCGTCGAGCGACAAGAAGCCGTGTTTTTCCTCGCCGAGGTCGACGAAGGCAGCGTTGAGGCTCGGCTGGACGTTGGCCACAACGCCGCGGTAGATGTTGCCCCGAGTCAACCCGGATTCCGCGACTTCGACCTGGTAGGACTCGAGCGTTGTACCGTCGACGATGGCGACACGGACCTGGTCAGTGTGCTGGGCATTGATGAGCATGTTTCTGGACACAGATTCTCGTCCTATCGCGCGCGGTCGGGCTCGAAGCGCGCCGCGCGCAGCGTGGGCTGTTGGCTCTGGCTCAGGCCCAGTTTGGGCTGGCGACGAAGGTCGTCCATAGCAGCAGAGCAGCGATGAGGGTCATGAACAGGGTGCCGGCGATCGCCATGCCGATCGAAGTCAGACCCGGACGCAGTGCCGGGTCGTCGATTCGGCGGGTGACCGCCCACAGATTGAGCGCGAAATAAACCGGTGACAGCATCAGGCCAAGTGCGCCGACCGCCTTGACCAGAAGCGCCGGATCGGGCACCACGGCGAAGATCGCCATGCCGCTCGCAGTGGTTGCGAGCAGGAAGCCCCAGTAGCGCCGATCCTCGCCGATCGGTCGGTTGCTTTGGCTGTGGCGCGCCAGCCGCCAGGCTGCGACGAATGCGCGCGGGAAGCCGTCCATCATGGTGTAGCAGGTCGAGAGCAGGGCACTCGCCGCCACCGCCAGGAACACCGGCTTCATCCAGGCACCGAGCGCCAGCGTGTAGAGCTGCGCGAGGGTGATGGCGACATCGGTGCCGTGGGGCACCAGGCCGCGCGGCTGCAGCAGCGTGGCACCGAGGCTGAGAAACAGCAGCGCCAGCAACAGCGACAGCCCATAGCCGATGCGCAGGTCGAGCAAGGCGTGGCGCAGGGCAGCCAGGCGCTGTTGGCGCGTGCGAGGGGCTGGCAAGCCTGCGGCGCGACGTTGCTCGATGGCCCACAGCGACTGCCATACGGACACCGCCACCGAAGTGGGCATGAAACCGAGGATCGCCGCCACCAGGAACAACGAGCCTGCCGGCAGCGCGGGCATGAAGGACTCGACCAGCGCCGCTGGCGGCGGTGGCGCTGCCCAAAAGGCGGCCAGCGTGCCAGCGGTCAGCCCGCCGACCAGCGCCAGGTTGGTCGCCCGCAGCCAGTGATACTGGCCGGCGGCGAGCGCCGCCACCAGCACGGCGGCGAGCGCCAGCGCCCACAGCCGGGTATCGCCGCCGACCGCAGCGCTGAGGAAGCTGGCGTTGAGTCCGATCAGGCCGGCGATCAGCCCCAGCGCTTGCACCGTCATGTCGCCAAGCCCCAGCCAGATCGCCCAATGGCGCGGCCCAGGCGCCTGCTCGTAGGCCTGCAGCAAGGACTGGCCGGTGGCTGCGACGTAGCACGGTGCGAAGGCGAAGGCCGGATACTTGACGACATGCGCGGCAACCACCAGCCAGGCCAGGGCGAAGCCGAATCGCGCACCCGCTTCCGGGCTCATCAAGATGTGACTGGCACCGATGGAGGTGGCGGCGAGCAGGATGCCGGGTCCGAAGAAACGTGGTCTCAAGCCTGCGGGTCCTTGGTCTCGCGGCCGGTCGATGCGCCGGGTGCCAGCTCACATCCGAGCGCCTGGCAGTGCTGTGCGCAGAGGCGACGGATCGAGGGTGCACCGGTGCATGGCAAGGCGGTGAATGGCAAGGCGGTGCTTGGCAAGGCGGTGAATGGCAAGGCGGTTTCGGACGATGTCTCAAGGCACGAAACTAGCGAAAGAAGATCGGGAAACGCGCTGGGTCGGCGTCATGCATCAGCGTGTAGACAGCCTCGAAGACGCTTTCGACATTGGGCTTCGACCAGTAGTCGCCGTCCGAGCCGTAGGCGGGCCGGTGTGGCTGGCTGGTGATCGTCACCGGTGCTTGATCGAGCCAGTCGAAGGCGTCTTGGCATTCGATCACCTGCTGCAGCATGAAAGCACTGGCGCCGCCGGGCACGTCCTCGTCGAGTAGCACCAGACGGCTGGTGCGCCTGAGCGCCTCGGCGATGCTGCCGTTCAGGTCGAACGGCAGCAGGGTCTGAACGTCGATCACCTCGAGATCGATGCCCACTTCCTCGAGGCGCGATGCGGCCTCGAGCGCGATGCGGCAGCAGGCGCCGTAGGTCACGAGTGTCACATCCTTGCCAGCGCGCAGCACCTCCGGTATGCCGAGCGCAACGGTGAAGGAGTCGATGTTCGCAGGGAGGGTCTCCTTGCGTCGGTAGCCGTTGAGCACCTCGACCACGATGGCGCTGTCGTCGCTTCGCAGGAGGGTGTTATACATACCGGCCGCACGGGTCATGTCACGCGGCACGCAGAGATGCAGTCCGCGCACCAGGTTGAGGATTCCGGCCATGGGCGAGCCGGCATGCCAGACACCCTCCAAGCGGTGCCCGCGGGTGCGGATGATCACCGGCGCTTTTTGTTGACCGCAGGAGCGCCAGGTCAAGGTGGCCAGGTCATCGGAGAGGATCTCGAGGGCGTAGAGCACGTAATCCAGGTATTGGATCTCGGCGATCGGTCGCAGCCCGCGCAGGGCCAGACCGATGGCCTGGCCGACGATGGTGCACTCGCGGATGCCGGTGTCGGCGACGCGCAGCGCGCCGTACTTCGCCTGCAACCCGAGAAAGCCCTGGTTGACGTCACCCAGGCGGCCGACGTCTTCACCGAACGCGATGAGCTCGGGCATGCGCGCGAGCGCCGCGTCGAAGCAGTGGTTGAGCACCTCGAACCCGCGCACCACCTCGGCCTCGGCTCCGAGCACCGGGGCTGCGGCAGGAACCGCCAGCGCGCGTTCGGCCGAGGCGCTCCCCAGGTGGCTGGCATAGCGGGCGCGGCCGGCAGCTTCCAGCTCGCGCTTGAACACCAGCAGGGCCTGGCGGGTCGGGCTGTCGGCGCTGCGGCTTTGTGCCAGCGCCTGGCTCGCGGCCGACATCAAATGTCGGCGCAGCGGGCTCGGGTCCTGGCGCAAGCCGGCCACCAGGGCCTCGATCTCGGTGCGCGCCTCGACCTGCTCGGCGAGGCGGGTGAGCAGGTCCTCGAGGGTTGCCCGCTCTTGCCGGATCGGATCGAGATAGGCCTTGAAGGCGTGTTCTTGGGCAGCGCGCACGGCTTCACGTTCTTCTTTCTCGATGGCGTCGAGCTGCGCGGCTTCGGTCTCGGTCTCGGCCAGGATCCAGGCGCGCAGGCGCTTGAGGCAATCGTGCTCCGCCTCCCAGGCCAGACGCTCCGGGGACTTGTAGCGCTCGTGGCTGCCCGAGGTCGAATGCCCCTGCGGCTGGGTCATCTCGATCACATGCACCAGCGCTGGCACATGGTCACGGCGTGCGCCGGCCACCGCCTGACGGTAGGTGCTGATCAGTCCTGGGTAGTCCCAGCCGCACACCGTATGAAGGGTGAAGCCCTTGCCGCTGGGCTCATCTTGCTCGCCCGGGGCGCGCCGGAAGCCCGAGAGCAGCGCGGAGAGATCACCCTTGGCGAGCTGGAGCTCGTTGGCCACCGAGATGCCGTAGTCATCGTCCCAGATCGACAGCACCAGCGGTGCGCCGAGCACACCGGCCGCATTGACCGATTCCCAGAACATTCCTTCAGCACAACTGGCATTTCCGATGGTTCCAAATGTTATTTCATTGCCATCGTGAGAGAAGTTGGAGCGATCCTTCAGGGACGTGAGCTGGCGATACAGCACCGAGGCGTAGGCCAGGCCGACCATACGCGGCATTTGCGATCCGGTCGGTGAGGTATCGGCTGCAACGTTGATGCGATCGGTCTGTGGCAGCCATCGACCTTGTTCGTCGAGCAGCCGGGTGGCGAAATGCGCGGTCATCTGCCGCCCGGCGGATGCCGGTTCGTGTTCGATGTTGGGATCGGCGTAAAGCTGGGCGAAGAACTGCTCCACCGAAAGCAGACCCAGGGCCAGCATCAGGGTCTGATCCCGGTAGTAGCCCGAGCGCCAATCACCGGCTTCGAAGTGGCGTGCCAGCACCACTTGGGCGAGCTCTTTGCCATCGCCAAAAATGCCGAACTTGGCCTTACCGGTAAGCACCTCTTTGCGCCCGAGCAGGCTCATGTGCCGGCTGCGCCAGGCGATCCGGTAGTCGTCGAGCGCCTGCTCGAGGTCGATCGAGACGGCGTGGGGCGATAGCATCATCTCGGTCACGGTCGATCTCGGTCACGGTTCATCGGGGCAAGGTCTCTGCGCTCGCTTTCGGGGCCATTCGTGTTGAAAGATGCTCAGGTATGAGCCGCCGGCGCGCGCCGGGCCCGGCTGCAGCCGGCCTGGGAAGGCCTTAGCGGCGCTGGGTTCACCGTTCCCGCGGTCCCCGTGCTTGAGGGTTCCGTTCCCGGGATTGCAGTCCTCGGAATCCACAGCCCGCGAAAGCCGCGAAAGCACGGTCCGCGAAAGCACAGCTCTCAAGATCGCAGCTCGCAATGCTCGTGCCTGGGGCGCAATCGGTGGGCCGCGGTTCGTGCGGGCACAAGGGAAAAGAGACCCCGTGCGCCGCCGGTCGCGTGCCGGGCGCATGGTAGCACAGAGTTCGCGCAAGTGGGGATGACGGCACCTGCGATTCCTGACATCCTTCGTCCGAACGGAGATCCTGTGATGCCCGAGACCAAGAAAACGAAGTACGACCGCCGCTTCCTCGAGGCGCTCCCGAAGTCGGATCTGCATGTGCACCTGGACGGCTCGCTGCGTCTCGAGACCCTCATCGAGCTGGCCCGCGATCAGCGGGTGAAGCTGCCGTCCAGCACCCCGGAGGGGCTGCTCGAGCTGGTGTTCAAGGAAAACTACCGAGACCTCCCGGACTATCTCCATGGTTTCGCCTACACCAGCCCGGTGCTCTGCGATGAGCAGGCTCTCGAGCGGGTGGCCTACGAGCTGGCGATCGACAACCTGGCGGAGGGCGTGCGCTACATCGAGGTGCGCTTCGCACCGCAATTGCATGTGCGCCCAGGGCTGGATGTGGCGCGGGTGCTGACCGCCGTCGACCGCGGCCTGGATCGCGCGCGTCGCGAGCACGAGGCTTGCGCAGCGGTCCGGGAGCGGGGCGAGCCGCCGTTTCGCTACGGCATCATCACCTGCGCCATGCGGCTGTTTTCGGCCGGCTTTGCGCCGTATTACGAGAACCTGCTGCGCGCGCTCGACCAGTGGCCACCCAAGGAGGTCTACGGTGTGGCATCGATGTCGCTGGCGCGTTCGGTGGTGCGTGCCCGCGACGAGCTGGGTCTGCCGATCGTCGCCCTCGACCTGGCGGGCGCGGAAGCTGGCAATCCGCCCTCGGACCATGTCGCGGCCTTCGCCTTCGCCCACCGCAACTTCCTCAAGAAAACCGTGCATGCAGGCGAAGCCTACGGCCCTGAGTCGATCTTTCAGGCCATTACCCGGCTCAATGCCGACCGCATCGGGCACGGTACGCGCCTGTTCGACGATGAGAGCGTGAAGGCGGACGACCCGGAGCGCTACGTGCGTCAGCTCTCGGAGTACATCGCCGACCGGCGCATCACCATCGAGGTCTGTATCACTTCGAATCTGCAGACCATGCCGCATCTGCGGCGGGTGGAGGATCATCCCTTCGGCCGCATGGTACGCGAACGGTTGTCGGTGGCGCTTTGCACCGACAATCGGCTGGTGTCGCGGACCACGGTGACGCGGGAACTCGAGCAGGCGACAGAGGCCTTTGACCTCGAGCCACAGGAGCTGCGAAACGTGGTCATCCACGGCTTCAAGCGTAGCTTTTTCGCCGGCGGCTACCGGGAAAAGCGCGCCTACGTACGCCAGATCATCGATGACTACGACCGCGTGGCGGCCGAGCACCAGGTGGCCGAGACCGCACCCGCGCGCGGGGTCTTCGGCGCCGTGGCACAGGCGGGCTCCGATCGTCCATGAAGCTCGCCGGACGTCACCGCAAGTACCTGCGCGGGTTGGCGCACGGGCTCAAGCCACTGGTTCAGGTCGGTCGCGGGGGTCTTACCCAAGCCCTGATCGACAGCCTGGACGAGGCGCTCGAGCACCATGAGCTGGTCAAGGTACGTTTTCTCGAGCACAAAGAGGCGAGACATGAACTGAGCGAGGCGTTGGCCGCGAAAACCGATGCTACCGTTGCCGGCCGGATCGGCCACGTGGCGACTCTTTACCGCCCCGCGCGCGACCCCGAGCGGCGCCGGATCGTGTTGCCCGCGTGACCGCCGCTGGCCTGTGCTTCAAGATCTGATGGATGTCGTAGTCCTGGCCCGATGGGAGCGGCGCTTGCGGCCGCTGCTCACCCGCCTGCCGCGCTCTTGGGCTGTGCGCCTGGCGAGTGCGGGACGCCGTCGCTTCAGCGCTGCTTTGGCCAGGTGTCACCCCGCCACACAGCGATCGGTGCCCGCGGGTCTGGGCGTCACGTTGTGGCATGGCCTGCGCTTTCGCGCACCGCTGATCAACGCGGCGGGTATGTTCAAAAACGGCGGTGGCCATGCCCTGGCCCTGGCCCAAGGCGCGGGCGGCTACCTGGCGGGTACCACCACGGCGCAACCGTGCAGCGGCAATCGCGTGCGGGGCATCGAGCAACCTTTCGTGCCCTATCCGCGCTCGGGCGCGGCGTCGAATGGCTTGGGGCTGCCCAACGACGCTCATGCGACCGTGGCCCAGCGCCTGTCCCGGCTGCCGCGCGTGGCGGGCTTTCCGCTCGGTGCCAGCCTGGCGCTCGACGCGCGTCGCGCAGGCAGCTTCGAGCAGCGCATGGCAGACCTGGTTCGCGGCATGCACGCCTATGAGGCAGCAGGCGTCGACTTTCTCGAGCTCAACGAAAGCTGCCCCAACACCGGCGACTCCGGGGTTTCTTGGGAGCAGCTCGATGCCCGCCTCCGTGCCTACCAGCGTGGCTTCTTGGCGCAGCGCGGCCGGCCGCTGCCGGTGGTGGTGAAGCTCTCCTGCGACACCCCGGCGCGCGGCGTGGAGCGCCTGGTCCGTGTTCTGATCGAGTATGGCTTCGACGGCGTGAACCTGGGCAATACTTCGGTAGACTACGCCTGTCACCGTCGCGTTATCGATGCGCGCGAACGTCGCCTCTACGATCACTTCACGAGCACCTTCGGCGGCGGTGTTTCCGGCCGCCCGCTGCGCGACGAGATGCTCGACCTGGTACGTGCTGCGGTTCGCGCCCGCGTCGCATCGGGCGCTGAGGCATTCGCGGTCATCGCCACCGACGGCATCGAAACCGCGGGCGACATCGCCGCTGCCCAGGCCGCGGGAGCTTCGCTTTGCCAATGGTACACCGGCTACTTCGAGAACCTCGGGCGCAATGGCCACGCGCTTTACCAGCGCATCTACCGCGCGCTGCGTTGACCGTGTGTGGCAGCTACACGCTCGGTTCCGAGCGCCGGGGCCGATCGCGTTCGACGATCTGGAGCTGCGCCATCCGGTCGTGATCGCTGTGGGGCGGCGTCAGCGTGATCTCGGTGTCGCCCTCGAGCAAGGCTTCGGTTTCGAGCAAGGTGAACAATGTGCGCTCGATCTCGGGATCGGCGGCGATCTCACCCAGCGCCTCGCCGACGATGCGCGGGCGCAGCGCCGCGGCCTTGGCGAATTCGATGGCCGCCTTGCGCTCGGCGGTGGAGGTGATCACCTTGACCTGGTTTTCACCGTCCTGCAGGATCGCCGAGGTCACCTGGCGGAGCCGGTTGACGACCTTTTCCTCGATCTGATCGATCATGCCCCGATCACGGAAATGGACCTTGCGGATGTAGACCGAGCCAAGTCGGTAGCCCCAGGCGTGGGACATGGGTGATACTTCGTCGCGCACGGTCTGGCTCATCTCGTGGCGATCGACCAGCATGTGATCGAGCTCCATGTTCGAAAGACAGCGCACCGTGGCGTTCGAGACGTTGGCGGAAAGCGAGCCGCGCGGGTCGGCGTTCTTGAACAGGAAGTCGACCGGATCGCTGATGTACATTTCGTACCAGATGCCGATGCCCATCGGCGCCCCTTCCTCGGAGTTCACCGGCTCGCTGCGCAGGTACTGCTGGTCGAGGCGCATGTCGAGTTTATGGCAGGTGCCCAGCCAGCGGATGACCAGCGCACGCAGGCCGAGCTTGGCCGGCAGGAAGTGAAATCCGGGCTCGTCGAGCACCCCGGCGACCTTGCCGAAAAGCATGAAGACCTGGCACTGACGCTCCCGCACCACGGTGTAGATGCCGAACTGGCGCAGCAGCGCGAGGAGGATGGGGACGGCGAGGAAGGCGCTGAAGAAGGAGAGGACGACGGTGAGTAAAAAGGCGGTCATCGCGCCACTCCGAGCACGACATTGCGCGCTTTTTTGTAAAGCGCCAGGCGCACGTTGCGCACGTAGGCCCCGAGGGCATCCGAGCCGCCACTCGCCTTGAGCGTGCGCAATTGATCGGCGAGCGCCCGCAGCGGTTCGACCTCGGCATGGGCATGCAATGTCTCGATCTCGACCGCGCGTTTGGATTGCACAAACTTCTGGTCCGCACCGGCCTGGGCCAGGCTGATGTCCGAGGAGACTTGGTTGTGGGCGGTGTTGATCGCGGCCAGAGCCGACTCGACCTCGGCGGGTGGATCGATGCCGGTGATCAAGGAAGCATCGAGCTCGATGCCGTAGCGGGCAGCGGACTGGCGGCATTCCTTGAGCATATGATCGTTGAGATCACGCAGATTCTTGCGTAAATCATTGATCGAAACACCGATCGGGAAACTTCCGTCGCGAGCCTCGTCGCCGTTGCGGGTAGCGCCGATGCCAGGCGCTTCGAAGTTGGCGATCTTCGCCCGCAGAACCGAAATGAAGTAACCCATGACGTGTGCGAGAGGGTTCTTGACGCCAAAGATGTGTGGGTAGAGATTGCGTTCGCTGATTCGATAGCGGATCTGGCCGGTGAGGCCGGTGTCCAATTGGTCCTTGGTCACCGCCTCGAGCATGGTGCCGCCATGGTTGGCGCTCGCCGACTCGGGATCGAACGCCATGTTGAGCGTTTCGGTGGCCACAGAAACCTTGTGGATCTGTTCCCAGGGTAGCTTGAAGTACGGACCTCCGGGAGGAATCACGCGTACCTGCGGGAAGCGGTAGCGCTGCCGCTCGTTGTCGGACATGTCGTGGGCCGCAGGATCGTCGAGGCTGGTGGCACCGCTAGCGACCCGCACGGCGCGGCCGAAGCGCGTCTTCACCGCGCGCTCGTTTTGGGCCACGGTGTAGAAGCCAAAAATCCCGTGGCGAACCACGAAGTAGAGGAAAAGGCCGGAGATCAGGCCGAAGAGTACGGACATCGTCATGGTCCTCCTGAACGGTGGCGGCGGGCACATTCCCGGATCAGTGCGGGGGCAGGCACACGCGTGGGGGGGTGTCGACAAGGCTAGCATGCGGCGCCGGCCGGCGTAGGCTGGTAGAGTCAGGGCCTACCAGCGAGTCGAGGTGCTACAGGCTGCGGGGAGGGCGTGAGCACACAGGGCGGCGGGGGGTTCGTGCGCTCACGGCGGGCATGGGCTCAGGCTTCTGGTCGAGGAGGTCAGCGTGCGTTCGACCACAGATTGCTCGCCAGCAGGGCTGCTGCTGCTTCAAGCGACGCTGCTTCAAGCGACGCCGTGCCCGGCCGCACCGTGCGTGCTCGGCCGAAGGCTGGCATCGGCGCGGAACCAGACGCTGGCGAGGGTGCTGGTCCTGACATGGCTGCTGGCAGGCCCGGTATCGCTCGGGGCCGAGCCGGTCTTGGTACGCAACCTGAAAGCGCCCACCTCGCTGGCTGGCACCTGGCGCTTTCAGCCGGGTGATTCGCTGGCCTGGGCGGATCCGCATTTCGATGACCGCGCCTGGCAGACGATCAGGGTGCCGGGATCTTGGGTGCAGCAGGGTTTCCCCGAGGTCGAGATGGCCTGGTATCGGCGGACCGTGCTGCTGCCGCCCGAAGCGGTCGAGCTGGGCGTCCCTTTCGGCCTGCGATTGGGGGATGTTTTTGCCGCCTACGAGCTCTTTGCTGGTGGCCAGCTCTTGGGTGGCGCCGGTCGCTTGCCGCCGGATCCGGCGTTGGCCTACGATCGCCATCGGGTCTTTACCCTGCCACCGAACGCGATCGCGCCAGACGGCCGCTTGGTGCTCGCCTTGCGGGTGTGGCGAGCGCCGCCAGCGGTGGTGCGGCTGGGCGGCATGGTCCGCGGGCCGTACGAGATCGGGCACCTGGAAGATGTGGTGCGCCGCGCCGAGCGCGCCGAGATCCCCGCCCTGGTCCTGGCCGCGCTTTTTGCGGCGGTCGGCCTGTACCACCTGTGGCTTTACCGCCGGCGTCCGCTGTCGTCGTACCTATGGTTCGGTTGTTTCGCCTGCACCGAGGCGATCTTTACGCTGCTGCGCAGCCAGTGGCGCTTCGTGCTCTTCGGCGACCACTTCGTGGCCCTCAAGGAGGTGGAGTACCTGGCCCGCTACTTGCTGCCAGCGCTGGCGATCCAATTCCTGTGGCCGTTCCTCGGCCGCTTGATCGGCCGTGGCCTGCGCCTCTACCAGCTTTCCCACGTGGCGCTGGCGGTGCTGGTGGTGGCCACCCCGGGGCTGACGCTCAATCTCGCCACGGTTCGCGCCTCGGAGCTGTGGGTGGTGCCGCTGCTGCTCGCCTCGGTGGCGCTGATCGGGGTCGAAGCCTGGCGGGGCCATCCAGATGCTCGGACCATCTCTTTCGGGATCGTGGTGCTCGCCGCTGGCTATTTCACGGACATCGCCTCGGGTCGCGGCTGGATCAATCTCCCGTACATCAGCAACTATGGCTTTGCCGCCTTGCTGCTTGCCATGGCGCTGTCGCTGGGCAACCGATTTCGCCGGGTGCATCGCCAGCTCGACAACCTCAGGCGAGGTCTCGAGGAGCAGGTCGACCAGCGCACCCACCAGTTGCGCCAAGCGACGGCGCAGGCCGAGGCGGCAAGCCGCGCCAAGAGCGATTTTCTCGCCCACATGAGTCACGAGCTGCGAACTCCGATGACCGGCATCGTCGGCATGAGTGGGTTGCTGTCCCTGACCGAACTCGATGCGGCGCAGCGCGAGTATCTCTCGACGATCCAGGCATCGAGCCAATCGCTCGAGCGGCTGGTCGACGACGTGCTCGATTTCTCGCGCATCGAAGCGGGGAGTCTGGCAGTAGCGCGCTATGACTTCGATCCGGCGACGCTCGCCAGCGAGGTGGTCGCACAGCTTGGCTCGCGTGCCGAGCGAGCCGGTATCGAGCTCGCCGTGCGGATGGGCGATGGTGTGCCGGCGCGCGTGCAAGGCGACGCCGATCGGATCCGTCAGGCACTGAGCAACCTGGTCGAAAATGCCGTCAAGTTCACCGAGCGTGGACGGGTCGACATCGAACTCGCTACCCGGCGTCCGGATGGACCGCAATCCGCGGCAGGACCGCGAGCGCCGGCCCGCGGCGGCAGCGAGCTGCTGTTGCGCATGTCGGTGCGCGACACGGGCATCGGCATCGCGCCGGCAAAGCTCGACGCCATTTTCGAGCCTTTCGCCCAGGCCGACAGTTCGCTGACCCGCGTGTTCGGCGGAGCTGGTCTGGGGCTGGCGATCGTCAAGCGCTTGGTGACGCTGATGGGCGGCTGTGTCGGCGTTTCATCGGTGCCGGGCGAGGGCTCTTGTTTCTGGTTCGAGTTGCCGGTGAGCGCGGCCCGCCCCTCCTCGATCCTGATGCCGCGCGACAGGCCGGTGATGCGCCCGGCTGCGGGCAGCCATCGCCTGCTGGTGGCGGAGGACGATGCGGTCAACCAGATCGTGCTGCGCCGTATGCTCGAGCAGCTCGGCGTCGAAGTGGTGCTGGTCGATGATGGGCGCGAAGCCCTGCGGGCGCTCGAGCAAACGCCCTTCGATCTGGTCTTCATGGATTGCCAGATGCCGCGTCTCGATGGCCTGGCCGCCGCTCGCGCCATCCGCCAGCGCGAGGTCGAAGGCCAGCGCGTGCCGATCGTCGGTGTCACCGCCTTCGTACGCGGTAGCGACCGCGAGCAATGCCTGGCCGCGGGCATGGACGACCATTTGACCAAGCCCTACCGCCTGGAAGAGCTGGTCGTGGTGCTCGACCGCTGGCTGCCCAGCACCTCGCGGCGCGACGCTGCGGCCCCGGGGGTCACAGGGCATGGCGAAGCGCATGAAGGA
>Ga0114931_10001065_pt1 | contig 34784 bp, 28 predicted proteins | sample 2SBtaG_FD_89579 | JGI IMG/M metagenome (GOLD analysis project Ga0114931, IMG submission 89579) | Deep subsurface microbial communities from Kolumbo volcano to uncover new lineages of life (NeLLi) - 2SBTROV14_V59a metaG | ecosystem: Environmental > Aquatic > Marine > Volcanic | place: Kolumbo...
GATGCGGGCATCGTCATCAACGGCGCGCGCATGGTGACGACGCTCTGCGCCTTTACCAACGAATTAATGGTGTTTCCGTCCACCAATATTGCGGTGTCCGAAGATGCGGCGCCTTATGCGTTCGCCTTTTGTATTCCGTGCAACACACCGGGCTTGCGCTTCATTTGCCGCCCGTCGGTAATGCATCAAAATACAGCGTCACCGATGGATTATCCTTTGTCCAGCCGCCTTGACGAAGGCGACGGCATGGTGATTTTCCATGATGTGCTTGTGCCCTGGGAGCGGGTATTCATTTACCGCGATGCGGAAATGTGCAACAGCCTCTACACCAAAACCGGCGCCATGCGGCAGATCATGCATCAATTCTCCACCAAAAACCTCGCCAAAGCCGAGTTCATGATGGCGCTGGGATTTGCCCTGGCGAAATCCACTAAAATCGATGTGCACCTTCACGTTCAGGGCATGCTGGCGGAAATGATCAATATCGTGGAATTCGTGCGCTCCTGCCTGCGCGCAAGCGAAGCGGACGCCAAGCCCAATGAAGAAGGCGTTTACACACCCGCCGATATGCCGCTGTGGACGGTGCGCCAGATGTTTCCGAAAATGTATATCCGCATGTGCGAAATCATCCAGATCTTAGGCGCAGGCGGTCTCGTTGCCGTGCCCTCCTATGCTGAATTGGGCAGCGATATAAAAGATGACGTAGAGACCTATTTTGAATCGGCCAATGCGGATTCCCGCACACGCATCAAACTGTTTCGTCTGGCCTTCGATTGCGCTGTCTCCACTTTCGCCGGACGCCAGCAGCTTTACGAGCGCTATTATTCCGGCGACCCGGTGCGCCTGGCCGGAATGCTCTATAACATTTATGACAAAAAGCCTCACGTGGATAGGATCGATACCCTGTTAAACGATTTGGAAGCCCGGCAGATACCGGGGGCGCAAGGCCCCGTGTTCGCACCAAAATATGCCGCTGAATAAGAGGAGAAGACCACCATGGCGCAAACAGTCCATAGCGTAGACTGGAACAAACTGGAATGGCGCACCATCAGAGACGGTGTGCACCGCAAAGCCTTCACCGGTGAGGGCGCGACACTCGCCCTCCACAAATTGGAACCGGATCACGTCCCAAATCCGCATAAACATCCGTATGAACAGATCGTCTACATCCTTGCTGGCGAAATTGACTTTCACGTAGGAGAGAGCGTCACACGGCTTGGACCCGGCGGACTTCTTGTCATTCCCCCGGACGTCATGCACCATGGGGTGGTTGTCGGCACGCAAGACGTTCTCAATCTTGATGTGTTCACCCCCGCCAGACGGGAAGTCTTAGGCTAAGCGTGGCAACCCCGGATCTCACAACGTCACTCGGCGCGGTCACTCTGAAAAACCCGCTTATCTGCGGCGCCGGCGAGCATGTCATGCTGGAAGACGGTATTCGCGCCGCGCTGAAGGCTGGCGCTGGCGCGGTGATCGTCAAATCCATCAACGAGACCCGCGCTGGCAAAGAACAGTTACAGCGCACGGACTATGCTGTTCTGGACACCGACTGGAAAACGCAGCCCTGGGATTTTCACACTGCCAAAGGCGCCACCCTCTTTTGCCGCTCCGGTCTAGCCCAGCAAAGCTTTGAGGACTGGCTCGATCTTGTCGTGCGCATGGATAAGCTGGCGCGGGAAAAAGGCGCCTATGCCATCGCCAGCCTCATTCCAGCTGATATCGATCAGGGCCTGGAATTTGCCCGGCAGATTGAACAGGCGGGGGTGCGGATACTCGAAGTGAACATCGGCGCGCCCCATGGCGAGGAAGCCATGAAAGGCGCTATTTTGTTGGAGCGCGATGCGGCGCGCGTTGAGCAAATCACCGCCGCTTTTCGCAAAGAAGTGACCATTCCCCTCTGGATCAAACTCACCGGCCAGTCCAGCGCCATCGACGCTTTAGCCGCGGCGGCGCGCGCGGGAGGCGCTAACGCCGTCACCATCATGGGCCGCTTGATGGGCTTTTTGCCCGACATCGAAACGCAAGCGCCGCTACTGGGCTCACGCGGCGCCATTGGCGGTTCGTGGGCGCTGCCCCTCACCTGCCACTGGATCGCCAAAGCGCGTGAAAAAATGGGGCCGGACATGCCGATCATCGCCACCAACGGTGCGCGTTCGGGGCTGGATATCGCCCGCTTCATGCTGGCGGGCGCCTCAGCCGTGCAGATGACATCCGCCATTTTCACCGGCGGCTTTCCAGTTATCCAGAACTGCTTAAACGACTTGACGGACTATCTGAGGCGCCAAGAAATGCATGCAAAAGATCTCATCGGCGTGGCCGCGGACCGCATCTTGCCTTATGCCGCACAAACACTGCGCCCGGATCACTGGAAGTCTTTTCTTCCCGAAACGGATGTTTAATTCTCTTCTTCCAGACGCACCAGAATATCGCCTTCACTGACCTGAGCGCCTTCGCGCCACGCCACATCACTGATCTTTCCCGCACAGGGCGCTTTCAACGTGTGTTCCATTTTCATCGCTTCCATCACAAGAAGTGGCGCGCCGCGCAGAACGCTCTCGCCCTCTCCCACAAGAAGTGATGAAATTTTTCCGGGCATAGGCGCGACCACAAGATTGCCCGATTGGGGCGAACTGTCGCTCACTTCCAGTGGATCCCGCAGAACAAACACATACGTTCCGCCTTTCCACATGACGTCCACCCTCATGCCTTTGCGGTTTACCGCTGCTTGATGAGGCACACCCCCGATTACTGCTGCCAGTTGGTCATCAGGCAACAACATGCCGGACACAAATTCCTGCCACCCTTCACCGCTCATCTCAAACGTCCCATCGCGTTTATATTTGATGACGACATGCGCCCCATTTTCCAAATAGAACCGCTCTGTTCCCTGATCATAAAGACGCCACCCTGATATATCATTCCACGGAGACGGAGAGTGGGTTTGCGCGCGCCGCGCCAGAACACGATAAAGTGCCGCCAGAATCATGGCGATTCGTTCCTGAACCGCATCGGATTCCACCAATTCCTGCAGATGCGCATCAATAAAACGCGTATTCACATGCGCATCGGTAAAGTCTGCATGATCTAGAATACGGCGCAAGAAAGCGACGTTGTGAAGCGGCCCCGCGATCTGCACGCCTTCCAGCGCCTGTTGTAAGCGCCGCACCGCGCCCGCACGCGATGGCCCCCAGGCCACAAGCTTGGCGATCATGGGATCATAATAAATCGTCACCTCATCGCCTTGACCAATGCCGGTCTCAACGCGCAGGAATTTATTCTCTTCCGGAAAGCGCATATGCTCCAGCCGCCCCGTTGAGGGCAAAAATTCATTCTTGGGATCTTCCGCATAAAGCCGCGCTTCGACAGCATGTCCGTCAAGGACGATATCTTTCTGGGTGCAGGGCAATGCTTCCCCCGCCGCAATGCGCAATTGCCACTCCACAAGATCGATGCCTGTGATCATTTCCGTCACCATATGTTCGACCTGAAGGCGGGTATTCATTTCCATAAAATAAAACGCGTCTTGTTTGAAATCCGCAGAGGAGTCCACCAAAAACTCCACTGTGCCCGCCCCTTCATAGTCCACAGCTTTGGCAATGCTGAGCGCCGCCGCGCCGATGGCTTTGCGCAGGGCTTGGCTCACCCCCGGCGCCGGAGCTTCCTCAATCACTTTCTGGTGGCGGCGCTGAAGCGAGCAATCCCGCTCAAAAAGATGCACACCGTGGCCCTGTGAATCACAAAAAATTTGTACTTCGATATGCCGGGCCTCAACAATATATTTTTCCAGCATCACGCGCGCGTCACCAAAAGCGCTCAGCGATTCCCGTTTCACCGCCTCAAGAGCGGCGGGAAAATCGCCTGCATCATCGACGCGGCGCAGGCCTTTGCCGCCACCTCCGGCCACCGCCTTGAGCAGCACCGGATAACCGATGGCGTCCGCTTGGCTTTGAAGCTCCCCCGGCGATTGGTCCGCACCGTAATAGCCTGGCACCACCGGCACGCCCGCCGCCGCCGCGCACGCTTTGGCACTGTCCTTGACGCCCAGTGCGCGGATCGTTTGAGCGCGGGGGCCGACAAAAATGAGGCCCGCCGCCGCACATGACGCGGCAAAATTGGCATTCTCCGCTAAAAATCCATAACCGGGGTGAATCACTGCCGCACCACTTAGCCGTGCGATCTCCAATATTTTGTCGCCGCACAAATAGGACTCCACTGCCGGCGCCGGACCAAGTGCATACGCTTCATCCGCCAAGCGCACATGCGCGGCCCCGGAATCAGCTTCAGAATAAACCGCGATGGTGCGCACACCAAGCGCGCGCGCCGCGCGGATGACGCGGCAGGCAATCTCGCCCCTATTGGCCACCAGAAGAGAGTCAAACATCCATCCAGTCCCTACATGCGAAAGACACCAAACCTGGTGTCTTCTATGGGCGTGTTCAGTGCCGCAAAAAGCGCAAGACTTAACACCATGCGCGTATCTTCCGGCGCGATAATTCCGTCATCCCACAGACGCGCCGTGGCGTGAAGAGGGTTGCCCTCCTCTTCATATTTTTCGCGGATGGGCCGTTTAAATTTTTCCTCCTCTTCTGCGCTCCATGTTTTGCCTTGCGCCTCCATATTATCGCGGCGCACCGTCGACAGAACGCTGGCCGCCTGTGCGCCGCCCATCACGGAAATGCGTGCATTCGGCCAGGTGAACAAAAAGCGCGGGCCAAAGGCACGCCCGCACATGCCATAATTTCCCGCACCGAACGACCCGCCAATAACAATGGTGATTTTGGGTACTTTGACTGTCGAAACAGCGGTCACCATCTTCGCACCATCTTTGGCGATGCCGCCCGCTTCATACTTACCCCCCACCATAAAACCTGAAATATTTTGCAAAAATACCAGAGGCACATGGCGTTGTCCGCACAACTCAATAAAATGCGCCGCTTTGAGCGCCGATTCAGAAAAAAGGATACCATTATTGGCGACAATGCCGACGGGTGCACCATGGAGATGCGCAAACCCACACACCAGCGTCGTGCCATAGAGTTTTTTAAACTCATCAAATTGACTGCCGTCCACCAGGCGCGCAATCACCTCACGCACGTCAAACGGTGTGCGCAGATCGGCAGGGATGATGCCACTGAGTTCCGCAGGATCGTAGAGTGGTGGACTGAAGTCGCGCAGAGCAATATTAATCCGTGAACGCCTATTCAGTGTGCCAACGATCTGCCGCGCCAGCGCTAGAGCGTGATCATCATCCAGGGCGTAATGATCGACCACCCCGCTCTTGCGGGCATGCACCTCAGCGCCGCCCAGATCTTCCGCGCTGATCACTTCACCGGTCGCCGCTTTCACCAAAGGCGGGCCACCCAGAAAGATCGTGCCCTGCCCCTGGACAATAATGGTTTCATCCGACATCGCCGGCACATAAGCGCCGCCCGCCGTGCACGATCCCATCACCACCGCGATTTGCGGAATGCCCGCGGCGGAGAGGGTGGCCTGGTTGTAAAAAATTCGCCCAAAATGTTCCCGGTCAGGAAAGATATCCGCTTGCAAAGGCAAATAAGCCCCGCCCGAATCCACCAGATAAATGCATGGCAGAAGATTCTCCAGAGCAATTTCCTGCGCCCTCAAGTGCTTTTTCACGGTCATCGGGTAATACGTGCCGCCTTTGATGGTGGCGTCATTACACACGATCATGCACGCCACGCCCTGCACCCGGCCAATACCCGTGATGAGCGACGCGCCGTGAATGGCGCCACCATACATGCCATAGGCCGCCAGGGGGCTTAGTTCCAGAAACGGCGTACCGGGATCGATCAACCGGTTCACCCGCTCGCGCGGCAAAAGCTTGCCCCGTTTGACGTGCCGCTGACAGGCCGCCGCTGACCCGCCTGAGCGGGCCTGGCTCACGCATTCGCTTACAGTTTTGAGCAGGTCTTGGTTTACCCGCGTGTTCTGCACAAAGTTTTTCGACCCTATATCAATCTCGGATGTGATTACGGGCATGGCGGGTTTTCTCGGCTTGAGTTTGCGCATCGGCTGAATTCAGCCATTTCACGCTGATGTGATCCGATTCTTACATTCTTGTAGCACTTTGTTCTTGATCTTTACCAGTAATTGTCGGACAGTACGACATATTATTATCGGACGGTTTTAGAGCATCATGATGAATTTTGGGTTAGGCGAAGAAATCGATCTGTTACGCGATTCCGTGGCAGCCTTCACCGCGGACCACATCACGCCGCGCGCAGAAGAAATTGACCGCACCAATCTCTTCCCCCGGGATCTTTGGCCCCACCTTGGCGCACTGGGACTGCATGGCATCACAGTGGACGCGGCGTATGGCGGCAGCGCCATGGGCTATCTCGCCCATGTCATCGCCATGGAAGAAATCAGCCGGGGCTCGGCCAGCGTCGGCTTGTCTTACGGCGCCCATTCCAATCTTTGCATCAATCAGATCCACAGATGGGGGACAGAAGAGCAAAAAAAGGAATATCTGCCGAAACTGGTTTCCGGGGAACATTTAGGCGCTTTGGCCATGTCGGAATCAGGCGCCGGATCGGACGTGGTCTCGCTGCGCCTGCGGGCGACCCCAAGCGGCAATGGTTATGTGCTGAATGGAACGAAATTCTGGATCACCAATGGACCGGAGGCAGACGTTCTGGTGGTCTATGCTAAAACCGATGCGGACGCCGGCAATGCAGGCATCACCGCCTTCCTGATCGAAAAAGACATGGCGGGTTTCAGCATCGCCCAGAAGCTGGACAAATTAGGCATGCGCGGCTCCGATACCGGCGAACTGGTGTTTGAAGACTGTTACGTGTCAGGGGATCAAGTGCTGGGTGACGTCGGCAGGGGCCTTGCCATTCTCATGAGCGGGCTTGATTATGAACGGGTCGTGCTGTCCGGTGGGCCGCTCGGCATTATGCGCGCCTGCATGGATGTGGTGATGCCTTATGTGCATGAACGCGAACAATTCGGCAAGCCCATCGGAACATTCCAGCTTATGGAAGGCAAGATCGCGGACATGTATGTCACCATGAATGCCTGCCGCGCTTATGTGTATTCCGTGGCACAGGCCTGCGACCGGGGAGAGACCACCCGCAAAGACGCGGCGGGCTGCATCCTCTATGCAGCGGAACAAGCCACACAGCTTTCACTGGAAGCCATTCAGGCCCTGGGCGGCAATGGCTACATCAACGAATTTCCCACTGGGCGTTTGCTGCGCGATGCCAAGCTCTATGAAATCGGCGCAGGAACATCCGAAGTCCGCCGTATGCTGATTGGCCGCGAACTTTTCAAAGAAACGGCATGACTGTCACGTTCGATAAAATCGCGCGGGAACCGGCCTATCGGCGGGTTTCCCATGTGATAGAGGAAAAAATTCTCACCCGCCGTTTGCTGCCCGGCAACACTCTGCCCACGGAAATGGAACTGGCCAAGCAATTCGGTGTCAACCGCTCCACCGTACGCGAAGGTCTGCGGCAATTAGAGAACGCGGGGCTGATCGAACGGCGCGATGGCGGCAAGAGACTTATCGTCACCCGCCCCCGCACAAAAGATATCGCCGCCGGCGTCAGCCGCGCCATGGCTATGCACGATGTGACTTTTCTTGATGTGTGGGAAACAATGATGGCGCTTGAGCCGGAGGCGACGCGCCTCGCCGCCACCCGCATCGCACCCGTTCAACTGAATGCCTTGGAAGCGCTCGTCCGCGCCTCGGAAACCCGTATTGACGATGATCAAAATGTGGTGGAACAGACTGTGCTTTTTTTCAACGGGCTGGCCGCTGCCACCGGTAACCAGGTTCTGATGATGAGCCAGAAACCGTTGAGTCTTCTCTTACGCCCGAGCCTGGGGCTGATGATCGGCCGCGTTGCCCAGGCGCGGCGGCGGATTATTGACGCGCAAAAAGAGATCCTGAAGGCGCTTCAAAAGGGCGACGCCGATCTGGCTGCCGAGTGGATGCGCAAACACATTCTCGATTTCCGCCGCGGTTATGACCTTGCCGGAATAGATTTTAATCACGTCATCGCCTAACGATTCGTGGTTTACTTCGGCGCCATGCGCAACGCGCCGTCGAGACGGATGGTCGCGCCATTACAATACTGGTTTTCGATCAGATGAACTGCCAGCTTCGCGTATTCGGAAGGGTCGCCCAAACGATGCGGGTAGGGCACGCTGGCGCCCAGTGCATCCTGCACTTCTTGCGGCAAGCTGGCCAGCATCGGCGTTCTGAAAAGTCCCGGCGCAATGGTGTTGATCCGTATGCCAGATCCCGCAAGATCCCGGGCGATGGGCAAGGTCATGCCCGCCACCCCCGCTTTTGAGGCAGCATAGGCCACCTGACCGATCTGACCTTCAAACGCGGCAACGGAAGCCGTACACACAATGGCGCCCCGTTCCCCGCCGGGCAGGGGATCGGTGCCCGCCATATGCGCCGCCACAAGACGAATGCAGTTGAAGGTGCCGACAAGATTGACTTTGATGACTTTTTCGAACTCCATCAGTGAGTGCGGTTCACCCCGGCCCACCGTCTTCATGCCGATGGCAATGCCGGCGCAATTGACAAGGACCCGGACCGGCCCATATGCATCCACCGCAGCGTGCACGCCCTGTTCAACGTCCTCTGCGCTGGAGACATCGACACGGGCAAAGGTGCCGCCAATTTCTTGCGCCACTTCAGCGCCGCGCGTGGCATTCATATCGAATAAGGTCACGTGCGCGCCTTTGGCCGCCAACGCCCGCGCGCTGGCTTCGCCCAGACCGGATGCTGCGCCGGTGACAACGGCCGCTTGATTTTTAATGTCCATGAATTTTCCCCTTGTTTGCCCGCCCCTTTTTACAGGTGGCGCCCGATGATGAGTTTTTGAATGTCCGACGTGCCCTCGTAAATCTGGCACACACGCACGTCACGATAAATTTTTTCCACCGGATAATCACTCAGATAGCCATATCCGCCTAAGGTTTGGATGGCCGCAGAGCACACCTCCTCCGCCATTTCAGAGGCAAAAAGCTTCGCCATGCACGCGTGCTTGAGGCAAGGCACACCCGCATCTTTGAGGGCCGCCGCCTGGTTCACCAGCAAACGGGCGGCCTCAAGCTTGGTCGCCATTTCCGCCAGACGAAAACCCACCGCCTGATGCGCGATAATGGCCTGCCCGAAAGTCTGGCGTTCTTTGGCATAATCGAGCGCGCATTCCAATGCCGCACGGGCCATGCCAACGCATTGCGCGGCAATGCCGATGCGTCCGGTTTCCAGATTCGACAGAGCTATTTTGTAACCCAGCCCTTCCGTGCCGATGAGATTGTCTACCGGCACTTCCATCTCTTCAAAACTGAGCGCGCATGTATCGGAGGCCTTCTGCCCCAGCTTGTTCTCCACAGATATGACTTGATATCCGATCGTATCAGTTTCAACAATAAAGGCGCTGAGGCCACTTTTTCCCGCTTGTGGATCTGTCTGTGCAAAGATGATCACGATGCCGGCTGTTTCACCTGATGTGATAAATTGTTTCGATCCATTGAGCACATAGACATCGCCGCGGCGCACGGCGCGTGTTTGAATCGCCGCAGCATCAGATCCGGCCTGTGATTCTGTGAGTGCAAAGGCACCGATGCACGCACCTGAAGCCATGGAGGGCAGGTATTTTTCCTTCTGCGCCGGGGTTCCCAGGTTCTCAATGATCAGGGTTGCCAGAGAATTGTGCACACTCAGCACTGTCGACAGACCGCCATCGCCCGCGGCGATTTCTGTCAGTGCCAGGACATAGGAGACGTAATCCGTTTTAACGCCGCCATATTCCGGCGATACCGTCATGCCCATAAAGCCAAGAGCGCCAAGCTCGTTGAAAATGCCTTGCGGGTATTTACCTGCTGACTCCCACTCCCTGGCCGCCGGTGCAATGCGTTCAGAAGAAAACTTACGCGCCATTTCCTGTATCATCGCCTGCTCTTGCGATAAAGTCACCGATTCATCTCCTGCAATTCAGACAGCATATGATCGCGCATGACAAACTTTTGAATTTTTCCCGTCACGGTCATGGGAAAATCCTGTACGAACCGAATTTGACGCGGAACTTTGAAATGACTGATTCGATTTTTACAAAATTCTTTCACCTCTTCAGAGCTAAGACTTTCCCCCTCGCGCAACTTGATCCATGCACATACCTCTTCTCCCAATTTCTTATCGGGAACGCCGAAGACTTGGACATCCTGTATTTTAGCGTGGGTATAGAGAAATTCTTCGATTTCCCTGGGGTAGACATTTTCGCCGCCCCGAATAATCATGTCCTTGATGCGTCCGACAATTTGCACGTAGCCTTGTGCATCCATGACGCCAAGATCACCTGAATGCAGCCACCCGCCCGCATCAATGGTTTCCTTTGTGCGCGCCGCGTCATTCCAGTATCCCCGCATCACGGAATAGCCCCGCGTGCAAATCTCTCCTCTTTCGCCGATCGGGGTGACGCGCCCGTCATCCGCAATAATCTTGACTTCAATGCGCGGAACGGCCCGGCCCACGGTGCTGACGCGTTTTTCCAAAGGGTCTTCCGGCAATGTCAGGTGATTGAGCGGACTGAGTTCGGTTTGCCCATAGCCAATCAGGATATTTTCCATGCCCATATCAGTGATCACGCGTTTCATCACTTCCACCGGACAGGGCGCACCCGCCATAATGCCCGTGCGCAAAGACGACACATCATAACAGTCAAACTCAGGGTGATCGAGTTCAGCGATGAACATGGTCGGCACGCCATGAAGGGCTGTGCATTTTTCATCCTGCACGGCAGCCAGTGTTTCCCCCGCATCGAACCCCGCGCCGGGATAGACCGCCGCGGCACCATGGGCCACGCACAGCAGATTCCCGAGAACCATGCCGAAACAATGATAGAGCGGCACCGGAATGCACAAGCGGTCTTCATGCGTGAAGTGCATCCCGCAGCCTGACAGCCAGCCGTTATTGAGAATATTGCATGACGTGAGCGTGGCACCTTTTGGATTTCCCGTGGTGCCGCTGGTGAATTGAATATTGATCGGATCATCGGGCTGCACGACGCCTTTTAGCCGTGCCATCTCCTGGCATTCGGCCTTTCCCCCCAGTGATAGAACCTTGTTATAGTTCAGCATGCCCGGCGTCAGCGCGTCACCCATACGAATAACGGTTTGCAATGAGGGCACTCGTTCAGCCTTCAGATTTCCCGGCGCGCAGCTTTCAAGCTCGGGCGCCAGCTCTTGCAGCATTTCAATATAGTGACTGCTTTTAAACTGATCCGTCGTGACGATGGCGCGGCATTCAACCTTATTCAATGCATATTCCAGCTCATACAGACGATAGGCAGGATTAATGCAAACAAGAATGGCGCCGATCTTAGCAGTGGCGAATTGCGTTACCGCCCATTCGGCGCTGTTCGGTCCCCAGATCCCGACGCGGTCTCCCGGCCCGATATCCAGTTTCAACAAACCCGTGGCCAGGGAATCGACCTGTTCTTTATACGTATTATACGTCCAACGGATATTCTGATGCCTGACAATCAGGGCATCTTCTTTTCCAAAGCGGTGCGCAATATCATCGAAATAATTGCCGATCGTTTCGTAAATCAAAGGCTCTTCGCCCGCGCCGCACACATAACTTTTCAGGAAGCCGGCCATATGGCGCCCCTTCATGGTGCGAAAAAAACGATAAAATACCGCGCCTCACTCATGTTCAACGGCGCATGAATCGAGCACAGCTTTCAGTGCATCGCTCGCCTGTTCATAGGCTTCTTCATCATTTGATGCGGTTTTCGTAATCGCCCAAATTTCATCATGCAAAGCCGTATCGGCATCCCCTTTGGAGCCAAGGCAAGAGCATTGCGCCGCCACATCTCCCGTGCTCTGCCACTCAACTGAAATACGATTGCACATCTCTTCCGTTGTTTCCGCCATGGCCGGCATGGCAAGAACGCCAAGTCCACCGACAATCACAACGCCAGACAGATAAGTTTTGATGGTCACTGAAAATTCCTCCCTTATTGAAATTCTCTCAATCTCACACAATGAATGGCAGGATTGCCTAAAAGGAGAAACCTTTCAACACATACTTTGGGACAATGCCCTTATCCCTGCCCAGAAGTGGGCGCGGGTTCAATTCATCCGCTCAACAGCCATGGCCGTCGCCTCTCCGCCGCCAATACATAAAGTGGCCACGCCTTTTTTCAGATCATAGTGCTCCAACGCCGCGATCAATGTCACCAGAACGCGCGCGCCCGAAGCGCCGATGGGATGCCCCAAAGCACAGGCGCCACCATGCACATTGACCTTGTCATTGGGAATATCGAGCGTCTTCATGGCGATCATGGGCACGACGGCAAACGCTTCATTGATCTCGAACAGATCCACATCCCCCACACTCCATCCGGTTTTACCAAACAGCGCCTCGATGGCGCCCACCGGCGCGGAGGTGAATTGCGAAGGCTTGCGCGCGTGGACCCCATGCCCCCGGATCACGGCGAGGGGGGTCTTGCCCAGTTTTTCAGCATGAGAGAGTCGCATCAGAACAAGCGCCGCACCGCCATCGGAAATCGAACTGGAATTGGCCGCCGTCACCGTGCCGTCCTTGGCGAAGGCGGGACGAAGGGTTGGTATTTTTTCAGGCCGCGCCTTGCCCGGCTGCTCGTCCACGCGAACGGTCAAAGTCCCTTTGCGTGTTTTAACCTCCACCGGCGTCACTTCCCGGTCAAAAGCGCCGCTTGAGATGGCTTTGTTGGCGCGCTCCAACGACTGGATGGCATAAGCATCCTGATCTTCCCGCGTGAGTTGGTACGCCTGCGCCGAGTCTTCGGCAAAGCTTCCCATGAGACGGCCCCGCTCATAGGCATCCTCCAGACCATCCAAAAACATGTGATCCTTGACCTCACCATGACCCAGCCGCAAACCGCCGCGCGACTTGGGCAGAAGATAAGGCGCATTGGTCATACTTTCCATACCACCCGCGACCATCACATCGTGAGAACCCGCGCAGATGGTATCATGCGCCAGCATTGTCGCCTGCATGCCCGAGCCGCACATTTTATTGACCGTGGTGCACGGCGTTGCGACATCAAGACCCGCACCCAGGGCCGCCTGCCGGGCCGGGGCCTGACCCAGACCCGCACTCAAAACAAGACCCATGATCACACCGTCCACGGATTGCTCTTCCACGCCCGCTTCGGTCAGCGCGGCCTTAAGCGCCGCCGCGCCCAGCTCCGGGGCGCGCGCACCCGAAAGTTCGCCCTGAAAGCCGCCCATGGGCGTGCGGGCCATGCCGACAATCACAATAGGATCTTCACTCATGTCCGTTCTCCGTTCGTTAAGGGCTTTTTGGTTTTACTCCTCATCGCTCTTCCTGGCATTTTGTTCAAGCATTTTAAAAATTCCTGAGAAATCAAGCCCACTTTGACCCGCCTCATCGAACGCCTCATAGATGGTCTTCGCCTTAGCCCCCAAAGGGGTGAGCGCGCCGTTTTCTTGCGCGGCATCCTGGGCCAATTTCAGGTCTTTGAGCATCATAGCCACCGTAAAACCGGGTTTATAGTCCCGGTTGGCCGGAGAGGTCGGCACAGGGCCGGGCACAGGGCAATAAGACGTGAGGGACCAATTCTGCCCCGAAGCATTGCGCGCGATGTCAAACAGTTTCTGCCGATCAAGCCCCAGACTGTCGGCCAGGAGAAAAGCTTCGCATGTACCGATCATGGTGATGCCGAGCAGCATGTTGTTGCAGACCTTGGCGGCTTGACCCGCGCCCGAAGGCCCGGCGTGGATGATCTTTTGCCCCATGTGCTCCAGAACAGGCCGTGCCCGCTCAAAGGCGTCATCGGTACCACCGACCATAAAGGTGAGCGTGCCCGCTTCCGCCGCCGCCACACCGCCTGAGACCGGCGCATCCACCATAGCAAAACCCGCTTTTTCAGCCGCTGCGGCTACGGCGCGGGCCGTGGCGACATCAATGGTCGAGCAATCCATGAACAGCGTGCCCGATGAGGCCGCCTTGAGTATGCTGAGCTCACCCAGATACACCGCGCGCACATGCCGGCCTGCCGGCAGCATGGTGATCACGGCCTCCACATCCGTTGCCGCATCCGCCGCACTTCCGGCCCTGCGCGCCCCCTGCGCCTCCAATTTTTGCATCGCCTCTTTGGACAGATCGAAAACCTTGAGTTTGTGATCTTTTTTGAGAAGGTTCAGCGCCATCGGCCCGCCCATATTCCCAAGTCCAATAAATCCTATCTTAGCCATGTCGTTCCTCCCTTCCGGCGCTCTGCCGGTCATAGTGCCATTCATCCGACCCAAGAGAGGCAAAATACGCCTCGACGGACGCATCAGAAACGTCTTCAAGCCGCGCCGGCTTCCAGTGGGGCGCGTTATCCTTGTCGATCACGATGGCGCGCACACCCTCAAAAAAATCATGCGCCTGCATGATCCGGCTGATGATGCGGTATTCCAGCGCCATGCATTCGCGAAAAGAAAGAGTGACGCCACAGCGCAACTGACGGAATGTGAGTTTGAGGGAGGTGGGGGATTTGGACCGCAGGGATTTCGCCATCTCCTGCGCCCACGGCTCATCTGCCGCCCCAAGACCTGTCAGAATATCCTCAACTGAAGCCCCGGCAAAAAACCTATCAATCTTCTGCTGAAGAGTGGCCAGAGGCGCAGGCTCCCGATGAACGGAATATCTTGCGCCAATATCATTCCCGTCTCCACTTGCGCTTAAATCGTGTAACAGATCGCTATGATGCTGGCTTGGCACATAGTGCGTTGCGATCCCTGCGTAAACACAATCGGCCGCCTTCAAACGCGCGCCCGTCAGCCCCAGAAAATTTCCAAGGCCGCCACGCAGACGCGGCAAAAAGTATGTCCCGCCAACATCGGGAATGAGACCGATGCCTGTTTCGGGCATGGCGAACAGCGTGCGATCGCCGGCAATGCGCTGCGAGCCATGAACAGAAACACCCACACCCCCGCCCATGACGATGCCGTCAATAAACGCAACAAAAGGTTTCGGATATTCCTTGATCATCGTGTTCAACTGATATTCATGCCAATAAAACCGCATGACGCCGGAAGATCCGGCCTGCCCTCCCTGATAGAGCGCGCGGATATCACCGCCCGCACAAAAAGCCTTTTCTCCCGCGCCCCTTATTGCCACAACGCGCACATGCTCGCTGTGTGCCCAGAGTTCAAGTTGCCGCATCATATGCAGACACATATTTTCATTGAGAGCATTCAGCGCGCCAGGCCTGTTCAAGGTGATCAGTCCCAGTGTTCCTCTTTTTTCAAACAAAATATCTGGTCCTGCACTCATGACTTCAATAAATTCCGTGCAATAATGACCCGCATAATTTCGTTCGTGCCCTCCAGAATTTGGTGGACGCGCAGATCGCGCAAATAGCGCTCGATGGGAAAATCTTTAAGATAGCCATACCCACCATGAATTTGCAGTGCATCGTTCACCACCTGAAAACCGGTGTCGGTCGCAAAGCGTTTGGCCATGGCGCAGTGCATGCTGGCGTCAGGGTCTTTATGGTCAAGTTTGGCTGCCGCCTGGTAGAGCAAAAGCCGGGCGGCGACCAATTCCGTCGCCATATCCGCTAATTTGAATTGCAAGGCTTGGAATGCCGCCAGCTTACGGCCGAACTGTTCGCGCTCCAGCATATAGCTTCGCGCTGCCTCCAAAGCCGCACTCGCCGCACCCAGCGAACACGCGCCGATATTGAGCCGTCCGCCGTCCAGCCCCTGCAAGGCGATTTTCAACCCCTCCCCCTCAGCTCCGATGCGATTGGCCACTGGCACGCGCGCGTTTTCAAACATCACCTGCGCGGTCGGCTGTGAGTTCCATCCCATTTTGTGCTCCTCGGCGCCAAAGCTGAGGCCATGCGCTTTCTTTTCAACAACGAGACATGAGATGCCATTTGGCCCATCACGCCCCGTGCGCACCATGCACACATAAACATCCGAGCGGCCGCCACCTGATATGAATGCTTTCGTGCCGTTCAGAATATAGGTGTCACCGTCACGCACCGCCTTGGTCTTAAGCGATGCGGCATCGGACCCGGCGCTGGGCTCGGTCAAGCAATAACTGGCGATCAAATTCATTGAGGTCAATCGCGGCAGCCACTGGCGGCGCTGCGCGTCAGAGCCAAAGCGGTCGATCATCCATGATGCCATGTTGTTAATGGACAAAAAAGCTACCGTCGAAGGACACCCTTCCGACAGCGCTTCGAAAATCAGCGCTGCGTCAAGACGGCTCAAATTTGATCCGCCTACGTCATCTCTTACATAGATTCCCCCGAAGCCGAGCGCCGCGGCCGCGCGCAACGTTTCTATGGGGAAAAACTTGTCTTCATCCCACTGGGATGCAAACGGCACTAAGCGATCCCGCGCAAAAGCCCGCGCCGTTGCCTGAAATGCCCGCTGGTCTTCATTGAGATCAAAATGCATGGGCCACAACTATCCTGCCGGCTATTTCATCGTTGGAATCACAAAGGAGGCCTCTTCCCTCAGGCCCTTGGGCCAGCGGGAGGTGACCGTTTTGACTTTGGTATAAAACCGCACGCCTTCGGGTCCATGCTGATTGACATCGCCAAAGGCCGAACGTTTCCAGCCGCCAAAAGTGTGGTAGGCCAGCGGCACGGGGATGGGCACATTGATGCCGACCATGCCGACATTCACCCGTGACGCAAACTCACGCGCCGTATCGCCATCGCGCGTGAAGATCGCAACACCGTTGCCATATTGATGCGCCGAGGGCAGACGTAGCGCTTCTTCAAAATCCCGCGCCCGGACGATCTGGAGCACGGGCCCGAAGATTTCCTCCCGGTATGTCACCATGTCCGTGGTGACCCGGTCAAACAGACATGGCCCCATAAAATATCCGTTCTCATAGCCTTGCATTGAAAAATCGCGCCCGTCGATCAACAGTTCGGCGCCCTCTTCAACGCCTCGTGAAACGTAAGTTTTGATCTTCTCCAGAAGTGCCGCGCTCACCACCGGTCCGTAATGCGCTTCTGCGTCGGTTGAAATGCCGACTTTAAGACCTTTAATCCGTGGAATGAGTTTTTCTAGCAGGCGGTCGGCGGTTTCCTCACCCACCGGCACCGCCACCGGTAGAGCCATACAGCGCTCGCCCGCCGAGCCATAGGCCGAGCCCAGAAGATCATTCACCACCTGATCCATATCCGCATCGGGCATGATGATGCCATGGTTCTTGGCTCCGCCCATGGCTTGCACGCGCTTGCCGTGGGCCGTGCCTTGCGCATAAACATACTGCGCGATCGCCGACGAGCCGACAAAACTCACCGCTTGAATATCAGGGTCAGTTAAAATGGCGTCAACCGCTTGGCGGTCGCCATTCACAACATTCAATACCCCGGCGGGCGCGCCCGCTTCCATAAAAAGCTCCGCCAGACGCAAAGGCACGCTCGGGTCTTTTTCCGATGGTTTGCAAATGAACGTGTTGCCGCAGGCGATGGCCACGCCGAACATCCACATCGGAATCATGGCGGGGAAATTGAACGGCGTGATCCCCGCCACCACGCCCAGAGGCTGGCGCATGGAATAAATGTCAATGCCGGGCCCGGCGCCTTCGGTGAATTCACCCTTTTGCAAATGGGGGATACCACAGGCGAACTCGATGACTTCCAAACCGCGCTGAACGTCTCCCCTTGAATCTGCCAAGACTTTGCCGTGCTCGGCGGAGAGCATCTGCGCCAGTTCATCGATATTCTGCTCCAGCAGATCCTTGAACCTGAACATCACCCGGGCGCGGCGCTGAGGATTAAGGGCGGACCAGACAGGAAAGGCGTTCGACGCCGCTTCAACCGCCGTGCGCATTTCTTGCGCATTGGCCAACGGAACTCTAGCTTGAATCTCACCTATATTGGGATTGTAAATATCGCCGAACCGACCACTCGTTCCGGCCAGTCGTTCCCCATTGATAAAATGCGCCAGTTCTCTGGTCATGATGTTCCTTTCTCACTTTATGAGACAAATACGAGGCGTGGAACGCCTTCCAGCTTGCATTCTAATATGCAGTTACGCCAATGTAACGCGGTATTATTCCGATATAATAATGCAAATTTGCAGATGACTACTATGGACACCTCTCATGCACTTACAAAATCTCAATTGGGACGATCTAAGGGTTTTTCTGGAAGTCAGCCGCACCCGGCTCCTTTCCAAAGCCGCCGATCGCCTTCACCTGGATCAAACGACTGTCAGCCGGCGCTTGCAACGGCTGGAGGATAAATTATCCGTGCAGCTTTTTGAACGCTCCCGCCAAGGGCACAAATTGACAAAAGCCGGCTGCGAATTGCAACCCTTTGCGCAGCAGGTGGAATCGGCAACCCTATCGGCCCAGGAGTGTCTGAGCGGAGCCGACCAGGCTTTATCTGGCATTCTCCGGGTCAATGTGGCCGATGGATTCGGCGCACTCTTTGTCGCCCCGCACCTTGCCGCTTTTACCTCTCTTCACCCCGCGATTGAGGTGGAATTGGTGTCCAATCTCAACTTTCTCAACGTGTCCCAAAGAGAAACCGACATTGCCGTGCACCTGGCGCGACCTTCCGCGGATAATTTGATCGTACAAAAACTCACCGATTATCACCTGAAGCTTTACGCTTCCCGCGAATACCTCGCGGCGGCGGCACCCATCACTTCTCCGGACGATCTGAGCGGTCATACTTTTGTCAGTTATATCGATGATTTTATTTACGCGTCTGAGCTGCGCTATATGGAAGACACGGATCTGGACGCACCCTCCCGGGTGCGCTTGTCGAGCACCGTGGCACAATATCATGCGGTGAGAAACGGGGCCGGTTTGTGCATTCTGCCCTGCTTTATGGCGCAAGGAGACCCGGCGCTGGTGCCTTTGCTTGAGGACAGCGTCCTGGTGACGCGCACTTTCTGGCTGATCACGCCGGAAGACCTGAAAAATGTCGCCCGCGTACAATCGTTCATCAGTTTCCTTCTGGGGTTGTGCCAAAGGGAAAAAGCGCGCCTTCTTGGCAATGGATGAAACATAACTTATTGATTTTTAACAATTTTATAAAATTCCTCATGCGCCTTCAAAAACGCGCAAGAGTGTGACCGCCGTCACATTAGCAAAACCGCCCCCGCCCTAAGGTGTCTGTATTGAAAACACACAATCTCAGGGGACGGCACATGTTGGGACATATTTTTTCACTCATTATTTCAATCGGCATCATGACGGGTTCGATTTCACTTTATCTTCTATATTAAATCCCTATCCCCCCAGCCGCTGAAAGGTGGCACCAGAAAGGGCGCTTTCCCCCAAGGGGCGCCCTTTCGCCTCTCTGGCACGGGCGGATTTACCCAGGCCCCGCACCCTGTCCGGACAGCGCGGCAAGCGTCTCCCATTTATTGATATAAAGCGTGCGCCCTTTTTTCTCCACGATGCCCTCCCCCGCCAATTGGCTGATCACACGGGCAACGGTTTCGCGCGTGGTGCTGACGCGCGCCGCCATCTCATTTTGCGTCGGCAGGGGATAAATCATCCACCGTCCGGCCGTCACCGGGTCCGGCTTGGCCAGTCGCAACAATTGCGTATGGATGCGCTGAGGCGCCCCCAGCGTGCTGAGATCCATAATGCGCTCATCATTGATGCGAATGATCGCCGCAAGCTTATGCATCACGCGCCAGGCAATCTCCGGCGTGTGCCGCAGCGCTTGCTCAAATGCCTCAGGCTTCAACATAGCCAGAAGGCAAGGCCTGACCGCCACGACGTGCGCCGAGCGCGGTTTTTGATCAATCGCCGCCAGTTCGCCAAAATAATCCCCCTGCTCAATGATCGTATAAGCAATCTCGCGCCCGCTGGTTGAGTAATTGACAATGCTCACCGCCCCTTCGACCACGAAAAACACCTCCCGGCTGGTGCTGTTGCGGGTGAGGATTTCTGCCCCTTCGGAAAAGTTGCACCAGGCGCAGAGCCGCTCCAGATGCGCCAGGCTCTCTTTTGAAAGCTCAGAGAAGAGACGAATACCGCCAAGATGTCTGTTTTTCTCCCCCGCCACTGGCGCGCACCCCCAACCACAGGCAACGCCCATCCATTCAGGCGCCCCTTGTGCGCCCATCATGGTACAGGGTAAACTCACCTGCAAGAGGGCGCGGGGGGGATCTTCAGCGGCGACAAGGCTCCATGCCAGGGGAAACACGATGAAATCTTCATACAGATTATTAGCCGTGCTTTTCGTCGGCGCATTGGTGTTTTATGGAACGCCGACGGCTCTCCTCGCCAAAGAGAAACGCCCCGTTGCATTGGTTGAGGTGATCGAAAACGCACCAGATGCCGGTGTTCAAAATTTTGATTATGTGTATAACAAAAATCAGATCGATCTGCGCCCCGGCGGCAAAACCGTGCTGGCCTATTTCGATACATGCGAAGTGGAAACCTTCACCGGCGGCCTAGTAAAAGTCAAAAAGGACGGTGCACAATCCAGCAAAGGCGGCACGTCTGTCAAACAGACACGCCCCTGCCGTACAGCCAAAGTCACCCTCAGCCAGGCGGCAAAGGAAGCGGGGGTCTCTGTCAAACGCATTTCCCCCTTCAATACAAAAGACTGGCGGGAATGGGCGCTCAATAATTTTCAACCTCTTTTCAAATGGCCTTTAGACAAGAAACGGAAGGGGCCGGTGGATGTCAAAGTGTATTACGCAGACGCCGATCCGATACAACTTATCTGGCAGGCCAGCACTTCAGACACATATCTGTCTTACCCGGCAGACGGCCCGGCGCTGGTGACAGGAATGCCCTACCGGGTCGTCGTTGACTACGCCAAAGGCAAATCCGTCGAGGCGATATTTTCCATTGATCCGGCGCTGGAACTTCCCCCCGGCCCGCTCAACAGATTGGTGCCGCTTGAATAAATCCCGGCAGAGCACACAGCGCTTGCGCGCGCTGTTGATAAGCCTTCTTGTCGTGGGCGCCGGTCTGTTTCAATTCCTGCCCTTGGCCGATTATCTGAATGCCGTCGGCCTGGATTTCCTCCTCCCCCTGAGGGCTGCTTCAGAACAAGCGGACGCGGTGGACAGCCCGGTTGTACTGGTGGTGATTGATGAGACGACGCACAACGCGCCGCCTTTCAGCGAGACACCGCAAGTCGCTTGGACGCCCTATCTGGCTAAAGCTCTGGATAAAGTCGGCACGGCGGGCGCGGCGGTGATCGGGTTTGACATGATTTTTCCGAAAACCCTTTCAAGCCCGGATCTCCTGCCTGGTTTTGACCGTCCTTTTGTGCAATCGCTCTACACAATTGGCCGCCAGGGTCGCCTGATTTTAAGCGAGGCACGCCTTTCAGATACGCTTATCCAACCCTATGAAGGCCAGATTCAGGCGGTGGGCGGACGGCAGAATGTCATTCCCGTTCTCCTGACGCCAGACCGGGATGGCGTGGTGCGCCGTTATCCCGCATCTTTTCTTCTGGAAAACGGGAGCACTATAAACTCCTTCGCCAACGCTCTCGTGGCGCGCGCGGGATATCCGGCCCGCAAACACTCGTTCCTTATCGATTTTGCATCCCCGCAAAGCATTCCCGCTTATAGGCTGACGGATCTGCTGACCTGCACCGCCGGGGATGCCCCCGCACTTGCAGAAATATTTAAGGGCCGCATCGTCCTTTTCGGAACGACGCTCGACATCGAAGACCGGCATGTGGCGGCCAACCGGTTTGCTGCGCACAAGGGCTTGCGCCTCACGGACGGTTTGTGCACAGCACCCACCGCGCGCGCGGGCACGCCACAGATTAACCGGCAAAGCGTGCCTGGCGTGCTTCTCCATGCCCTGGCCGTGCGTACCATTGTGTCAGGCCAGGACCCGCAAGTGCTTGGCAGAACGGCGCGCGGCGCATTCAGCATGGGGCTCGTATTATTGCTGGCGCTCGGGAGCCTTCATTGGCGCTCCCTGACCGGTCTCGCGATGTTGGGGACAACTCTGGTGGCGATATGGGTGGCCGCGTTCATCGGGCTCACCCACCACGTGTTGATTCCCTACCTGAACTGGAGCCTTCTGGCGCTCACCTCTTATTTCCTGCTCACCACATACCGCGTCTCTTATGAAGACCAGCAAAAACGCTGGATAAAAAAAGCCTTCCGGCATTATTTAAGTCCCGCGCTGGTAGATCAACTCATCTCTAACCCGAAATTACTATATCTTGGCGGCGAGAAACGCCGCGTCGCCGTGATGTTTCTTGATTTGGCTGATTTCACCGCACTCAGTGAGGAACTCTCTGATGATCCGGAACAACTGGTCGATCTGCTCAACGATGTCCTGACGCGGTTTACTGCCGTCATCGAAAAACATGACGGTTATATTGACAAATATGTGGGGGACGCCGTGATGGCGGTGTGGGGCGCACCGGTGGCGTGTGCAAATCCCGAAGAGCTGTGCGCCAAAGCGGCGCTTGAATGCCGGCGGGCCTTTGAAAATTTCCGCTTAGCGCAAGACCAAAACCAGACACACGGCCTCAAGGGCTTGCGCATCGGTTTGAATGCCGGCCCGGCCATCGCCGGAAACATCGGCTCCAAAGCGCGTTTTGATTATACGGTGATTGGCGATGCGGTGAATGTGGCGGCGCGGCTCGAAGCTCTCAACAAAAAATACGGCACGATCATTTTGGCCAGCCAAGAGGTCGCCCGGCGCCTCCCGCCACACATCAGCACGCGGTTCGTTGAGGAGACGTCTGTTGAGGGCCGCAGAGCAACAATCAGACTGTATGAGATCATCAACAGAAGGGCGACAAAGGAGGGTCTTTCTGCTACCATGTCTGGGATTGATCACGGCCTAAAAGGGGGGCAGACATGACGGCGCCATCCTCTCAACTCACCCGGCGTACCATCTTGAGCGCGCTGGCGAGCCTGGGCGCGGCGGCACCGGCAGCGGCGCGCGGCGGGTTTTCCCTGGGCTTTGGCGGCTTTAGCACAAATGATTTCAAAAACATCGGCAAAGTGCTCAAAGGCCTGTCACTGGGCGAGCCAGACGAGATCCGCATGGGGAACACGTATTATGGACCCATCGTCGATGCGCAAGGGGGCGCTTACGCCAACCGCAGCATACAGGCCTCTATCAGGCGTTTTGCCGCGCCCTTGTTTGAGACCAGCACCAGAAGCAATTTTACCTGGGAGATCACCGTGGTCGATAACGACGAAATCAATGCGTGGGCGCTTCCCGGCGGCAAAGTCGCGGTCAATAAAGGCCTGCTGCGTTATGCCGCCAACCGGCACGAACTGGCCGCCGTCATCGCCCATGAAATGGGCCATGTTGAATTGAGCCACGCTTTATCCGAAATGAAGAAAAGCTCATTTGTGGACGGAGTGTCGGGCGTGTCGCAGCGCGCACTTGTGACCGAACTTAAAGGGGGCGCCGGAACGGCCGCCGGCATGGGCATGGGCGCCTTGCGCGGTCCGTTGACCAAATTGGTGACCTCGGGTTACGCCCGCAAATCAGAATTTGCCGCCGACCAGCACATTATCACGGTTTTTAACCAGACAGGCTATGACGTCGTGCAAGGGGCGGCGTTTTATCAAACACTTCTTGAAACCATTCCCAAAAAGTCCAAGGGCACCACATCCCTTTTCGCCGGACACCCGCAAACCAAAAAGCGGTTGGCGGCACTGCTTGAAAGCGCGCCTGACGCTCAATATCAGAATGCGCCACCCCCCTCATCGGATTTTGAAACGCTCAAAAAACCTTTTCCCACAAGACGCTTTTTTAACCGCCACCAAGCGTGAACAATCGGCACACGGAAGCGCGCTGATACAGCCACCTTCCCGGGGTTATTGCGCCTGAATCACGCCGCGCCGGATTTGATCCAGTTCAATGGATTCAAACAGCGCCTGAAAATTTCCCTCGCCAAACCCATCATTGCCTTTGCGTTGAATGATTTCAAAAAAGATCGGCCCAATAACATTATGCGTGAAGATTTGCAGCAGATAACCCCCTCCCTGTTCCGGACCGCCATCCAGCAGAATTCGCCGCTGCCGCAACGCTGACTCATCTTCCTGGTGATCAGGCAACCTGTTACGCAATTGATCATAATATGTGTCGTTCGTATCCTGAAAAACGATGCCATGCTCTCTCAAGACATCGACGGTTTGAAATATGTCGTTCGTCGCCAACGCCACATGTTGAATGCCTTCGCCGTGATATTCCCGCAAATATTCTTCAATCTGTGACTGATCATCCGCCGATTCATTGATGGGAATACGGATTTTGCCGCACGGGCTGGTCATAGCGCGGCTAACAAGCCCCGTCACCTTGCCTTCAATATCAAAATAACGCAGTTCGCGAAAATTAAAAATGCGCTCGTAAAATTCCGACCACTTCGCCAAATTACCCCGGCTGACATTATGAGTGAGGTGATCAATGTGGGTCAGTCCCGCTTGTGCAACCGGCGCAGCATCCTGAATGGGTATAAAATCAACATCATAGATGGTGCGCCCGCCATAACGATCCACCAAATAAAGACGGCTGCCGCCTATGCCCTCAATGGCCGGAATGTTGAGTTCCATGGGAGCGGCCGTCGCCTCAATGGCTGTGGCGCCTCTCTCCAACGCACGTTTATGAGCCTGCGCCGCATCCTTCACGCGAAAAGCCATCGCACAGGCACAAGGTCCATGTTTTCTGGCGAACTTTTGCGCGAAACTTTCAGGCTCGGCATTGATAATGAAATTAATGTCACCCTGTTGATGCAGCGTGACATTCTTTGAGCGATGCTGGTGGGTGGCGGGAAATCCAAATTTTTCGAAAAGAGCGCGCAGAAGTTCTGGGTCGGGCGCCGCATATTCGACAAATTCCATCCCGTCTGTACCAAGAGGATTTTCAAAAATATCAGACATGTCTCATTCCTGTATACGTGAAAGACTTTATTGCAGACGATAGTGTGTAAGGCAAAAACATCAGACCCGCCGCATCCCGGGCCAAATTCAGATTGGGATGTATATTCCTGCAAGTAACAGGAATTTTCTTGTCTTTTTTGATGATATTATTCATATAATAGGCAGATTACGCCTTTTTTATAGAGTATATGGAAGGATTACACCTCATGCTGACACCCACAGAACGGGCGATCCTGAAAGAGCTGCAGAAAGCCGGGCGCCTGTCGAATGTCGAACTGGCGCAGCGCGCCGGATTGTCCGAATCTCCGTGTCTCAGGCGGGTCAAACACCTCGAAGCCACAGGAATCATCAAGGGCTACACCGCCATCATTGACCAGCGCAAAGTCGGCTTTGACGTCACCGCCTTTATACAGGTCAATCTCGATCAAAGATCGGAAACGGAGACAAAAAAGTTTTTAAAGGCCGTGCGCCAGGAAGATCGCATCATCGACTGCACTGCGATGAGTGGCGGCTATGACTACCTTCTCAAAGTCATCGCTCAGAATATTGACGATTTCGCGGATCTCACCATGCGGCGTCTGCTGCGCTTTCCCGGTGTCAAAGATGTATCATCGGCTTTTGTTCTTGAAGAGTTAAAAACCCGCGGCCCCATCCCTGTGTGATGAACCCGCGCATCAATCAAGATCCCGCAGTGAGACGGCAACAAGTCTGGTGACGTCATCAAGATCGCCAATTTCCCGCGCCAGGAGAAGCGCCAGCTTGGCAAGAAAGATCGCCTCTTTGTCCGGACCCGCCCTGTCGATGGCTTTGGCCAGAGTTTCATACAGTGTCTCAACATCCGATTCCGTGAGTCCGCCAGCTTGGCGCGTCATGACCTTTCCCCCGACAGGCAAGTTTTGAGCAGCGTACAAATTTTATGGCCCTCGAAAGACGGCACTCTGGCCAGCACATGTCCATCGGGCCGCAACACCACCACACTTTCAGGCTGGGCGGAGCAGAGTTTTTGCAGATGCCCGGATGTGTCCACCAATTCCTCAGGATTTTTATTGATCGGTGTTTTTCCCTCTTGCACCAGGAGATAAGAGACCGGAAAGAGCGTCTGAGAAAAATGCTCAAATTCCGCTCGAATCTGTGTCTCAATCTTCCTTGCAGAGGAAAAATGCAGAACTGTAAATCCCTCACCCAGAATATCCGACAAATGGCGCCGTGATCCGTTCACAATGACGCATGGGTTTGGAAAACAGCCCCCCGGCGGCACACCGCCCCCGCCCACATCCTGCGGTGGTGTGAGCACCGAGGTCTCATAAGCTATAGGGGCCGACTGTCTGGGATTGATCAGGGGGCGCACAAAATCGTTTGTCAACGCAAGAGAGAGGACAGCGGTGCGCATGATTTTGAATCCGCGTGTGGGCGGCGTCATGAAAAATGTGCTTTTCTCTGCTTTTTCAAATGTTTCCAGCGTGGCCGCCCTTCTTTCGACAGAATAGCTTTTTAACAGGTCTGGCCGCGCACTCCCGCCAAGCACCGCCGCCAGCTTCCATGCCAGGTTGTGGGCATCCTCAAAACCTGAATTAAGTCCGCGCACACCGAATATCGGCACCAGATGCGCCGCATCTCCGGCAAAAAAAACCCGCCCGCACTGATAATCATCAAGAGCCAGCGCAGAGGCTTGATAGACACTGGTCCATTCAAGCGTCCAGTCGCGGCGAATACCGATGTAATCGAGATGCTGCTGAATCCTTTGCCTGACGCGCCCCTCTTGCACTGCGTCTTCAGAACTTTCATCCGGATAGAGCTGATAATCAATGCGCCAGACATGATCCGGTTGCGCGTGCATCAGGACAGTGCCTCCCGGACGCCAATCTGGATCGAACCAGGCACGGCGTTCAACGGATAGATCCGTGTTCAGGATGATATCGGCTATGAGGTAGCGCCCTTCATAGCCACTGCCTTTGAGCTTTAAACCCAGCGCATCCCGGGCAGTGCTCCGCGCCCCATCCGCCGCGATGACATAAGACGCGTCGATCTCATAATCCCCCTGGGGCGTCTGAACACTGACCCTCTCGCCCTCCGTCAAAGGAGTCACGCCCACCCCCCGGCTGTGCCATCGCAGGTCAACCAATGGCGCCGCGGCGCACGCCTCCACAAGATATTCTTCCAGATAATATTGCTGAATGTTGACGAAGGGGGGGTATTTGTCCTCCGGGCTGTGGGGCATTTCAAGACGAAAGACAGGACGGCGGCCATAATAACTCTCCCCCGCCGACCACCACAGGCCCTTTTCAGCCACCCGGGCACCGACACCCACCCGATCCAGAATTTCAAGAGAACGGCGGGAGATGCAGATTGCACGGCTGCCATTCGCCACACGGTGAGCTTTTTGCAGAACGATGGACTGAATGCCGTATTTTGCCAGTTCCAACGCCGCCGTCATGCCGACCGGACCGCCTCCCAGAACCACAACGGGATAGACCCCCTTATTCCCTTTCAATTCAGGCGGTAAAATAAAATCATAATCCTTGTACTGATGCGCCAATACCGTTCACCTTTCTTCCCGCACATCGCATCACTGAAGCACGCTAAGAGTGATCCGCCAGCGACTCATATTCAGTGGCACCCAGCTCTTCCGAAATTGCCTTGGCACATGCCAGGACATGGCTGACAAGATTGCCGGGCGGCGGATCGGGAATGAACTGTATGGAGCCCATCACACCCACAGAGCCCACCAGGACTTTCTCGGCATCAAAAATGGGCGCTGCAATCGCATTGACGCCCAGGATCACTTCTTCGGGCGCAGAATCATAAAGCCGGGCACGAATTTCCTTCAAACGCTTTTCCAGCGCCGGTCTGTCGTGAAGCGAGCGCGCTGTCATGGCGGGCGAGGGCTGAGCCAGAATGGCTTTTTGCTGCCGCGCCCCTGCCCAGGCCAGCATGATGCGCCCTTGCGCCGAAACGGTGGCAGGCGCGATCGAACCGGGCACACCAGAGATCTTGATCGACCCGCCCACCTGATCCAGACTGGAGATCACAAGAGCTTCGCCGCCAATGGGAATGGACAACACAATGGTCTGGTTGACGGTTTCGCGCAGCCGCGCCATGTGGGGCTCGGCAATGTGTTTGAGATCAAACTGTTCAAAAGCGGCCTGGCCGAGACGGTAGAGCTTCCAGCCCAGGCGATAACGGTCAGAGGTCCGGGTCTGCTCAACCAGACCTGTCATGCGCAAGGTCGTAAGATGGCGGTGCACCCTGGTTTTGGGCTCACCCAGGGTTTTGGCCAGATCCGTCACACGCGCCGGCCCCCCCACTGCCGCCATCGCATCCAGCAGCCGCACGGTGAAGATCAGTGATTTAACGGTTGATCCGCTTCTGGCGTCGAGATCTTCCAAAGGGTCCCCGTTCATGTACCGCCAAGCCCAAGCGGGGGTATTTTAAGCCTTTTCACCAAACTCTTTCAATGCCGCAATAAACGCCTTGTTTTCGTCCTCTTTGCCGACAGTGACGCGCAGGGCATCGGGCATGCCATAACTGCCCACGGGTCTGACGATGATGCCGCGGCTTCTTAAGTGCTCATTGGCGGCCTCGGCACTCTCAGCACCTTCAGCGAAATGAACGAGAAGAAAATTCGTCACACTCGGGGTGACTTTGTATCCCAAGTTTTGAATCTCATCGCTGAGCCAGGTCAACCAGCGCTCATTGAACGCGCGGGAGGCGACCATATGCGCCTCATCGCCAACCGCGGCGATACCGGCGGCCTGCGCCGGCCCCGTAACATTAAATCCGCCGCGCAGGCGCGCAACCACATTCAGGATTTCCGGCGGGCCGTAGGTCCACCCCACACGCAGGGAAGCCAAGCCGTGCAATTTCGACAGAGTGCGCGTCACCACCACATTGGCCGGCCCTTCATCCACCATGGACAACCCGGATTCATAATCATCGCGCTCAACATAATCAGCATAAGCCGCATCGATCACCAGCAACACATTGTCCGGCAGTCCGGCCCTGAGTTGCTGCATTTCCTGAGGATTGAGATACGTGCCGGTCGGATTACCGGGATTGGCGATATACACGATACGCGTGCGCGCCGTCACCGCTTCCAACAGCAGATTGACATCGACGCGGTGATCCGGTTCTTCAACGGTGACCGGTGTCGCACCCACCCCATGGGCCGCCATGCGATAGACAACAAAACCATATTGACCGAACAGAATCTCATCACCCGGCCCCGCATAAGCGCGCGGCAACATGCGCAGCATCTGTTCTGATCCTGCCGTGCAGAGGATTTGGTCCCGATTAACCTCATAGCGCTCAGAAATCGCGCGGCGCAAATCCACGCAATCTCCATCGGGATAGAGGTGGATCTGATCCGCAGCCCTGTGATAAGCCTCGATGGCGGACGCGCTGGCACCCAGAGCATTTTCGTTTGACGCCAATTTGATGATGCGATCAACGCCTTCAATTTTTGATCCCCCGGGAATATACCGTTTGATCTCCATCACGCCGGGCCGCACTTTAAGAACAGTCATCCGTTAATCTCCTTTACCAATAGAATGTTTTATTCACGCCTAAGACGTGCGCCGCCAGAGCGCTGGATCGCCCGGCATGTATGATCCATCATCAAGCCCCACTTCGCGGTCAATCAATGCATTCAGTTTTGTATTGAGGGCCATTATGAGATCGACATGGGCAACCGGGTCATGGCCAAGATTGTTCATCTCAAGAGGATCCGCAACAACATCATACAGCTCCAGGTCATTGCGGCCAAACAATGTTGCCTGGTCTTCGGGCCGATGATGATCGCCCGGGCTGAAATAACGGGCAAACTTGTAACGCCCATCAAAGAGGCCGCGATAAAACGACCGCAGATCAAATTGAATAATATCTTCCGGAAAATGGCGGGTCAGCTTTTCTCCTGTTTCACGCGCTTTGGCAAGCTTGAGCAGGAATTTTTTCTTCAAACGGGGATTGCTGGCGAACGTAGCGCTGAAGTTGATCAAAATGCCCCCCGCCTCATCGCGGCGTACATCAGCGCCTGAAGGATCGGACAAGGTACCCGATAAATCAAACCCCTTGAGGTCAGGATAATTTTCCGCACGGCGCGGGGTCTCCAAACCAGCAAATGAGAGAACAGTCGGCACGATGTCGAGGCTGCACGCCAAAGCATCGCTGACCGCGCCAGCCGCAATATCAGGATGCTCAATGGCGAGCGGAACCCGCACGTTTTCCTTATAAATGAATGGCCCTTTGAGACGTTGACCATGTGCCGCCGCCATTTCTCCGTGGTCGGCGGTATAGACGATGATGGTATGGTCCCCCTCCCCCGAGCGCTCAAGCGCCCTCAGCACGGAGCCGATGTGGGTGTCGACATCCCGCATGCAATTGAAATAATAATTCTGATAGCGCCGCCAGGCCTCCCGGTTCGCCAAAGGAATGGGCCCGTAAACATAATCCCCGTCTTCCACATAGGCGCGGTGGGCGGAAGGCTTGGTGGAAAGATCATCAGGAAAACTTTCGGGCACATCATAGCCAAGGTCGTAACGATAAGGCGCCCGGTCCGGGGCGCCTTTCATGGGCGAAATAAAATCGCTCACCAGCCGCGTCTCGCTTTGATGGCCAGTGGCGTCAAAAAACATGATGTCATGGGGGTTGAGAAAATTGACCGCCATAAACCAGGGTTTTTCCGAGCCAATGTCTGCCGCTTTATGCGTTAGCCAGCGTGCCGCATCCTGTGCGATATCATCATCAATCGCATAACCCTGCTGGGTCGATCCATAAACATCAGCGCGCCTGTTGAATTCGTCAAAACCGAAAGGCTTGAGGGCGTTCGTGTAGTCATCCAGCCCCAGCGCGTTGAGATGGGTGAGATCCCATTTACCTTTATAAGCCGTGTAATAGCCCTGAGCCTGAAGCCGCGCGCCCAGGGTTGGCGTGCGGACAGGATCAAGATTGCGCCGGCCGGGACCACCATCAGGATTGTCCGTTAATAATGTGTGCTGAATGTGCTGCCCGGTATAGAGAACGGAACGGGACGGACCACAGGCGATGGCATTGACATGAAAGTTGCGAAAAGACGTGCCGCGATCACGCAAACGGAAGCGGTTGGGCAAGTCAAGAGATGGCGGAAAATCAGACCAGGAGCGTTCCTGATCGCAGGTGATCATCAAGATATTAAGGCGGCGGCGCTTCACCACTGCGGGCGGTTGCCCCAAAGCCAGAACGCGGGTGAGCCCGCCACCGGCCAAGACTCCGCTGGCCGCGCTCATTTTGAGGAATTTTTTTCGGGTGATTTTTGTCATGGAACTTTCGGCCATTGGCTCAAACGATGATAGCAAAAAAAGGAGCGGGGCAGTTCGACCTGCCCCGCTCCCCCCACTTGTTGAGGCGTCCGGCCTTCCTAGAAGTTCAGGGTCGTCCGGAAGTAGTAGAACCCTCCATTGATCCCGTATGGCACACCGCGCAGCGGGTACTTGACGTTACCGAAGGATGTATTGGGCGGGCCGCCAAATGCAGCGCCGTCAGTAATCCAGCGGATCACCGAATTATTGGGCAAGGAATCCGGCTTTTTGTCGAACACATTGTTCGCGCCAAGCGAAACACTCAGATGCTCATTAACGTGGAGCGAGAACTCAAGGTCGACGAGAAAGGCAGAGTCGACTTTGGTGTCTCCAGCCGGATCAAGACCGAATGGTGTCACAGGTCCGCACGCCACATCCCGGGGACATCCAAATATATCCTCAGCCGTGAAAAAACCGTTGGACGTGGCGCCATAATAATTCACCCGGACAAGAGAGGAAAGATTCTGCCAGGCATAATCCAATGTCAGGGTCGCCCTTTTGTTCGGCTGGATGTCTTCAACAAAGGTCTTGCTCACCCGGTTGAAAAAGACGTCCGGATCGATGCCCGCCGGTGCATGTTTGTTTTTGACAGCGGTCTCGTTCAAGGCAACGGCCAGTGTGGTGGTCAGATTGCCCGGACCCAGATCGTGGTCATAGCTCGCCACGATATCGATGCCGCGCGTGCGCGTATCGATCGCATTAAAGAACACCGCTCCCTGGCCAATACCGCGTGAGGTGAGTGAAGTCACCGCACTGGTAAGACCCAGCGCCGTCAATTCGCCCACACCCAGAGCCTGGCTGAAGGCGATCCGATTATTAATCTTGATATGGAAAGCATCCACCGTGACGGTGAGGCCCGGAACGCTGTTCCAGACAAAACCAAGGCTGAAATTGGTCGACGTTTCAAAATCGAGCTTCTTGATGCCCAGAGCCTTCGAGAAAGGATCGTTAAGATTGGCGATCAGGGTTTGTGTCAAACCGCTTGCGCCGCCTTGCGTCACAACGGAGGTGAACCCCTGCTGTTGCAGGGACGCTGCCCGGAAACCTTTTGAGAACGTGCCCCGCATGGCAAAGCCATCGACAAATTCATACCGTGTCCCGACCTTGCCTGAAAAATGATCGCCAACATCGGAATAGTTTTCCCAGCGCACCGCACCGCTCACCAGTAGATTGTCCAGAATGTTGGTTTCTAAATCGAGGTAAAGCGCGATGTTATCCCGGTCGATTTTTCCCGCAGAGGTTGGACTGTATCCGGGAAAAGCCTGAATGCCGCAGTTTGCTGTTTGAGCCGGGTCAACAACCGACGGATGCGGGGTCAGGGAATCGTTGGTGCCGCATTGGTAAGAGGCGGGATCGCCTTGCGTGATCCGATAAGTCTCTTCGCGCTGCTCAAACCCGGTCGCAACATAAAGCGGATGGGGCAGGCCCAAATCGACCTGGCCATTGAAATCAACATCGAAGATCACCTGATCAACCCGTAACGCCCCGGAGAAAACCTGCGTCGGGCCGGCATTGGCTGCAATTTGCGCATTGGTGGCCCCCGGATTAGCGTCCAGGAATTCAGCGGCGATGGACGCGTTGATGGAATTTTTGGCGCCAAAAGAGAATTTATTGGACCCAAAATTAACGCTGGCATCCATATGCCAGTCATCCGTGATATCCCACCTGATGCCCGCAACGGCGCTTTGCTCGATCACTTCCGTGGTCTGCAAGGGCAGAAAACCATTGGGGAAAACCTGGGGCACGGCACGGTCGGCCGTAAAGGGGTGACGGTAAAAGCCCGTCGATTCACCCGTACGATCCATGTATTTGCCAAAGGCGTAAAACTCAAAATCCTCCCCCAGCGGCACCATGGCATTGCCCATAAACTGCCAATTCAGAGCATCTGAATCGCCAATGCGAAAAATGGTTTTGCCCGCCGTCGGGACCGCCGGGATGCCGGCATTCACGCCCGCTAAAGTCCGATTGGACTGATTTGCCCGGTTGGTGAAATTGCGATCCCGGCGCTCGCCCGTGAGGTTGATAAAGCCGCCATCGCCAATCTTAAATCCCTGATTGATCGATACTGTATAGGTATCGCCATCGCCTTGATAGGTCTGGCCGTATTCGGCGATCACTTGCGTGCCCTCGGCCTGATCTTTCAAAACGATATTGATCACACCGGCAATGGCGTCCGAGCCGTATTGCGATGAGGCGCCGTCGCGCAGGATTTCAATGCGGGCGATTGAAGCCGCCGGAATCGAGTTCAGATCAACGCCCGCAGACCCCCGCCCGACAGATTCGCCGATATTGACCCAGGCCGAGCCGACATTGCGCTTGCCGTTGATGAGTACCAGAACCTGATCCGGCCCCAAGCCGCGCAAAGTGGCCGGACGGGAAATATCAGAACCGTCGCTGATCGTGTTGTTGCCGAAGTTAAACGACGGCGCCAATTGCTGGATCAGCCGTGCGGTTTCTGTTTGCCCGAAGCGGTTGATGGACTCTGTGTTGATAATATCGATCGGCGCGGTGGTTTCCGTGGCCGTCCGTCCCGCAACGCGCGTACCGATAGTGACGATTTCGTCAACATTTTTCGGCGCATCACGATCCTGCGCAAGCGCAACACCCGATCCCTGCAGGACCAGTCCGGCAGTGAAAAGCATGAGCTGTGACTTAAAGGATCTCCCCTGGCGCATAATTGCCTCCCTCATCCAGTTGGAATGACTTGTTTAATTTTTAAAGATGAACCCCAATAAAGACACCAGATGCCCCCCTGGCAAACCCATCCTTGCAGAATCAACTGCACTGAGATATTAAGTTTTTTTCGAAAACTTGTAAAGCCTTCGAAAAAGAATTTGTCACCGGCCAGTGAGAAGGCCAAAATCCCAGAACCAGCAGCAAAATCAAGCCGCGCCGCTTTACCACGAAATACGGAGACAGAGTGATGACAGTTATCGATGTCCATACCCACCAACTTCACCCGGACTGGCTGGCTGAGATTGAGCGCAGCGGCGGGCATTACTCCGCAAAATCCGTCATTGGCGGTCAGCGCGCCATACATCTGGACGGCGCGCCCTTCATGACGCTGACGGACCCGATGTTTGACATCGATATGCGCATTCGCGATATGAACGCCGCCAAAGTCGACATTTCCATTTTATCCCTGACCGCCCCCAGCGTCTATTGGGGTGGCGAAGAGGTCAGCACACGCATTGCCAAAGTAATGAACGACCACTGGGTGGAGGCGCAAACCGCATACCCGGACCGCCTGCGCTGGTTTGCCACCCTGCCCTGGCAATACCCGGCCGCGGCGGTGGAAGAATTGCAAAGGGCGGACAAAAACGGGGCTGTCGGCGTTTTTGTTTCCGCCAATGTGGCGGGGCAGCACCTCACCGACCCCGCTTTCGAGCCGATCTGGACGGAGATCGAAAAGGCGGGCCTGCCGGTGCTGGTGCATCCCACCGTGCCGCTCGGCATGAATGAGATGGATATGCGGCGCTATAACCTCGTGGCGTCGGTCGGCTTTATGTTCGACACCACACTGGCGTTTACGCGCATGATGCTGGACGGCTTCCTGGATCGCCATCCAAAACTGAAACTCATCGCCTGCCA
>Ga0114931_10001066_pt1 | contig 34782 bp, 25 predicted proteins | sample 2SBtaG_FD_89579 | JGI IMG/M metagenome (GOLD analysis project Ga0114931, IMG submission 89579) | Deep subsurface microbial communities from Kolumbo volcano to uncover new lineages of life (NeLLi) - 2SBTROV14_V59a metaG | ecosystem: Environmental > Aquatic > Marine > Volcanic | place: Kolumbo...
AACCCACGCCTGTGCGCCTCCTGGATGACCAGCGCCAGCGGATCGAACCCGTTGTCGCCTCCAGGCAGGGTCCGGCCCGGCGGTTCCCAGCGGGAGCGGTAGAACGCGTCGGCGCGCCCCCGCACCTGCACGATCAGCGTGTTGAAGCCCGCATCGGCCGCCCGCGACACCATCGTGCGGATCTCCCGGGAGCTCGTCATGGTCGAGCGCACGACCCACAGACCCCGCACCTCGCGGAAGCGCCGCGCCGGAGGCACGTACTCCACACCCGGAGCCACGGGCCTTGGCGCACCGGGAGGCACGACCTCCCCACCCGGGCGCCCGCCCGGAGCGGGCGCCTTTCCACCCCCGACGAGCGAGCATCCCGCGAGCGCCAGCACGCAGAGCAACGCGGGCACCGCGCGCGGACCCCGCATCGTCGGCCGGGGCCGTGCCGGCGGGCCCGGTGGACCCGACGACCGCGACAGGGCCTCTCTCACATTCATCTCCGCTCGCGGAAGAATGCCTTCAGCAGCCTCGATGACGCATCGGCGAGCACGCCGGGCGTGACCGCGCACCGATGGTTCAGACGGGGATCCTGCAACAGGTTGCCGAGCGTACCCGCCATGCCGGCCTTGGGATCCGCCGCGCCATACACCACCCTCGGCACCCTTGCTAGCACCGCGGCGCCCGCGCACTGGGCGCAGGGCTCGAGCGTCACGTACAGCGTGATGCCGAGGAGCCGCCAGTCGCCGAGACGCCGGGCCGCCGCTCGGACCGCGACCATTTCGGCGTGCGCCGTGGGATCACGGTCCGTCACGGTCCGGTTGTGACCCTCGGCCAGGAGCGCGCCATCTCTCGCGATCACGCATCCCACCGGAACCTCGCCACGCACGTAGGCCGCCCGGGCCTGCTCGAGGGCACGGGCCATCCAGTGGGCGTCGTCGGACGACGGGGGGGTAACGATGAGCTCCGGCATGGCGCCGGGCACGCTCAGTGCGCCGTGAGGTTCAACGCCTCCGGCGCATCGTCCATGCGGCGGTAGAACGCCGTGACGCGGCCGAGGAGGTAGAGGCTCGATGGATCCCTCACCAGGACGTCCTGGCCGCCGGGCAGCAGCGATTCCAGGAGAAGCCCCTTGCCGTTCTGCGTCGCGCGGTGGAACCAGCTACCGGTGCCCGCGCGCGCGACGATGATCGAGCCGTCGGCGACCTCGCTCACGGTCACGGGCGAAACGAGTACCCAATCGCCATCCTGGATGCCGAGGGCGGCCAGCTCGACGCCGCTCGCCTTCACGAAGAAGCAGCCATGGCCGCCGGCGAGCCTCCGATCGATGGAGAGGCGCATGTCCGCCCGGTCGGCCCGCAGCGCGCTCCGGTCATCCGGAAGATCCGAGAAGCACGGCACGGACACCGTCTGCGGATCGAGGTCCATCCCGAGGATCCTGACGCCCCTCGAACGCGAAGGGTCGCGCTCGAGGAATCCCTTGTCGGCGAGCGACTGCAGGTGCTCGGAGACCGTCTTCGTGCTCTTGATCCCGAACCGCTCACCGATCTCACGGATCGATGGCTGGTACGTGTTGGCACGGAGATACTGCACCATGAAGTCCAGGATCTTCCGCTCGATCTCGGTGAGCGGCTTGGGCCCGGTCTCCACGGCGCGGCGTCCCGGCGCAGCCGGCGCTTCACAATGGACTGAAGGATCGGTTCTCGCCACGTAAGGACCTTGAAAAAGCCATACGCCGCCCGGCCTCGGGACGGACGGCTATCCTAATGTGCGCGTTCGGACAGTGTCAAGAAAGGACTTTCTGCATCGCGCGCACTTTACGCTCCGCTTCGTGCACCCGCGTAAGCGCCCGTTCGCGCCCGAGCAGGAGCAGCACATCGAAGATTCCCGGGCTCGCCATCCGCCCGGTAAGCGCCACCCGAAGGGGGTGGATCAGCTTACCCGCACCCACGCCCATCTCCTCCGCCAGCGCGCGCAGCGCCTTCTCGAGCGCCTCCGCGCTCCACTCGGTCGTCTCCAGCCTCTCCGCGACGCGCGCCAGCCGCTCGACCGTGCCCGGCAGATCCTTCGCCCAGTGCTTCGCCACCGCCTTCTCGTCGAAGTCAATCCGGTCGACCACATAGGGGCGCGCCTGCTCGGCAAGCTCATTGACCGTCCGCGCACGCACCTTGAGCAGCTCGATGAGCCGCATCATCCACGCGTCGTCCTCGCCACCCCACGCGCGCAACCGCGCCCGCACGGGCTCCAGCAACGCCGACGCCGGGGTGCGCGCCAGATGCCGGCCGTTCAGCCACGCCAGCTTCTCGAGGTCGAAGACCGCGCTCTTCTTCAGGATCCGCTCCGGGGAGAACGCCTCGATCAGCTCCTCGCGGCTCATCACCTCGCGCTCATCCCCCGGATTCCAACCCAGCAGGGCAAGGAAGTTGACCATCGCCTCCGGCAGGATGCCCTGGTGCTCGTACTCCCCCACGGCCGTCGCGCCGTGGCGCTTCGACAGTCGCCGGCCGTCGGGGCCGAGGATGAGCGGCACGTGCCCGAAGACCGGCACCGGCAGGCCGAGCGCCCGGTAGAGGAGGATCTGCTTCGGGGTGTTCGACAGGTGGTCGTCGCCGCGGATCACGTGGGTGATGCCCATGTGAGCGTCGTCGGAGACCACCGCCAGGTTGTAGACCGGCGTCCCGTCGCTCCGGAGGACGACCAGGTCGTCGACGTCCTCATTGCTGAAGCGCATGGGGCCGTGCACGAGATCGTCCCACCGCGTCTCTCCGTCGGGAACGCGAAAGCGCACCGCGAACGGCTCGCCGGCCGCCGCCCGCCGCTCGGCCTCCTCACGCCCCAACGCATCCGCGCGCTCGCGCGCGACGCGGCTCGGATGCATCCCGCGCGCCCTGGCCTCTTCCTGAATCTCCTCGGGGCGCGAGAAGTCGCGGTACGCCTTGCCCTCGGCCAGGAGCCGGAGCGCGTCGGCGCGGTGCCGCTCCACGCCGTCGGCCTGGAAGTACGGCCCTTCGTCCCAATCCAGCCCCAGCCAGGTGAGGCCGTGCAGGATCGCCTCGGTATGCTCCTCGGCCGAGCGCGCCCGGTCCGTGTCCTCCACCCGCAGCACGAAGACACCGCCTTCCTTGCGGGCCAACAGCCAGTTGAAGAGCGCGGTGCGGGCGCCTCCCACGTGCAGATAGCCTGTGGGCGACGGCGCGAAGCGCACGCGCACCGTCACGCGCCGCCTCCGTCCTGGGCGCCGGGGTCCGGTCGGTCGCCGGAGGCGCCCCCCCGATCGTCGCCCGAACCGCCGGCCGCCACGATCCGCTCGCGCAGCACCGCGCGGGCGGCCACGGGATCGGCCGCCCCGCGCGTCGCCTTCATGACCTCGCCGACGAAGAGGCCCATGAGCGACTCCCTGCCCGCACGGTACGCGGCGACCTTGTCGGGCCAGGCGGCAAGCACCTCGTCCACGACCGTGGCCAGCGCGCCCCGGTCCGCGACCCGTTCGACGCCCAGCCGCTCGGCGATCTCCGCGGGCTCTCCGCCGGACCGCGCCATCTCGGCCAGGACGTCCTTCGCGGCCCTCCGCGAGATGTGGCCCTCCGAGACGAGCGCGGCCAGGCGGCCCAGCGCGGCCCCGCCGAAGGGCAGATCACCGACGTCGCGGCCCTCCAGCACGCCCCGCAGGTCGTTGACGACCCACGCGGCCACCGCCGCCGCGTCTTCGTGCGCCGTGACCGCCGCCTCGAAGAAGTCCGAGAGCGCCCGCGAGCCGGTGAGCACGTCGGCGGCCGGCTCCGGCACCCCCCATTCGTCGGTATAGCGACGCATCCGCGCGACCAGCTCGGGGTCGGCGCGGCGCTTGCCCGCTCGGTCCCGGCTGACACGCGGAGAGACGGCGGGAGGGGGCGTGGCGGCCGGCGCCGCCTCCGCAACCCCCGCCTCCGCCCTCGAGACCTCCGGCCCGGCCGTGCTGCGCCCCCTCGCCCACGTGTCCTTCAGCGTCACGATCCGGTTGAAGACGAGCACGTCGCCCACACCGTCGACGGGATCGCGCCAGAAGTAGCCCGTGCGCTCGAACTGATAACGCGTGGCCGGATCATCCCGCGCGACCGAAGGCTCGATCTTCGCCCGCACCACCGTGAGCGACTCCGGATTCAGGTGATCGGTGAAATCTCCGCCCCCGGCTACGTCGTCCGGATCGGGCACGTCGAAGAGCCGGTCGTAGAGGCGCACCTCGGCGTCGAGCGCGTGGGCGGCCGAGACCCACTGGATCGTACCCCGGACCCGGCGCCCGTCGGGCGTGTCGCCGCCCCTCGTCTGCCGGTCGTAGCTGCACCGCAGCTCCACGACCTCGCCGGTCCCGGGGTCCTTGACCACCTCCACGCAGCGGACGACATAGGCGTAGCGCAGCCGCACCTCGCCGCCGGGCACCAGGCGCCGGAAGCCCTTCGGCGGGTGCTCGGCGAAGTCCGCGCGCTCGATGAACAGCTCACCGCTGAACGGCACGTCGCGGCTTCCCTCGAGCGGAACGTCATGGGGATAGTACGGCGCCCGCAGCGTTTCGCTCGCATCTTCCGGATAGTTGACGAGCACGACGCGCAGCGGATCGAGCACGGCCATCACCCTCGGCGCCGTCCGGTTCAGGTCGTCACGGATCGCGTACTCGAGCTTGCCCGCGTCGACCCGCGCGTCGGTCCTGGCCACCCCGACCATCTCCAGAAAGGCACGGATCGCGGAAGGGGGCACGCCGCGCCGGCGCAGCCCGGCCAGCGTGGGCATGCGCGGATCGTCCCATCCCGCGACGTGGCCTTCCTGCACCAGACGGATCAGCTTGCGCTTCGAGAGCACCGTGTAGTCGAGGTTGAGCCGGGCGAACTCGTACTGATGCGTGCGTGGCTCCTCGAAGCCCACGTTGTCCAGCACCCAATCGTACAGCTCCCGGTTGTTCTCGAACTCGAGCGTGCAGATCGAGTGCGTCACGTCCTCGAAGGCGTCCTCGAGGCAGTGGGCGTAGTCGTAGAGCGGGTAGATGCACCAGTCGTCGCCCGTGCGGTAGTGATGCGCGTGGCGGATGCGGTACAGCACGGGATCGCGCATGAGCATGTTGGGCGACGCCATGTCGATCTTCGCCCGCAGCACGTGGGCCCCATCCTCGAACTCCCCCGCGCGCATGCGGCGCAACAGCTCGAGGTTCTCCTCGACCGTGCGGGCGCGGTACGGGCTCTCCACGCCCGGCTCCCTGACCGTGCCCCTTCCCTCGCGGATCTCGTCCTCGCTCTGGCTGTCGACGTATGCGCGGCCCTTCTTCACCAGGATCTCCGCGCACTCGTACATCCGCTCGAAGTAGTCCGAGGCGAAGTACAGGTGCTCGCCCCAGTCGAAGCCCAGCCAACGCACATCGTCCTGGATCGAGCGGACGTACTCCTCCTCCTCCGTGATCGGGTTGGTGTCGTCGAAGCGCAGATGGCAGCGCCCGCCGAACTCCTCGGCGATACCGAAGTTCAGCGCGATCGACTTCGCGTGTCCGATGTGGAGGTAGCCGTTGGGCTCCGGGGGAAAGCGCGTGACCACACGTCCGTCGTAGCGGCCGCTGGCCACATCGTCCGCCACGATCTGGCGGATGAAATCCGTACCCGGACTGCGCGATCCGCTGGGGTCGGCCATGAAACGGGGGTCTGGGGGATCAGTGCAACGGCGCCCCGCGTCGGGGGCAACGCATAATCATTTAAGCTAGTGCAAGAGGGGGATGCGTTGGAGGGTTCGCGTACCGTGCCGGCGTGGAGCGCACGTCCTTCTACCCATCCTTCAGGATCCGGTACAGGCGCACGTGCTGCACGTCGAGGTCGTCCATGAAGTATCCCAGCAGCGCGTCGCGCTCGATGCGAAGCACGCGAAAGCGCTCGGGCGCGCGCACCGTGCCCAGCCAGCGGCCCTCCGCCGAGAACACCTCCCAGCGGTTCGCGGGAAAGAGGAAGATCGGCCCCCGATGCTGGGCGGCCCAGACGTTGCCGTCGGGATCGGCCAGCAGCACCGAGTACCCCGGACGCTCCGCCGGCACCGGAAGGCCGTGCAGCAAGCGGCTGATCATCTCCCGCGCCCGGGACTGCGGCGCCATCGCCGTCTGGGCTTCGATGATCGAATCGATCAGAGCCCCGGCACCCGAGAGGTCATAGCCGGAAACCCGGACGATCCGCTCGAGCGCACCGGTGCGGTCGCGCACCTCATACGCCAGCCCATCTCCGGCTCCGGTGACGATGGATGCTCCCACCGCCAGCGCCGAGCGCCACCGGGCCAGCGGGGGAGACCCCATCACCGCCCCCCCCTCCGACTGGCTGAAGAAGATGTCGGAGCCTGGAAGCGTGACCAGCGTGTCCACGGCGGGGGCGCCGGGGTCGACGAGGAGCACGGGCGCGTCGATGCGCAGCAGCCCGTTGGACGGGTTCTTGAGCTGCGCCGACGACCACCCGACGGTGGCCACGAAGGTGCCGTCGGCGAAGCGAGACAGCGACGACCACGGCGAAGGACCGGGGCGTCCCAGCTCCACGACGCCGAGCAGCTCGCCCGCGGCGCTGAACCGCGTCAGGCGACCGATCCCGTCGAACGCCAGGATCGTGTCGGGATCGATCGCCCACACCTGGCCGAGGCGGCGGAACTCCCCGGGTCCGTCTCCGGCCGCGCCGACGCGAGTCAGGAAGGTGCCGTCCGCACCGTAGACGCGCACGTCGTTCGAGCCGGCGTCGCCCACCACGATCCGGCCGTCGCCGAAGCGCGCGACGCCCACGACGCGCGTGAACTGGTAGTCCGCGCCCTCGCCCGCCTCGGTGACGTCGAGCGCCGGCTCGCTGTCCACACGCCAGGCGCCGGCGGAATCCCACGCCGGCGCGCGGCTCTCGACGATCGTGACCCCGGCGCTGTCGGTGGCGCTCCACTGCGCGTGCTCGGCGTCTCCCGAGCACGCGGCCTGGATGAAGGTGGTGGAAGTGATGAACGCGATCGCGGCATACCACGAACGACGGGTCATGGGATCGCTCCTGAAGGATGAGTGCCGGGCTCTTGCCCGAACGGGGCGCTCGTGACGGACGCGGGGCCGATCGAGCCCGACACGCTCGCACATTCCCGGCCCTCTACCCACGCAGCGCGTCGACCAGGCGCACGTCGGAACTCCTCGGGCGCCCATCCGCGACCCATCGCTTCAGGCCACCCCGACGTACGAACCGCAACGCTCTCCACAGGGGCACGGGACCCCATTCACGAGTGAAGAAGGTCCGCCCCTTACCGAGGTCGGCCTGGCGAACTCCAGCAAGCTCACGACCGTCGGCGATCGCGCGGAGCACGCGGACATACATGTCGTGGCCGTGGACAACCGTTCGACATACGGCCTCGGCGAGCGAATCGGTCGCCTCCAGCGGGGTGAACTCCGACAGCAGGATGTCGCCGGAATCGATCCCCGGGTCGAGCACGTGGATCGTGGCTCCAACCATGTCGGGCTCGCCACGCGACAGGGCCCACAGGGTACAGTTCGGGCCGCCCTTGTAGTACGGCGAGATCCCGGTGTGCAGATTGAGCAGCATGTCCGGCGGCTTCACGGCGAAGATCGGATCCCTGATCATTCGCGTCCCGGAGACCGCCCCGACATCGGGTCTCAGCTCTTCGAGAAAGGCAACGACCTCGCGTCCATTGATGTCCTCGACCTCCAGGAGAGACACATCCGGCCAATCGAGCGGCCTCCCGGACCTGCCGAACCACGCCAGCTCGGTGCGCGCGATCTCCTCAAGAACCCGCCCGAAGACGAGCCGCATGGCGATCTTCTTGCCGAGGAGACCCGGGCGATGAGCGAGCGACCGCCGCACCCACTCCCAGCGCATCGACCCCGGGATGGACTGCACCACGATACCCGCCAGGTCCAGGCCGTCTTCCCCCGCGATACGATCCGCCAGCGCACGCTGCCACGGAGAGTCACTCGTCAGCAGCACGACACGGAGGCCGCTCACGGCGCCCTCAGGCTCCGCAGCCATGGAATGACTCCGCTGAGCTCCATCCGCAGCATCCACGCAGGACGATCGGTGACGTCGAAGCGAGGGATCGCGAACAGATCGGTCCCACGCCCCGCGGACCGCTGCCTCACGGCGAATGCCGCCCGATACCCTGCCCTCCGAGCCATGTCCTCCACGGATGAATCGTACAACCCCTGAGGATAGGACGCGAACCGGATCGCCGTGCCGGTGAGGTCTTCCAGCACCTTCCGCGACCCCGCCAGCTCCCGTTCGGCCTCGGCGGCGGATGCCTGTGTGAGGAAACAGTGAGACAGCGTATGGGACCCGATCTCGACGCCGGCCGCCACGAGTTCTCCCACGGAGGAACGCGAGATCATCTTCGGCGGACGGTCTCCGACATCCCCGATGCGCTGCTCCCACTCCCGCAGCGCAGCGTCGCGGTCCGCCCAGCGCATCCCACTGAAGCGTGCGATAAGCCGCGAGGCCCGATCGTTCCTCCCGGCTGGGTCGAGGCGGAGCAACCTCGAGAGCCTGGCGTTCCAGGGCGGTCGGCCGGTCAGCACGGAATCGGCCACCAGAAAGTGCGTCACGGGTAATCCGCGATCCGTGAGGATCGGCAGGGCGTCCGTGATGAAATCGTCGTAGCCGTCGTCGAAGGTGAGCGCGCAGCAGCCTCGGAGCGACCGCCCGGAAGAAAGGCGGTCCACGAACTCGGACAACGGAAGGACGTCGAATACTCCCCCAAGGAGCTCGAGGTGTTCCCTGAACACCGACGGATCGAGGGGTGGGTAGTCGGGCGCCGGCTCAGCCGACACCCGGTGGTACAGAAGCACCACGCCGCGGGACCGGACCCGAGCCCACAGGATCAGGGGCCGGCCCACGAGCGGATCCAGCACCCGCAGTGCGCTGCGAGCGACGCTCATCCGATGCCCCATGACCGCAGGCCGCACCTCATGCGGTGAGCCGGTCAGAGCCCGGCGAAGAGCGCGTCGGTCTTCGCCGCCATGCGGAAATCGTTGCGGTGCAGCCCCCGGATCTTGTGCGTCCACCACGTGACCGTCACGCGGCTCCACTCCGTGAGCAGCGCCGGGTGGTGGCCCTCCTCCTCGGCAGCGGCGCCGACCGCGTTCGTGAACCGGAGGGCCGCGGCGAAATCGGGAAAGGTGAAGACCCGCTCCAGCCGCTGGACGCCGCCCTTCTCGATCAGCGCCCACTCCCCCACCAGCTCGTGCAGCGTGTGGCGCTCCTCGTCCGTGACCGTGGGCGCGCCGCGCCGGCACGCCTCGCACTTCTCGTGGGCAAGGTCGTGGGTGTTCATGGGTGCTCCGGGAAGTGAGCTGCGGGCCCCCTCTGCCCGCACCGCCATCCTTCGAAGCTAACAGCCCGCTGTAATTCTACCACGGGCTGCTAAGGGGCCCTGACACGGACGGGTAGGTGGACCGCCCGATGTCGCCCGGGCTCGTGATCGGTGGCTCAGGGCGGATCTTCAGATTCGGCAACAAGCCGGGGATCCTCATCAGGACTCCTTCCGGAGAGCTCCGCGCCTTCACGGCGATATGCACCCACCTCGGCTGCACCGTGCAGTACCGTCAGGACCTCCAACACATCTGGTGCGCGTGCCACAACGGCCACGACGACCTCGACGGCGTCAACATCGCCGGCCCGCCACCTCGCCCGCTGGAGCGATACGCGATCCGGATCGGGGGCACCCGGATCCACGTGTCCCGGGAAAGCTGACGACGGATCCGTTCGCGGCGCGCCCGGCCCGGCACGCATCACATCTTTCCATTCACATACATCGATATGACTGATGCGCCACCCCCCTCCCGCGCTCCAGCATCGCGTACACCGCCGGGGTCGTCGTGAGCACGAAGAGTGTGGAGGAGAGCAGGCCGCCGATGAGGACGAAGGCGAGGGCGTTCCAGATGTTTGCGTCGGCGCCCTGGCCGAAGAGCACGAGCGGGAGCAGCCCCAGGACCGTGGTGGCGGTGGTCATGAGGATCGGGCGCACCCGCTCGAGCGTGCCGCGCAGGATGGCCCGATCGAGGGGTAGATCGGTGGTGCGGCGCACGCCGTTGATGTGGTCGACCAGGAGGATGGCGTTGTTGACCACGATCCCGAACATCATGATCACGCCGATGTAGGCCTCGCGCGTGAACGACGCCCCGGTGTAGAAGAAGATCAGATAGACGCCGATGAGCGCCATCGGCACCGTGAGGATCACGCACAGCGGCTGGCGGAGCGACTCGAAGAGCGCCGCGGTGACCATGTAGACGAGCAGGAGCGCGACGGCGATCACCAGCCAGATCTGCTCCTGCTGACCCCGGGTGATCCACCACCGCACCTCGCCCTTCTTCACCGTATATCCGGCAGGCACCTGCGTGCGGTCGATCAGCGCGTTGTAGTACACGTCGCCCAGCTTGCGGGGACCGCGGAACTCGTACGCCACGGTCCGCTCGTACTGCTGGTTCTCGCGGTGGATGCGGGCGAGCACGTCGCGCGGCGCCAGCCGGATGATGTCGCCCAGGCGGATCCGCCGGCCGTCGGGCGTGTCGACGAGCGTCTGCTTGAGCGCAAGCACGTCGATGTCCTCCGTCTCCCCCAGCTTGACCTGATACTGGACCTCCTCACCGCCGAGCTTGAGGTAGCCGAGCCGGGAGTTGCCGCCGATCGCCGCCGACATGCGGTTGACGAGCTGCTCGACGGTCAGGTCGTAGCGGGCCAGCGCGTCGCGGTCGATCGTGACCACGTACTCCGACGCCTTGTCGCGTACGAATCTGCGCGACGAGGCGTTGGTGTCGACGTCCTGCACGCGCGCGAGCCGGCGCAACCGCCGGCCCAGATCCTCCGCGATGTCTCTCACCTTCTCGTAGTTGTATCCCAACACCTGGATGGCGTAGTTGGGTGGACTGGCGCCTCCGCCGTAGAACGAGGGCCCGAACCCGTACACGCGCACCTCCGCCCCGGTGAACGAGAGGCTGTACGCCACCATCTGCTCCTTGATGGCCACGGGTACCGCCGTGTGCTCCAGCGAATCGGGAAAGGTGATCTCCATGTAGCCGAAGGTGGGCTGGACACGCGCCGTGTACTGCTTGACCTCGGGCATCCGGCCCACACGGTCCTCGAAGTAGTGCACGAGCTGGTCGGTGCGCTCCAGGTTGGATCCACGGGGCAGACGGATATAGACGCTGATATAGGTCCGCTGCCCCCATCCCCCACCCCACACCGCCCACGTGCTCACGTACGTGTCGAAAAGGTGGTACGAGCCCGCGAATGCCAGCGCGGTGACCACGACCGCCACCCACGGAAAGCGCACGGTGAACGAGACGAGATCGGAGTAGAAGCGGACGTAGAGCGGAGGGTGCGCAGGAGAATCGGCCGATGATCCCGTGAGTGGCGGCGCGCCTACACTCTGTTCGTCTGCCGTATCATCCGTAGCGTATACCGTGCGACCCCCTCCACCACCGCCGCTTCCTACTCCCGCGCGGTCACGCCTCCGCAGCTTCCACGCCATCCCCCCTCCCCCGCCCAGCAGGCGCGCGGACAGCGAGGGGATGAAGGTGAACGCGACGAAGAGGCTGGCCAGCAGCGTGAGCCCGACGACGATCGCCAGAGGCACATAGAATATCCGCAGCTCTCCCTGGAGATAGACGAAGGGGACGAAAACGATGAGCGTGGTCGCGGTCGACGCCAGGATCGGGAGGATGACCTCCTTCGCCCCCTCCTCCGACGCTGCGGCCACCGCCTCGCCGCGTTGCCACCGCCGGTAGATGTTCTCGAGGACGACGATGGCGTTGTCGACGATGAGGCCGAAGCCCATCGCCAGCCCCATGAGCGTCAGCAGGTTGAGCGTCAGCCCGCCGAAGTAGATCAGGTTGAGCGCGATCAGGACCGAGAACCCGATCGTCGCGAACACCAGCCCGGCGGAGCGGAAGCTGCGCAGGAAGCCGAGCAGCACGAAGAAGATGACGCCGGCGGAGAACAGCGCGCGGGTGCGGAGATCGGTGAGCTGGCGCTTGATATCCTTGCTCTCGTCGTCCTGCAGGATGAAGCGCGTGCCATAGGGGTTGAGCCGCTCCAGCTCGGCCATCCGCCGTTTGACCGCCTCGGCGACCTCGACGGTGTTCGTTCCGATCTCCTTCTGCACCGTCATGCTGACCGCGGGCCGGCCGTTGATCCGCGAGTAGCCGCGGGCCTCCTCGTACGTGTCGTGCACGGTGGCGATGTCGGACACGCGCACGGGCGTGCCGGCGGCCGAGGCGATCACGGCCCGCCGCACGTCCTCCGCCGTCGCCGGCCGGTTGACGATCGTCACCGTCCACTGGTCCGGGCCCTCGCGCACGGCGCCCGCCTCGCGCACGAGATCCAGCTCGCCGATCTTCTGCCGCACGGTCCACGGATCGAGCCCGAGCGCGGCGATCCTGGGCTCATCCAGCGCGATGACCAGCCGCCGGTCGCGGCCTCCCGAGACGCGCACGACCGCCACGCCGTCGACCTGCCCGATCTCGGGCGCGACCACGTCGTCTACGTGTCGGCGGAGCGCTTCCAGCGTGTACGGACCGGTGAAGGTGTAGCGCAGGAACGGCTGGTTCTGCGCCTGGAACTCCTCGGGTACATACGGCTGAACCTGCACGCGGTCCACCCCCGGGGGAAGCTGTTCCTCGAACGTCGAGATCCGCTCGGCCATCTCCATGCGCGCGAAGTCCATGTCGGTGTCACGCGTGAACTCCACCTGGATGTCGGCGCGCCCCACCCCGTTCTCCTCGTACGAGTCCGAGACGATCTTCTCGACGCCGCGGACCTGCTGGATGGCCGCCTCGAGCGGCGAGGTGAGGAACGCCTCGGTGGTCTCGGGCGAGGCGCCGCGCCAGGCGCCGTGGACCTGCAGGCGCGGAAGCTGCGTCTCGGGCAGCACCTCGATGGGGATGTTCCGCCACGCGGCCACCCCGAGGAGCGCGACCGCGGCATACGTCATCGCCACCGCCACGGGGCGGCGGATGCTCGCGTGGATCATCTGAGCCGCTCCACGCTCTGATAGACGACGGGCACGACGATCAGCGTCAGCGCCGTGGCCACCGTGAGCCCGCCGATGACCGCGATCGCCAACGGCGCCCTCAGGTCCGAGCCCCGCCCGATGCCGAGCGCCATCGGCAGCAGGCCCAGGACCGTGGTCACCGTGGTCATCACGATCGGCCGGAGGCGCACGCGCCCGGCCTCGAGGATCGCCTCCCGGAGCGCGAGCCCGCGCGCTCGGGCCTGGTTGATGAAGTCCACCTTGACGATGGCGTCGTTGACGACGATGCCGACGAGGATCACCACCCCGATGAGGCTCATCGTGTTGAGCCCCTCGCCCGTGAGCATCAGCGCGGCCACGACGCCGACCAGCGCCAGCGGCACCGCCGTGAGGATCGTGAACGGGTGTACGAACGACTCGAACTGCGCGGCCAGGATCATGTAGACCAGCACGAGCGCCAGCCCGAACGCGAACGCCAGGTCGCGGAAGGAGCGGCGCATCTCCTCGTTCTCCCCGCCGACGTTCCACCGGACCCGGCGGTTCGGCTCGAGGGTGCGCAGCGCGTCCTGGATCGAGGCGATCGCAGCGTCGAGCCCGCCGCTGACGACATCCGCGTACACGGGCACGACGCGGGCCTGGTCTTCCCGGTGGATCTCGGCCGGGCCGACGGCCTCGCGGATGCGGACCAGCTCCTTGATCGGCACGCCACGCACGCGCAGCCCCTCGAGCGTCGCTCGCGAGTACCGGAGGTCCTTCGGGTAGCGCACGACGACGTCGATCTTCCGGTCGAAGTCCAGGAACTCCGTGGCGCGGTCGCCCCGCATGGCGCGGTCCACGGTCTCGGCGACGACCCGGGGATCGATGCCGTAGCTCGCGGCGGCGGCCCGGTCGATCTCGACCTGCACCTCGGGCTTTCCGCGCTCGGTGCCGATGCGCACGTTGCCGAGCGCGCGGAGGCCGGACAGCCGGTCCGCCACCTCCTGCGCCGTGGCGTACGCCAGGTCGAGATCCTCGCTGCGCACCCGGACGGCAACGTCGGCCTCCGCGCCGCCGAGGATGCGGCCGAGCGCCGTGGCCTGGCCGGTCTCGACCGAGAGCGCGCCCGCCGGAAAGCGCGGGGCCAGCGCGCGCACTTCGGCCGCCACGGCGTCCGAAGAGAAGCCCGGCCGTACGCGCACCTGCAGCGACGCGGTGTTGAGCCCGGTGGCGTGTTCGCCCTCCGCGAACGTCTGGACGTCGCGGCCCACGCGCGAGAAGACGGCTTCGACCCCGACGTCGGCGAGCACCGCGTGCTCGACCTGCCCCGCGGCCTCCTCGGTGGCCGCCAGCGCGGTGCCTTCGGACAGCTCGAGCCGGACCGAGAACGCCCCCTGGTCGACGTGCGGCAGCAGGTCACGCGGCAGCTCGCGCCCCACGACGAGTGAGATCGCGAGCGCCGCGCCCGCCACCCCCAGCACCCGCGTGGGATGGTCCAGCGACCACTCGAGCCACGCGTGGTAGCGTACCGCGAAGGCCTCGAACGCCCGGTCTCCGGCGCGGAAGAGCGGGCCGAACACGCGCGCGAACACGCGCCCGACCGCCACGCCCCAGAAGAGCGCCAGGTCGCGCACGAGGTGCCAGGCGCCACGCGCGAGCCTGCCCGGTAGCCGCACGGCGGCCCCCGCGATCCACCGGAGGCGCCCCAGCACGCCCGGCCGCCGCAGCGCTCGTGGCGGCGCGGGGGGGGGCGGCGCGTCCGGGCGCGCTCCGAAGCGGGCCGCCATCGACGGCAGCAGCGTGAGCGCCACCACCAGGCTGGCCAGCAGTGAGAACGCGACGGCCAGCGAGAGGTCCTTGAACAGCTCGCCCGCCACCCCCTCCACGTAGATGATCGGCCCGAACACCGCGATCGTGGTGAGCGTCGACGCGGTGATCGCCCCCTGGACCTCCTCCGCACCCCCGGCGGCGGCCTCAGCCGGCGGGCGGCCCAACTCGTCACGGTGCCGGAAGATGTTCTCGAGCACCACGATCGAGTTGTCGACGAGCATGCCCACGCCGAGCGCCAGACCGCCCAGGCTCATGATGTTGAGCGAGACGTGCGACGCCTCCATCAGCGCGAACGTCGCGAGCACCGAGATCGGGATCGCCAGCGCGATCGCCACCGGGTAGCGGGGATCGCGGAGGAAGAAGAAGAGGACGAAGAACGCGAGCAATCCCCCGAACACGAGCGCCTGCACCACGTTGGAGATCGAGTCGGAGATGAAGCCGGCCTGGCTGTACGCCACGTCGACGCGCAACCCCGGATACTCCGCCGCGAGCTGCTCGAGCGTGGAGCGGACGCGCCCGGCCACCGTGACGGTGTTTGCGCCCGCCTCCTTGAAGACGAGCAGCCCCACCGCTTCCGCACCGTTGTAGCGTGCGACCGACTCGCGCTCGGCGAAGCCGTCAACGACGCGTCCGACGTCCTTGAGCCGCACCATTCGGAAGCCGGCGCGACCGGCTTCGCCGTCCGTGCCCGCCGCGCCACCCGTCGCTCCGCGCGCGGACGAGCCCGGGGCGGCGCCCCCGGCGCGCTGCCCCGCCCCGGCCGCGCCTTCGCCGATGCGCTGGCGCGCGACCACCACGTCTCCGATCTCGGCGACGCTCTGGAACTCTCCCAGGGTGCGCAGGGGATACCGGTAGCGGCCTTGAATGATCGTGCCGCCCGGTGCGCTCACGTTCGCCTGCGCCAGCGCCTGAGAGACCTGCCCGATCGTGAGGCCGTACGCGTCGAGCAGCCGGGGGTCGACCTCGACCTGGATCTCGCGGTCGAGCCCTCCGGCCACCGCGGCCTGCGCCACGCCGTCGAGCTGCTCGAGGCGGCGCCGGAAGACCGTCTCGGCCAGCTCCTTCGTCTGCCAGAGGTCCTCGCCCCCCGCGACGCTCAGAACCATCACCGGGTCCGACTCCGGATCGACGCGCAGGATCGCGGGCCGCGTCGCGCTCTCGGGCAACGCATCGCGCACGTTGTCCATGCGCTCGCGCAGGTTGAGCACCGCGAAGTCCATCTCCGTGCCCCACGCGAAGCGCAGGGTGACGAGGCTCACGCCCTCGCGGCTCACGGACTTCACGCGCTCCACGCCGGGCACCGCCGCCGCCTCGGCCTCGATCCGCTGCGTCACGAGCCGCTCGACCTCCGCGGGCGCGACGTCCGGATACGAGGTGTAGACCACCAACTGCGGATAGCTGACGTCGGGCAGGAGGTCGATCGGCAGCCTGAGGAAGGCGATGACGCCCAGGAGGACCACCGCGAGGACCAGCATCCATACCGCGACGGGCCGCCGGGTGGCGGTCGCGGGAATCGACACGGCTCAGCGCCCCCCGCCGAGGCGGGCGCCCAGCGCCAGCTCCAGGTCGATGCGCGCGCCCACGAAGTTATATCGGGCGTTGACCACGTCGCGGCGGGCGGCGGCGGTCTGCTCGATCACGTCCTGGAGGTCCTGGAAGGTCATCGCGGCCAGCCGGTACTGCTCGCGGGCCAGCCGGAGCCGTTCCTCGGCAAGGTCGAGTGCGCCCCGGGCCAGGTCCAGATCCCGGTACGCACCCTCCAGATCGATCAGCCGGGCCCGCACCTCCTCCTCGACCTTCAGCCGCTCCTGGCGGAGGCCCTCGTCGGCGTTGCGCACGTCGACCCGCGCCTGGGCTACCTGATACGACGTCTGGAACTGCTGGAAGACCGGGATGCTGATGCCGAGCGACAGGCTGCCGGCGGTCCGGTCGTCCGGCAGGAACTTGAAGAGCGCGTTCTGGTCGGCGGCGAAGGCCGCCTTGGTCAGCGATCCGTTGAGGCTCAGCGTGGGCCAGCGCCGGCTCCTGGCCGCGCCGAGCCCCGCCCGGCGCGCGTCGCGCTCCGCCTCCTTCTGCGCGAGCGCCGGGTTCGACGCGAGCGCCCGGGCGATGAGCGAGTCGGCGTCGAGCGAGGAGGGGTCGAAGATCTCCACGGGCGCCCCGGCCAGCTCGGTGACCGGCTCGTCCGGAGTGGCGAGCAGCCGCCTCAGCGCCAGGAGCGCTTTGCGCCGCTCACTTCCGGCGCGCTGGACCGCCCGCTCCTGCTGGCGGACGGCCAGCTCGGCGCCCAGGACATCGACGCGCGTCTGGCTGGCGAGACCGAAGAGGCGCCGCGTGGCCTCCAGATCGAGGTTGCGGCCCTCGAGCAGGTCGCGCTCGACCCGCAGCAGGTCGGTCTGGCGCTGCGTCTGGTAGTACTGGCGCTCGACGTCGGCGAGAACCGCGTGGAGCTGAACCTCGGCGGCCCGGGCGAGGCCCCGCGCGTCGGCCTTCGCGCGCGAGAGCTCCGCGAAGCGCCGTCCCCCCCGGAACAGCGGAAGAGAGAACGAGAGTCCCTGGCTCGACGCGGAGTTGTGACGGGTCTCGGCGTTGGGGTTCTCGATGGGATTGCCGAAGAAGTCCTCGGTCACGAGCGTGCGCGTGAAGCTCGTGCTCGTGCCGCCGCTCAGATCCAGGCTCGGCAGGAACGCGCCCCACGCCTGGCGGGCCGCCGGCCCCTCGAGGCCCATCTGATTGAGCGCCTGGCGGTACTGAGGGTTGTTGCGCGCCGCCAGCTCGAGCGCGCGCTCCAGCGTCAGCGGGGGATGCTGGGCGGCGGCGGGTCCGGGGGCCGCGAGGGTGGCCGCGACGGCAACCGTGACGGTGAGGGCGGTCGCGACGGAGCGCACTGTCGCGGCGCCGCAAGCGCCTCGCCTCATCGTCCCGGCCTCCCCCCGGCCGCCGCGACGTTCTCGACGAGCCGGACCGGCGTGTCGTGGGCCAGGTAGTGGTGCCCGTCGACCAGAACGATCTCGCCGGGCTCGACCATGCCTTCGTCTCCCTTGACGATCTCGACGTACGTGTCGTTCTCGCGCCCGGTGGTCACGTACCGCCACTTGGCCAGACCTCGTTTGGCGTCCCCCTCGTAGACGAACAGCATCTTGCGGCGGCGCCCCTCGCCCCGTTCGAGGATCGCGGACCGGGGCACGAGGATCCGGTCCGGGAGCGCCTCGGCGTCGAGCGAGACCTCGGCGTACATTCCGGGCTTGATGCGGTGGTCGGGGTTGCGCAGGAGGACGGTCACCCGGCCGGTGCGCAGCTCGGGGTCGACCACGGGGTTGATCGTCTCGATGCGGCCCTCGAAGCGCTCGCCGGGATACGCCGAGAAGGTAACCCGCGCGCGGCGTCCCGGCCTCAGATCTCCCAGGCCGGCCTCGAGCACCTGCACCTCCACCTTGATCGGATCGAGCTGGACGACCGTCATCAGCTCGGTGCCCGGCGTCACGTGCTGGCCTTCGACCACGCGCACGTCGGCGACCCATCCGGCGAACGGCGCGGTCACGCGCGTCCGCGCGAGCTGCCACTCGGCCTGCCGGAGCGCCACTTCCTTCTGATCGAGCCCGCTGCGCGTGCGCGCGATGCGCTCGCGCTCGGCGCGCACCTCGGGGTCGGCGATCTCGTCGTTGAACAGCACCAACTGACGGAACTCCGCCTGCGCCGCCAGCAGGTCAGCCCGCGCCTGGTCGAGCAGCAACGCGTACTCGGTCGTGTCGATCGCCAGCAAGAGGCCACCCGCGGGCACACGCTGGCTCTCGCGGACATGCACGGCGCGGATCATGCCCTCGACCTGGGCGTTGAGCGTGGCGCGGCGGTACGCGGCGGCCTGCCCCGCCGCGTTGACCCGGATCCAGAGCGTGTCGCGGATGACCCGCGCGCCCTTGACGGGTTGCGGCACGTCGGTGGAGAACTGTCCGGAGGCGGCCGTCTGCGGAAGGGCGGTCGTATCCTGCGCGCCGGCCGCTCCTTGCTGGCCGGCGCCCCCCTCTGCGTGTCCGCCGATACGCCACCACGCGCCGGCCGAAAGGATCCCCAGCACCAGAACGATCGTGACCAGGCTCAGGGTGCGTCGCGAGAAGTGCATGGCGGGCTCGAATCCATGGGGTTCGCGTGGATGCATGCCGACGGCCCCCCGGGCAGGACCCGGCCGGCCGCCCTGGTTGCGACGCGTGGAGGAACGAGGAGCGTTGCCGCAGGCATCGGTGAAACCGCTTCTGAGCAACCGTACGGGGGGCGCGTCCAAGTTATGTCACCCCCCGCGGTGGCGGCAATGCGGGGACGCGGCGGGTGAGCCGCCCCGGCTGTACCGGCCACGGTTCGACTCGCGTGCCAGGGGCTCGGGTTGAGCCGTCTGACGTGGTCGCATCCTACGCGACCGGATACCTTTCGGCATGACCGCTCTTCCTCCGGACCGATCACCCGACGCTCCGTCCCCGGAACGCTCGAGCATCGCGGGCGGCCCCGCGGTGAGCCTTGGGCTCAGGCTCATGAGCGTGGCCGCGATCCTCGGTGCGCTCGGCCTCGCGGCGTGGGGTGTGGTGGACCTGGGCCGGCGCCACGACCTGGCGGAACGCCTCACCCCGTATGAGGCAGCCTCGCTTCCCGACGGGTCCGGCCCGATCGACGACGTGCTCGCGAAGCTCGGCTCGCGCGTCTTCCAGCGCAGGTGCGCCGCGTGCCACACGATCCACGGCGCTCCGCGCGTCGGCCCGAATCTGGCCGGGGTAACGCTGCGCCGCGACGCCGCATGGATCCGCGCGATGATCCTCAGGCCCGACTCGATGACCCGCGCCGACCCCGTGGCCCGCGCGCTCAAGGACGCCTACCGGGTTCAGATGGGCGTGAGCGGCCCCATCGAGCCGGTCGAGGCGCGCGCCGTGCTCGAGTTCCTGCGGCGAGTGGACGCCGGCGGCACAGCGACGGGCGCGCCTCGATGAGCCCCGCGCGCCGGATCCTGGGCGTCGCGCTCCTGCTGGTGGGCCCCGGCTGCTCCGCGGACGGCGCGGGGCCCTTGGCGCCCGATCGCCCCTCACTGCCCACGGTCACGTCCGATACCGCGTATGACGTCGAGCGGGATTCCACTGGGTTCAGCGTGGAGATTCCATTCCGCTTCACGAACACCTACGGCGCGCCCCTCTTCATCTTCGGTTGCCATGTGGAGGGCCGCCGCGAGCTTGCTATGTCGCTGCAGAAGCTCGAGCTGATCGTGTGGCGGGAGGTCGTGCCCGCCCCCGGCCCCGGATGCGCCGGCCGCGCGCTCAGGATCGATCCGGGCGAGGTGTTCGCCGACACCGCCCGCGTGCACGTGTGCGCCGCCGTTCGCTGTGGGCCGCCCGCGGGGGGCATGCCGATCGAGGGCGCCTACCGGCTGGTCTGGCAGAATCTCGCCGCCACGGCCGACAACCGCCCGGATGGCGCGATCGTCCAGCTCCCCGAGGGGTTTCGGGCCTCGACCGTGTTCGAGTTGCGGGCTCCATAGCGGCGGCGCGCCTCCCGACGTCCGATGCGCGGCCGCTGGGCGCCCGCACGTACCGGCGCCCGGGTCGTGCGTCCCCGCCGGTGCGATTCGCGGCCCTCGGGCGCGCTGCGCCGCGCCCCACGTTGCGAAGCCCCGGTGCGCTCCGCACCTTGGGTGGGTTCCCCCGCCGAAAGAGGTTCAGAGATGACCCCACGCAGCCCCCGTGCGGAAGCACGCCGCACGCACCGTCGCCTCGCGCCTCCGCTCCTCGCGTTCGCCGCGCTCGCCGGCGCGCTCCCGGCCGGCCTCGCGCCCGCCCGGGCCGCCGCGCAGGCCGCCGCGCAGGCCGCCGCGCAGGAGGCCGACGACCCCTTCCTCTGGCTCGAGGACGTGCGCGGCGGGCGGGCCATGGAGTGGGTCGAGGCCAGCAATGCCGAGACGCTCACCGAGCTGAAGGCCGTGCCCGGCTTCGACGAGATGAGGCGGGAGGCACTCGCGATCCTGTCTTCCGACGCCGCGATCCCCTATCCAACGACGCACGGCGAGCGGATCTACAACTTCTGGACCGACGCCCGCCATCCCCGGGGGATCTACCGTCGCACGACGGTCGACGACTACCTGAGCGGCCATCCCCGCTGGACCACCGTACTGGACATCGACACGCTCGCGCGTCGCGAGGGCGTGCCGTGGGCGTTCGGCGGTCTCACGTGTCTCGCGCCCGCGTACCGACACTGCATGGTGCGGCTGTCTCGGGGAGGCTCCGACGCGGCCGAGGCCCGCGAGTTCGACCTCGTGGAGGGTCGCTTCGTCGAGGGTGGCTTCTTCCTGCCGGAGGCCAAGAGCTCACTGGCCTGGATCTCGCCCGACACCCTGCTCGTCAGCACCGATTGGGGGCGCGGATCGCTGACCGCCTCGGGGTATCCCCGGATCGCCAAACGATGGGCCCGCGGCACCCCGCTGGACTCGGCCGAAACGCTGCTCGAGGGCCAGCCCGCGGACGTGGGGGTGTGGGTGGGCTCGGTCGAGACCGAGGGAAGTGCGCGGCCGGTCGTCTATCGCCGGCCGAGCTTCTTCCGGACGGTAAGCTACCTGGTGCGCGACAGCGGCCTCGTGCGCCTCGACGTTCCGGCCGACGCGGACGCCGGCTTCGTGGGCGACCAGCTCACCGTCTATCTCAGGACGCCCTGGGAGGTGGGCGGAGCGAAGTACCGCGCAGGCACCGTCATCGCCACCACGCTGGAAGCGTTCCTCGCGGGCGGCCGGGATTTCGAGATCGTGGTGGAGCCCGGGCCCAGCGCGACGATCCGGGGCACCGCGGCCGCGAGGGACTTTCTCCTCGTCAGCGTACTCGACAGCGTGCGCGGGAGGCTCTGGAAGTACCACCGCCGGGACGGTCACTGGATGGGCGACCGGGTCGACGCGCCGGACTTCGGCAGCGTGACCCCCGTCGACGTCCACCCCTCGACCGACCGCTTCTTCTTCACGTACTCCAGCTTCGTCCAGCCGACGACCCTCTACGTCCACGACGCCGACGGCACCGTCAGGGAGGTGCGCCGGCTTCCCGAGATGTTCGACGCCACCGGACAGGTGGTCGAGCAGCTCGAGGCGACCTCCGCGGACGGTACGAAGATCCCGTACTTCGTCGTGCACCGCGCCAACGTGACGATGGACGGCAGGAACCCGACACTCCTGTACGGTTACGGGGGATTCGAGATCTCGCTCACGCCCCGGTACGAGCCGCTGGTCGGCAAGGAATGGCTCGAGCGCGGGGGCGTCTACGCGGTGGCGAACATCCGTGGCGGGGGCGAGTTCGGCCCCGCCTGGCACGACGCCGCGCTCAAGGAGCACCGCCAGCGCGCTTACGACGACTTCATCGCCGTCGCGCAGGATCTCGTGGCCCGCGGCTTCACCTCACCGGCTCACCTCGGCATCCGGGGCGCAAGCAACGGGGGACTCCTCATGGGGGTGGCCATGACCCAGCGGCCCGATCTCTTCGGCGCCGTGGTCATCGGCAACCCTCTTCTCGACATGCGGCGCTACAACAAGCTGCTTGCCGGCGCGAGCTGGATGGCCGAGTACGGCAATCCGGACATGCCCGAGGAGTGGGCATACATCCGCCGCTACTCCCCGTACCAGAACATCCACCCCGACCGGACGTATCCACGGCCGCTGATCACGACGACCACGCGTGACGACCGCGTGCATCCCGGGCACGCACGCAAGATGGCCGCGAAGATGATGGCGCAGGGCCACCCGGTGTTCTTCTACGAGAACACGGAGGGCGGCCACGGAGCCGGGGTCACGCCCGAACAGCGCGCGCTGGCGGTGGCGCTGACGTACGCCTATCTGTGGAGCCGACTCGGTGAGCCGACGGATCCGTAGCGCCGGCGGATGTAGTCGAGGAGGATCGCCTTGAACTCCTCGACGAGCCCCTCGCCGCGGAGCGTCGTGGCGTGCTTTCCATCAATGTAGACGGGCGCGCTGGGCTCCTCGAAGGTGCCGGGCAGGGAGATGCCGATGTCGGCGTGCTTCGACTCGCCCGGCCCGTTGACCACGCACCCCATGACCGCCACGTCCAGCTCCTCGACGCCGGGATATGCCGCGCGCCACTCGGGCATGTGGTCACGGATGAAGCCGAGGATCTCCTCGGCCATCTCCTGGAAGAAGGTCGAGGTCGTGCGGCCGCATCCCGGGCACGACGTCACCTGCGGTTCGAAGGAGCGGATACCGAGCGACTGGAGCACCTGCTGTGCGACGCGCACTTCCTCCGTGCGATCTCCACCGGGGCGGGGCGTGAGTGAGACCCGAATCGTATCGCCGATGCCCTCGAGCAGGAGCGGCGCCAGAGCCGCGGCCGTCGAGACGATGCCCTTCGCGCCCATACCCGCCTCGGTGAGCCCGAGATGGAGCGGATAGTCGCAGCGCGCGGCGAGCATGCGGTAGACGGCGATGAGGTCGCGAACCGTCGACACCTTGGTCGACAGCACGATGCGCTCGTGCGCCAACCCCGTCTCCTCCGCCAGCGCGGCGGAGCGGATCGCGCTCTCGACCATCGCGTCGAGCAGGACCTCGCCCGCCTCGCGCGGGGACGTGGATCGCGCGTTCGCGTCCATCAGCTCGGTCAGGAGCCGCTGATCGAGCGAGCCCCAGTTGACGCCGATCCGCACCGGCTTGTCGTGCTCGAGCGCGACCTCGATGATCTTCTGAAAGTTGGCGTCACGGTGCTTCGTGCCGACGTTGCCGGGGTTGATGCGCAGCTTGGCCAGCGCCTGGGCGGCCGCGGGATGCCGGGTGAGCAGGAGATGCCCATTGTAGTGAAAGTCGCCTACGATCGGGGTGGCGTACCCCGCGTCGCGGAGTCGCTCGACGATCTCGGGCACCGCCCGGGCCGCCGCGTCGTGGTTGACGGTCACACGGACCAGCTCGCTGCCGGCGTCGGCGAGCCGGCGCACCTGCTCGACCGTTCTCGTGACGTCCGCGGTATCGGTGTTCGTCATCGATTGCACGACGACGGGGGCGTCGCCACCCACCGTCACCCCACCCACGTCCACGGATACGGTCGTTCTGCGCTGCACAGGAATCACGCGTGCTCCTGAGATCGGTCTCGACGAGGCGCGGGAGGATCCCTGCGCCGCTCCGAATCTACCCGCACCCACGTTCCGATCAACTCGCCGGCCGCCGGAACCCGCGGCGTGCGACGGGGGTTCTGTTGCAATGTGGCCACAGGCGGGTGCCCGAGGCGAATCCGTTCACACGTACGTCCAGATGGAGGAATCCGTGTCCGACGCGAAGATCACGATCCTGAGCAACGGTCCGTGCAAGGTGGATGGAAACGTTCCGCTCTTCGATGGCGAGGGCAACGCGATCGAGACCCGTGAGGGTAAGTCGTACTACCTGTGCCGCTGCGGGGAGTCCGCCAACAAGCCCTTCTGCGACGGCACGCACAAGACGATCGGATTCGACGGGACGCTTGCTACGCAGGGGTAGCTCCGGACAGACGGGATCGGGCTGTGGCCCGCACGCGATACGCGGACACGATCGTATCCAGCCGGCCGTGTACAACAGCACGGCACCGCGAGAGTAGACCGGCGATGCTCAACAAGGGCGAGGTGAGGGTTTCGTAGCTCAGTCGACTGGCCACTATTTTATAGTCGCTCTGGACGGTACGGCCGGATGGAAGGGACCCGACGTGTCGGTCACGCTCACTGAACGATATCGGAGGTTGTCGCGATATCTCGTGCTGCGACGTCATCTGTCTCCAGGTGTGGATTCCCGCCGCCGAAGATGGGTTCGACGGCCGGACGGCGAAGAGCCCACCGTCGACCCCGAGTCGATCTGATCAGCCCGCCGCCTCACCCCCCGGCCGCCAGCGCCGCAGTACCTCCTCGACGGCGTACACCAGCTCGTTGAAGTCAGCCGGCTTGACCACGTAGTCGCGCGCGCCGACCGCGAACGCTCTCCGGCGGATCTCCTCGTCCGCCGTGGCGGAGAAGATCACGACCGGAGCGCCGGACCAGGGCTCGGCGCGCCCGGAAAGCCAGCTCAGGAAGTCGAGGCCGCCCATGCCGGGAAGCCCGAGGTCCAGAATGATGATGTCGGGAAGGGGATGCCGTTCACGGTCGACGAACGGCCACGTTCCGAGGAGGTAGTCGATCGCCTCCTCGCTGCTTGCCGTCACGTGGACCGTGCAGGGAAAGAACCGGTACGAAAACGCCGCCTGCAAGAGCGCTGCGTGATCCGGCTCATCCTCCACTACCAGGACGGAGAAGTGCCCCTGCTCCGTGGGCTCCATGCCTGTGTCGCGCTCCGAACGCCGGTGGGGGGGCGGTTCGGTACCGTCCCTGAAAGATGGCCTATCAGGGGCTTTGTGTCACGCGGTGCGTGCGGCAAGCCGACGGTGGAGCAGCCAGGCAAGCACGATGGAGAAGACCGCCAACGCGACGAACACCACGAATCCCAGCGGGTAGCCCGCCTGTCCGCGGGCGCTTACGAAGGCGCCCATGATCGGGGGAATCGCGAAGCCGCCGAAGGCGCCGAGGCCTCCCACCCAACCGGCCACACCGCCCACCGCCTCCTTCGCCACCTGGGGCACGAGCTTGAACACCGCCGCGTTGCAGATGCCCATTCCGATGGCCATCAGCACGGCGCCGGTGACGGACAGCGCGAAGGTCGGTGAGCTCGTCAGCAGGAGCGCCCCCACCAGCGTGACCACCAGCGAGCCGACCGCCGTGGCCTCGCCCCCCAGGCGGTCCGCCAGGCTGCCCCCGGGCACGCGGATGACCGAAGCACCCACGGAGTAGATCGCGGTCAGGGTGCCCGCGGTGCCGATGCTCAGGCCGAAGTACGACATCCAGTAGGTCGGAAACCAGGCGGTGAGCGCGATGAAGCCGCCGAACGTCGTGAAGTAGATCCCCACGAGCGACCACGTTGCGCTCCGCCGCGCGGCGATCCCGAGGCTGGCCCGGATGCCGGCGGAAGGAAACACCTTCTGCCCCAACTCTTCGGCGCGCCGGCGCGCCTCGTCCTCCGGCACCCCGGCGCGACGGAGCTGGAAGAAGGGCGCGTTGAGACCGGTTAGCCAGTAGGCGGCGATTCCGGCGCCCAGCAGAATGATCCAGGCGAGGTACGAACCGGCGAGTCCCCAGGCGGTGAGCGTGATCGGGAGCAGGAACGCGAACAGGCCCGGCGCGATGTTGCCCAGCCCCGCGTACGCGCCCAGCGACGAGCCGTGCCGCTCGGGTGGGTACCAGTACGCCACCTGCCCGATGCCCACCGAGAAGGTCGCGATCCCGCACCCGCTGAGCGCCGCCAGGAAGAGCAGGAGCGGATAGAACGAGACGACGAGGTGGTCGGGGTAGAGCGCCACGATCAGGGCCCACACCCCCACCATCCCCAGCAGCGAGAGGGAAAGCAGCACCAGGAACGGCTTGCGCCCTCCCGTGGTGTCGACCCACGCACCGAAGGGGATCCGCAGCAGCGAGCCGGTCAGCGACGGCGTCGCGACCAGAAACGCGACCATCACGGGCGTCAGACCCATGACTTCCTGGAATCGATGCGCCACGGGCCCGAACAGCGAGACGGCCGCGAATCCGACGAAGAATCCGGTGGTCGCGCCGATCAGACCTCTCGTGCGGCTGCCCGCGACATGTACGTTCATCGATCGCTCACCGCGAAACCCGGCATGGGATGGACCTCGATCTCAGTTGTTGTGCGGCCGGGCCTCGGTCCACGCGGTCGCGGGATCGCGGACGGCCTTCCGGTTCCAGTTCCAGATCACCTGCTGATACGGACGTGGGATGTAGTGCAGCGGCGCCACGATGAAATGCACGAGGCGCGTGAAGGGCACCAGGAGCAGGATCGTGAAGGCGCCGACGATGTGGAGCTTGATGACCCACGGCAGCGCGAAGACCGCGGCGGTCTCGGGAGACAGCTTCACGAGGGACCACAGGTACGGCGCCAGATCGGACGCGAACCATGAAGATCCCCACCGAAAGCCCAGCGCGATCCACAGCCCGAGGACGACCTGGGCCAGAAGGAGTAGCTCGATCACGACGTCCATGGGCGTGGTCACCGCCCGGACGCGTGCGTTGGAAACGCGCCGGACCATCAGCGTCACGAGGCCGATCAGGACGGAGAGCCCGAAGATGAAGGCGGTGACCTCGAGAATGATCAGGCGGACCGGGATGCTGTTCCACGCCAGCGTCGCGCCGGGAACGAGAAAAGCGATGAGGTGGCCGAAGAACACCACCAGCAGGCCGAGGTGGAAGGGCACGGAGCCCCAGAACAGCGTCTTCTCCTCGAGGAACTCCGATGAGAGCGAGGAGACCGTGAAGCCCTCCTGCCGGTACCGGTAGGCGACGCCCACCACGAACACGAAGGTCGCGACATACGGAAAGGCCACGAAGAGAAAGGAGTTCAGCGCGTTCACAGCATCCTCCCCGTAGAGGTCGGACGGCGTTCGTCGGATTCGATCTCGAGCTCACGCCCGAGGGAGCGCAGGAAGTCATTGTCCTTCCCGGCCGGCCTCCGGTCGGTCAGGTGGAAGTCCTGCTTGAGTACCTCGAGCACCGCGGTCAGCGGCTCGCGGAAGATCGTGGCACGCCGAGCGGAAGTGACGATCAGCGTCTTGAAGTGCTTCCTGTACAGCTCGTCACGCACGGCCATGCGGCGCTCGCCGAACTCGGCGAGCATGCGTTCGACCGCGGGATGGAGGATCTCCTCGACGAACTCTCGCGCCAGAGCGCGGTCGTCCCACCGCGCGACGAGCCGGAGCACGTTGGGCAGGTGGTCGGGCAGCTCGTGGCCGCAATCGACTCCGGCCAGGCGGTGCTCTCGACTGAGGTTCACGAGCAGCTCCCCGCGCTTATAGTCGTCCCCGAACATCACGTAGCCCACGCCGAGCGTCGTGATCGACTGCACGTCGAAGGAGCGTGTGAAGATCTCCTGGACCTCGTCGAGCGCATCCTGCGTGAAGGGCTCTCCTTCGGTCGGCAGCGCCTTGGCGAACGCATCGATGGCGGCGGCGGCGACAATGTACCGGCCGGCAAGCAACTCGTAGACGCTCTGGACCCACGATGGATAATCGCGCTGTGGATAGTCGAAGAGCTTGGCCAGATGCTCGTAATGCGTGAGCGGATGCATGCTCAGAGCCCTCTCTCTGCGGTGCCGACCTTGAATCCGACGCCGGTGTTTCCCTTCGCGTCGCCGGTGAACTCCATCATCTCGATGGCCTGCTCGCGGTGCGCCGCCGGAATTACGAAACGGTCGTCGAAGCGCGCCAGCGACGTCAGATAGTAGATGCCGTCGGCCGACTGTACCGTGAGTCCGGTATCGGCGAGCGCCGCGTCCACGGTTCCGGCGTCCACGTCACCCACCGTGGCACGGCGCCGGTGCAGTCGCACGGCCATGAGCTTCTTGAGACGGTCGGCCACCGCGGTCACGTCACCCGCGCTGAACAGGCTGGCCATGTACTTGAGCGGAAAACGCGCGTCGTCGATGCTTCCGAAGAGCGCTTCCGTGCTCGTGTCGTACAGCCATGCGTCGGGCCAGTGCTTGGCGATGGGATTCATCCCCACGGCCCGCTCCGTGTGGTCCACGTCCGACACGGACGCCATCACCGGCAGCAGCGGAGGCACGTAGAACAGCATCGGGAGTGTCCTGAACTCCGGGTGGAGCGGCAACGCCAGATTCCACACCTTGACGAACCTGTACGTGGGAGACCGTTGGGCGGCGTCGATCGTGGAGTCCGCGACGCCGTTGCGCTTCGCCGCGGCGATCACCTCGGGATCGAAGGGATCGAGGATCATATCCATCTGGCGGGCCACCAGCTCGGACTCGTCGGCCGAAGCCACCGCCTCGATCCGGTCGGCGTCATAGAGCAGCACGCCCAGGTAGCGGATACGGCCCACGCAGGAGTGCATGCACGCCGGCGCGTACCCGGCCTCGATACGCGGATAACACAGGATGCACTTCTCCGACTTACCCGTGTGCCAGTTGTAGTAGCTCTCCTTGTAGGGGCATGCCGTGACGCACATGCGCCATCCCCTGCACACGGATTGGTTGATGAGCACCACGCCGTCCTCGCCCCGCTTGTAGATCGCGCCCGACGGACACGACGCCACGCACGCCGGATTGAGGCAGTGGTTGCAGATCCGCGGCAGATAGAAGAACGCCATGCGCTCCAACTGGAACATGGCTTCCTGCTCGGCGGCGGAGAGATCCTTCAGGTTCGGGTCGTTGCGCGCATAGTCGGGGGTGCCGCTCAGGTCGTCGTCCCAGTTGGGCCCCATCCTGATGTCCATCGGCTCGCCGGTGATCATCGAGATCGGCCTGGCGGTCGGCTGGTCGTCCCCGGCGGGTGATTCGACCAGGTCGAGATACCTGTAGGTGAACGGCTCATAGTAGTCGTCGATGACCGGCATATGCGGGTTGTGGAAGATATTCGTCAGGCTGCGTGGCTTACCCGCACCCTTCAGGCCGATGCCGTCTCCCTGTTTCTCCCAACCACCCTTGTAGATCTCCTGATCCTCCCACTTGCCGGGGTAACCCGTTCCCGGCTTCGTCTCCACATTGTTCCACCACATGTATTCGGCGCCCTTTCGATCGGTCCAGATATTCTTGCAGGCGATCGAACACGTATGACATCCGATGCACTTGTCCAGGTGGAATACCATCGAGACCTGCGAGCGAACGTCCATCTCAACCCTCCGCCTCTCGGCCGGCTTCGTCGAACATCAGAACACCACCTTGTCCATCCGTTTGACCACCACGTGGGTGTCCCGATTCGGAGCGATCGGCCCCCAGTAGTTGAAGTGATACGTGAACTGCCCGTAGCCACCGGCCAGGAAGTTGGGCTTGAGGTGGACGCGCGTGAAGCTGTTGTGCCCGCCGGCCCGCCGGCCGCCGCGGACCTGCGATTTCGGGATCCCGACGGTGCGTTCGGGAACGTGATAGACGATGCACACCCCCTTCGGGATACGGGAGCTGACGCTGGCCCGAGCGGCATAGACACCGTGGTCGTTGTGGACCTCTACCCAGTCGTTGTCCTGGATTCCGAGCTCGTCCGCATCCGTCTCGCTGAGCCAGACGGGCTCGCAGCCCCTGGAGAGCGTGAGCATGCGGTGGTTTTCCATGTAGGTCGAGTGGATGTGCCACTTGCCGTGGGGCGTGAGGCAGTTGAGGACCTTGGCCTCGCCCTTGCGCAGCGTTTCCTTGAGATCGCCGTACGCCTCCGGCCGGGGAGACGGCTTGTACGTCGGCAGATTCTCGCCGTAGGCCAGGTACATCTCGTGGTCGAGGTAGAAGTGCTGGCGGCCGGTGAGCGTACGCCACGGCACCAGCTTCTCGACGTTGTAGGTGAAGGCCGAGTAGGCCCTGCCGCCCTTCATCACGCCCGACCACACCGGCGACGTGTGGTAGCGGCGCGGCTGCGACTGCAGGTCGGCGTACCGGATCCTGACGTCGGCGCTGCCCTGCCCGAGGTCCGCCAGCTCCACCCCCGTGCGCCGCTCCGCGTCGCGGTAGGCCCGCACGTTGAGCGCACCGTTGGTCAGCGTCGAGAGGTGCAGCACCGCGTTGGCGGCCCACTCGTCTTCCTTCAGCGAGGGACGCACGTCGCCATTGCTTCGTTCGACGGGAAAGTGGTTCGAGCGAACCATCTCGTCGTACGCGTCGGCCGCGTCGTAGTGGTTGCCGTGCGCCCCGAGACCGGTCGTGCGGACACGGTCGCCGAGCGTGATGAAGCGCTCGTAGATCTTCGTGTAGTCCCGCTCGACGACCGCCAGGTTGTGGGTGGTCTTGCCCGGCACGGGCTCGCACTCGCCGTGGTACCAGTCCTGGATGACGGGCTGGGAGATCTCCCCGGGCGAGTCGTGCGCGAGGGGGGCGGCGATGATGTCCTTACGCGTTCCGGGAAAGTACCTGGCCGCCGCTTCACTCGTGAACTTCGCCAGCTCCCTGAAGATGTTCCAGTCGGTCCTGGCCTCCCACACGGGCGGCACCGCCGCCGACAGCGGGTGGATGAAGGAGTGCAGATCGGTGCTGTTGAGGTCGGCCTTCTCGTACCACGAGGCCGCCGGCAACACGATGTCGGAGTACAGCGCTGAGGAGTCCATGCGGAAGTTGAGGTCCACGACGAGGTCCATCTTTCCGACGGGTGCCACGTCGTGCCACTTCACCTCCTGCGTGTGGTCCTCGGAGTCCTGGGCAATCGTGTTGTCGTGGGTGCCGAGGTAGTGCTTGAGGCAGTACTCGTGGCCCTTCATGCTCGCCAGGATCGCGTTGCCCCTCCAGATGTACCACACGCGCGGGAAGTTTCGCTCGTTCTCCGGATCGGCGATGGCGTACTGGACCTCCCGGCTCCTGAGCTTATCGAGCACGTAGCTGCGGATGGCTTCGTCGTCGCTCGCGCCGTTCTCCACGGCCTCCCGGCACAGCTCCAGCGTGTTGCGGTCGAACTGCGGATAGAACGGCATCCATCCCATGCGCACGGCCTTGAAGATCTGGTCCGCCGTGTGCTGCCGGGTCAGCTCGTTGTCCGGGACGGTGTTGTACCGGGAAAACTGCCCGTCGTAGCGGTACTGGCACGTATTGATGTAGTGCCAGATCGGCGCCTGCTGGAGTCGAATGGCCGACACCCAGTCCCTGGCGAAGGCGATATTGCCCCAGGAATCGACCGGCGCCAGCTTCTCCTGGCCCACATAGTGGTTGAGACCGCCTCCGTTCTTGCCCACACACCCGGTGAGCATGAGCGCCATCGCGCCCGCTCGATACATCAGGTTGGCGTGGTACCAGTGGTTGATCCCCGCCCCGATGATGATCATGCACTTGCCGCCCGTGGCCTCCGCCGTGCTCGCCCACTCCCGCGCGAACTGCAGCACGGTGTCCGCGGCCACGCCGGTGAAGAGCTCTTGCCACGCGGGCGTGTACGCCGCTTTCGGGTCGGAGTAATCCTCGGGGTAGGCCCCCGGTAGCCCTCGCGAGACTCCGTACTGTGCCATCGTCAGGTCATAGACGGTGGTGACCTTCACCGGGCCGTCGGTCGTCTCGACCTGCATGACGGGTACGCCTCGATACACCGTCTGATCGAGCCCGAACTCGGTGAACGCCGTCTGCGCCACCTCCTCGGTACGCCCCAGCAGCGTGAGCACCGGGTCGTACGGCGCGTCGTCGGCGGCGTTCTCGTACTTCATGTTCCAGTTGCCCGGCCGGTCGTCCCAGCGCGAGCCCGAGCTTCCCTTCGGCACCACGAGACGCCCCGTCGCCGCGTCGATGTTGACGAACTTCCACGCGCCGTTCGAGAGATCGCGGTACTCCGGGATCTCGCTGGCCCTGAGCAGGCGGCCCGGCCGGTAGCCCTCTCCGTCCGGCTCGAGTCTCACGAGATAGGGACTGTCCGTGTAGCGCTTGACGTAATCGATGAAGTACGGTGTCTTCTTCTCGTGGTGGAACTCTTTGAGGATCACGTGCGTGGTGGCCATCCAGAAGGCTCCGTCGCTTCCGGCGTGCAGCGGCACCCACTGATCGGCATACTTGCAGACCTGGCTGAAGTCCGGTGCGAAGACGACCGTCTTCGTGCCGTTGTGGCGTGATTCGGCGAAGAAATGGCAGTCGGGCGTGCGCGTCATGTTGAGGCACGCGCCCACATCCGCGATCATCTTGGCGTTGTACCAATCGGCGCTCTCGCACACGTCGGTCTGCTCGCCCCAGATCTCCGGAAACGCGGTCGGCAGATCGCAGTACCAGTCATAGAAACTGAGGTTGACGCCACCGAAGAGCTGGAGGAAGCGTCCGCCAGCGGCGTAGCTCAACATCGACATCGCCGGAAACGGGCTGAACCCGATGACGCGGTCGGGGCCGTACTCCTCGGCGGTGTGGATGTTGGCCACGGCCATGATCTCCATGACCTCGTCCCACGTCGCTCGCCGGAATCCACCCATTCCCCTGGCCTGCTGATACTTCCGCCGAGCGCCCTCATCCGCCTGGAGTGCCTTCCACGCTTGCATGGCGTCTCCGGTTTCGCGTTTCTTGGCCCGGTAGGCGTCGATCAGAGCGCCGCGGATCAGCGGATATTTGATCCGCAGTGGGCTGTAGAGATACCACGAGTACGAGATCCCGCGCTGGCATCCCCTGGGCTCATACGGAGGTAGCGCGTCGTCGAGCAGCGGATAGTCGAGTTGCTGGGTTTCCCACGTGACGATGCCGTCCTTGACGTGGATCTGCCATGAGCAGCCCCCCGTGCAGTTGACGCCGTGCGTGCTGCGAACGATGCGGTCGTGCTGGAAACGGTTGCGGTAGAACTCTTCCCACTTGCGGGTCTGCGGTGAGATGATGTCCTTGATCCAACCCATGGTCGTTCGTCCCGTTCGGCTGGTCGTGAATGCAATGGGGATGTTCCTGCGGGACCGTGGGTAGGGGAGGGATACGTCCACGGCCCGGTGCGCCGATCGACTCAGGTCGACGTCACTTGCCTCTCGAAGATCGCCTGGTTCACCGGGCCCTTGCGGCGCCCGCGCCAGAGCAGTGAATAGAATGCCAGCAGGATCACCGCGCCGATGACGCCTGCGCTGAACAATCGGATGCCGTAGTCCCTGGGCTGGTGAAACGCATGCTCGGCGTCGGCCTCACGCAGGAAGCCCACCAGCGCGGTCACTTCCTCGTCCGTGAGCGGTCGGTCCTGGAACGCCCGTTGCATGACCGGAAACGGCGGGCTGCCCAGGATCGCGCGAACGCCGGGCCCGCCGAGTCGTGAGAAGACCGTCGTGAGTTCCTTGGCCAGCACCCCCCCGCCGATGACCGCGTCGTTGGTCACCTCGTGGCAGGAGTTGCACGCGGGCCCGCCGTTGGCGAAGCGCACCCTGCCCTGGAACAGGTCCTGACCGAGGCGGATCTGCTCGGGCGTGGCCTTCGCTACCGGCGCGGGCGGGGGCGCCGCGGCAGAAGACGCCGCGCCCGCCGCCGCGCCGGCCTCACGGACGTACGCGAGAATCGACCGCACCTGGTCGGCGCTCAGGTCGTGGTCGGGCATGACCATCCGGCCGAACTGCTCGAAGAGCGCGGTCGCGACCGAATCCCCCGAATGGATGACGTCCTGGGAGTGCTGCACGAAGGGAATGATCCACGCCTCGCTGCGCCGCTCGGTCACGCCCTTGAGGTCGGGCCCGACCAGGCGGCCGCCGCCGATGCGGTGGCAGGCGACGCAGCCGCTCTGCTTGAAGAGGGCCTCCCCCTGGGCGGCCGCGGCGGAACGTTGGGCGCCCGCGGCGGGGCCCTGGGCGGCAGCGGGCGCGGCCCGGATCGGCAGAAACGCTGTCGCGGCCGCGCACCCCAAGGCCGCCGGCCTCACCCAACACCACGCGCGGGAGAAACTGAACATGATCAGCTCACCGTGATGGCGATCTTCCGTGGGAGGCCGGCGGATCGCATTCTTGACCTGTAGATGATGTATTCTTGCGCCTGGCTCGCTTGTGCGCAAGGGGCGGCGGCGCCCTGGCAGGCGCACCACCGACTGCGACGCTCCAGGGGGGAACGTGGCGCTTCAGCAGTGCCGCCCGGAAGCGCGACTTCGACCGCGCCGGGCCCCTCCGCTCAGTGATACGATTGCACGAAATAGATCAGGTCGAAGGTCCGCTCAAGCGTCTTGCTCGGGAAGCCGCGCATGGGAAGGGCGAGCGAGACGCGCACCGAGTCGCCGACCGCGAGCTTCGTCACCGGCCCGGCCACCCAGATCTCGCCCTCGTCCCGGGACTCCACCCGGGCGTACGTGTAGCCGCCCGAGTCCATGGTCTCGACCACGATGCCGCGTGTGTCCCGTCCGGTCGCCGTGGGGGCGGCCTGGTCGAGCGGCGGGTGGTTGGGCGGGAGCTTGGGCTGCGCGCGCGCGGCGGCCGGCGCCCCGGCCTCCGGTACCGCATCGGACGACGGGGCGGGGTTCGAGCACGCGGCCGCAAGGGCGCCGAAGAGCAGAGCGATCGTGTACCGCTCGACGAGTTGACGGGTCATGGAGT
>Ga0114931_10001067_pt1 | contig 34782 bp, 36 predicted proteins | sample 2SBtaG_FD_89579 | JGI IMG/M metagenome (GOLD analysis project Ga0114931, IMG submission 89579) | Deep subsurface microbial communities from Kolumbo volcano to uncover new lineages of life (NeLLi) - 2SBTROV14_V59a metaG | ecosystem: Environmental > Aquatic > Marine > Volcanic | place: Kolumbo...
CCTCGCCTACGTGTGGCTCGAAGACGAGCCCACGGACGCGGGCCCTGGTCCGGACGCCCTGCTGATCAACGAGTGGATGCTCTCCGAGGGCTATGCCCGGTTGTTCGACGAGGACTTCGGCCACCCGCTGCGCATGGAGGATCGCCTCCGGGCGGCCCAGTCCGATGCGCAAGCTCGGGGGTTGGGCCTGTGGAGTGCCTGCGACGGAGGCGCGACGTGATCCCTCGGACCGCGCCGGCTGGTATCGTTCCCGAAGTTTCGATGGAGTGACGATGGCTGATGCAAGCCCCCCGCGAGGCGTCGCGGATGCACTGGGCGAGGTGACGCGGCGACAAGGAGAGGAGGAGGCCCGTCACCGCGCGGAGTTGGCGGAGGTCGACCAGGAGGTCGAGAGCCTGCGCACCGCGATGGCCAACCTCCAGCAGCAGCTCCAGGCGCTGGGCAAGTTCCGAGAGGAGCTGGTCGCGCGCCTGGAGTCCGTGTCGACGGGTGCGTCCCAGCGCACCTACGAGGCGATCTTCCAGGCACTGCGCGAGCAGGCCCAGGCCCTGTCCGGGCGGGCGGCGGCGGTCGCCAACGTGGCGCGCTCCCACCAGCTCTCCGTCGACGAGCAGCTCGAAGACGAGGAGATCAAGACCCTCCTCACCGAGTACCAGCAGTTCAAGGAGCAGGTCGAGCCGCACATCGCGAGCTTCCCCGACAGCTACCGCGCCGTGCTCGAGGGCAAGCACCAGGAAGTGCAGGAGCGCCTGCGCGAGGCCCTGGGCGACGCCGGAGCCGAGCCCCCAGAGGTCGAGGCCGAGGCGATGAACGCCGACGTGGTCGTGGCGGTCGACGCGCCCCAGGGCGTCGCCGAGGTCGTGATGATGGTACTCCCGGTGATCGAGCACGTGCAGACGGCGTGGGCCGAGCGCGAGGAGGACCTGCAGACCTGGCTCGCCGCGCGGGCCATGCAGGCGGTCTACGAGGTGTGCCACGCCTTCGGGTTGCCAGGCGCCCAGGCGATGTACGGCGGCCACCAGGGCCTGCTCGCGGTCGAGGTTGAGCTGGGGGCGGGCGAGCCGGCGGCGGTTCGCACGGCGCTGTCCGAGACCCTCGATCGCGTGTTCGCCTCCGCTCCCGAGCTACAGGCGGCCAAGGTCGAAGTGCGCGCCCAGCCGGTCGACGTGGACCACCTGTTCCCACCCGAGGACGAAGAGATCCCCGAAGAAGCAGAGGCGGCCGACGAGGAGGTGAGTCATGCTGGGTGAGCTGCGCCCGCTCGGGCTGTCCGATGCCGCGCGCTCGCTCGGTGTCGATCCCTTCGAGGTCGTTCGGTTGATGGTCGCGTTCGAGAAGCTGCACGAGCGCCTGCTCCTGAAGCACGACGACGTGGACGCCCTGCGGGAGGCCGCCGGCATCGAGGACTGGTGGCGGGAGACGAAGCTCCCCGAGGACACCAACCGCCTCCGCGCCGCGGTGCGGGGTGCGCTGCACCAACTCGTCTCCCGGCGCTTGATCGGCGAGGTGACCACGCGTCTCGACAACTTGTGGCGTGCGCTCGCCCTCGACCAGCAGGTGGCGATCGAGCAGGCGGTGATGATGCTCCTCGAGGAGGAGAAGCTGCTGACTGCCGCTTCGCCGCGCGGCGTGCAGGTGTCCATCGCCCCAGGAGCCGAGGGTGAGCTGGACGCGATCGCCAACGGCGAGACCGAGCACGCCGAGCTCGCGATGCTCTGGCAGGGGTCGTGAATGGGGCGAAAGCGCCGTAGCTTGCTCGACCGCACCTCTCGCGCCACCCCCGCCCCCGTCGGCGAGGAGAGCCAGGGGTCTCAGGACGTCGCGCCCGAGCCATCCAGCGCCTCCGAGCCCGTCGCCTCGGACCCGGAGATCGAGGAGTCCGCGACCTCCGAGCCCGAGCCCGCCGAGGACGAGCCCGAGCCCGCCGAGGACGAGCCCGCCGAGGACGAGCCCGACTCCGAGGACGAGCCCGACTCCGAGGACGAAGAGTGGGAACCTGGCTACGCCGCGGCTCCCCCCGAGCCCGCCGCACCCTTCTTCGAGGATCCCGAGGTCATCGGTGCCGATCCCGATGCCGCCTTCGAGCCCGCGAACCACGCCGAGGTCAGTGACGAGCCCGCCTACATGCGCGGTGGCGAGCCCGAGTCGGACACCACCGGCATCGGCTGGTCCGGCTCCGTCCACGACTCCGATGCCGAGGAAGCCTACGACCCGATCTCCGACTTCTTCGACGTCGGTGCGCCAGACGGCGGCGGCGCTCTCGAGCCGCCGGCCGGAGCCCCCGTGGGCGAGGATGCCGGCCTCTACAGCGATCCGATGGGGGTTCCGGGGGCGCCCCCGATCCCGGGGATCGTCGATCGCTACACCCCAGCGCCCGCAGAGCGTCGCAACCCGGCCGAAGCCGACGATCGCCCGGGCTACACGCCCACCCCCGCGCCCGACCTGCGCCAGGGCCGCCGGCGCGAGCTCGAGGAGGAGTTCTTCGAGGACGACTCCTTCGAGTGGGAGGCGCCCGAGCCGAGGCCCTTCGGCTTGTCGCGTCCGATACTCTTCGCTGCGATCGCGGGTGCCGGACTGACCCTGGTGGTCGTGGTGGCGGTGATCGCCATCGTGAGCGCGCGCCGCAGCGCGGCCAGGGTACAGCAGGAGCCCACCTCCGAGGTAATCGTCCGGCCGTCGGCACCCCCGGACCGGGCGGGCGTCGAGGTCCGTTCGACGCTTCATCAACCCTCCGGTGCCGCCGCCGAGGACACCGCGGCCGCGCCGGGTCTGACGCCGCAGGAGTCCGAGGCCTCGGGGACCGAGGCGGAGACGCCCGCTCCGGCCCCTGCGGCGGCGCCTGCAGCAGCCCCGGCGCCCGCACCCGCGCCACACCGCGCCGCACCTGCCCCGCGCCCCGCGCCCAAGGTCGCGCCCGCGCCCCCGCCGGTCGCCAAGACCGGCACCCTGAAGGTGCGCTCCAATCGCAAGGTGCTCGTGTACGTCAACGGCAAGGTCCAGGGCCCGGCCCCTCTCGATCTTCCACTCACCCCGGGCACCTACACCCTCAGCGCGGCGCTGCCCTCGCGTCCGGACACCGAGCAGGTCAAACAGGTGCAGCTCGACGCCGGGTCGACCCAGCGGGTCGAGTTCACCTTCTGAGTCGGACTACGGGGCGGGCCAGGCGCCCTACCCCCGGGCGCCGAAGATCGCGGTGCCGATCCGCACCCAGGTGGCGCCGTGGCGGATCGCCACCGGGTAGTCACCGCTCATGCCCATGCTCAGCTCGGTGAGCGGCAGCCCCTCCGCGCGGCCGCGGGCGGCGAGGTCGGCGAGTCGTGCGAAGAAGGGCGCCGCGTCCTCGGGGTCGTCCGTGGGGGGCGGCATGGTCATCAGGCCCTTCAGGTCCACCCCGGGTTCGGCGTGCAGCGCGCGGCACAGGTCGAGGGCCGTGCTGGCGAGCACGCCCCCCTTGGTGTCCTCGTCAGCCACGTTGACCGACACGAGGCATCCGAGCGGGCGTCCGTCGGCTCGGTCGACCAGCGCTCGGGCGTGGTCGACCGAGTCCACCGCGTGGATCCGGACTGCCGCCGGCGCGATGTACTTCGCCTTGTTCGATTGGATCCGTCCGATGTAGTGCCAGCGCAGGTCGGCGAGGTCGGCGAGGGCGCGGGCCTTGTCGCGAAGCTCCTGGGCGTAGTTCTCGCCGAAGTCTCGCTGCCCGGCCGCGTAGGCCGCCCGGATCATCTCCGGCGGGTGCGTCTTGCTCACCGCCACGAGGTGCACCTCGCTCGGGTCGCGCTCCGCGGCCGCGCACGCGTCTGCGATCGCCGCGCGCACCTTCGCCAGCCTGTCGGCGATGCTCACGTCCATGGGTGGGCTCCGCACGCCGCGAGGGCCTCGAGCGCCGCCTCGAGCGGGAGGCCCATCACGTTGGTCCACGAACCCCGTAGCTCGGCGACGAAGGCGCCCGCTCTCCCCTGGATGCCGTAGGCGCCGGCCTTGTCGTCGGCCTCGCCGGTCGCGAGGTAGGCCGCGACCTCCGGCGTGGCCAGGTCGCGGAACCGCATCCGGGTGCTCGCGTGCAGCACGTGCTCCTCGCCGCCCCCGCGCACGCACACTCCGGTCGTGACCACGTGCCACCGCCCCGACAGCGCCCGGAGATGGGTCGTCGCCTCCGCCCGGTCGGCCGGCTTGTCGAAGACCCGGTGCCCCACGTGGACCACCGTGTCCGCGGCGAGCACCACCCGGTCCGCCGGCCCGGTCCGGGCCTTGTCCACCGCCAGCGCGCGCGCCCGCTCGACCGGGTCTTGTCCGGGCGTGTGGTGCTCCGGCAGGTGCGACGGGTGCACCTCGACCGCGAACCCCGCCCACTCCAGGAGCTGCCGCCGTCGTGGCGATCCGCTCGCGAGCCACAGCGCGCTCATCGCGGCACCTTCTCGGGCCGCCCCTTGTCGCGGATCTCCAGCCGCCACTCCCGCCGCCGCTCCGCCTCGCGCCACCGCCGCCGATCCTCGTCGGTCACGCGCTCCAGCTCCGGCACGTCCCGCGGGTTGCCCTGCGGGTCGAGGGCCACGAAGGTCAGGTACGCCGTCGAGGTGTGGACGCGATTCCCGGTCAGCGGCTCCTCGCCCTCGACCCGCACGCCGACCTCCATCGACGTCCGGCCGGCCCAGTTCACCTGCGCCTGCAGCACCGCCACGTGCCCTCGCTTGATCGGCGCTCGGAACATCAGATCGTCCATCGCGACGGTCACCACCGCGCTCCGGCAGAACCGCTGCGCCGAGACCGCGGCGCACACGTCGATCCAGGCGGCGACCTGCCCACCGAACACCGTGCCGTGGCTGTTCGTCTGGCCGGGCATGACGATCCACGTCATCTCCGTTCGGGTGGCGCTCGGCGGCACCTTGCGGGGGGCGTCGGCCATCGGACCTCCATCGCGGACCGCTCAGGTAGCTCGTCGCGTCCGGTCGAGCCCGGGGCGCCCCCCCTCGCATCGTCTGCTCACCTCGTCTCGATGCGGTCCGCGATCGGGGCGAGCGCTCCCAGCAGCCTCCGGATGGTCTCGGGCGTCATCTGCGCCGCCGTGACGCCCTGCAGCAGCAACGCGACCCCACCCCGGTGGAACAGCACCCGAGCGGCGACCCGCCACGGCATCGTCAGCCGGACCTCGCTCCACACGTGCTGCAGCGGCTCGTTCATGTGGATGTCGAGGTACTCGCTCAGCAGCTCCGGGCTGGGGCTGAGCGTCAGGAAGGACGAGTCGAGGGGGCTGCCCGTCGCGTGCGCGTCCAGTCCCTCGTCGAGCGCGATCGCGCGCCCGACGATGCCGCGGGGGAGCACCTGCGCCACGATGCTGCACCGCGTCTCCAGGCGGATGACGAGGTCGACGGTGCGCGCATAGGACCTCGGGCCCCGGGTCGTGGCGCGGTCGTACCGGGCGAGCTCGATGGCGGCCGCCCGCGTGACGAACTGGAAGCCGTCGATCCGGACGAGGTGGAAGCGACGGATGGTGTTCGGGTCCCAGCTCCGTCCGAGGTCGAGGCCCCAGCGACCGCCGTCCGTCGTCTCGTGCCAGGTCCCGCCGAAGGCGAGCTGCACGCGGCGCAGGGCGCGCTGGACCACCACGGGCCGTACCAGCGGCGGACCGACCACGAGGGCCAGGCCGACGAGCACCAGCAGGGCGGCGGCGATTCCGTCGACGCGCGCGGCGAGGCCCAGCCACAGCCCCGTGCCCACCGCTGCGAGGCCGAGCGAGAACACACCGAGATCGCGAAGGTAGCGCACGACGACCCCATGACGACGACAGATTCCTGGAGCCTCGAGGGAGGTCGATGTCCAGTCTATGTCATCGACCCGGGTCGGTCGGGTGGCGCCGGGGCGGCGAGGTCGCGTGCCAGCTGGCCCCAAGTGGCCTGGGCAACGGTGCGTTCGAGGTGATCGAGATTCCGCAGAGCCCAGGTTCCAGCGAGAGCGTCGGGCAACCCGTCGAGGCGCGTGAGCGTTGCGCGGAGGATGGCGCCGTGGGCGACCACCAGCGACAGTCCGTCGTCAGGGACCGTGGCGAGCCAGTCGATCATGCGCCGAGCCACGTCGGCGAGGGATTCCCCGCCGGGTGGGCGCCCCTTCCAGTCCAGCAGTCGGGCGAGGCGACCGTCGTCGGTCAGCGCGGCCCGGCGCTGTCCCTCCCACGCGCCGAGGGCGCGTTCACGCAGGGCGGGCACCTCGACGATGGGCACCCGGTCACCCACGAGCAGCCGCGCGGTGTCTCGGGCGCGGGAGAGGTCGGAGGCGAACACCCGGTCGAAGTGGCGGCTCGAGAGGATCGCACCCAGCTTGCGCGCGCGGCGGCGTCCCTCCGCGGTGAGCGGCGCGTCGCGCTGCCCGGCCAGCCAGCCCTCGGCGTTCGCTACGGACTCGGCGTGACGGACGAAGAGCCACGTCGTCATCGCTCGGTCAGGCGCCCCACGGCGCCCTCGAGGCGCTCCTCCAGGACGACCAGGGTGGCTACGCTGGGCTGGGCGTCGCCGCCCCTGAGCAGCTCGTCGACGGTGTCGCGGATCTCGGCGAGGTATCGCCGGCGGAGCAGCGGGGCGAGCTCGTCCACGCTGTTGCCGTTCACCTCGATGGGCGTGCGGATCACCGCCGAGCGGAGCACCTTGCTGAACCGCCGATGCAGGATGTTGAGCGCGATCGGGTCCCACCGCCCGAAGGCGGCGCGCGTCGACAGGTCGTCCAGGACGTCCTGCAGGCCGGTCGCTCGGCCGACGGCGAGGTTCTGGATCACCATCTTGCGCAGCGGGATCTGAAGGCGTTTGGCCCCGGCCCACACCATCAGCGCGGTGTTCAGGTACTGGGCCTTGAGCACCCGCTGGGCGACCTCCCGGGGCACCTTGGCCTCGAGCATCCCGCCGAGCTGCGCCTCGTTCTTCTTCGCCACCTCGGAGGCCTGCAGCTTGTAGACCTCGTCGACGGAGTCGAGCATGTCCGAGAGCTCCTCGTCGGTCGGCGGGCGCTCTCCGGCGGCCAGCCAGTAGGAGGCCACCGCCTGTGTGCCCTCGTCGACCGCCACCCAGGCGCGGGAGAGGTCGTTGAGGCGCACCTTGCTCCGGAGCTGCTCGAGGGTCGTGCGGACCTCGCTCGCCTTCGAGAGCACCTGGGCCTTGAGGTAGGCAGCGCAGATCTCCTGCACGCTGCGGCCGGTGGTCTCCATGGCGAGCGGGATGAACGCGGCGCCAGCGTCGGCCACCACGCGGGTCGTCGCCATGGTCATCGCGATCTCGTCGGCGAGCATGTGCCCGTGGACGTCGTCCATGAACCGCTCGCGCACGGCGCCCGGGAAGTAGCTCGTGAGGAAGGTCTCGTAGTTCGGGAGGTCCTTCGGGGTGCCGGCCATCAGCTCGCGGAACACGAACATCTTGACCCACGAGGACAGTACGGACAGCTCGGGCCGCGTCAGCCCGAGGCCCAGCTCCGCGCGGCGGCGTAGCTCCTTGTCACCCGGCAGGTAGAGCGCCTCGCGGGGGTGGCCGCTGAACCGCTCCACGAACTCGATGGCGCGCCCGAAGGTGAACACGTTCTTCGTCGACCGGATGCGGTCCCGGGAGATCTGGCGCCCCTGGGCCGCGTTGTTCGCGAGCACGTGCTGCGCGACCTCGTCGGTCATCTCCCCGAGAAAGACGTTGCGCTCGTCCTCGGTCATCTCGCCGCGTGCCACGACCCGATCGAGGAGGATCTTGAGGTTCACCTCGTGGTCGGACAGGTCGACGCCGCCCGAGTTGTCGATGAAGTCCGTGTTCAGCGCGACGCCGTGCAGGCCCGCCTCGATGCGCCCCCGCTGGGTCATGCCGAGGTTGCCGCCCTCGCCCACGACCCGCGCGTTCAGGTCGAGGGCGTCGATGCGCACCGCGTCGTTCGACCGGTCGCCGACGTCGAGATCGGTCTCGGTGGACGCCTTGACGTAGGTGCCGATGCCGCCGTTCCACAGCAGGTCCACGTCCACCTGGAGCAGGTGGCGGATGACCAGCTCCGGCTCGGCCTCGTCGCGGCGGAGCCCGAGCATCTCCTGGGCCTGGGGCGAGAGGGGCACGACCTTCGCGCTGCGCTCGAACACGCCGCCGCCCTCGGAGATCTTCGCCGGGTCGTAGTGGTCCCAGCCGCACTGGCGCTCGGCCTTGAACAGCCGCACGCGCTCCTCGTAGGCGACCTGCGGGTCGGGGTCGGGGTCGAGGAAGATGTGCAGGTGGTTGAAGGCGCCGAGCAGCCGTGCCTGGGGCGTCTCGATCAGCCCGTTGCCGAACACGTCGCCGCCCATGTCGCCCACGCCGACGCAGGTGAAGGGCTCCGAGTAGGGGTCGCGGCTCATCTCCATGAAGTGCCGGGTGACGAGCACCCACGCACCCCGCGCGGTGATCCCGACCTTCTTGTGGTCGTACCCGTTCGACCCGCCCGAGGCGAAGGCGTCACCGAGCCAGTAGCCGTACGCCTGGCTGAGCGCGTTCGCGGTGTCGGACAGGTGCGCGGTGCCCTTGTCCGCGGCCACGACGAGGTACGGGTCGTCCGGGTCGTGGCACACGACGCGCGGCGGGTGGACGATCCGGCCGTCCTTCGCGTTGTCGGTGACGTCGAGCATCCCGCGGACCAGCGTCTGGTAGTGCTGGTCGGATTCCTGCCGGCGCTGCGCCGGGTCGCGGCTGGCGTTCTTCAGGTAGAAGCCGCCCTTGGCGCCGACGGGCACGATGACGACGTTCTTCACGACCTGGGTAATCGCGAGTCCGAGGATCTCGGTACGGTAGTCGTCGCGGTCCGACCAGCGAAGGCCGCCGCGGGCCACCCTCCCGAAGCGCAGGTGGACGCCCTCGACGTCCTTGTTGTGCACGTAGATCTCGAATATGGGCCGGTTGGCGCCCATGATCCGCACCTTCGAGCAGTCGAGCTTGAAGGACAGGTAGTGCAGCTTGCGGCCGTCCCGGTAGAAGTTCGTCCGCACGGTGGCGTCGATGAACTCGCGCAGGGTGCTGAAGATCAGGTCCTCGTCGTGGGTGCGGATCAGCCGCAGCGCATCGTCGACATCCTCGCTGGCGGCGGCGACGAGTGCCTGCCGGTCGCCCTCGAGATCGGGGTCGAACTTGGTGTGGAACAGGCGCATCAGCAGTACGCACAGGTCCGGGTGTGCGAGCAGGATCTCGATGATGCGAACCTGGGAGAGCTGCACCTTGAATTGCCGCGCGTAGCGCGTGTAGCCGCGCAGGACGTCGACCTCGGACCAGGACAGCCCACACGCGAGCACCAGCTGATTCATCGGGTCGGAGGCGACGAGTCCGGCGAAGACCGCCTCGAGCGCGCGGGTGAGCAGATCCTTGCGCGCCTGGAAGTCGCCGCGCGCCACGCCCTTGGCGCCGACGAGGCGGAAGTTGTCGAGGTACAGGTTGCCGCTGCGCGAGCGCACCTGCCCCGCGTAGCTGTCGATGACCACGAGCCCGAAGTCGTCGAGGATCGGCAGGATGTCCGACAGGTAGACGTCGTGCTCCTCGTACAGGCGCAGGACGATGATCCCCTCGGGGTCTTCGAAGACATCGGCCACCAGCGACTGGCCCGATCCGAGGGACTCCAGCCGCTCGATGTCGCGCACCGCACGGGTGGCCGGTGTGTTGCGGATCCACTCCTCGGGGAGGGCGCGGCCGTAGGTCTCGGTGAGCCGGTCGGCGGTGGCCTCGTCGAAGCGGTCGGCCAGCGCCTGCCACAGCCGTTCGAGCCACGGGGTCGCCAGCTCGCGGATGTGGTCGGTGAAGGCCTGCAGCCCCCGGTCCCCGGGGCTCTCCACGCCAGTCAGGTAGTAGTAGAGCAGCACGGTGTCGTAGCGACCGACGAACAGCCCGTGGTCGGAGTAGGTCGCCCGCAGGGTGAAGACGATGTACTCCTCGAGCGCGCGGCGAAGCTTGTCGCTGAACTGGCTCTTGGGCATCGCGACCAGGCAGAAGGCGCTGTAGGGCCCGGTCATGAGGAACGAGACGCCCACCTCGCGCTGTTGCTCGCTCTCGAACACGAGGTCCAGCGTCTCCGCGATCGCCTGGCGCGAGGCGGTGAACAGGAACTCGGTGGGCAGGCTGTCGAAGACGTTCGCGATGCCCTTGTAGCGGAAGGATCCGGGCTTGCTCTGAGCCTCCTCGAGGATCCCCGCGAGCACCCGCCGCAGGATGGGCACGTTGCGGCAGGGCTGCGTGACCGCCCGGTAGGTGAACATCCCGCGCAAGAACAGGTGGAGGTCCGTCTCGCCGCCGGTGTCCTCGAGGGTGACCAGGATCTCGTCGATGCGGCCCGCGCGGTGCACCGGCGACTCGATGCGGCTCTTGCGCACCCGGACCGTCTCGGGGGGGTGCGGCGGTGGCCAGTCGCCGTCGGGCGTGCCGTAGTAGGAACTCTCGATGCGCTGGATCCCGAGCGGCTGTCCGTCGTACTCCGCGCCGATGAACACGAAGTTCTCTCGCAGCAGCCACTTGAGGAACTGGGCGGTCTCGCGCCACCTGTCGGAGTTCTCGGGGTGGCGGTCATCGAGCACCTCGAGCCGGTCGATGAACCGCTCGACCACCCGGCACATGGGCTTGAAGTCCTCGACCATCGCGCGGGCGAGCTCGAGGTTGGTGCGGAGGCTGGTGGTGGCCCGCTCGAGATCGCTTCCGATCCGTCCGCTGTCGGCCTCCATGAGCAGGAGCGACTCCTGCATACCCTCCTCCTCGCCGACGCCCACCAGCCGCCCCTCGGCGTCGCGGGTGGCGGCGAAGACGAGGTCGAACCCGCCCCAGTAGTCGGCGTCGCCGTTCTTCAGGAACAGGCGGATCGTGTCGACGATGAACGGCTGGTCGTCCATCACGCACATCACCACGAGGCCCTTGGAGGGGCCGGTCTCGAAGGCCACCTTCACATCGCCATGCTCGCGCACGTAGGCGAAGTGGAAGGCGCGCTCGAGGTACTCCAGCACCTGCTTGGCGTGGTGGTGCGCCAGGAACGGCCCTCGGAGCCTGCCGAGCGTGCCCGAGACGAACGCGCGGAACAGGGGAAGGGTGTCTTCGTCGAGGTCCCCGCGCCAGCGACGGAGGGAGGACTTGATCTGCCGCTTGGTCGACGTGGCGGCGGTCGCGACCGACATGGGGGTGTCTCCTTGTCGGGAAGGGCAGAGGATAACGACCCGGAGCCCTGAATGGGCGCTCAGTCCGAACGCGCACCTGCACCAACGGGGCGCGAGATGGTCGTTCTTCTAGGTGCGCCGGGAATTATCGTGATCTGGAGGTCTTCTCCGGCTCGGTCGCGAGCCTGAGGTGGACGCGAGCGAGGGCGGCGTTGGTGAGGGCCGACAGGTGCGCGGGGGGCATCTCGGTCGGCTCGGGCACTCCTGGGCCCGCGAGGAGGTTCCCCGCGACGTACTCGATCCGCTCGTCGGGGACCTGCAGCCACGCCTCGGCGGTCGAGGCGAGGGAGGACGCGGAGGTCCAGGTGTCCTTGTCGCCCCACCGGGCCTCGGCCGCCGCCTCGGCGAGCGCGCGCGTCCCGGGGGCGAGATCGTGGACGGTCGTGGTCTTGCGGCGCGACATCAGCACGTGCGGCAGGTCGGTGTGTGGGATCCCGAGGGCATGCAGCACCTCGTGGGCCACCGCGGTGCCCTCCTCGGCGAGGTCCCAGGAGAGGCTGTGACCGGGCACGGCGGCCTGGTCGGCGACCACGACGTCGCGGCCGGGGCGATAGGCGCGCCCCACGTCCTCGACCTGCGCGGTGTCCGCATCGGCGAGGCCGGTCTGCTGGGTGAAGCCGATCCGGATCGCGTTCGCGTGGACCGAGGGTGCGGTCGCGAGGCTGTCCAGGAGGGCGGAGAGTCCCTGGGCGCCGCCCGGGGAGATCCAGTCGTCATGGCCGACGATGTCCAGGCGCAGCCCGGCCTGGGCGAGCAGGGCGCTGGCGCGCTCGACCCGCAGATCGGCCTCCGCCTTCCACGCCGCGCCGTAGAAGTGGCGGTACTCGTCGTCGCCGGCCACCACCACCGGGATCGCGAGGAGGTCGGGGGTGGCCTTCCAGGTCGGCGCGTCGACGGGGCGGATCGCGCTGTCCACGGCCTCCTCGAGAGAGACCTCGGGGAGGGAGACCACCGCCTTCGAGCCATCGTGGTGGTGCTCGTCGAACAGGGCCAGCGCGCCCTGGGCGTACCAGGAGGCGTAGGGATACAGGCGTTCGTCGCGCAGGATCGACTCGCGGACCTCGATCCGCGGCGCCATGGCGCCGACGATGGACCCGCCGGGCAGGGACGTGGTGAGCGGGGTCCAGGTCACGTGCACCCGGAGCAGCGTGGTCAGCCCTTGAGACAGCATCTCGGGTGCGGCCCGGTCGGGGTCGACGACCACCCCATCGTGGCCGTACCGGTCGTACAGTGCGTGCCAGAGCATCGGCTCGATCGCGGCGGGTGCCACCACCTCCCGGTCCTCGTCGGCGGCGATCGCGATGGTCCCGGCCCGTGCCGGTACGGCCAGGAAGAGGAGGACGACACCGAGGAGGGCGCGCTTCACCGCGGCGGGTCCTCCACGTCGACCGTTCCGTCCGGGTACAGGGCCCGGGCGTCGTGTCCGACGATCTGCAGCGCCGCGAGATGGCCGCCGTAGACCGACGAGATGCCGACGTCGATGACGTCGAGACGCCCCCCACAGCGGACCAAGACGCGGCCGTTCCGTTGGGCGGTGTGTCCGACGATCATCCGACTGGCACCCAGGGCCTCGAGGGAGCGCTGCAGGCTCGCACAGGCGGTCTGCGCGGGTTCCACGACAAATCCACGATACCAGAGGGGGCCGTCTTCGCCCAGCACCGTGGGCGGCCCGCCATGCAGGGCCGCCCGGACCGCGGCGTTGATCCCGTCGATGCCCCGCGCAGCCCACTTCGGCGTGATGCCGCCGTGCACGAAGACCGCGTCGCCCACCTTGGCGACGGCGTCCCGCTCGGAGAGCCACCCGCCGTAGGCCCCGTCGAGCGCGAAGGCGGCGATGCGGGCCTTCACCCCCCCGAACCCCGCCACGTCGGCTCGGCTGACGTAGCGCCAGTCCCCGGTCATGTTCATGACCTCGTGGTTGCCGAGGAGGGGCACGACCCGCCCGCCCGCAGCGGACGCCTCGTCCTTCAGCCGACGGATCAGGTCCAACACGCCCTTGCTGTCGGGTCCCCGGTCGACCACGTCGCCCGTCTGCACCAGGGTCGCGGAGCCTCCGCTCCAGTGTCCCTCGTCGTCGATCAGCTTCGCGAGGCGGAGCACCGCGAGTGCGTCGTGGAGATCGCCGTGCAGGTCCCCCACGGCCACCAGGCGGGCCGGCGCGGGCTTCGGCGTCGGCGCGGCGGCCCGGGCCCCAGCACCTCCGAGGAACGCCACGAAGACGATCGCGGCGAGGGTGCGAGTGCGCACGGACATTCCTGCCTCTTCGCGGTTCGGTCCAGTTGCGTGTGGTGTCGCGGACGGTCGAGGTTATCGGGGACGGGCGTGTACCTCGCACGGGAGGGGAGATCCATGAGCACCGACCTTCAAGGCCTGATGCAGCTCCTCGAGCGAGCGGTCGATGCCGGCGCCGCGACCGCCGAGGTCCAGTACGTCGAGAGCGAGGGCCTCGACGTGACCACGGTCCGCGCGCGCCCCCAGCGCAAGGAGGTCGCCTCGCGGGCACTCCGGGTCCGCACCTGGCTGGCGGACGGGCGCTACGGCGAGGCGACCGGCGCTCCCGACAAGCACCCCGCTCTCACGCGGGCCGCCCTGGCCGCCGCCGGGAAGGCCCCGCCGCAGGACGGCGCCGGCCCGGCCCCGCGGCTGCCGATGGTCACCCGAGGCCTGGGCATCGACGACCGCCGGTACCCGTCGCTGACGCCCGTGGATCGCGCCGACGTGATCGCCGCGGCCGAGAAGGGCGCCTGCGGGGTCGATCGCAACCTGCAGACGAAGGACTTCACCTACTACGACCGCCGCGTCCGGCGCGCCGTGGCGAACACCAACGACGTGATCGCCGAGGAGTGGAGCACCGGCTACCACGCCACGGGCACCGTCACCCACCACGACGTCGCCATCCGGGAGGCCATCGCCTCCCGCTCCTTCGCCTCGATCTCCTCGCTCCCCTTCGGGGTGGTCATGGCCCGGCGTGCCGTCGCGCTGCAGGGGTCCCAGGCCGATCCGACGGGCGTGGTCCGAGTGATGATGCCGCCGCGGGTCACGGGCACCCTGTTCGCTCGGCTCGCCCTGGCTTTCCACTCCGACCGGATCGAGGCGGGCAAGAGCCTGTTCTCGGCCACCTTCCGCAAGGGTGAGCCGGTCGTCGACCCGCGCATCCACCTGATCGACGACGCTCAGCTCCCCGGCGGCTTCAACACCTGGACCTTCGACGAGGAGGGCGTGCCCCCGCTGACGCTCGCGCTGCTCCGCGAGGGCATCCCCGACGCCTGCTACCTGACGATCGCCCAGACCCGTGACAGCGACGCCCGGCCGACCGGCCACCAGTGGGAGGGGAAGATCCGCTCGGGCAACCTGATGCTCCGCTCGGGCACCCGCTCCATGAGCGCCCTGCTGTCGGAGCACTCCGACGTGCGCACCCTGATGCTCGACCACGTCCTCGGCTGGGAGGACCTCGACCTGGAGACGGGCGACTTCGTGGTGACCGGGTCGGGGTTCGTGCAGCAGGGCAACGACCAGATCGAGGGGCCGGTGCGCAACGTGGTGCTCCGGGGCAACGTCCTGGAGGTGCTCTCGAACCTCGTCGACATCGCCTCGGACACGGATCGCATCGAATACGTCGACGCCCCCGGTCTGCTGTGCGAGGGCTTCACCATCGGGTGAGGCCGCTGACTCACCGCAGCAGGCCCTGTGCGGGCAGCACGGTGGTGCGCGCGAGGTCGAGGTCCTCGCCGGCGAGACGGTCCGCGAGGCCCGCGGCATCGGGACCGGTCGCGACGATCACGAGGTTCGCGAGGTCGACGTGCTTGTGCAGCGCGGTGTTCATCTGCGCCGCGGTGAGCCCTGGCAGCACCTTGGGCAGGTAGTCGAGGAGGTCCGGCGTGCCCGTGGCTTCGGCCTCGAGCGCGCGCGCGAGGCGCTGCCGGGGGTCGCGGGCCTCCTCGGCGAGGCGGCCGAGGAGCCACGCCCGGTTGGCGTCGAGCTCCTCGGCGCTCACTCCGTCGCCCGCGAAGGAGCCGAGCTGGTCGAGGGCCTGCTTCAGGACCCCGGGCCGGGATCCGGCGGGCGCGGGCGTGATCCACAGCTCGAGGGCGTGCTGCCGCCGTGGCAGCGCGCCGGGCTCGATGCTCGCGTTCACGTCGTCCCGCAGGCCGCGTGCCGCGCGCAGGGACTGCAGCAGGTGGCCTCCCGCCTGGGTCCGGGCGCTGAAGGTCTGGGTCGCGAGGTCCAGGGCGGGCCAGTCCGCGTCGTCGCGGCCCACGTCGAGGGGTGCGGCGACGGCAAAGGCCGCGTCCGGCCCGCCGGTGTCCACCACGAGCAGGTCCCGCCCTCGTAGCGGCGGCGGAGCGGGGAGCACGAGCCCGGCCGCGGGTCGTGGCACCAGGGGCTGGAGGTCCTGCTGGAGCGCGTCGTGCAGCCCGGCGTCCCAGGCTCCGGCGAGCCCGGCGATCATCCCCTCCCGCGTGTAGTGGATCTCGTAGAATCGCCGGGTCGCGGCGGCGTCGAGGAGCGGGAGCACGCCGGCCCGCCCCTGAACCGGGTGGCCATAGGGCCGTCCTTCGTACAGCGCGTCATCGACCAGCACCTGGCCCAGGGCCCCCGCATCCGTGGGGAGACCCTCGGTCAGCTCCTCCAGGGCGCGGTCTCGCGACGCGGACACCGCTTGTTCGGCGAAGGGCGGGTCGGCGAGGGCGGTGGCGAAGCGGTCGACGCACGCGCGGGCCTCGGCCGCCGGACAGATCCGGGTGAAGGACACCCACTCGCGTCCGATCTGCACCTCGAGCGGAGGACGGTCGGCGTCGGCCCCCGAGGCGACGCTCTGGGCGGTCAGCGCCGCGAGGCCCTCGGCTCCGGGCGGGTCGTAGGCCGAGCCGGCGGCGACCAGGGCCTCGACGACCACGGTCGAACCGTCCTCGGAGGGCACCGTGACGATCACGACGGGGGCGTCCGCCTGCGTCGCCCCGGCCGGGCCGCAGGGAATCTTCGGGCCGCAGCCCACCAGGACCGCGGGGAGAAACAGGAGCGCTCGGAAGGCATCCGCGAGGGATCTGTGCGGGAACCTGCCCCGAATCGGCCGCTCGCGCACATCCGTGCGGACGGCTCTGGCCCGCACGAGCCCCGATCCGAAGGTGATCATGCTTCGATCCGCCTTTGCAGTGATTTCACGGTTCGTTCGAGGTGTGTAGAGCAGGTACGCAGGGGGTTTCACCTTGGCCAGTACCCTTCGGGATGTCGTCGCGTCGCACAATTTGGCGCGGGATCCGCACTCCACGTGGTATCGTAGCGGGCGTGCAGAAGTCCATCCCGGCCGACTTCATGATGATCCGTAGGGCCAAGTCGGGGTGTGTTCCCACAGTTGGAGGATCCTGATGGACGTGGCCGTCCCGGTCGACACGACCCTGCCCTCCCGCGACATGATTCGTGCGCTCCGAACGGGGCTCCGCGACGTCGCTGCCCCGGCGCTGCCCGAGAGCATTGCCTGGCACCTGTACCTGGAGCTCCGCCGCCGAGGCGAGCCGCGTGCGGGTCACCTGTTCGTCCGGGCCCTGAAGAGCTTGCACTCGCGCCGCTCCATCGCCGGTTCCGACCTGCCCAGCGACGACACGCTGCCCGACGAGCACCGGATGATCGAGGATGCCTACCTGGCCGACCTGTGGAAGGCCTACAAGAAGTGCATCCGCACCCACCGCACCGGGCCCGCCAGCCAACTGCTGCGGGACATCGAGGAGCAGGTCACCCGGTAGCGCAGGTGCTCCGGGCCGTCCTCGTCCTGTGCCCCCACCAGGGGGTCCACGCCGATCCCTCCGCGGAGGCGCTCCGGAGTGCGCACGCGCGTCTCGTGCGCGAGGCGACCGGCCGGCTCGACGCGGTGGGTGGACAGGTCGCCGCGAGTGACGGTGAGGTGCTCCTCGCTGTGGTTCCGGGCGCGGCCGAGGCCCTCGACGTCGCCCTCGATCTGGTGCACCTCGCGGGCGGCGGCGGGACGGTGGGTCTCGGGTGGGGCGAGGTCCTCGCCGAGGTGGGGGGCCTGTTCGGTGTCGAGGCGGCGCGCGCGCGGCGCATCGCGTGGCGCGGCCCGTCGGGGCGCGTGCTGTGCACGGACGCCTTCCGCGCGGCCCTGCAGCCCGTACCCGCGGGCATCGGCTTGTTCCGCGCCGGGCCCGACCAGGCCCAGCGCGTCGGGTTCACGCTGCACGAGATCGCCGATCATCGCCGCTAATGGTCGTGGAACCCGAACGGGATAGGCTGGGGGTGGTCGGAGCGAGCCCGGCCCACTTCGGGGCGCGCAGGTAGGTGACGAGGCCTTGTTCAGCACGCTGATCGGACATGCGACCGGGTACTCCGCCCTGTTCCTGCTGTGCGCCGTCAGCGGCATCCTCGTCCCCGTGCCGGAGGACGTCTCGCTCCTCTACGCGGGCTCCCGGCTCCAGGCCGGCGAGCTCGAGTGGGCGCCGACCCTCCTCGTAGCGATGGCGGGCGTGCTCGTCCGCGACCTGGTCGCCTACGGGCTCGGGCGCTCGGTCGGGGAGTGGATCCTCGGCCGGCCCCGGGTGGTCCGTGTGATCGGCGCCGGTAAGCTGGCTCGCGCGCACGCGCTCGTGGAGCGGCGGGGTACCAGCGCGGTGCTCACCGGGCGGTTCCTCGTCGGAGTCCGCGCCTCCGTGTTCCTCGTCACCGGGGCGATGGGCGTTCCCCTACGCCGGTTCCTGATGTGGGACAGCCTAGGCCTGCTGATCACCACCCCGCTACTCCTGCTGCTCGGCTACACCTTCGGCCAGCCGGTAGCCGACGGGCTGATGTGGTTCGTCCGCCACAGCCGTGGAGCCGTCGTGCTGGTCGTGCTGGTCGGGGGCATCATCCTCTGGTTGCACCTGCGCTCCACCTCCGACCGAGAATCCGACCCGGTCGACGTCGCCGCGAGCCAGGACGACTCACCCGTCGAGGGGTGAAAAAAAATTTTCTTCGCCCCGGATCGTCCCTTGCAATATAATCCGAGCGTGGTCGGAGAGAGAGGTCTATGGGACACATCATCCGCGTCAAGCAGTTCCTGCTGGAGGACGAGGGTGCCACTGCGGTCGAGTACGGTCTGATCGCCGCGCTGGTCGCGATGGTGGCGATCGTCGGGATCCAGGCCTTCGGAACCGCGATGATCAACATGTACTCGGGCAGCAGCACGAGCCTCAACGGCGTGATCCAGAGCACCGGATCCTAGCGTCTGGCAGCGAGCAAGCGCTGGCGTAGGAAGTCGCCTGCGGTCATCTCCGGCCCGCGGCCGTCAGTGGGGATGTCCTCGTGCTGCGCGCCTCGGATGGCGCCCGGCTCGTTGGCTTCCGCGTCGAGGTCCCGATAGTGGATCACCCGCAGGACGCTGTTGCCGCCCTCGACGATGTCGCGGAAGAACCCGTCTCGCAGGTCGAGGTAGGTGCCCACCGCGTCGAGCAGCCGGTTGGCGTGCAGGTCGACGAGGGGGATCTGGCTCGGGGTCATCGGGTCCTCCGCGGCCGGATCTAGCCGGTCCGACCGACTGGGGCAGCCCGTCAGGTCACGAGCCGGAGCGCCGGCCGTTCCTCGGGTTCTTCCTCGGGCTCATCGGGCTCGGGCGGTGCCGGGAAGAACAGCACCTGGCGGATCGAGGTCCACGGGAAGGTGCAGTCGTAGACCGAGTCGAAGGACAGGGTCAGGGTGATGCCGCTCGCGTCGTACCGGGGCTGGTTGTAGCGGTGGTAGGCGGCGTCGAGCTTGATGGGCAGATCGCGGTCGGCGAACTGGGCGAGGACGGCGTCTGGGATGCCCGAGTCGGCGAGCTCCGAGGTGCGGGCCACGAACATGAAGTCGCACCCCAGCTCGAAGCCGGAGCGGAAGAGCTGCTCGGGGTGGTTGCCCCACGGGTCGAGACCGAGCCGGTCCTCGTCTTCGCCCTCCTCGTCGGGCCTCGTCGGGGGGGCGTCCGGACCGGAATCGGCCTGGGAGAGGTCGGGCCACCCGAGGTCCGCCGGACCGATGTGGAGCGCCTGGCCCAGCGTCAGCAACTCGCCCACCGTCATCGGCTCGCTGCCCTTGAGCACGCGACGCACCCGCGCGCGATCGAGGCCGGCGGCGTCGGCGACGCTGGCGGTGTTCAGGCCCTTACGCTGCATCAGCTCGCGGAGCATCCGGAGCAGGGGCTCGCTCGGATCGGACAACATCCCTCCCGGCGGCATCCTAACCTCGCATCGACAGGTTAGGGCGGCGAGGCTCGCGGAGGCTGGGTTGCTCGAAGCGCTGATCATCGCCCTCGTAGCCGTCACGGCGCTGCTCGCGCTGCGGCGGGCCTGGGGACTGTGGCTGCGCCGCCGGTCCCTCGCCCGCCTGCAGGGGGTGCCGATTGTCCGCGAGGCTCACGGGGTCACGATCCGCGCGCTGCTGTACGGCACGCCGCCGATGCTGGGCCTGAACCCGAAACGCACGAACCACCTGGTCGGCGACCTGACCCTCACCGCCGACCGCTTCGTGCTCGCCTCGAACCGGGGGCTGCTGGCCGATCTGGGCGCGGGCTTCGGCCGCCGCTTCACCTCCGTTCGCTGTACGGGCCCCGGTCGCCTCGTCATCGAGGGCGACGTGCCCTACCCGAACCGCGAGCGCGGCCTGTACCGCTTCGAGCTGGTCGTCGATGACGCCGCGGGCTGGGCCGAAGCCCTGTCCGCCTTCGTCCGCGAGGACGCCAGCGCGCCCCCCTTCGCCCGTGGCTTCCCGCCCCCGAAGGGCTAGCGCTCGAGTCCGTACAACACGCCGTGCCGACTCCACAGGTGGTCCAGCAGGTCCGCCACCATGTCGCGTTCCCCGGCCACCTCGCGGACGATCTCCGGCGCCTCGCGGAGCGAGCCCTTGTGGTGCACGTTCTCGCGCAGCCAGCCGAGCACCGGCGCGAACTCCCCGTGCTCCACGTGGCTCCACAGCTCCGGCAGGTCGCGCTGCAACGCCTTGCCCAGGGACGCTCCGTACAGGTTGCCCAGGGTGTAGCTCGGGAAGTACGCGAAGGACCCGCCCGACCAGTGGACGTCCTGCAGCACGCCCTGCCGGTCGTCGGGTGGGCGGACGCCGAGGTATTCCTCGTAGCGGTCGTTCCACGCCGCGGGCAGGTCGGCCACCGACAGCCGCCTCTCGAACAGCGCCAGCTCCAGCTCGAAGCGGACGATGATGTGCAGGTTGTAGGTGACCTCGTCGGCCGCCACGCGGATCAGCGAGGGCTTCACCCGGTTGGCCCCGCGGTACAGGGCGTCGGCGTCGGGGGCGCCCTCGCCGAGGTGCTCCGCCGCGAGGGGCTCCATCCACCGGAAGAAGGGCAGCGAGCGCCCGATGAAGTTCTCCCAGAAGCGCGACTGGGACTCGTGCAGGCCGAAGGACGCCGCATGGCCGACCAGGGTGCCGGGCCACGCGGTCGGCAGGCCCTGCTCGTACATTCCGTGGCCGGCCTCGTGGATCGTCGAGCCGAGCCCCGAGAGCAGGTCGCGCTCGTGCAGGTGCAGGGTGAGCCGCACGTCGCCGGGGCCCATGCCCACGGTGAACGGGTGCTCCGCCGCGTCGAGCCGTCCGGCCGTGAAGTCGAAGCCGATCGCCGCTGCGACCGCCCTGTTGAGCGCCCGCTGCGCGCCGAGATCGAAGGGCGCGTCCACGGGCGGGGGGCTCGGGCGGTCGTCGATGGCCCCGAGCAGCTCGGACAGCCCGTCGCGCAGGCGGGCAAAGGTCGTGCGCAGCTCGGCGACCGTGGCGCCCGGGTCCATCTCCTCGATGAGCACGTCGTAGGGGTGGCGGTCGGCGTCGATCGCCTCGGCCCGCTCCAGGGAGAACGCGAGTAGCTCCTCGAGGTGGGGCGCGAAGGTGGGGAAGTCGTCGTCGGACTTCGCCTGCAGCCACGCCTGGAACCCGGCGGACTGCGCCTGGGCCATGCGTGCGACCAGCTTCGAGGGGACCTTGACCGCGCGGTCGTGGTGCCGCCGGACCAGCCGCAGCGAGGCCCGCTGCACCTCGTCGAGGTCGTCGCTCCCCTCGAGCACCGCGAGCCACTCGCCGACCCGCGGGTCGCTGATCATCTCGTGGGCGAGCCGGGAGATCAGCGCCCCCTGCTCGCCGCGCATCGCGGCGCCGCGTGGGGGCATCATCGTCTGCTGATCCCAGCCCACCAGCTCGTCGAGGGTGCCGAGCACCTCGAAGTCGCGCAGGTGCTCGGTCAGCGCGGTCCACGCGCCCTGGACGTCGGCCATGGGTCCTCCCTCGGGACGGAGCTCATGTCGTAGCCCGGCGTGGGCGTGGAGCAAGGCGGGCGGCGGCTCACCGCCGGCTGTAGGTGCCCTCGCCCTTCAGCTTGGACGCCCGGTCGATCAGGTCCACCAGCTCGGCGTCCTCGGGGTACTCGGGCCGCTGGGCGCCCCGGGCCACCGCCTCGACATCGCGCAGGGAGACCTCCTGCATGTACGGGCTGTCGCGGAGGATCTCCGCGAAGCCTCCCGCCGCGACCGCGAGGCGGAACGGGTCGGAGCCCTCGCCGAAGCTGTCCTTGATCGCCGAGGCGGCGAGGGTGAAGGAGCGCTCCACCGCCGGGGAGTCCGGGCCGGGGGCCTTGTTGCGCACGCGGACCGTCGCGAGCCGCCCGGTCGGGTGATCGGCCAGCGCCACCTCGTACAGGGCGGTCACCTGGTGGCCCGAGCCGATCTCGCCCGCGTCCACCTGGTCGTTGCGGAAGTCCTTGTCGGCGATGTCACGGTTCTCGTAGCCGATCAGGCGGTAGGCGATGACCTGGCTCGGATCCCAGTCGACCTGGATCTTCACGTCCTTCGCGATGACCTCCATCGTCGAGGTCATCTTGTCCACGAGCACGCGCCGCGCCTCGATCTGCGAGTCGATGTAGTAGTAGTTGCCGTCGCCGTCGTCGGCGAGCTGCTCCATCATCGTGTCCTTGAAGTTCCCGTTGCCGAACCCGAGGGTGGTGAGGGTGATCCCCTTCTCCGCGTAGCCGTGGATCTGCTTGGACAGCGCTTCGTGGCTCGACGGGCCCACGTTCGCGTCGCCGTCCGAGCACACGATGACCCGGTTGACCGAGCCCTCGGCGTAGCTCGCGTCCGCGAGGCGGTAGGCGAGGTCGATGCCGCTGCTCATCGCGGTCGACCCCCCTGCGGTCAGGCGCTGCAGCGCCCCCTCGATGGTCTTCTTGCTCGTCGCCGAGGTGGGCTCGAGGACGATGGACGTGTTGCCGGCGTAGGTCGCGATGGCCACCGTGTCGCCGTCCTGCAGCGCGCCGGTGAGCATGATCAGGGACTTCTTCACGAGGTCGAGCTTGTCGGGCGAGCGCATGGAGCCGCTGATGTCGACGAGGAAGGTCAGGTGCACCGGCTTGCGGCGGTCGTAGGCGACCCGCCGGCCCTGCACCCCGATCCGGACGATGTCGTCGCGGGGGTTCCAGGGAGAGGGCGTCGCCTCGAAGTCGACCGCGAAGGGGTCGCCCGCCGCGGGGTGCCGGTACTCGTAGGGGAAGTAGTTCACGAACTCCTCCACGCGGACCGCCGAGGCGGGCGGTAGGTAGCCCTCCTTCAGCTTGCGGCGGGTGATCGCGTAGGAGGCCGTGTCGACGTCGACGGAGAAGGTGGACAGCGGATCCTTGGCCGTCGCGACGAATCCGTTGACGCCGTAGTCCGTGTACTGCTCGGTGTTCACGCGCGCCGGCACGTCGGGCATCTCGGTGATCGAGGTGGGCCGGTAGGCCGGCGCGGTGGTCGTGCTCACCACGCCGCCGACGCCCATCGGCCCTCCGCCGACGATCGGGGCGCGGGAGGTGTGCGGCGTGGGCGCGGGCTTGCTGTGCGCGTAGCGCACCGGCACCGGACCCGCCTCGGTGGCCGCGGGCTCGGCCTGCGGGGGTGGGCTCGGGGCCGCGATCTCCTGGACCTTGTCCTGCCGTCGGCCGCGCTCCTGCTGGTCCACGGCACCGTCGTCCAGGGACGCCGTCGCGTCCAGCGCCTCCTCGGTGGAGCGGTCGCCCTGCGCGGTGCTGCCGACCTCCCCGCCGGTGGCGATGGGGCCCGGCTCGGACTCGCCGTTGTGCATGCAGGCGCCGAGCGCCAGGGTGGTCAGGATGGTCGCGTAGAACGGGATGCGGGTGCGGCGCAGCATGGGGTTCTCCTGGGATGGCGTCTCCCGAACGGCGCTCCGCCCTCGCCGCTTACACCCCGGTCACGACTTTCTCTCGCCGCCCCGCCGCGGCGGCCCGAGCTGGAGCTTGCGCCGGAACTCCACGCGCTCCCGGAAGGAGAGGCCCGAGGCCGGGAGCAGCGCGTCTGGATCCTCGCCGGCGAGCATCTGCCGCAGGATGGCCATCTCGGGCCCGCTGAAGGAGGCCGCGCCGAGACGGTAGTCGGTGAACGCCTCCCAGGCGTGGGGCACCCAGTCGGCCACGATCTCGGCGATCGCATCGCCATAGACGCGGATCTCGTGCTGGGCGTGCGGGTCCATGCGCAGGGACAGGAAGTGCAGCAGGTTGTGCAGGTCGATCTTCCAGTACCACTGCGTGTAGTAGTTCAGGGTGAGGTTCATCCGGGCCAGCTCGCGGGCGAGCTGGGGGCGTCCCTCGTCGACCTTGCCGCCCTCGCCGTCGTCGTTGAGCAGATCCTCGTAGGTGTCGTAGGCCTGGGCGGCGTCGTGGCGGAGCAGGTCGAGCACGCGCCGGGCCTCCTCGGGCTCGAGCACGCGGTCGCGGCCCTGCTTGTTGTTCGCGGACTGCTCGGCGAGGTGCTCGGGGGCCGGCAGGTAGAACTCCCGGTCCAGCACCGAGTAGCGCGCGCTGTACTCGTTGACGTTCGCGGTGCGGTGACGGATCCACTGGCGCGCCACGAAGATCGGGAGCTTCACGTGGAGCTTCAGCTCGCACATCTCGAAGGGCGTGGTGTGCCGATGACGCATCAGGTAGCGGATCAGGCCGCGATCGTTACGCACCGACCGGGTGCCCGAGCCGTAGGAGACGCGGGCTGCCTGGACGATCGCGGCGTCGTCGCCCATGTAGTCGACCAGCCGGACGAAGCCGTGATCGAGGACCTCGATGGGGCGGTACAGGCGGTCCTCCAGCTTCGCCACCGTGGGGCGGCGGGTCGGAACGGGCGGCTGGGCGAGGAGCGCGTCGAGCTCGGCGCGGGCGTCGTCGTGCATGGGCGGCCTCCGGCGGAGGACCCGACCTATCTGTCCCGGGCCACCGGCTGCCACCCGACGTCGCCCTTGCTCGCCGCGTAGAAGGTGTAGTGCACCGTCCAGTCCTGGGTGCGGCCGTAGCGGAAGACGCGAAAGTGGAGGAAGATCACCTCGTCGCCGACCTCGGTGAGCAGCACCGGCTCCGCGGTCCCGCGACCTTCGGCTCCCTCGAAGTTGACCAGCTCGAACCGGAGGCCTCCGGAGGGCCACGCGGTCCGCACCTGGAGCTGGTCGACCTCGGGATCCGCCACCCAGGCGAGGGTGATCGTGAAGGGGACCTCGCCCTCGTCTACCTGGAAGGTCAGGTCGTAGCCCCAAAAGGTCGTGGCCATGCCGGACGCGACCACGCGTGCGGGGCCGGATCGCACGTCGACGCTCAAGGGAATCCCGCCTCGGTTCGGAGAGAGGCCCGCCGGGGTCGATCGACCCGCACGGGACCGGTCATTGTCGCCTTGACGACCTGCATGGCCACCCTCTATCTTGGACCAGGATCTTGTTATCCGCTGTTGGTCTGTGGAGGACCTCTACCATGGCGAAGCTCACGGATTTTACGGGGCGCCCTACCTCAGGCGTCGTGCCGTTCGCCGTTGTCGGACTCGTGACCGACATCGAGGACGAGGACAAGCTCGGCCGCATCAAGGTCAAGTTTCCGACCTTGCACGAAGAGCCGGTGTCCTTCTGGCTGCGCCAGGCGTCGCCGAACGCGGGCAAGGAGCGCGGCTTCTACGCGCTGCCCGAGGTCGATGACGAGGTCCTCGTGCTGTTCATGCAGGGCAGCCAGGACGTCGGTGTGATCATCGGCCAGTTCTGGAACGGCAAGGACATCCCGCCCAAGGAGAACGCCGACGGCGCCAAGGGCAAGATCTACGCCTCGAAGTTCGGCACCGACGCCACCGCCGGTAGCGGTGGTCCGCCGCCCGACAACGATCGGCGCTTCTGGAAGTCCCGCTCCGGCCACCTGTTCGTCTTCGACGACAAGGACGGCAGCGAGACCGTCGAGATCTGGGACAAGAGCCGCACCCTGTCGCTGGTGTTCGACTCGGCGAACAAGATCATCCAGCTCTCCTCGAAGGGCGGCTGCATCGAGCTCTCCGCGGGCAAGGACATCACGCTCACCGCCGGCAAGAGCATCCAGTGGTACGCCGGCAAGGACTTCAAGGGCGAAGCCGCGATGAACATCAACGTCAAGGCGGGCCAGAACTACAAGTTCGAGGCCGGCATCGACGCGAAGATGAAGGCCGGCATGAACTTCAAGATCGAAGGCGGGATCAACTTCGACGCCAAGGGCGGCGTGGGCGCCAAGGTCAAGGGCGGCGTGACGTTCTCGGGCCAGGGCGGTGCCACCGCCGAGCTCAAGGGCGCCGCGATGACCACCGTGAAGGGTGGCATCGTCGTGATCAACTAGTCCCGCCCGGAGCTCGGGGCCGCCGTCCCGGGTCGGGCCGTGGAGAGGGCCCGATGATCCGAGCCCGGCCCGAAGCATGAACGCACGAAGCCCGCGCGGCGGCCTGACTGGCTGCGGCACGGGCTACGAGGCAGCACGGGCGGGCCGTGCCCGCCCGGGAACTACCAGCTGGCCTTGTGGATGCCCGGGAGCTGGCCCTTGTGCGCGAGCTCGCGCAGGGCGATGCGGGAGATCATCAGCTTCCGGTACACGGCGCGCGGGCGGCCGGTGACCATGCAGCGAGTGCGCAGGCGCACCGGGGAGCTGTTGCGCGGCAGGGCGGCGAGCTTCTCGCGCGCCTCCATGCGCTCCTCGGCCGACAGGCTCATGTCCTTGGAGAGGCGCTTGAGCTCCTCGCGCTTGGCCGCATACTTGCGGACCATCTTCTCTCGCTTCAGCTGGCGGTTGATCGCGCTCTTCTTGGCCATGGGATCCTTTCCGAAGGTGTCTGGACGTCCGCTGTTATCGCCGGCCCGGACCGGAGTCAAGGCGCGGGCGTCCTCACTCCTCCCCGAGCACCTCGGGCTCGTCGGGTTCGTGGGGCGGCTCGGGCTCGTAGGCTCGCGGGCCGAACAGGCGCATCATGAAGTACAGGACCACCGCGAAGGCCGGGATCCACAGGGCGCAGTACAAGGCGACCGGGATGGGGCCGGCCGCCGGCGGGGGCGCGCCGGTGCTGGTCTGGGTCGGAGCCGGGTCCACGCGCGCTTAGTTCCGTGGGTGCAGGGGTTGGGGGTGACCCCAACGGACCGTGCGTCCGTGCAGCTCGTCGAGGATCTCGCTGGGAAGCGGGAACCAGCGGAGGTGCTCGAAGTCGGCGGAGAGCTCGGGATCCTCGGCGCTGGCCTCGTCGGGCGACTGGGCGAAGAGGCGACGAGCCTCGTCCAGATAGCCCGCGAGCGCCCACTCGGGCTCGGTGGCGTGCCCCGAGCGATAGGACATCTTGCCGCCGCGGTAGCTGACATCGGCCAGGTGAAGGGGCGCGTCGGGATGCCCGTCGCGGTGGCGCCACAGGCCGGTCTTGGGACAGAAGCGGTAGTGCGGCAGCAGCCGCCAGCCGTGCTCGGCCACCAAGTGTACCGCGGCCAGGATGTACTCGAGGACGGTGTCGGAGATGAAGTAGTTGAAGTTCACCCGCACCCACCCCGGCTTGATCCCCTCACAGCCGTCGAGGATCTCGCGCTCGAACTCGCGGCTCGTCGCGAGGTCGATGCCCAGCAGGCGGTGGCCGTAGGGGCCCGCGCAGGAGCAGCCGCCGCGGGCCTGGATCCCGAACAGGTCGTTGAGCAGCGCGACGACGAAGTTGTGGTGCAGGTAGCCGCCGCGGTGCCGGATCACGAAGGAGACGATGGAGAGCCGCCAGGCATCGCGGTTGCCCAGGATCTCGATGCTCGGGTTCTCCTCCCAGGAGGTGATGGCGCGGCGGATGAAGGTCTCCTCGCGGGCGCGGATCGTCTCCCAGCCGATCGCCTCCTTGAGCTGGAAGACCAGCCCGGCGCGGATCGACTCGAGGATCGCGGGGGTGCCGCCCTCCTCGCGGTGTTCCGGGTCGGACAGGTAGCGGTGCTCCTCGGGGTTGACGTAGGCGACGGTGCCGCCGCCGGGGGCCGCGGGCACGCGGTTGCGGAACAGGGACCGCTTGGCCACGAGCACCCCCGGCGTGCCCGGTCCGCCGATGAACTTGTGGGGCGACAGGAAGATGGCGTCCTTGTAGAGCAGGTCGCCCTCGGGCCTGTCGTCGCGCATGTTCATCTCGATCTGCACGTAGGGGCCGGCGGCGGCGAAGTCCCAGAAGGACAGCGCCCCGTGCCGGTGCAGCATCGCGGTGATCGCGCCGGTGTTCGAGCCGATCCCGGTGACGTTGGAGGCGGCCGAGAAGCTGCCGATCTTCAGGGGGCGGTTGGCGTAGGTGTGCAGGGCGTGCTCGAGGGCCTCGAGATCGACGCGGCCGTCGAGATCCTCCGGGATGGTCACCACGTCGGCGATGGACTCGCGCCAGGGCAGCTCGTTGCTGTGGTGCTCGTAGGGGCCGATGAACACGACCGGTCGCTCGGCGTCGGGGATGTGCTCGGACAGGCCCCAGCGCGCGTCGAGATCGGCCGGGATCCGCAGCTCGAGGATGTCGACGAGCTTGTTGATCGCCGCGGTGGCCCCCGAGCCGCAGAAGATCACCACGTCGTCCTCGGTGCCGCCGACGGCTTCGCGGATGATCTGCCGCGCCTCCTCGCGGAAGCGGGTGGTCTGCAGCCCGGTGCCCGACGTCTCGGTGTGGGTGTTGGCGTAGGTGGGCATCACCTCGGTGCGCAGGTAGTCCTCGATGAACGACAGGCTGCGCCCGGACGCCGTGTAGTCGGCGTAGATCACGCGCCGCGGGCCGTAGGGGCCGTCGAGGACCTCGTCGTCCCCGATGATCGCGTTGCGGATGGTCTCGATCAGGCGGGTCGGGTCGTCCATGGCTCCATCTCGGGCTTCGGCCACCGGCGGGGCGCGGGCGACCGGATAGAGGGGCGGAGAACCGCCGTCCTCGGTGTATCGTGCCATAATCCGACCCGAGAGCCGGCGCGCTCCGGAGGCTGACCTGGTGAGCTCCCCGTTCCTGATCGGTTTCACGCGGGTCCTCCTCGTACAGCTCCTCGCGCAGGAGCTGATCGAGATCGAGGCCGGCAACGAGGACCGGGTCATCCTGTTCGTCGCGCGCCACCTCGGCGAGGTCCGGGAGGGGGGCTCCCTGGTCTCCTCCCTGGTGCGCGCCTTCCTGACCTGCCCCGAGGTCGTCGAGCTGTACGCGGAGGACGCCGATCTGAAGCGGGTCATCCAGGACCTCGATGGCACCCCGGCGGGCTGGGTGCGCGGATGAGCACGCGGCCCGAGGTGTTGGGGCGCCGCTCCCTGCTCGGGCTGCCCGTGAACGAGTGGGCGCGGCGGATGCGCCAGGGCGTCGTGCGCCTGCGAGGCCAGATCGAGGCGAGCACCCTGGAGGTCGGTGGACTGCCGCTGGAGCTGGCCGAGGGGCCCCTCGAGCTGCACGCGACCTTCCTCGGAGGCGCTGCCCCGACCCTCGAGGAGCTCGTCGTGGACGCCGCGGTGGTGGTGCACGGCGGGGTGTCGCCGATCGTCGGCGAGCGCCTGGTGCTGCGGGAGCAGCGGATCTTCGTCGAGGCGCGGCAGGTGCCCGCGAGCGCCGAGCGGGTCGGCTCCGGCCGCCTGCTGACCGATCTCGTGCGGCGACTCGGCGACGTGGAGGTCTCCGTGCGCGCCGAGCCCGATGGCGACGTGGTGCTGCGCCTGGGCGGCGGGGTCGAGGTGCGGGTGGCCTCGCACGTGCGCCTGACCCTGGACGGTGCGGCGGAGGGTCCCGCCGACGACCTGCGCCTGTGCCGCCCGGTCGAGATCGGCTTCGGTGGCGACGGGATCCGCCTGCACCACGGCAAGCTCGAGTGGCTCTCGCGGCTCGCGTCGGTGCGCGTGGCCCACGCGACGCTGCATCCCGACGGGTCGGTCGACCTCGAGGGCGGTGCCAACCCGGGCTTCGACGCCGCGGTCAAGGGGGGCCTGCACACGGCCTCCGCCAGTCTGTCGGCCCTGGTGCGGCGGAGCCCAGGGGTTCGTCGCTTCCTGCACGTGGGGCGCTGGGACCTGTGATCAACATTCCACTGACCGGTGCCGATCCGCTGCCCTGGGGCTTCTTCGTGCTTCAGGCGGCTCGCGGCGGCGTGCAGGTGCCCGACTGGGTGCTCCTGGCCATTCCGGCCGTGGTGTCGGCGCGGCTCGGCATCCCGGCGGAGGAGGTGACGGGGGAGGACGTGGAGCGCGCGCTGGAGGCGCTTCCCGCCGACCCGGTGCCGCTCCTCGAGCGCCTGCTCGAGCCGGTGGACCTGCCCGTCCCGTCGAAGCGCGCGACCTTTCGGCTGGGCGACGAGGCGGCCCTGGGTGCCTTCCGCGAGGCGGTCGACCACCTGGCGCTGCTGCACGACGCGGCGCTGATGGTGCGCCTCGACTACGGCTCCGAGGGATTCTTCGCCTGCTGCGACGCCCTGGAGGATCCGGCCGTCTGGGACGCCCGAGGCGCGGTGGCCGCGATGATCTACCTGCTGCTCCTGCTGCTCGACGCCGGCTGATCGCCCGTCAGTCCTCGTCGCGAGCGGTCGCCGCGAGGAGCTGCCGCAGCCAGAGCACGCCGCGGAACAGGCCGAGGGCCGCGAGGATGCCGCCGATCACGGGGTGGCCCGCGGAGTACACGAGGACACCCGCGAACAGGAAGATCCCCGTTGTCACGATGCCCGTGAACAGGGCGACCTTTGCGTTCATCGCGTCTCCGGAACGGCTGGAATCAGGCCCTTCGCAGGCCCTCGATCAAGGTGCTCCACCACTCGCGGGAGTCCCCGGCCCAGGAGTCGGTGGTCGGGGAGCGCTCGGGGTACAGGCCCTCCACCTTGGACAGCCCGGCCTGCTCCCGGTAGGCACCCAGGCGCTCCAGGGCGATGCGCGGACCGACGTCGACGGCGAGGCGCTCCTGGACGTTCCGGGCGCGGGCGGCGAGCAGGCCGAGGAGGGCGGCGCGGATGGCGGGCGGGTAGGGCTGCCAGGCCGCGTCGAGTCCGACCGTGGCCCACTGCACGAGGGAGGCCTCGGCCGCGAGCTCGTGGGGGTCGTCGAGGTGGGCCGGCAGGGCGATCAGCTCCAGCAGGTCGCCGAGCTGTTCCAGCCACGCGCCCTCGCCCACGCCGGCCTGGGATCGGACCGCGGCCCGGCCGAAGGAGGCGTCCGTCGAGGAGGTGGGCCGCTTGCCGGTCGGGAGCCCGCGCCGCTCGCGACTGGCCGCGACCGCGGCGCGGCGCTCCTCTGCACGCTGGTGCTTGGCCGCGCGGCGGGTCGTGGTGCTCGACGCGACCCCGCGGTGCGCGAGGTTGCTCGCGGTGTGCTCCTCCGGGGGCAGGGTCGGCGGGGGCTCGGCGGGCGGCGTGGGCTCGTCGTCGGGCGTGGGCTCGGGCGCGACCATCGCCTCGGCGACCCGCCCGGTGACTGCGGTCGCCTCCTCGTCGTCGAAGGCATCGGGGCGGGGCGCGAGCTGATGCACGGCGCGGCCGAGGTCGCGGTAGATGTCGTCGAGCGCCTGGCGGAAGTTGCCCGGATCCTCCTTGCCCACCTGCTCGAGGACCCGCAGTATGCTGTCGGCCTCTTGCAGGAGGTTCTGGATCTCGGGGTGGGCGAGCAGGTCGTCAGCCATGCCCCGAATCATATAGGGGGGGCCCATGGCGTGCTCCCCGACGATCCAGCAGCTGCACGACCGCGCGGTCGATGCCGGCAAGGCCGGGTACTTCGACCCCGAGTCGGGGCTGTACGTGCTCACCGCAGCCTTCCTCGCCGCGCGGAACCGGTGCTGCGGGTCGGGATGCCGGCACTGTCCGTACCCGCCCGAGGCCTGGCCACCCCAGAAGCGGAGGCGCTGTGGCACGTAGGCGGCACCTGCCGCCCTTCGAAGTGGAGATCGAGCGTCTCGCCCGCGGCGGTACCGGCGAGGGGACGGCGCCCGACGGCGCCCCGGTGCGGGTGCGCTTCGCTCCGCCCGGCGGGCGCGTGCACGTGGTGCCGCAGGGGCGGCGCAAGGGGGTGTGGTCGGGCCGCCGCACCGCGCTGATCCGGCCGCCTGCCGGTGCGGTGGCGCCGCCCTGCCCGGTGTTCGCCTTGTGCGGCGGGTGCGCGCTGCAGGAACTGCCCCTGGAGGCGCAGCGGGCCGCGAAGGCGGACTGGGGGCTGCGCCGCGCGGACGGGGCGTGGGCCGCCACGGGGCGCCCGCGCTCGCCCGAGGCACGGCTCCACCCACCGAGGGGCGTCCCCCAGCCCTACGCCTACCGCAACAAGATCGAGCTCAGCTTCGGCACCGCGCAGTACCTCTCCGAGGCGGCGCTGCACGCAGGGGAACCCATCGACGGGCGCTTCCTGGGCTTTCACGCCCCCGGGCGCTTCGACCGGGTGGTGGACACCGGGCGGTGCTGGCTCGTGGGCGACGCGATGAACGCGCTGATCGCGGCGACCCGGGCGGTGGCCCTGGCTCCCGAGGCCCCACCCCCCTACGACGCGCGGAGCCACGAGGGCTTCTGGCGGCACCTGGTGCTCCGCCAGGGGATGGCCACGGGAGAGCTGCTCGCCGTGCTCGACACCACGCCCGCCACCGGGGACGAGGCCGCCTTGCTCGCCCCGTGGGTCGAGGCGCTCCTGGCCACCGACCTCGGCGACGCCCGGCTCGTGGGCGTGGTGTGGGCCGAGAACGCCGGCGTGGCCGACGTGGCCCAGGGCGAGGTGCGCCGGGTGTGGGGCCGCGACTGGCTCGAGGAGCGGCTGCTCGGCCGCACCTTCCGCCTGTCGGCCACCTCCTTCTTCCAGACGTCCACCGCCGGCGCCGAGGTGCTCTACCAGACGGTCGCCGAGGCCCTGGGGGACGTCGGCGGCACCCTGGTGGACCTGTACTGCGGCACCGGCACCATCGGGATCGTGCTCGCGGATCGCTTCGACCGGGTGATCGGCATCGAGGAGAACCCGGAGGCGGTGGCGGACGCGCGGGCGAACGCGGCGCGCAACCAGGTCCAGGAGAGCACCTGGGAGGTGGGCCGGGTCGAGGACGCCCTCGAGGTGCTCCGGGGGCTCGAGGGGCGGCGCTCCCTGGTGGTGGATCCGCCGCGTCCCGGCCTGCACCCGAGCGTCGCCGAGCACCTCGCGCGGGCCCGGGCGGACGTGCTCGTCTACGTCGCGTGCAACCCCGCCTCCCTCGGCCGGGACGGGGCGATCCTCCACGAGGGCGGGTGGCGGCTCACCGACCTGTGGGCCGTCGACCTGTTCCCGCAGACGGGCCACGTGGAGCTGGTCGGGCGCTTCATCCGCCCGTGAGCTGGAAGGTGAAGCAGACCGGCAGGTGGTCGGACCAGGCCTTCGCCTCGCGCACCACGCGGTAGCCCATCGCGCGCACCCCGCCGCCGTGCAGTGTGTAATCCAGGGTCCGGTCGGGCACGTCCTCGGGGTAGGGGAGGAAGGTCCGCCACCGGGCCGGGTCGGTACGCCAGCCGTCGGCGACCGGGTCGTGCCAGTGCGCCAGCAGCGGCGCCACCGGGGTGGACGCCTCGGGGTACAGCGCACGCTCCTCCGGGGCGAGACGGCTCGGGTCGTCGCCGGGCGGCAGCGCGTTCAGGTCGCCCTCGATCACCCAGGGGATGCCGGCGTCCTCCAGGGCGGCGAGTCGGGCATCGACGGCCGCGACCTGCCCCGGCAGGGAGCCGTCCCCGCGCGAGAAGGCGGACAGGTGGGTCTGCAGGAGCACGAGGTCCGGACCGCCTCGCACCGGGAGGCGGACCTCGAGGACCGCGCGCTTGAGGTTGAACAGGCGGCGCAGGGGGCTCTCGCGGAGCATCGGGAGCGCACGACGTGTGGCCGGGCCGAGGGCGAAGCGGCTCAGCACCGACAGGTGCAGGTCCACCCGGCCCAGCGGCTCGTGGGCGGGGATGGGCACGTAGGGCGCGCGCCAGTAGGGGGTGCTCGCGTGGCACGGGTAGTCCAGCCCGTCGACCAGCCAGGCGTGCTCGTCGACGAAGGCAGTGCGCCGCGAGCCGCGGTCGACCTCCTGGAGCACGACGAGGTCCGGGTCGACGGCGCGGATGGTCGTGGCGATCCCCTCGAGGGTGCGGTGCACCTCCGCCTCGGACACGGACACCACGTCGCCGTAGTCGTAGAAGAAGGGGTGTCGGCCCGCACCGAACTGGATGTTCCATCCGAGCAGGGTGATCGTCCGCCCTGGGTCGAGCGCCGGAGCATCCGCGGCGCACTGCACCGGGACGCCCTCCACGGCGCGGGGGAACAGGAACGCCCCCCGGCGCATCGACCGCTCGATCCAGCCACGCCTGCTCACTCCGCTCGCCTCCCGGGCCGGTCTCCGGGTCCCATCGTGACAAAGACGGACATGCCACGGTAGCCATCGGTGTTCAGCATGAAGTCATGAAGATCGCAACCGTGTTCGGAATCCCCGTTCGCCTGCACTGGTCCTTCCTCGGCCTGGTGGGCACCTATCTGGCCTTCCGCGTGTGGACCTCCGGGTTGGTCGCGGGGGCCTACGCGCTCGTGCTGGCGGTCGCCCTGTTCACGACGGTCGTGCTCCACGAGCTGGGGCACGCGACCGCGGCGCGCGCCTACGGGATCCGCACCGCGCACATCACGCTCTACCCCTTCGGCGGAGTGGCCGCGATCACCCGCCCGCCGCGCTCTCCGAGCGAGGAGCTGGTGATCGCCCTGGCCGGGTCGGCGGTGAACTTCGCGCTCCTGTTCGCGAGCGGGATGCTGTGGCTGTTCTTCGGCGGGCAGGCGCTGCTCACCCTGGCCGCGATCAACCTGGTGATGGGCGTGTTCAACCTGATCCCGGCGTTCCCGATGGACGGGGGACGGGTCCTCCGCGCGCTCCTCACCCGGCCCCTCGGCCACTACCGGGCGAGTCTCGTGTCGATCCGCATTGGTCAGGGCTTCGCGTGGGTGTTCATCGCCTTGGCCCTCGTCGCCCGCGCGCCAGGTCTCGCGCTGATCGGCGGGTTCCTGCTGCTGGTGCTGCGCCTCGAGCGGCGCCGCCTCGCGTCGCGCCCACACATCGGTCGGCCCGACCTGGTCGCGCGGGCTCGCCGGACGCGGCCCTTCACCCATCCGACCCCGCCCTTCACCCATCCGGTGGGCTGACGTGGGCAAGGGGGAGCGCCACCGCCAGGAGCGCCGCGCCGAGCGCGAGCGGATCGAGGCGGCCGCACGCGAGGCGGCCGAGGCCCGGGCCGAGCGCGAGGCGTTCTTCGCCTCCTGGGACCCGGAGGACGACGACTCGGGCCCGGCGCTCCCGTGTCCGGAGTGCAACGGCTTCGAGCGCCGCTGGGCCACCGGAGACGAGCGCCTGGAGGCGCTGCGTGTCTTCGACGCCGAGCGGGGACTGCCCCACGACCCG
>Ga0114931_10001068_pt1 | contig 34765 bp, 25 predicted proteins | sample 2SBtaG_FD_89579 | JGI IMG/M metagenome (GOLD analysis project Ga0114931, IMG submission 89579) | Deep subsurface microbial communities from Kolumbo volcano to uncover new lineages of life (NeLLi) - 2SBTROV14_V59a metaG | ecosystem: Environmental > Aquatic > Marine > Volcanic | place: Kolumbo...
CGCGTCTTGGGCAGGGCGTCCGTGAAGCGGATCTGATCCGGCTTGGCGATCGCGCCGATCTCCTTGGCCACGTGGGCGCGAAGTTGGTCCTTCAGTCGTTCAAGGGCGGCGGGGTCGGGAGCAGTAGAACCCCCCTCATCCGGCTGTGCCTGCCCCCGGTCGCGGGAGGAGGACGACCCCTCACCCCGGCCCTCTCCCCCAAGGGGAGAGGGAGCAGCGGTCTCGGGCGGGACGCCCGCGCCACTTGAAAGAGCAGCCAAGGCGTTGGGCGCGAGCGTGCAGAAGGCGGCGATGCCGGTGCCCTTGATCTCGTGGGGCATGCCCACCACTGCCGCCTCGACCACCGCCGGGTGCGAGACCAGCGCCGACTCGACCTCCATCGTCCCCAGGCGGTGCCCGGAGACGTTGATCACGTCGTCCACACGCCCCATGATCCAGAAGTACCCGTCCTCGTCCATCCGGGCGCCATCGCCGGCGAAGTAATACGGAGAGCAGGTGGGACGGGCGTCCTGCCCGTCTGACTCGTCATCAACATCCGAAATCAGCGTGCCACTCTCCCCGGCGGGCGGGACGCCCGCCCCACTATGACTGGCACCAGCCGGAACATTGAACGTGCTCCAGTACGTGTCGATGTAGCGTTGATGGTCGCCGTAGATGCTGCGGAGCATGGCCGGCCAGGGGCGCCGGATCGCCAGCAGCCCGCCGGAGTTGGGTGGGAGTTCCTCGCCTCGCTCGCTGAGGATCGCGGCATCGACGCCGAAGAAGGGCATCGCGCACGAACCGGGCTTGGTGGGCGTTGCTCCGGGCAGGGGCATGATGAGTTGCCCGCCCGTCTCGGTCTGCCACCAGGTGTCGGTGATCGGGCAGCGCCCGCCCCCGATGACGCGGTGGTACCACATCCAGGCCTCGGGGTTGATCGGCTCGCCGACCGTGCCCAGGACCTTGAGCGAGGACAGGTCATGCCCGGCCGGGTGCTGATCGCCCCATTTCATGAAGGCGCGGATCGCCGTCGGCGCGGTGTAGAACTGCGTGACCGTGTGACGCTGGACGATGTCCCAGAAACGATCCTCGCCCGGGAAGTTGGGCGCCCCCTCGTACATCAGCGTCGGCACGCGATTGGGCAGGATCCCGTAGACGATGTACGAGTGCCCGGTGACCCACCCGATGTCGGCCGTGCACCAGTAGACCTGCCCCGCGTCCGGGATCAGGTTGAACACGTGCTTGGCGGACAGGTATGTGTAGACCATGTACCCGCCCGTCGTGTGCAGGATCCCCTTGGGCTTGCCGGTCGAGCCGGACGTGTAGAGCAGGAACAGGCTGTCCTCGGCGTCCATCGCCTCGCAAGGACACTCGCCCGAGGCGCGCTCGATCAGGTCGTGCCACCAGTGGTCCCGCCCGCCCTGCCAGGCGACGTCATTGCCGCAGCGCCTGACCACGACGACCGACCGGACCTCGTTGGGCGTGCCGGCCAACGTGGTGCAGGCCTGATCGACGTTGTCCTTGAGGGGCACGACCTTGCCGCGACGCCAGCCGCCGTCGCAAGTGATGATGATCTTCGAGTCCGCATCATGCACGCGGTCGATGATCGCCTGGGCGGAGAAGCCGCCGAAGATCACCGAGTGGACCGCGCCGATGCGCGCGCAGGCGAGCATCGCGACAGCCAGTTCCGGGACCATCCCCATGTAGATCGTGACGACGTCGCCCTTGACCACGCCCAGGCCCTTGAGCACGTTGCCCATGCGGGCCGTCTCGCGCTGGAGGTCGGCGTAGGTGAGGCGGCGGATTTCATATGGATGCGCAAGACCCCCCTCTGTCCGCTGCGCGGGCATCTCCCCCCCAAGGGGGGAGAGAGGCTCGCCCTCCCAGATGATGGCCACGTCGTCGCCGTGCCCGGACTGAACCTGCCGATCCACGCAGTTGTAGCACAGATTCGTCGTGCCGCCGACGAACCACTTGGCGTCCGGCGGCGTCCATTCCAGCACGCGCTCCCAGGGCGAGAACCAGTGCATCTCCCCGGCGACCTCGCCCCAGAACCCCTCGGGGTCCTCGAGGGATCGCCTGTGCATGGCGCGGTACTGCTCCATCGAGGCGACGTGCCAGAACGCCATCCCGACCGACTCCGGAGCCGGGGGGTCGAACAGCCGCGTCTCCTGAAGGACGGACTCGATGCCTGATGCGTCGCTCCGGGCGGGTCGTGGATCGCTCATGGCAAGAGCATACCACCCCGCACGCCACCGGGTAACCCCGATGCCCGCGCCCCCATACCCGCGGCCCATCCCAATGGCGCCACCTCACGACGCCTTTGAGCATGGCGTGTCCGAAGCGCGCTTCCGTCCGGCTGCGCACCCACACTCAGGGCATACCCCGCTCGCGTTGTCCGTCAGGTCGTAGCCGCACGACACGCAGGCGACTGCTTCTTTCGCGTGCCACAACACCGACATCCACAATGCCGCGATCGTCGAACCGGAGATCGATCCGTACACCATGACCATCGTCAAGGTCCATGGATCCTTCAACTGAGCTATCCCTCTCGAGCCTTCCACGATGTCCCGGAGAACGATACCCATGAGCACTGCACTCCCACAACTTGCGACAGCAGCGCACACGGTGCGAAGACGGACATTGGCAAGTCGCGGGCACACAACAAGGCTCGCGATATTGATGATCCCAATCGCCATCGGGATAATCCCCCACCACACGAGCATCGACAACTCCTCCCCCGGCGATGTGTCCGACCAATACCCGGCCACTCCAAGGCAGAACGATCCTGGAATCACCACCAGGACGTTGCCGACCAGCGCTATCCTCCGGAAGATCACTCGGGAGGACACAGGCAATGCGATTGACTTGCGGGACGGATTCACCCACCTCCCCCGCCCGTAGAAACGCATGGGTTACATGAAGGCGGCGGACCCGGACTGTTCGCCGCACAGTTGTTGCCATTGTCTGGGAGATGCACGAGGACGTGCAAGCAGAGGCGACATTCTGCGACCAGCGCGTTCCTCGGGCCATTCGTCGTCGACCATGAAAGCATCCGCGGCTCCTACTGTGCTGATCGTTCCCCCATCGCCGCCATGAGTTCCTTCTTGGTCACCACGCGTTCATTGACGTCGGGCTTCTCCCCAGCAGAAGCGATCTGAGGATACCCCTCCGCATCCACAGTGACGCTGAGCCGCGGCGAATGGTCTTCGCGTCCATCCACCATTGCTAGATACCACCTCCCGTCGCTGCGCAGGATAGCCACGTAGATTGCACTGCCGTATTCTTCAACAGTGTGCTCCCGCCGATAGCTGTAGCGACGCTCCTCGCCGGAGTCCAGATGAAGGACTTCGCGCGACGACGCCTGCGGGACAGAGGGATAACCAACGCCCAGATAGGTGACGATGGACGGAATCTGCACGTAACCGTTCATAGCAACGGCGCTTGCGTTCTTGATCGTAACCGAGGGATGAACGACGCAGCCGCCGCACGGCGCAAGGATGCCAGCGAACATGAACCATCGCAAGCATCGCTTCGTGCTCATTCTGTTGCGATGCATGGCGGAAGCAGATCGAAGCCCTGGCCAGGGGCCCACCCGCCGGGCACTGTGTGCTCGGGCACTCTGGGATCGCGGCCGCCGTCGGTAAACGGGCTGGAGCACCCAGAAGCTGACAGGCAGCACGTCAGCGCCTTGTGGATTGTCGTGTTGCTGTTCGGGCCGGAGATGAGGTGGTAGCCGACACAAGTGTCGTTGACACTGCCCATATAGTCACTGACACACTGCATCAACGCGTCGCCCGCCATCACCAGCAGGTCTGCCGCGTCCACCACGCCGTCCCCGTTCAGGTCGCCCTGCACGGACGTCGGATTGAGCACGTCCACGTGCTCCAACATGTACACGATGTTCAACGCATCCACCACGCCGTCGCCGTCGAGATCCTGGAACGAGACGATGATCTGGGGTGGCTGGGGCTGAGCGATCGCCGGCATGGCGGCCACGAGGCACGCGACGGCACACCCCACCATCCGATCGACCAGGATGCGATGATGCCCCAAGCCACTGTGCCGGAATGACTTGCCGAGAGTACTCATGGTCGGGTCCCTGTTCTTGAAAGTAGACAAATCTGTGCTCAGCCCAAGATACAGGGGCAAGGGGCAACGGGCAAGGGGCACATTGTGTATAGTTTTTCAACCATCGCGAAGGCAACGGGAGCACGGCGCTACAGGAACGCGTGAGCCCCGCCGACACTGGGGGAACCACTTGCCCCGGATCTTTTCGCACGCAGCAATACGAGTGACCGGGGCTTTCTGGTCGTCGCCTTGGACGGATCAGAACTCGCCGAACGGCGTTGTTCGCACAAGACTGCCTACACCGCCGCTTCGGTGACGCGGAGGATTTCCTCGACGGTTGTCAGCCCGTCGGCGACCTTCTGCATCCCGTCGGCACGCAGCGAGACCATCCCTCTTTCGAGGCAGATCCGGCGGAACTCCGAGACATTCGGGTTCCGGGCGATCACGTCGCGCAGTTGATCGTCCACCACGAGCATCTCGTAGATCCCGATCCGCCCCGAATACCCGGTCTTTCGGCAGCGATCGCACCCCATCGCATACCAGACCCGCTCCGGATCGATGCCCTGTATTGTAAGAAACTCGAGCATCTCACCCGTCGGCGGGCGATGCTCGCGGCAGTGCTCGCACAGGCGCCGGACCAGACGCTGGGCGAGCACGCTGTTGACCGCCGCCCCGACCAGGAACGGCTCGAGCCCGATGTTGACCAGGCGGGTCAGCGACGATGGCGCGTCGTTGGTATGGAGCGTGGACAGGACCAGGTGTCCGGTCAGGGCCGCCTGCGTGGCGATGGTCGCCGTTTCGAGGTCGCGGATCTCGCCGAGCATGATGACATCGGGATCCTGTCGCAGCAGGGCCCGCAGCGCGGCGGCAAAGTTCATCCCGATCTTCTCGTGCGTCTGGGTCTGTGTGATCCCGTCCAGGTGATATTCGACGGGATCCTCGACGGTCGAGATGTTCAGCGCGTTCTTGTCCAGTTGGCGGATGCTCGCATAGAGGGTGGTGGTCTTGCCCGATCCGGTCGGGCCGGTGACCAGCACGATCCCGTGCGGCGAGTTGACCTGGTTGCGCCAGATCTCGTAGGTGCTCTGCTCGAATCCCAGTTCCGCCAGGTCCACGTTGATCGAGCGCGTGTCCAGGATCCGCATGACCGTTTTTTCGCCGTACCCGTTTGGCAGCGTCGAGACGCGCAGGTCCAGTTTGCGCCCCTGCACCACGCAGCGGATCCGCCCGTCCTGCGGGACGCGCCGCTCGGAGATGTCCAGGTTCGCCATGATCTTGATTCGGCTGGTGATCGCCGCGGCCATCGACGCCGGCGGGTTCATCATCTCAAAGAGCACGCCGTCGATCCGAAACCGGACCTTGAGGCGCTTGTCGCCGGGCTCCACGTGGATATCGCTTGCCCCTTCATTGATCGCCGCCTGGATGATGTAGTTCACGTAGCGGATGACCGGGCTCTCGCCGGCCTCGCGCTCCAGGTCCACCTCCTCGCGATCGGTGCTCTCGACCTGGACATCGTCCTCGTCCACTTCGTCGAGGATCTCGGAGATGTCCACGTCCTGGACCTGGTCCTCCCCGACGGTCTCCAATGCCGAACGCACGTCCGAGGCGGTAACCAGCACCAGCTTGATGCTCGGGGCGCCCAGGATCTGGCGGATCTCGTCGAGCAGGAACACGTCGTCCGGGCGAGTGGCGCCGATCACAACCCGTGAGCCCTCCGTCCGCAGCGGGAGCACCAGGCGCTCCTTGCAGAACTCGCCCGTCAGACGCTGGAGCAGCTTGCCGTCAAAGCCCCCCTCCAGGCCCGTCGTCAGATCCACCCGCTCGAAGGGAACACCCGACAACTCGCCAACCGCCCGCTGGATCGATGCCTCGTCCGCCCCCTGTTCGATCAGGATGTCGCCCAGACGCTTGCCCGGCGTCTGTCTCATCACCTGTTCGGCCGCAGCCAACTGCTGGGGCGTGATCGCCGCCACCGCAACGAGCAGATCCCCCAGACGCGTCGGCTCGCCCTCGTCCACGTCCTCGGGACGGTACACCTCCGACATCGCCGGCCCGAGCGGCGTCCCGACCTCGCCGAGTTCGGCCTGATCTGTCGTCCCCGTCCCGAAACCAATCCGTCCGGAAACGGGCCCGGCCCCGCCCACCGGCATCCGGGACCCCGCCCCGGCGTCCGCTTCGGGCTCGTCGATCCGATGCGGCGCGTGCGTCGAGGCGGCGTGCCGGCGCGCGCCGGCCTGCCCATGCTCCCCAGCGCGCTCCTCGGGATCGATGCCAAGGTCGCTGAGAATCTCGTCAATGTTGAGTTTGCCCATCGTCGCAACCCCGCCGCCGGGCCGACCGCCATCCTTCCAGACCCGCCGTGCCCGAACGTCCGCCTCGGCGCGGCTACCGCCCCTGACCGCCGGAGCGCTTCACGCTCGAACCCAGCCCCCGGTTCATCGAGAGCGTGAACTGCTGTCCCTCGGCCTCGAGCGTGACGCCGAGCCCTTCGATGCCCACAACCGTGAACAGATCCCCGACCCGATCACCCACGAAGACAGCCCGACCGTTGATCCGCGCCACGGGTCTGCCCCCGCCGGCCATCACCCCGTTGAGTTGCAGCCGCTCCAGAGCCGCCTCGATCTGATCGAGGCGAGCCCGGCGCTGCTCCTGGAGTCGGCGGGCGTTCATGGCCGCCAGTTCCTCGGCGCTGGGTCCCTCGGCGCCGGGAGGGGCGGCGACAACCGGTTCGCCCGCGTCCCGTTCGAGCAGGAACGGGTTGACCGCGATCTTCTCGACCGGGATCTGCGATGGCGGGCCGGCGTGATCCAGGGCGTCGAGAATGTGCTTGAACTCGTTCTCGGTCGAGGACGAGGCCTGCCCGAGGTCGTACTCGATCTTGACCGAGGCCAGCGCCTGCCTCGCGCCCATGCCGAAGCGGCGCATCGCGTAGACAACCCCCCCGGCGACGACCAGCACGATCGCCGCAACGATCGTCTGGCTCCCGACTCGCCTGGACCTGGCCGGGCCCAGACTGAGCCCGCCATCGGCCGCGTCGTCCTGGCCGACCTGATCCGGCGGGGCGTCCGCGATCGCCCCGTCCACATCGGGATCAACCACCTGCGGCGGCAGTCCGCGCATCATCGCCCCCCTTCTCATCCTGGAAATAGATGCTCAGCGTGAACGTGGCGCTCATCGTCCCGTCCACCTTCTTGGACCGCGTCAGTTTCAGGTCAGGGATCCGCGTGATCCGGGGCAGCCGCTCGAGATTGAGCAGGAACGAGTAGAACCCGCGAAACTCTCCCCCGGTCTGGATCACCATCGGCTGCTCCATGTACCGGGCGGCCTTGACCGGCGCCGCCGACTTGACCCCGGGGGGCGTCAGACCCGACTTGACCGCAAGGTCCGAGATCCGACGCACGATCCCGTCGACCTCCTTGTCCGTCGGCAGCCTCGCCTCGATCGCCAGGATGCTCTGGCTGATCTGCTCATTGGCGCGGACCAGGTCGGCGTTTCGGCTCGTGGCCGACCGCAACTTCTCGAGCACCTCCCGCTTGTGCTCGATCTCACCCCGCGCCTGGTTGATCTCCGCGTTCTGCGGGCGGAAGACCAGCCAGTACGTCGAGAGCGGCACCGCCAGCAGAACAGCCAGCAACAGAATCTCGCGCACTCCAAATCGCACGATCAATCCTCCTCGCTCGCCTGCGCCGATCGCACGTCGGCCCCATCGGGAATGCTCAGGCTCTTGGCCGGCGCGATGTTCCTCGCGTCGGCGTCGGGGCGAAGCGCCGCCCCGATCTCGAATCGCCGCAGATGGTGCTCACCGATCTTCGTCTGCTCGATCAGACGCAGTTCGACGTCCTGGATCAGGTCCACCTCCTTCAGTGCCGTGAGCCAGTCGGTAACCTGACGATTCTCCTTGGCCACCCCCTTGAGCGTCAGCGTGAACCGCAGCCGGGGCGGCGCGACCAGGTCCGGATCCTCCGGCCCCGTGGTGACCCCCTGCGGCGACGCCGAGCCCCCGCCGACCCGACGAACACGCGTCTTGCGCGTCGTGGACGTCTTCTTCTTGCCCTTGGCGCCCTTGCCGTGGCTCTTTCGCGGCGGCTTGATCCGCTCGCTCTTGAGCTCCAGCTCCAGGAGCGTGATCCCGCTGGGCATCCGAGTGATCAACTCCGCCAGCAACACCGAGCGCGGCACACGTTCCAGCAACGCGGTCGTCACCTCCGCCTTGCGAATCATCGTCGCCTTCTGCGCCTCCAGACGCTTGAGTTGCTCGATCTTCTTGGCCTCGGCGCTGTACTCGGTGTTGATCTGCTGCTGCTCCTGGCGCACCCCAAGCCACCGGCGGTTGGTCACGAAAAACGCCCCCACCACCGCGAACATCACCACCCCGAACAAGATCAGGCTCAGCACGTTGGCCCGCATCTCGGCCTTGCCCGCCACGTAGTCCTCGGGGAGGAAACTGGCCGAGTCCCACCCCTCGCCTTGCGTCCGTTGGCTCATCGTCGCTCCAGTCCCCGGCTCACCGGGCCGCTACAGATCGCTCGGGCACGAGCACAGCCCCATCGCCACCGCCCACCCCGGCTGGGGCTGTCGCGGATCCACGCCCACGCTCGGCTCGTTCCCCGTCCGAGCCACCCGCGCCAACGGATCCGCCGCCTGCGCCGCAAGACGCAGCGACCGCGCGATCCGCTGGCACATCTCCAACTGCCTCGCCTCGCCCCCCACGAAAACCGTTCGGTCGATCCGGCGATCGCTGAATCGAGACCCGTGGTACCGGAGGCACATCGAGATCTCATCCGTCAGGATCTCGATCTGCTCGCTCAGGTCCACCGAGTCCCCGGGCGCGGGCTGGGCAGCAGGCTCACCAGCCAGGTCTGGCGTGAAACCCGCCGGCGTCAGCCCCGAGCGACGCTCCCGCAACGCCCAGTCCGAGTCGGGCCCGTCCTCCCCCGCTCCAGCGCAGACGACCTCGCCCGCCCGGGGGGCGCCTGCCTTCAACCGCCCCATCGCCGCTCGACGCTGTGCCGCCGCCGCGAGCGAGCAGTCCAGTTGGTCGGCGACCGCCTCGTCCAGGCGAAGCCCGCCCAGATCGATCGATCGTGCGAACACGAGTTCGGTTCCGTGGGCCATGGCCACCTTCGTCGATCCGTGCCCGATGTCCACGTAGAGCGACGTCAGCTCGTGATCCTCGCTTCGCCGCGTGATCTGGTCGAACCCGCGAACCAGCGCCAGGTACTCCACGTGCATGCCCACCGGCTCAAGCCGGGCCGAGCGAACCACCCCCATCAGCCGCGCCACGTCCCGGCGAGCCACCGCCAGGCAGATCGCCTCGCATCCCTTGCCCGCTGAATCGGCCAGCGTGTACCGGTACACGAACTCCGACGCGTCGCGCCGGGCCTGGCGAGTCAACTCGTCCCGGACCAACGCCTTGACGGAAACGCCCTCCGTCCTGGTCAGGTGAAACTGCCGGCACGTCGTCATGGACGCCGGGATCGCGCAGACGGCACGCCGACCCTTGAACCCGGCAGAGCGGACCAGCCCCGCCAACGCCTCGCCCTGGAAGGCCAGCCGCCCCGGGGCGTCCGACAGGAACTGCTCGGGTGTCTGGACCGCGCCAAGAGCGACAAGCGACGGTGGATCCCCCGGCATGATCTGGAGAACCTTGAGCCAGCGCACGCCCAGATCAATCGCGATCGGGCTGGGCAGCACCTTGAGCCGCCTGAGCGGGCGGGCCAGCCCTTCCTGAGTGCGTCCATACCAGCGCTTCAACACCCGGCTCCCGACGTGCCACGAAAGCCCCCGCGGGGGCGCGGGCTCACCGGTGTGCAATCGGCGCCGGTCGGCGACGGGTTGAGCGGGCGGTGCGATCCTCCCACACGCCACGCGCCGCCCGCCCGACCGGGTGGGATCAGTCCCTACGACCGGCGCGGGACGGACTCCGCGTGGTTCTATAGGACGTCGCCCAGGCGAGCCGCCAGCGCCCCGAGCACCCGCAGCGCCCCGGGTAGATCCCAGCGCTGGGCCGGGCGATCCCCCGTCGTGTTGCTGATGACGTGGACCTCGGCGAACGCCAGGCCCAGCCGCCGCGCCGCCAGCCCCACCGCCGCCCCCTCCATTGCCTCGGCCAGCGCACCGGTCCGCTCCTCCACACGTCGCGCCATCGGGTCCGTGCCCGAACAGGTCGAGACCGTCGCGATCGCCCCCACGTGGTCAGCCAGGGGACCGAGCCGATCCAGCCACGCCCGATCCGTCTCGATCGCCATCTCCGGGCCCGCGACCAGCCCCATCTGCGCCAGTGAGACGAACCCCTCGGGCGTCTGCACGCCCTCGTCGGCCAGCACCGATCGCGCTCCAAGTACAGTTTCGAGCAATCCCGCCGGCGACCCGGGCAACGCACCGGCGACGCCCAGGCTCAGCACCCCCCGGTATCGTTTCCGATCGGCGACCTGCCCGATCGCCCCGCCGGCCGCAGACTTGCCCACGCCCGTCAGGACCAGTTCCAGCCCACGATCGGCCCCCACCGGCTCCCAGGGCTCGGGCGGGTCGGCCCCACAACTGTCCGTCCCCCTCTCCCCCAGCCCGTCCAGCACCGCCCGCGCCTCGCCAGGGGAAGCCACAGCGATCAGAACACCCCCCCGTCGGCGTTCCTGCTCCGTACTGCCTGCCGTCGTGTTCACCGAGGAGTTCCCTGGTCCACGCCGACCCGATGGGCCCCTTTCGACCGCCTCACGCGAACCGGCGGACCTGGCCGAAGTATCATCAATGCCCCGGGGGTGGAACCGGGGCGGCTTTCGGCGGTTTTATAGAACACGCCGACGCGTGGCGTCGGCCGGGTCGGCCTCCGGGACGGGGCCGCAGGGGCGAGCACGCCATCGGGCTCGGTGCATCACATGGAGAGTTGCCCATGATTCCGTTCTCTGACTCCCCATCACGAACCCACGCCGCACGGGCTGGCAGGGCGGTCGTCGCCGTGGTCCTGTCCCTCATCGGAGTGGCCTTGGTCGGGGGTGTCGCCCTGGCAGTCTCCGGCGGGCTCGGCTCGTCGGGCAAGAAGGGCGCCGCCACAGCCGAACTGGCCCGGGCCGAGGTCATGGACTTTGAGATCTCGACCACTTCCAGCGGCGAACTGGAGGCACGCAACCAGGTCGAGATCCGCTCCAAGCTCGAGAGCCCGGCGACGATCGTCGAGGTCGTGCCCGAAGGGACGCGCGTCAAGAAGGGCGACGTGCTGGTCCGCCTCAACGCCGATGAGATCGAGAGCAAGATCACCGAGGAATCGCTGCGCGTGGAGCAGGCCAAGGCCGAACTGCTCGCCGCCCGGAACGCCTACGAGATCCAGCTGACCGAGAACGACTCACGCCTGCGTCAGGCGACCCTGAAACTCGAACTGGCCAAGCTCTCGCTCCAGCAGTGGATCGAGGGCGATGACAAGCAGAAGCGCCTCACCAATGAACTGGCCCTGGACAAGGGCAAGCGAGATCTGGATCGCCTCAAGAACAAGTTTGAGCAGAGCAAGATGCTCATCAAGGAGGGATTCCTGAGCCAGGACGAGTACGACATGGACGAGATCCGCCTCAAGGAGGCCGAGGCGGCCCTGGAAAAGGCCGATCTCCAGAACAATGCCTACGAGAACTACCAGCGCCCCAAGGACGAAAAGAGCCGGAACTCGGACGTACAGCAGGCCCAGTCCGATCTCGAGGTCGTCAAGCGTAAGAACGAGATCGAAAAGGCCAGTAAGGACGCCACACTCAAGAATCGCGAGCGACAACTCCAGATCCACGAGACCCGCCTGGCCAAACTCGAAGAGCAGAATCGAAACACCGTCATCACCGCTCCCACCGACGGCCTGGTCGTCTACGCCACGAGCCTCAACAGCGGACGCGGGTGGATGATGTTCAACGGCGATGGCCCGCTCCAGATCGGGCGCCGCGTCAATCCCAACGAGCTGCTCATCGCCCTCCCGGACACGTCCGAAATGGTCGCCTCTGTCCGCGTGCACGAGTCTCTGGCCGGGCGCATCAAGCCCGGGCAGCCGGTCAGCATCCGGATCGAGGCGGTCGAGGGGGAATCGTTCTCGGGTCGCGTGGACAGCATCGGCGTCCTGGCCGAGTCCGGTGGGTGGCGCGATCCCAATCTCCGCGAGTACACGGTCAAGATCTCGCTGGACCAGAGCGCCGCCGCCGGGGGCCTCAAGCCCTCCATGCGCTGCGAGGCCAAGATTCAACTCGGGACGGTCCAGAACGCCCTGAGCGTCCCGATCCAGGCCGTCTTCAACGACGGCCCGGTCCGGTATGTCTACACGAAACGGGGGTCCAAGTTCGCAAAGCGCCCCGTCAAGGTCGGGCGGCGCTCGGAACTCTGGGCCCAGATCCTGGCCGGGCTCGAGGAGGGCGACACCGTCCTCGTTCGAGAGCCGGCCCCTGCCGAGGTGCTTGGCACTCCCTGGAACCCGGCCCAACTCAAACTCGTCGGGCTCCACCTCAACGATGAGGGTCAGCCCGTCCCGATTGCATCCGGCTCCCCCATGCGCCCCGGGTTCGGACCGGGTCGCTCGATGCGGCGGCACGCCCGACCCCCTGGCACAGGTCCGGCCGCAAAGGCCTCGCCCGCTGTCCCTGCCGCCTCCACCGAGGCCACCGCCAAGGAAGACCCGGATCAGCAATCCAAGGACAAGTCCGAGGGCAAGTGATCGACCCAACCCCGGGCCCGGCCCGCTCACACGATGAGCAGACCGCGGGGCCAGCCCCGCATCGCCATGGGACAGCTGCTCGGGAATCGGCGCTTACAGCCCGTCCAGGGGTGCGTCCGGCGCTCCGTCGGCGGGAACCGGCAGCAACCGTGCCGACTCGGACCCGGCCCGCGGAGCCGCGTTGAACAACGATCGCATCGTCGCCTTCACGTCGAACTCTCCGGGGCTCCGAGAGAAAAAGTTGTCCCGGCTCACGTCGACACCCTGGGCCTCGACGACCCTCAGTTCCGTTGCCTCTCGCAGATCGATCCGCTCCGGCTCGCCACGCGGGACGTCGAAGCCCTCGTCCCCGAGGCGCTGGACCACCGGCCGACACGGCTCGGACCCCGAGAACGAAACGACAGCCGCACGCATGCCGTTGCTCAGCGTCACGATCGTGCCCGGCGGGTAGGGCGGAACCACCGCCAGCAGCGCACGGAACACCACCGGGTCGATCCAGTCGCGATAGGGCGACTCGCGGAGCAGCCCCAGCGCACGGACCACAGGAATCGACCCCTGAACCGGCGCCCCGGGCGCGTGCGCGGGGTTGCGGAGCCGATCGAACAGGTCGGCCGCCGCCGCGATCCGTGCGAAAACATGGATCTCGGATCCGATCAGCGCGTGCCGACCCCCGTCCAGGCGTGAACGCGACGGGAACCCGCTCCCGTCGTATTTCTGGTGGTGGTGCAGGAGGATCCCCGCGGCCGTCGGATCGATCTGCCCGCGGACCATCCGATGCCCGATCCAGACGTGCCGGCGCCACTGCTGGTCCGACTCGTCGTGCGTCTGGTTCCAGCGCTCCAGCGTGGGCACGTCCAGGCGGAGCATGCCCAGATCGTGGAGCATGGCCCCCACGCCCAGGTTGGTGACGTCCTTCGCCCGCGCCGACGAAAGACGCCTGCGCTCATGGACCAGGTAGTCCTCGAGCACCAACCCCATCAGCACGCTGATCAGGCAGACGTTGCTCGCGTGACGCAACGCCGGGCGGCTGTGATCCACGATCTCCTCGATGAACAGCGCCGCCTTCGGGCTCTGCGAGAGCTTGTCGAGCAGCCCGGAGATGGCCCGGCGGTACTCGCTGAACTCGAGGCGCGCGTTCTGGTCCCGGGCCACCTCGTCGAACGTCTCGGCGATGTGCTTCGTGATCCGCATGTGGGCCGCTGCCACGTCCGGGCTGACAACCTCTTCGAGGAACTCCAGCCCCGGATACCGGATCCAGATCTCGCGGATTCCCTGCTCGCGCAGGCGGCCGATCACACGCCCGTCCAGCGACACACCCACTTTGAGCAGGATCGTGTCGGCCCGGCGGGGGTGAAAGATCGGCATAGCCAGTTCCATTCCGGAACGGGCCTGGATTATCGGCACCCTCAGCATCGTCGGCTCCGACCGGTGTATCGGCCCGACGTGCAGGGAAATCAAAGCCCCCTGCTCGATCACTGGACCGAAGAGGGCCCCCGCGCGACGAACTGACCGGCTACGTAAGCCAGGTAGCCCGCGATCAGGATCACCCCTCCACCCGCGTGATCCGCCGCGAGGTCCACATGATCGGGATGCAGGCCAGACTCGCCCCCAGCACCACCGCCATATCAATCCGGATGATGTGCTCCGAGACAGGCAGGGGCGAGATCAGCGCCGTCACGCCCAGCACGCACAGCACGTTGAACACGTTGGACCCGAGCACGTTTCCGATCGCGATATCCGGGTGCCGCCGCAGCGCCGCAGCCACCGACGCCGCCAGTTCCGGCACCGACGTGCCGAACGCCACCACGGTCTTGCCGATCACCACGTCCGACACGCCGATATGCCGGGCGATCCGGATCGCCCCGTCCACGAACAGGTCCGCGCCGAACTTGAGCATCACCAGGCCGATCAAGGTCAGAACCACCCCCATGACCAGGCGGGGAGGGTGTTCGAGCGTCTGTTCGGCCCGGCCCGTGGAAACCTCCGCCTCGATCAGCGGGGCGTCCCGTCGCCCCTGCCGATAACTCCAGATCAGGAACACCACGAGCAGCACCAGCAACAGGGCGCCCTCGAAGCGACCGATCATTCCCCCCAGCATCACGCCCCACCCGGCCAGCGCCACCCCGATCATGATCGGGACTTCCTTGCGCACCAGCCCCGCGCGGACCGGGATCGGGCAGACCAGCGCCGTGACGCCGAGGATCAGCAGGATGTTGGCGATGTTGGAGCCGACCACGTTGCCGACGTTCAGACCCGGGATCCCCCCCAGCACCGCACGGATCCCCGAGGACAACTCCGGGGCGCTGGTCCCGATCGAGACGACCGTCAACCCGATCACGAACGGCGACACGCCCATCGCGCGGGCCAACCCGACCGAGCCCTTGACCAGCAGTTCGGCGCCGATCCAGAGCAGCGCCAGCCCGCTCACGAATCCAAGGATCGGCCAGATCACGTCCATACGAGCCCTCCTTTGCCGATCCCTGCAGGAGGACTCGACGCACCCGGCAGATCGGGTCGGGCCAAAGCCTATCCCCCGATCAGCCGGTACTGCTCCGGAACGCGGGGCACCAGCAACAGAATGGCCCGGGGCGAGGCCTCCCGCCCGAAGCGACCCGTCGAACCGAACATCGCCTCGCCGAGCGTCGGAACCTCCGGAGCTGGCGGCCCCACCAGCACGGGCGATTCCTCGCTCGACGCCGACGAGCGCCGATCCATCTGCTCCACTTCGTCGGCGCTCGGCCCAGCACGCCAGACCACCCCCGGCGCTTCGGGAAGGACGAGGATCGCGTCCGTCCCGGGCAGGACCATCCGGGCCAGCAACCGGTCAAAGACCAGCCCCTGATCCTCCGCCCCGGCGCCGGGGATCTTCGGCTCAAGGCGCCACGTCGAACGGGAGGGCTGCTCGAACCGCGGGACCAGCTCGACCTCGAGGGCGGCAGCCATCGCGCCGGACTCATCGACACGCGGCACGATCCAGTCGCGCACCAGCAGCCCGAGGCGCCCTGCCCCCAGCCACAACATCCCCGAATCCAGCGCGATCGCCCCGCCCCCGGGAACACGCTGCCCCCGACCCGCCCGCGTCCACGTGGATCGCTCGCCCAGCCATTGGCGGCTGACCGTGCCCACCAGCGGCATCGCCTCGTGAAGCGACGGCAGGTCGTCGATCGGAACCGCGACCAGGCGCAGCCCGTTGGCGCTCCACGCGTGGCGAACCTCGGGCGGAAGCGGAACGGGACGATCCCGATACGCAGCCAGCAGCGGACCGATCGAACCAGCCCGCTCGTTGACCACCCACCACCGGATCTCCAGCCCCCGGTCGGCCCCGTGCGCAAAGGGCAGAACCGACTCGTCGGGCAGCGGAGCCGATTCCTCGCCTGCGCATCCGACGCCGGCGACGATCAGAACCGTCCAGAGCAGCACCGCCGATATCCCCCCGGCGCCGCGCGCCCACCCTCGATCACCCGTGATGGAACCCGACCTGCCCACGGCGTCCCGTCCTTCGCTGCGCCGCATCGTCCCGGACGCCCCGTTCAGGCCTGCTCCGGGGCCGGCTCGCACTCGTTGATCCGATCGATCAGCCTTCGCACCAGGCCGAACTTGTTCCGCGTGTGCGTGAACGCCAGGCGCGGCAACTCGAGGTGGTCGTCCTCGGCCTCGTAGGGCCCGCGCTGGACGATCCGCCCCTTCTTGACCAGCACCGCGAACTCGTCGTTGAGGCGCTCCACGTCTTCCTCGCGGAGCCGGTGATTCAGGCGAATCACCAGGTCGTCCCGGACGTACCGCGACGAGTGATAGATACGGTAGAACCGCACCAGGTGCTCCACCGCGTCCGCCGGATCCTTCGCAATCGTGCAGATGTTCAGGTCTTCCTCGCTGATCAGCCCCCGGGCCAGCAGGTTGATCCGGATGGTCTCCTCCCACTGGCGCCAGTAGCAGCCCCCCTCGCCCTCGATCATCACGATCGGCATCGGTGAGGCCTTGCCCGTCTGGACCAGCGTCAGCGTCTCGTACGCCTCGTCGAGCGTCCCGAACCCCCCGGGAAACAGCACGACCGCCTCGGCCTGGCTCAGGAACATCAACTTCCGCGTGAAGAAGTACCGGAAGTGGATCAGTTTCTCATCGCCGGCGATCACATCGTTGGCCGTCGTCTCGAATGGCAGCCTGATCGCAACCCCGAAACTGGCCGCACGCCCGGGCCCGATGTGCCCCGCCTCCATGATCCCCCCGCCCGCACCGGTGATCACCATCCACCCCACCTGGGCCACCAGTCGGCTGAACTCGACCGCCGCCTTGTAGTCCGGATGGTCCGGGCTCGTCCGGGCCGATCCGAAGATCGAGACCTTGTGCGGCTCTGGGTACTGCCCGAAAACGCGGTAGGCGTAGCGCAGTTCCTTGACCGCCGCGGTGATCAGCTTCAACTCGCCGGTCCCGCGACCGTCGGGGATCAGCTTGAGCCCCGCGACGATCAACTCTCGCACGAGCCTCGCGTCGAACGTGCCCGGCTTGCCCCCGACCTGATGGATCAGGTCGTCGATGACACCGGTGATGTCCGGGTCGTCGGCACGCCGCTGCGCAGGCTGCTCCGGGGGTGATTCGATCTCCGCCGGCGTGGGCGCCTCGGGGTCCAGTTCCTGTCGTGTCTTTGACGTGCTCACGGTATTCCACTTCCTCCAGATGATGATCCAACGGGGCGCTGCTCCGGGCCCCGCGCCGGGGCGGTCCGATCGAACCAGCGCTGCCGCGTCTTCTCACGCTTGGCCCGCCGCTCGATCTGCCGGAGCCGCTCGAGACGCCGTGCTTCCGGGCTGCCCATCGCAAGCCCGATCAGGCGCTTGGCGCCGGTGAACTGCTCGACACGGACCTGCGGCTTGCCGAGCCGACCCCCGACCCGGATCGTAAACAACTCGTCGCGAATCTGATCCATCACGTCCGAGACCAGCGGGATCGAACGCACGGCCTTGGACCTGAAGCGTAGGTCCAGGTCCAGGTCGGGCAGGCCCATCCGACCGTATCCGAACAACTCCACGCTCCGCGACATCGCCCAGAGGCTCTCGAAGGCAACCTCGGAGCCCTGGACGAGAAACCGCGCCCCGCCCATTTCCAGCGCCTCGCCCGTGGGAAGAGTGATGCTCGCCACTTCGACCATCGGCATCAGCCCGGGCAGGTCGATCACCCGCCCACCGGCCACGCGAGCCCACCCCCGGCCCGTCCGCGTCGCCGCGTCGTGGACCAGCCCCTCCAGCGAAATCCACGCGTCCAGGCGGGCCCCCGCCTCGGTCTCGCCCGAGTCGCTCGAATCACCCGCCTCGGCCCGCGCGGGCGCAGCGCCCCCGCCGGATCCGGGCTGATCCGCTCCATCACCCATCGAACGCTTGAGATCAGCCACGATCTGCGTATACCCGGCGCCGGAGAACGATACCGTCGCGGTGTATCGCCGGCTCTTGCCGGACGCATCTCCCGCCGGCTCGATCGCCGCCTCGCCCGCGAAACGACCCCCGTGACAGTCCGCCGAGATCAGGGGTACCGTCGCCAGCGCGCCGTGACCGACGACGCGAAGCCGCCCCCGGGTCATCCGGATCCCGGCCACGTCGAACGAATCAGCGATCACGTCCACTTCCGTATCGCCCGGCTGACCCCGCGCCGATCGGGTGTACCGGATGTCCGTCAGCCCCCGCCCCTGATCGACCTGCACACCCGTCAGGACCGAGGCGTCCTCGAAGAACAGCCTCCCGTTGAACGCCGCCGCCCCGTCGGCCTTGTCCACGCGCAGGTGCGCCCCCTCCATTCGGAACGCCCCTCCCGCCCGAGCCTTCATCCCCTCCAGCAGTTTGGCCACCTTCTCCGGAAGGATCGCGATCAGGTCCGGGCTTGAATGAGCCCCGTCGAGTGTGATGTCCACATCAAGCCCGATCGAGCCCTCGCCCAGCCCCTCGGCCCAGCCGTCCAAACCAACGGACCAAGCCCCGCCCGAGCCCCGGAACCGATCGATCCGGACGCGCCCGTCGCGAACCCGGATCTCCCCAGCCAGATCCTCCAGCACGATCCGCTGCCCACGCCGGGTCAGGCTCAGCGATCGAGGAATGATCGTGGCCTCGACGCCCGCGCCGCCCCGCTCGCCCAAGCCCTCCGCGTGCGGATCGAGCCGAACCGTCGCGTCGAACCGACCGTGAACGTCCATCGCCTCCAGCGGCTCGGCGCCGTGCTCGCCCATGCCCGAACGCACCGCGTTGCGGATCAGCGGGCTGCCGAGGCGGCCGTCCGTGAGCGCGACGCTCAGCGGGCGCAGATCCCGCGCCGCTCCCCCCGCGGCCCCGGGCTCCAGCGGCAGGTCGCCGGACAGTTTGACGTGCCCCGCGGGCTGGCCGTCGAAGATCAGATCCGACTCGAACCCGTCGAACCCGACGACCCCGCCACCCGCGCGTCTCAGGGATACGTTGCCGGCGGCGCGATCCAGGGCGATCCTCCCGCCCAGCGCGTCAACGCTCACGCCTCGCAGGTTCGAGATTCGGGCGGTCGTGTCGGGCATACTCCCGGCTCGGCCGGATACGTCCATGCGTGCATCGATCACGCCCGCGGGCCGGCGCCGTGCGCGGATCTGAGCCAGCCGCTCGCGCCCCGAGGGCGACAGGAGCCCCAGCACGTCCTCGATGGGCAGCGCCAAGGACACGCCGTTTGCCCAGAGCGTCCCCGTGTAGGTCCAACCCGATGCCCCCCCCTCCCCTCCTCCCCCCGCCCCCTCTGGAAACTCCACGTTGGCCCCGAGGCGGAACGGGGCGCCGGGCGAGGCGTCGCACGAGGCGATCCGCCCCGAAAGATCCACCGCCACTCGCTCCGGGCTGACCTTGATTGTGCCGTCAACCCCGATGAAACCGAGCTTCCCCTCGTCCTCTCCGATCCCGGTCGGCTCGGGCCGGGCGGACAGGTCATCCAGAGCAAGCCGAACGTCGTACCCGACCCGCCCCGCCCGGGCCCCCGGTCTGATCGCTGCCTCGCAGCGGATGCGCCCGCTGAGGTTCAACATCCGCAGCACGTCCCGAACGCGGGGCGCCCGCTCCGCCTCGGACCCGGCGCCGAGCCAGTCCAGACGCTTCTCAGCGATCGGATCGGGAATCGCCCCGATCAGCAACTCGTCGATGGGTACTTGGCCGGTCGTGACGCGGATCGACTGGTCCTGCTCCGCCTCGCTGCCGCGGCTGGGAACGACCACGTCGGCCTCGATCTGCGCCGTCCCGCCGTGCAGCCCCTCGAACCGCCCACCCTCCACGCGAACGCGGTCCCGCTCGATCCGGATCACGACGTCCCGGGCTCGGATCGGATACGGAAACACGCGCGGCAGGATTCCCTCGCGAGCCATGCGGGCCTCGATCGTCGGGCGCCACTCCCGCGATTCGTGTGCGCGCTTCAACGCGATCGACAGGTCCACACGCCCCCCGAACTCGAAGACCGGCGCTTCCAGACGCCGCTGGATCACCCGGATCCGCTCATCGATCTGCTCAACTCGATCCGCCGGCGCCCGTGCCCGCTCGGTGCCCAGGCGCTCCAGTTCGTCCTTGAGCGCGTCAACCCGGGTCGGCTCGATCACCAGCCCCGACTCGATCAGTTCCCGGCGCCGGTCTTCGCTGAACAACTCATCCTGGAAGCGCCCCCACCTGGGGCCCAATGCCCGGCGCAGCGACTCGTCGATCGGCACATTGAACACGTCGATCCGGAGATCCACCTCCGCCAGCGCCGAATCCGGCGTGATGCTGCCCTCGGCCACGACCGTCGCCCCGCTGGGCGAGCCCCCGCTGATCGAATCGATCACGATTCGATCGTTGTTGAACGAGATCCGCCCCTCCAGCTCGCGGAAGGGATACGGGAAGAACTCGTAGGCCGCGACGCCGTGCTTGAAATACGCCGACCCCTCGAATCGGACGGCCCCTCGTCCCCGGCTCGTGGGTTTCCCGCGGCGAATCACGACACGCGAGGACAGCACCGCCTCGGCGCCGGAGAACTGAAGGAGACGACGCCGAACTCCTTCGGGCAGAAACGGCAGGATCCGGGAGTTGGGCTGCATCTGGTACTCGTCAACCAGCACCTCGGCGCGGAACGGCGCGTCGAGGCTCGAGCCGTCGTAATCCAGGCGGACCCGATAGGGAATGTCCTCGAGCAAACCGGACACGTCCACGACCGTCCCGTCGGGGCTCAGAGAGATCCATCCGGAAACCCCGTGCATGCGCACGAACGCCCCGTCCTGCTCCCGGGGGGGCGTGTAGAGGAGCACGATCATGTCGCCCATGCTCCCGGCCGAACGGATCGGCGGAAACCGCGGGCCGGCGGGCGTAATCCGGATCGGAAGATTCATGGACACATCGCGCAGGTCCACCTTCGCCTGGATCCCGTCGCGGCCGAAGGCCAGTTCGGCGCCGGAAATGTCGCCGCGCGGGTCCAACCTCTTCCATAAGGCACGAGTCGGCGTGGGAAGATCGCCCGGCGACCAGTCGCTCAGCGAGAGGTGGTGCAACTCGATCGTCGTGCCCGCCGCGTCGATTCGTCCGGTCAGATCAATCGCCGGTCCGCTGCTGCTGGCCGTACGCTCGTGAAGCCGCATCACGTAGGCGTGCTCGCCCTGACGGGTCGTGGGGTTCAGCCCGCCGGCCACCGAGATCGACCGCAGTGCCCGGTACGGCCCGTCCCCGTGCTCGCCCAACTCGAGCGTTCCGTCGGCGACGATGACCCTGGGAAGGTCCGGGGCTGTCGCCGAGGCACGCGACCGGGGCAGCCTCAGCGACGCCATGTTCAACGACCCGTCCCGGCGGGACTGGCTCAGACGCAGCACGGGACCGAAGAGCAGCACGTCATCAACGGCGGGCCCGCCACGGAGCAGACGCCCCCAGCGCACGCCCATCCTGATCTTGTCGATCGTCAGAAAGGTTCCGGCCCGCCCGCTCACGCCCGGCACCCGCAGGCGGACGTCGCTGACGCTGATCTCGCCGATCGACGTGATCCGCGCGCTCCGGGCGCTGACCTGGACGCCCAGGGCCCGCTCCAGCCGCGAGACGACCACCCACCGCGTCAGAGGGCTCTCGGCGACAATCAGCACCAACGCGAGCACGACCAACGGCGTCAGGCCCAGCCAGCGGAGGATCCATCGGCGACGATGCCCCATGCGCTCGCCGAAAAGGCGATGCCGAGTCAACGCCCGCCATATCCGATTCCGACCACGTTCGTTCGCATGATGGCTGGGCATGGTGTCCGCCCCCGAGCAGCGGCAATGCTAGCCGGGCCGAGCCGAGCCCGAATGAAACATGCCGGGGCCCGCACGCCCGACGTGCCGATACAATGACGACGCGACCCACGGTGTACGGCGTGCCCGACCGGACGCCGGGCTGCACGGGGAATACCCATGCTTTCCAACCAGCAAAGATCCGACCGACCGACCGGCTTCACGCTCATCGAACTGCTCGTGGTCATCGCGATCATCGCGCTGCTGATCGCGATCCTGCTTCCGGCTCTAGGCCGGGCCCGCTCCACCTCCCGCCAGATCAAGTGCCTGACCAACGTGCGCAGCATCGGACAGGGCCTGGGCATGTACGCCGCCGACAATCGCGACTGGTACCCGCACTGGTCGGGGTGGCAGGTCTACCAGGGCCAGGGCGACGGCGTCGGTGGCGACGAGCCGGGCAAGGGCTGGACCGAACTGCTCGAGGACGATCTGGATGGACGCCAGGTCTACCACGATCCCGTCCGCCCGATCGAGCAGGCGCCCTGCTCGTACTTCATCTCCGCACGATTCAGCTGGATGCGCTACGGGCGACGGTTCACCTCGCTGCGCGACGCCGACGTGCAGTTCACGAGCAAGTTCGTCATGGGAGGGGATTGCAACCAGCCCTCGCTCTACCCGGCGCCGTACGGCTCGGCCCAGTTCCTGCCCGACTGCGACCAGGACGACGCCTCCCAGCCATGCGTCTTCTTCGACGGCGAACTCGTCCCCCACGACGGCGTGGACAACATCCTGTTCATGGACGGGCACGCCGCGGGCTTCAAGGCGTTCGACCCGGGCAGGATGACTTGGCACGGGACGAAGATGCGCGACTGGTCGCTGGAAGATTCCCCCGGTGGCTGAACGCCCCCGCGCTCAGACGATGCGCAGCGCCACCATCGCCAGAACGAAACCGCCCAGCGCATTGGCGGCGATGCCCGCAAGGGCCAGGACCAGAAGCCACGGCTGACGCCGGCGAACCGGCACGTGCGTCCTGTACAGCGACGTGATCCAGTACGCCGGCCAGACGATCCACCCCCCGAGCGAGAGCGTCGCAAGCAGCGGGACCCATTCAGTCGCGCCCACCGGGATCAAAACGAGCAGCCCCGCTCCCGGCATGAGCATCGGCCACAAAGCGCCCGCCGCGATGCGCGCCGGGTTCGGCCAGGGCCCGACGCGAATCGCCCGCCACCGTTCGTCGCCGGGGACGTTGTCCCGCCCGCACTCCGGGCAACGGACGATCGCATGTTCGGCGTTGAACCCGCTCAGGTCGTAGCCGCAGACGTGGCAGAGAAACCGGTCCGGCGCGTTGCCCCCGGATCGGGCGGGACGATGATCGTCTTCGCGCTCCATCAATCCTGCCCCGAGCGCGCGGGCACGAGCAAGCCCGCAAGCGGGCAGGGGCGCCCCGATCGGTCCATGCACACCGAGCTGGCCTCGGGCGGCGCTTGCCACGGACTGAGTGCTGCGGTCGGACCCGTCACGCCGACAGTCTATCGCGCCCCGAGTTCAGCCCCGCACAACCCGACCCGGATGCTCATCGCCGGCGCGTGCGCGGCTCGATGGGCGTGAGGAAGATCGTTATCGCGTGCAGGTCCCGTCCGTCGGGCTGCCGCCCGGCCGTCCGCTCGAAGATCGCCAGGATTCGATCGACCAGTTCGTGCACCTCGCGCAACTCGCCCTGGTTGAGTCGCCCCTTGATCCGCCCGTTGATGATGTTCCGCGCCGGCCCGCGAACCTTGGCCAGCCCCGCCTTGAACGCCCGGCGATGGTCGCGCTCGGTCAGCCGAAGCAGCGCCGCAAAGGCCTTGAGCCGGCGCTCGGTCAGGCGCTCGTCCGACGGATCGTGGGGCAGGCGGATCCGCCTGGCCGGGGTCTTGTACAGCGTCTCGTCCCGACGGGCCGTCCCACGCCGACCGCACGCGATCAGCAGCCCGACATCAACCAGGCGACCGACGTGGTAGTACAGCGAGTCCGGCGTCCGCCCCAGCAGGTCGCCCAGTTCCGCAACGGAGCACACGCCCAGCACGCGGGCCGCGTCGAGAATCTCCAGCCGAACCGGAGAGGCCATCGCCTCGATCTGATCCTCCCGGACGACTCGGTACGTGTCTGTCTGGCGTGGCGCCACGCGGGGCCTCCGGATTGTACAAAAAGTATCTGTATTTTTCAACATATCGCGGAACAAGATCGTTCCCCGGTCGGATCGCTCAGAAAGGGTATGGGTCCCAGACCCGTCCCGCCAGAGTCCGCGGCGCACACGCGCGTCACGCCCCGAACGTCCGGAGAATGACCATGACACGAACACAAACCCGCCTCTCTTGGACAGCCGCACTCCTGACCACAACGCTCACCGGCGTTCGGGCCGATCCCGTGCGCCTCCTGCCCATCGCGCTGAGCGACCGCCCGGCCGCCGAGCAGCCCGACGGCGTCGTCTACAGCGTCTTCACAGACCTCGACATGGGCACCGGCGGGCAGGTCGCCTTCCGATCGGTCCTGGCCGGCCTGGGTGTCACGTTTGACAACGATGCGGGAAACTTCGTCGGCGATCCCACGCGCGTCAGCCTGCTCACCCGCGACGGCGACCAGGCCGCCGGCCTGCCCGAGGGTGTGCTGTACCAGGGCGGGTGCTATATCTGCGCCATCGGCGAGATCCCGGGCCCACGGATCAATCCCCGCGGACGCATCGCACTGACCACGCTCCTGGGCGGCCTGGGGGCGCCGATGTTCGGCAGCACGGGCTCGGCCCTGCTGGCCGGCGAACCGGGCACGCTCGCCCTCGTCGCCACCACGGGGGATCCGGTGCCCGGGCTGCCCCCCGGGTTCACCATCACCGACATCTCAACGCCGACGCTGGCCCCTGTCGGCGACTTGGCCACCCCGATCCGATTCACCGGCCCGGGCCTCGAAAGCATCACCGCCGGGGGCATCATCGCCGGGAACGACGCCGCCCACCTGCGAGGCGTCGCCCTCACCGGGCAGCAGGCCGTCGGATTCGATGCCGGCTTCACGTACTCCGAGCCGCTGCCGTTCCAAGGGTCGGCCGAAGACGGGAGAGTCGCCTTCACCGGCGGCGTGATCGATCCAGCCACGTCCCGCTTTGCCGCCTTCGGGCTCTGGCGAGAAGGCATTGAGTCTGTCCAACTCGTCGCCCGAACCGGGCAGCAGGCGCCCGGGATGCCGCCCGGCGTCAACCTCGCGGGGATCAACCCGGGCGCCCTCAACGGATCCGGACGAGTCCTGTTCATCGCCTTCTTCGACGGGACCGGGATCACGTTCGGTGTCAACCACTTCGGGCTGCTCAGCGACCGCACGGGCGCCTTCGAATCGGTCGCACAGATCGGCACCCAGGCCGCCGGACTGCCCGAGGGCAACCTCTACAGCCACCTCCTCGCCGCGACCCTCAGCGACACCGGGCGAGTTGCCTTCGTCGCGTTCCTGAACGGACGCGGCGCCGCCGACAGCGGAGACCGCGCCGTCTTCAGCGACATCACCGGAACCATGACCAAACTCGCCCGAACCGGCGACCCCGTGCCCGACCTGCCCCCGGGCGCCTTCTTTGACGCCTTCGATCGCATCCGCATCAACGCACGCAACCAGGTCGCCTTCTCCGCCTCCACCACCGACGTGTCGGTTCCCTACCCCTTCGGCCTGTTCCTGGGCGACGCACACGGGCGCATCCAAACAATCGTCCGCCCCGGCGACTCGGTCCAGATCGCACCGGCGGACCTCCGGACCGTCGAGCGCATCAGCGGCTTCGACCTCAACGACGACGGACGCCTGGCCGCTGTTCTGCGATTCGACGATGGCTCGTCGGGCGTGTTCGTCACCGCACCCGAGTGCCCGGCGGACATCGACGGCGACGGGGATGCTGACGTGGCCGACTTCTTCGCGTTCATCCTCGCGTTCGCCGCCGGCGATCCGGCCGCGGATGTCAACGACGACGGGTCGATCGACGTGGGAGACTTCTTCGCGTTCGTTGCTGCTTTCGCCGCCGGCTGCCCGTGAGAGGCCTTCGGGTGCTCGTGGTGTGGGCTCCATCGTGCCACCGACCGCTGCTTTGAGCGGTCGGTGCTCTGTGCAGGGCGGCGCCGACCGTGGCGCTCCCCGGCCGGCGGCACGGATCGCGGGCGTGTCGGACTCCTTCGCATTCGCGGCGGCGTCTACGAGTCCTTGCTGTCGCCTCGTGCGAAGATGGACGCGACGTAGTTGAGCACGTCAGCGGCGCTGGTTTCGTTGTAGCCGAAGTTCTGGATCAGCCGCTGCTTGACCACGTCGATCTTCTCCTGCGTCTCGTCGTCCACGACGCTCGAAACCAGGTTCTTGAGCTTGATCGTGTCCCTACTGTCCTCGAAGAGCTTGAGCTCCAGCGCCCGGTAGAGGCGGGCGTTGGTGTTGAACTCGAACTTCTTGCCGTCCAGGGCCAGGGCCCCGATGTAGTTCATGATCTCCTGGCGGAAGTCGTCCTTGCGCGACTCGGGGATGTCGATCTTATCCTCGATGGAGCGCATGAGGCGCTCGTCGGGCTCCTCGAACTTGCCCGTGTACTTGTTCTCGACCTTCTCCTTCTGCGTGTAGGCCCGGACGTTGTCGATGTAGTTGGCGCACAGGCGGCGGATCGCGTCCTCGTCGGCGCTGATCGCCCGCTGGACCTCGCCCTTGATGATGTCCTCGTACTCCTCACGCACGACGGCCAGCAGCTCGCGGCAGCGCTTCTTCGTCTCCTCGTCGCTGATCAGGCTGTGGTGGGCCAGCCCACTTTCCAGTTCATTGAGCACCATGAACGGGTTGACCGTCCGCTCCTCGATCGACTGTCGGCTCACCAGCGCGTTGGAGACCTTGTCCTGGATGTACCGCGGGCTGATCCCGACCATCCCCTCGCGCGGCGACTCCTCCTTGAGTTCCTTGACCGAGTCCTCCGTGAAGCCCGGGATCGACTTGCCGTTGTACAGCTTCATCTTCTGGAGCAGCGTCAGCCCGGACTTCTTGGGATCCTCCAGGCGGGTCAGCACCGCCCACATCGCCGCGACCTCCAGCGTGTGCGGGGCGATGTGGACGTTGCTCACGCGGCTGGGCCCGAAGTCCTTCTCGTAGATCCGGACCTCGTCGTCGAGGCGGATGTTGTAGGGAATATCGATCTTGATCGTCCGGTCCCGGAAGGCCTCCATCATCTCGTTGGACTGGAGCCGCTTGTACTCCGGCTCGTTCGTGTGCCCGACGATCACCTCGTCGATGTTGGTCTGGGCGAACTTCTTGGGCTTGATCGTGTGCTCCTGCGTGGCCCCGAGCAGGTCGTACAGGAACGCCACGTCGAGCTTGAGGATCTCGATGAACTCGCAGACCCCCCGGTTTGCGATGTTCAGTTCCCCGTCGAAGTTGAACGCCCTGGGGTCCGAGTCCGACCCGTACATGGCGATCTTGCGGTAGTTGATGTCGCCGGTCAGTTCCGTCGAGTCCTGGTTCTTCTCGTCCTTGGGCTGGAACGTTCCGATGCCGACCCGGTCCTTCTCGCTGAGCACGATCCGCCGGACGCGGACGTGCTCCATCGCGGCCCGCCAGTCGCCGTCGTAGAACCGCATCAGGTCGTCCAGGACCTTGCGGCAGAACGGGTCCGGATCGCCCTCGATCGACAGATGCCCCCCGTGGTGTTCGGGCTTGTAGCGCTCGTTGAGCATGGCCAGCAGGTCCGCGCGCCCGGCCGGGGGAACGAGCACCAGCGGGTCCTCGTGCATCGGGCAGACGTGCGAATGGGTCGCGACGGCCCGCCCCGGGTTGCCCGGATCGGGCACGACCTGGCAGTTCTCGTCCAGCAGCCACGAGAACGAGTAGAGCGCGCCCTCGTCCGTGCGCGAGTAGTGCCCCAGGCCCTTCTTGAGCAGACGCGCGATCGTCGACTTGCTCGACCCGACCGGCCCGTGCAGGAGCAGGATCCGCCGATCCGTCCCGTACCCCTCGGCCGCCGAGCGAAGGAAATCCACCAGCTTCATCAGAGCAAAGTCCAGCCCGAAGATCCCGTCGGCCCCGTTGTCGAACGGGTCGGCGAAGAAGTGATACCGCATGCAGTCACGCTTGAACAGGCGGTGCTTCTCACACCCGTGCGAGACGATCATGTCGTACAGCCGCTGGTACGCGTTGCGCGCCACGCCCGGGTTCTCCTGACAGATCGACAGGTACTCCCAGAACGATCCCTCCCAGTGCTGGTCGCGGTACTGCCCCCGGTCCAGGCGGGATTCGATCAGGCGAACCATGGGCTCGCTCCGATCCTGGGGCGTCTGGGACGTGCTGTCGGGCTCACGATCCGGGGTACGTTCTTCGTCCATGACTCACGGCTCCACCCAGCGCCGACATGGGCTGGGAATCTTGCAATGCGCTCATCGCGCCGACGCGCCCGTTCCACCGGACGCAGGACCGACCGCATGTGCTCTCGAAACCCGAACGAGGCCGTGAAGCGCTCGCCGGCGGCGCCGTGGCCCGTCCCGACGACGTCCGGGTTCACCCCCGCAACCCCTCGCCACCGATCGGCCCTCGCTTGCTGCTATCGGCTCGACGCGATCCGGACCGAACAGAATCGCTCCACTCCCCTGTCTTATACGCCCCGAACCCCCGCCGGGATCGGTCGAGTTGGCCCCCGCCCGACGCCCTCCCGGTCGGCCCGTCCAATCGCTCTCCACCGCTACACTTGCGCCGATGTCCCCGACGCTCGTCCACGGCAGGAAACTTGACCCGGCACCGGGACAAATCGCGCTGAGCGACCAGGAACTGGGGCCGATTCCCGATCAGATCGCGACCAACCCCAGGGCCGCCATGATCGATCCGCGACGATGGTTCGCCCACCCCGATCGCCCGTTCCAGATCGAGATCGGCACCGGAAAGGGGGCGTTTCTCCTCCAGCACGCCGGTGATAACCCCCGGATCAACCTGCTGGGGATCGAGGCCGCGCGGGAGTTCTACCTCTACTCCGCGGATCGATGTCGCCGACGCGAACTGAGCAACGTCCGGATGCTCTGCGCCGACGCCACCGAGTTCCTCCGCTGGCGCTGCACCGACAGCGTCGTCGCCGCGATCCACCTCTACTTCCCCGATCCCTGGCCCAAGCGCAAGCACCACAAGAAGCGGATCATCCAGGATCGATTCCTCGCGGACGTCCACCGCGTGCTCGAGCCGGGCGGCTGCCTGCGCATCGTCACCGATCACGACCAATACTGGGAGTGGATCGCCCGCCACATCGCCCGATGGACCGCCCCCTCGGGATGGCAAATGCTGGCTCCCCGCGGCGATCGTCCCGACACCTGCCTCGAGGCGGCACCCGATCCGGACCACAGCCCGGCTGTCCGAGCCTCCGGGGCTGATCGACCGGCCACGGGAGGGGGTCCGTTCGCTCTGATTCCATTCCGCCCGATAGTCGGTGCAAACGCCGGTGAACTGGTCGGCACGAACTTCGAGCGGAAGTATCGGCACCAGGGGCGCCCCTTCCACACGGGCGTTCTTGTCAAACAGGAAGCCCCGCCGCGACGTTCTCGGACCGATGATTCCCCCAAGCCGCGTCCCCCCCCCGGAACCGGGGACATAATGGACCTCTGATTCTGGTATTGCTGTGAGTTCTCTTATATGGCGGGAAAAACAGCCCGATGAATCCGTGGTTGACATTCGGACCGATGCACCGCTGCATACAGGAGAGATTCTGATGCCATCGGCACCACTGCCCAGCAACGAGGCCGAGCGCCTCGACGCCCTGCATCGCCTGGAGGTTCTGGACACGCCGGCGGAAGAGACGTTCGACGCCCTGGCGGCCAGCCTCGCGCACCTCCTCGGAACGCCCATCGCGGCGGTCAGCCTGGTGGACCGCGACCGAGAATGGCTCAAGGCCGGCGTGGGCACCGCCACGACCCAGCGGGATCGATGCCACGCCTTCTGCGCCCACACGATCCTCCGGAGCGAGCCGTTGATCGTTCCTGACGCGACGAAGGACACGCGATTCGCCGACAACCCCCAGGTGACCAAGTCGGGGATCCGCTTCTACGCCGGCGCCCCGATCCGAACGCGCGACGGGTACAACCTGGGCGCGCTGTGCGTCAAGGATCGGTGTCCCCGGCGCCCGAACGATGAGCAGGTCCGCCTGCTCGAACAACTGGCGACGGTGGCGGCCCGGCTCATCGAGGCCCGCCGCGACGCGGCCCTTGCCGAACAGGCCACCCGCGCCAAGACACGCTTCCTTGCCAACATGACCCACGAGATCCGCACGCCCCTGACGGCGATCCTGGGCTTTGCCGACCTCCTCCACGATGGCTCCTTTTCGGAGCCCGAGCGCGACGACGCGATCCAGACCATCCAGCGCAACGGGCAGCACCTGCTGGCGCTGATCAACGACGTCCTGGACCTGTCCAGGATCGAAGCCGGGAACCTGACCGTGGAGCGCGTCCCGGTCTACCCGATGCGCCTGGTCGCGGAGTTGCACTCGACGCTGCGGGCGCGGGCGTCGGCCAACAGCGTGGACCTGCGCCTCGCCTTCCACGGCCCGATCCCCTTCATCATCGAGACCGACCCGCTTCGACTCCGACAGATCCTCTCGAGCCTGATCGGCAACGCGATCAAGTTCTCGCCCCGCGGGCACGTGGACATCATCGTGCGACTGGCCGACCCGCAGGCCGAGGAACTGGACCTGCTCCTGGAGGTCGCCGACGATGGCGTGGGCATGAGCCCGGAGCAGATCCAGCGCGTCTTCGAACCGTTCGCACAGGGGGACGACGCGACGGCCACACGATTCGGCGGCTGCGGGCTGGGGCTGGCGCTGGGGCGTGAGTTGGCCCAGGCGCTGGGCGCGACGATCTCGGTGGCAAGCCGACAGGGGCAGGGAAGCACCTTCACGATCACGCTGCCTCTGGGACCGGCCCGGAGCCTCGAGTTGGTGGAGCCGGAAACGGACCAGCCGGCGGTGGTCGATGAGCCGGGCAATCGATTCCCTCCGAGGCTCGATGGCGTGCGCGTCCTGCTGGCCGAGCACTGCCAGGATGACCAGAAACTGATCGTGGTCGTCCTATCCAAGGCCGGCGCCGAGGTGGAGATCGAGCCCAACGGGCGCGACGCCGTCGAGCAGGCGATGCAGCAGGCCGACGCCGGGTGCCCGTTTGACGTGATCATGCTGGACATGGACATGCCCGACGAGGGCGGTCCGGCCGCGGTACGGACCCTTCGCGAGCGCGGATATACAGGCCCGATCCTGGGCATGACCGCCCATGCAACGACCGTCTTGAGTTGCCGATGTCTCCAGGCCGGATGCACCGAGTTGCTCTCCAAGCCCATCAACCGGGCGGCCTTGATCAGCACCGTGGGGCGGGCCGCGGGGATCCGCGTCGCCGCCTGAGCGTCGCCGCGAGCAATCCCGAACTCGACGGTTTTCATCGCGCTCGATTCGGGCGGGTCTCGGGAGCGTGCCTCGTGCTCCCAGCCCTTGTATATTGGAGTTGATGTGTTCGGATCAGTCGGCGACAACGCGATGGGGCGTCGAAGTGAGCGGAGAAACGGGGCGCCGGTGATGATCCCGGCAGCTGTGAGTCCGTCAGGGTGATCAATAGGAATCTCTGAACAACCGCTCATGGGCGCGAAGGTCTTGACGCGGAATCGAGCATTCCGCTCGATTAATGCACATTCTCGGCCGGTTGGAAACCGGCCCCACTGGTTGTTCAAATATCTCAGTCGTCGTCGGGCGGTGGGGCCTTCTTCTTTCTGGCCTCGCTGGCCAGTTCACCGCGGATTTCCAGCGAGCGGAGCAGCAGTGTCTGGCGCGCCGTGTTGTCCAGTTCCGCCATTAGGTCGAGCATCAGGGCGCGCACGTGTTCCGTGTCGGGCTCCTTGGCGGTGGCGGCGGCCATGGCGGCGTCGGCCATCTGGCGCTGCGCATCGGTCAGGTTCAGTTCCGGGACGATCTTGTCCAGGTGTTTGGCGGCGGCGACAAGCTGCCTCCTGAAACTGTCCCTCGCCTCCCAGATCAACTCGTTGAACAGGTAGCCGCTCATCGCGTTGGCCGAGGCCGCCGGATCGTCGGGATTGGCGTCCTCGGCATCGGCGCGGACCTGGGTCATCATCCGCCCGCGGTACTCCTTGGCGATCCTGGCGTTGAGTTCGGCCTGGACGCGCGACAGCGCCCCGTTGGAGCGGAGATCCTCGCTGATCGTTCCGATGTTGAAGAAGGGCTTGAGCGCCTCGGTGATGCGGCTGAGGTGGTTCTTGTCATCGAGGTGGAGCGTGTCGATGAGCCCGTTCTCGATCTCCATCATGATGTCCACGTTGTCGATGACGGCGCTGGCGATGCGGCGGCGTCGCTTGCCCAGCACGGGCTTGATCAGCTTCCACGTCTTGTCGCCAACGAATGGGTTGACGCGCAGGGCCGCGAACTCGACCGGCTCCTTGAGCGGGATGATCTTGCCGTTGTCATCCGTCTTGACGAGCGACTCGTACTCGACATCGGGGATGCTGCTCGAGGGCCCGGAGCGTGAACGCTGCTGGGCACCGGGATTCGGCGTCGCCACCCTGGGCCTGGGCTTGGGACGAGGCGGCGGCGGCGTGTAGTCGGGAGTGCCCGCGGGCTTGGGCGGGGGCGGGGGGGCCACCTGGGCCAACGTCGGCACGCCCGGGAGTGCCAGGATCGCTGCTGCCGCCAACACCTTCTCAAAGCCGTGCATCGCTGTCTCTCCGCGGGCCCGCAAGCCTCGGTCTGTCTCCGGAGCGTGGGCCACGCCTCGCCCCGCATTGATTTCGGACCGATCGCTGTTCCGATCCAGCCCCCAATCTTGCCTCCGCATCCACCCGAACCGTTCGTCTCGGTCTGGACGAGTGCTCCACGGATCGGCCGACGCCGGGCCGGGGCACATGATACGCATGGTACCCCTCCTGTGGTGAGCGGTTGCCGGGGCGGTCAGGGGAGTCGCCGCGAGGGGCGGGAAAGCCCGGGCGGGGGTATGCTCGAAGCGATGGATCGGGATGAAGTGGCCAGGAGCATCGCGGAGGTCTCGCTGCTGCGAGGTTCGTTCACGCTGCGCTCGGGCCGGACGAGCCGGTACTACTTGGACAAGTACCTGTTCACGACCCAGCCGCGGATCCTGCGGGCCCTGGGACGGATGCTCGGCGAGCGAATCGGAACCATCGAACGGGACACGGGCAAACGGGTGGAGCGTCTGGCGGGGGCCGAACTGGGGGGCGTGCCGCTGGTGACGGCCGCGAGCCTGGAAACGGGGCTGCCCTGTGTGCTGATCCGGAACCAGCGCAAGGGCTATGGGACCGAACGTCGGCTTGAGGGCGTGCTTGGAGCAGGCGAGACGGTGCTCGTCGTCGAGGACGTCGCGACGAGCGGGGGCCAGTGCGTCGAGGCGATCCGCGTGCTGCGTGAGGCCGGGGCCCGGGTGCTGGCGGTGATCGCGACGATCGACCGGCAGGAGGGGGCCCGCGAGGCGATCCAGGGCGAGTCGGTGCGGTTCGAGGCGCTGTTCACCAAGCGGGATCTGGGCATCGATGACTGAGGCGAACTGTTCCGGGGATGAACCGCCTCTCTTTCGGGTGCCACGGGCGGCTCGTCCGCCCGTGCCCGATACGTTCACGTCGGGGCCGCCACCATTCCCAGCGCCCGGGCCATCGCTCGCCCCATGTCGGCCGGACTCTCGGCGATCTGGACGCCGGCCTCTTGCAGCGCCTTGATCTTGGAGTCGGCTGTCCCCGTGGGCTTGCCGCCGGCGCCGCCCTCGATAATCGCGCCGGCGTGTCCCATCCGCTTGCCCGCCGGCGCCGTCCGCCCCGCAATGAACGCCGCCACCGGCTTGGTCACGCGCTCGCTGATGTACGCGGCCGCCTCCTCCTCGTCCGTCCCGCCGATCTCCCCGATCATCAGGATCCCGTCGGTCTCCGGATCGGCTTCGAAAAGTTCCAGGCAGTCCAGGTGGTTGAGCCCCCGGACCGGATCGCCCCCGATCCCGATGCACGTGGACTGGGCCAGGCCCATGCTCGAACACTGCCAGACAGCCTCGTAGGTCAGCGTGCCCGATCGGCTGACGATCCCCACAGCCTTGCCCGTCGTGCAGCCCGCCTCGCTCCGGTGCAGGTGGATATACCCGGGCATGATCCCGATCTTGCACCCGGCGTCCGTATACGGCTCGGACATCGACTCGCCCGAGCCGGTCTTCGGGCCCGGCGTGATGATGCCCGGACAGTTGGGACCGATGAGCGTGATACCGGTTTGCCCCGCACCCGTGGCGCCGCCCGATCCCCGATTCATCTCATCCAGCACAGCGCGAATCCGGATCATGTCCTGGACCGGGACGCCCTCGGTGATGCAGCAGATCACGCCAATGCCCGCCTCGGCAGCCTCGAGGATCGCATCGCCCGCAAACGCCGGCGGCACGAAGATCATCGTCGCCTCCGCGCCCGTCTCCCGCACAGCCCGCTCGACCGTGTCGAAGATGGGCAGCCCGTTGGCGTCGCTCTGCCCACCCTTACCCGGCGTTACCCCCCCAACCATCGCCGTCCCGTAGCGGCAGCACCCCTTCGTGTGCTCGGCCCCGAACGACCCGGTAATCCCCTGGCAGATGACGCGCGTTGAGGCATCGACGAGAACAGCCATGCGTGGAACTCCAGCAAGAAGACCGGCGGACCCGTTGAGCCTATGGACCCCGCCCCGAGGCGGACAAGCCGGGCGATCGCGACCTCTTCAGTAGAGCGGGCGTCCCGCCCGCTGACCAGCCGTGAACTCTTCGGTGGAGCGGGCGTCCCGCCCGCTGACCAGCCGTGAACTCTTCGGTGGAGCGGGCGTCCCGCCC
>Ga0114931_10001069_pt1 | contig 34760 bp, 30 predicted proteins | sample 2SBtaG_FD_89579 | JGI IMG/M metagenome (GOLD analysis project Ga0114931, IMG submission 89579) | Deep subsurface microbial communities from Kolumbo volcano to uncover new lineages of life (NeLLi) - 2SBTROV14_V59a metaG | ecosystem: Environmental > Aquatic > Marine > Volcanic | place: Kolumbo...
ATCGCCAATTTTATCAGTGGCCTGATTATTCTGTTCGAACGGCCCATCCGCGTGGGTGACATGGTCACGGTCGGCGATACGGTCGGCGTCGTCTCCCGCATCCAGATCCGGGCCACGACAATCCTGACCCGGGACCGCCAGGAACTGCTGGTCCCCAACAAGGAATTTATTACCGGCCGGCTGCTGAACTGGTCGCTTTCAGACCGGGTGACCCGTCTCATGATACCGGTCGGAGTAGCCTATGGCAGTGACATCCCGCTTTCAATGAGCATCATTACCGAGGTGGCCGGGGATAACGAATATGTCATGGAGGAGCCGAAGCCCTTCGTCACTTTTGAAAGTTTTGGCGACAACTCCCTGACACTCACATTGCGCTGTTTTACCGATTCAGTCGATTACCGCCTGGAAGCCATCAGTGGTCTGCATGAAGAAATCAACCGGCGTTTTAACGAGGCCGGCATTGTCATTGCCTTTCCGCAACGGGATCTGCACATCGATGCCAGTCAACCCATTGACATCCGCATCCATCATGCCTTAAATACGCCTGGCAACGGTGGCAACAAATAATACTCACACCGGAAAGCACTAAACAATCAATTAAGGGGTTTTATGATGGGATGTGGAAACCGTGTGCTGCTATCCCTGTCTATGGCCCTGTTGCTGGTGACCGGCAATTCCCTGGCTGATGAACTAATCATGAATGACGGCTCGCGCCTGCTCGGTGAAGTTATCAAGCGCGAGAATCGCACACTCACATTCAAGACCACCTATGCGGGAGTTATCAGCGTCAAGTGGGCGGAAGTCAGCAAACTACATACTGACAAGCCGATGAAACTGATGCTGGATGATGGAAGCACCCTTACAGCACAACAGATCAGGAACACCGATGATGGCATCTACCTGGACGAAGACATAGAGCCGGACTTGTCCAGGCCATCCCTTGCCCAGTCCCGACTGACCTTCATCAATCCAGATCCGTGGCGCACCGGAGAAGGCTACAAGCTGAGTGGGCATGCCAATTTCTCGCTGCAGAAGGAACGCGGGAACACTGACAAGGATGAGATCGATGTCGATGGCGACCTGACCTGGCGTTTCCTGCATGACCGGTTCAGGGTGTTCGGTGAACTGGAGCGCGACCACAGCAACAACAAAAAGACCAAGGATAAGTGGAAACTGAGCAATGCCTATGACCACTTTTTAACCAAAAAGTGGTTTGCCGGTGCCGTGCTCGGCTTCGAACATGACCGCTTCGCAGACCTGAATCTGCGTACCACTGTCGGCCCCAAAATGGGTTACCAGTGGTTTGAAGGCAAGGCCATGAACCTGAGTACGGAAGCAGGTCCGATTTATGTCAATGAAGATTTCAACAAGGATGAGGATGATGACTATGTCTCCCTGGGCTGGGGGATAAACTTCGATAAATTCCTGTTTGGCGATTTCATGCAGTTCTATCATCGGCAAACCGGACTCTGGAATCTGCAAGATACCAGCAATCTTGTCTTGGACACCTGGACCGGCCTGCGCTTCCCGCTTGCCTGGGGGTTTGTCGCCAGCACCGAGTTACAAGTTGATTTCGATAGCGGTGCCGCGAAGGATGCTGATGAAGTCGATACGACCTATACGCTCAAACTTGGTTATGCCTGGTAATGGAACATATTCCTCATATATAACGCATCCCTCATATATCAAGCGTACCGGGATTATCCACCCTTCCTGCCTGCCTGGCCCGGGAGCGGACACGCCCCTTCACAAACCCGGCCGCTTTGTTCATACTTTGCAAGCAGTATCTGACGGCGGATCACCTCATTCCACTCAAGGAGTCTCCATGTTTTATTTCCCGATTACAACAACCCGTACACATTGCATGAGCCATTCAAGGAATGGCCTGTTAGCGGCTCTGCTTGCTATGGCTGTCGCCATCACCGGGTGTACCACCAACCCCTATACCGGCGAACAAGAGGCCAGCAACAAAGGTAAGGGTGCCGGTATTGGTGCTGCGGCCGGCGCCCTCATCGGCGCCATTGCCGGCGGCAGTCGGCGCTCAGTCCTCATTGGTGCCGGTGTTGGCGCCCTGACCGGTCTTGGTGTTGGTGCCTATATGGACAAACAGGAAGACAAACTGCGCGCGCAACTCCAGGGCACAGGGGTCAGCGTCACCCGCAGTGGCGACAACATCATCCTGAACATGCCAGGCAACATCACCTTTGCAACCGGCTCCAGCAACATCAATGCCTACTTCTACCAGATACTTAATTCCGTCGCCCTGGTCGTCAACGAATTCGAGAAAACCTACATCGATATCACCGGACACACCGATAATGTCGGTGCCGCCGATTTCAACCAGCAACTATCCGAAAAACGCGCAACCAGCGTTGCCCGCTATCTGGAAAGTCAACAGGTCCTGCCACAGCGCATTGTTACCCGGGGCATGGGCCTGGAGGCACCGATCGCTTCAAACGACACACCGGAAGGCCGTGCCCTCAACCGGCGCGTGGAACTCATGCTGACCCCGATTACATAACCGGCACCTGCAACAGGGAGGTATCCAGTGACACATCAGAAACTGTTATTTGTGATTCTTGCAACCGCTGCCTTTCAGGTTGCTGCCGGGACTGCCTACCGCTCTGTCGATGAGCAGGGCAACGTGACCTTCTCTGACAGCCCGGTACCTGGCGCTGCGCAGGAAGAGAAAGTCAAAATCGATGTGCCGGCCCCGTCGGCGGAACGCCAACAGCAAACCCGTCAACGGGAGGCAGAACTACAGAAGGCCGCCGGCCAGGCCGGGGCATCGGACGCACCCGGCCAGTCCGAGCAGAAAAAGGCCGCGCAGCAGAATGTCCGGGATGCCGAGAAGCGCCTCAAAGATGCCAGCCAGGTCCGTGAAGGTGACCGTCAGGGAACCGCCGGAGGCGGCAGTCGCCTGACCCCGAAATACCAGCAGCGGGTACGCGACGCCGAGGCCGAGGTAGAGCGCGCCAGGAAACAGATGGAACAGATGCAGTAACTTGACCGCAGGGTGTTACCCGACACGGCGGCTGTCTGTCGGGCGGTGATTTCCTGACAGCAGGTTGGGTTAGCGCAGCGTAACCCGACATGCATACCACCAGGCGATCACAAGTACTCCGATATATCCACACCATCGATCTGTTCCGGATCCAGGTATTCACGGGCATAGTCCAGGTAAACACCGCTGGAAAGGAACAACCGGAACAGGTCGGGATCGATATGCGAGTCCTTCACCATAAACCCCATAATCCGGATCGTCTCACTGAGTGATTTCGCCTTCTTGTAGGGACGATCAGACGCCGTCAGCGCTTCAAAGATATCCGCAATAGCCATCATGCGCGCTGTTAACGGCATTTCATCCGCCGTCAGGCGTTTCGGGTATCCCTTGCCGTCCATCGTCTCATGGTGGCAACCGGCAATCAGGGGGACATCCCGCAGGTGTCGCGGATACGGAAGCTGCTCCAGCATAATGATGGTCTGCACGATATGGTCGTTGATCTTGTAGCGTTCCTCGTCGGACAAGGTACCGCGCGTTACCGACAGGTTATATAATTCTCCCCGGTTGTACTTGTATTCCGGCACATCCAGCCGGAATCCCCACGGGTTATCCGCCGGCATGGCATCGGACTCACCACGCTCGATCAGGTGTTCCGGCTTGTCATTCAGCACCTTTTCAACCACCGGCAACCCGGATGCCGGCGAGCGGTTCTTGCGTTCCGCCTCCTCCCGGGAAACACCGATGCGGTCATCCAGGGTGCGCTGCCAGGTGCGTTCACCAATCTCCCTGAGCCGTTCGATGCGCTCCGGGGCCATAAACTCTCCGCCCTCGTTGCACTCCGCAACAAAACTGAAATCAGCATCCAGAGAGGCTAATTCACTGTCCAGCACAGCCTGCAGCCTATCCCGATCACCACCGCAGGCAACCGCTCCCCAAAAACGGAGTTGCGCATCGCGTTTAAGCACTTCGAAGCGCATGCGGATTTCATGGATTCGATCGTAGATGGTTTCCAGCTTGGTAGACTTGTCGACGATATATTCAGGCGTGGTCACCTTGCCGCAGTCATGCAACCAACTGGCAATGTCAACAGCTTCCCACTCCTCTTCACTCAGGGAAAAATCACGGAACGGTGGCTCGTTACTGTCGCAGGCCGCCTGCGCCAGCAGACGTGTAATAACCGGGACCCGCTGGCAGTGTCCGCCCGTGTAGGGCGACTTGGAGTCGATGGCGCCGGCAATTAGTTTGATGAAGCTGTCCAGCAGTGCCTCCTGCATCATCAACAGGTGACGACTTTCCAGTGTGACCGCGGCAAATCCGGAAAGAGCGCGAACAAAGGCGATCTGACCATCACCATATGGCGGCACATCGGTATCCAGTGCATCAGCATAGACCAGGCACAACACACCGATAATCTCATGCTGACGATTGTGCAACGGCATGGCAACAACCGTCAGCGCCGGTGCCGGGAAGATCTCCAGCAGTTCCTCAAGAGCGTCCTCCTTGCCGGCTTCCAGCCGTAGAATGGCGCTGTCTTCTCCTTTTGCCGCGGCTACCAGTCCGGAATCGCCCTGCATGGCAAGCCGTGGCAGTTTGTCGATCGGGCCGTCTCCCTGGTCACTGGTCTGGAGCATACCCGGTTCGAGATACTCACCCTGCTCATCCACGAGCCATATCAGTACCCCGCTCGCCTGGCTGGCTGACAGGGTCTCGCTGGAAACACGTGTCAGCAAGGAATCAAAATCCTTTTCGCCCGAAAGCGACTTGATCAGCATGAGAAAGCGGTTGATGGTTATTTTCATCATTTCCATCGCGCCCGCCAGTTCATCGACCTCCTTGATAAACGAGCGCGTCTGCACCGGCGTGACGAAATCAAACTGGCTGATCAGAGATGCCTCCCCGGCCAGTTGGTGCAACGGGTTTGCTATCCGGCGGGCAACCGCCCAGACCACCGGTATGACCAGTAATATAATCAGGAGGGTAATCAGGGCAGCCTCCCGTCTTATGCTTACTGCCTCGCTCAACAACTCATCCACGGGAGAAACCATCAGGGCATACAGATCCACCCCACCGGCGCGGGCGACCTTTTGCACCGAGCCTTTCCAGCGCCGCCCGCCAAAATTAAAGTCCAGCCGACTTGCGTTCAGATCAAGCCTGCCTGCGAGGAATGTCAGCACTTCACTGCCCAGTTCATCCAGCCCGGCCATTCTGATACTGCCATCATCACCTTTCCGCACCGGTTTTCTGGCGCCAGACCAGGCCAGTACCTCCTGTTTTTCGGTAACCAGGGCCACCTCCGAGTCAGGCGTTATCCGGTGACGACTGATCGTATCTGACAACTGGTCCAGGGTGACATCTGCCGCAATGACGGCTTCCCCGGCAAGTGACTTTACGGTAAGCGTAGCGCCCACTTTACCGATAAAATAGAACAGATAGGGTGCTGTCGCGGATGGTATATCACCTGCCACCGTATACCATGGCCTGGTACGTGGATCATAATCCGACTTCCCGACCGTTTGGCGCTGCAACTCGTGCATATCTCTGTCATAGAACAATCGTATGAGCAGGCGCCCGCCATTCTCCGCCGTCGCTATATGATCAGCCATAAAATATGAATCATGCGGCGCCGAGAACCGGCTGCGCATATAATTCGTCCGGATTGATCTAACAATAAAGTAATCACCATTGTCATAACCAACCTGGATGGCAGTCACCGAAGACTCGTTTGTCAGTGCAACCCGGATGGTTTCCAGAGACTTGAGGCGCGCATCGAGGGTTGCCGCGCTCATTACCGGCGACAGCACCAGTAATCGCAGGGTATCGACCACCGGGTTATAGGTGGCATTGAAATCAACAATCAGTTCACGGGCTATCTGGTCATAGACCTGGTCCGCCGAGGCAAGAATGATGTCTGACGTTTTGCTGTAGTTCTGCCAGCTCAGCACCACGCCCAGCAACACGATTAATGCGATAAACAGCGCACTGATCGTAATATGCAGTGAATACCGGAATCTTTTATTTTCGGTCATAACCGGCTCCGGATTTCATCCGGGTAAAAATACGCAGGTTGGGCCGGATACGCAACAACGTCAGACTTTCTGCTGACCCGAACAAAAAAGGCAGCCATCAGGCTGCCTTTTTAAACTGCTTATGCGGTTTTCCTAGAAAGCGTAAGTTACCGCGAGTACCGCTTCGTACTGATTCTCATCACCGACATTATTCACAAGCGGGCTGTCTTCGGCATCATTGATCATCCGGGTATAGCCGACATTACCCAGCATTCCCCACTTCTTGTTAAACATGTAGTGGCCAGTCACACCAAAACCGAAATCCTTGAAGCCGGAACTCGCCTTGAACTTTGACAATCCGGTCTTGGTGCGTTCACGACCGGTGACACCAAAATAATCACTCATGTAATTATCATCAGCGTAGGTCAGATGTGCGCCCAGATTCAGGGTAAACCGGTCATTGACCGGAATTTTGTAACCGCCATTCAGGTACCCCAGATAACCGTCATACTGGGAGGAGACATCCGCCGCAAATGCCAGACTGGCAGACCAGGGGCCGCTCCTGACTCCGACGAAGGCGCCCGCTTCGGTGGCGGCATCAACTTCCTTCAACTTGTCGACCTTGTTGTTGTGGACGTCATCGCGTTTCTTCCGGTACTGCAGCAACGGGCCAAATTCCCAGACAGAACTCTGGTCCTTTGCAATAATGTTTGCCTTGAGTCGGCCAGCAATCTCGGTCCCTGAGGTGCCACCCAGACTGACGTAACGGCCACTGGCCCAGTGGTAAGCGCCAAACGGTGCGATGCGGCCCTTGTAATCATCACCACCTTCGTAGTCCGGGGCAACGACTGCACCCAGACCCACGAATCCACCGGCCTGATTCGTCGCTTCTTCACTCGTTACTTCTTCATATGCCATGACCGGTGATGCGATCACGCCCAGTGCCAGCAATGCCATACTGGCTGAGATAAATTTCTTAAGTTTCATCGTCCACTCCGCTTTAGATCATTAAAAGTAGTTTTCAGGTCTGTAACCCGTGTTCTGGCTGCCTGAACCCGCAGTTAACACCCTGACGAGTCAATGCCTGCTGCATACTGGTGCTGCAATATACACCTTGTTTGCGAGAACGCAACATTTGTTGCGCGAATACAACGCGATGCGTATCATTGACCAGTACCGGTGTTATTACAAAAAAGTGCGCTGTGCTTGTCCGGGATCCGGGGATATCCATGCCTTTCCGGGTGTCGAACAGTTATTGCCCAGTTTCCGGCATGACGTCTCAAAGAATACGGGACAACGGTTAACTTCCAGCAATCATAAAGACCCGGCGGCAGGTACCCTCTCCACACGGGGAGGCATGTAGCAGGATAATCGGGTTTATGAGGCGGTCATGCGGAATTGGCTTTACACGTTAACACACAGGGAGTTGTTAAGGTGACTAACCGATGGTCAGCGGCCGGAATGGTTTCGGCATTTTTCGTCATACTGAAACTTGCACCTGCAAACCGGAATTGCAACCATGGTGCCGGTTGTTGCACAACGAACGCCACATCATGTCCAAACAACTGAGCCTCGAGTTCCCAAGCCCGGACACCCTGCAACTGGTCCTTGCCGGCAGCTGGCTGCTGACAGACTCTCCCTCTCCCACTGAAAACATCGAACAACAACTGCAGGAGCGGGGTGATATCCACAAGATCAGCTTCGATGGTGTGGCTGTCACAGAATGGGACTCCGGCCTGTTGACCTTCCTTGCGCGGGTCTACCGGCTGGCCGGTGATCACGACATCACTATCGACCCCGGCGGCCTGCCCAACGGGGTCCGGCGCATGATGAACCTGGCCACAGCGGTAGCGCCGACGGCGGACGCCGGCAAGCATGCGGGTACGGCGCCACTGCTCGAACGTATTGGTCTGATTGCCCAGGCCAAGTGGCGCGCAGCCCCCGAGATGCTGCACTTTCTCGGCGAGGTCACCCAGTCTCTCGGTCGCATGGTGAATGGTAAAGCGCAGTTCCGACGCTCCGATCTCATGCTCGTGATAGAGGACGTCGGGCCGCATGCCTTGCCGATTGTCGCCCTGATCAGCTTTCTCGTCGGCCTGATCGTTGCCTACATGGGCGCCGTGCAGCTGGCGCAATTCGGCGCCCAGATCTACATCGCCAACCTGGTTGGCCTCGGGATGACGCGCGAAATGGGCGCCCTCATGACGGGCATCATCATAGCCGGGCGTACCGGCGCTGCCTTCGCGGCCCAGCTCGGCACCATGCAGGTCAACGAAGAGATCGATGCCTTCCGGACACTGGGCTTCAACCCGATCGACTTCCTCGTCCTGCCGCGCATACTCGGCCTGGTGCTGATCATGCCACTCATGGTCCTGTATGCAGACATCATTGGTATTACTGCGGGCATGTTCGTCTCGGTGACCTCCTTTGACATCACGACCTACGAGTACTACCAGCAGACGGTACAATCCATGGCGTGGCGGCATATCTGCGTCGGTGTTATCAAGGGCACGGTATACGGTCTGCTGATCGCCTTTTCCGGTTGCCTGCGCGGCATGCACTGCGGGCGCAGCGCCCAGGCCGTCGGCGAGGCAACGACCTCCGCCGTAGTAACCGGTATCCTGTTCATCGTCATCGCCGCCTCGCTGCTCACCATCCTGTTCCAGCAGCTGGGGATCTGATATGCCATCGACACACGCCCAGCCACAACTGCAACCGGATGCCCATATCACGGTACAGAACCTCACCATGGCATATGGTGATTTCGTGATCCAGCACGACCTTGATTTCAACATCCGGCGCGGCGATATCTTCATTATCATGGGCGGCAGTGGCTGTGGCAAAAGCACCCTGCTGCATCACCTCATCGGCCTGAAGGCGCCGGCCAGAGGCAAGGTGCTGTACGGGGATATCAGTTACTGGGATGCGCCCCCGGCTGAACAGGAACACATCAAGCGTTGCTTTGGCATGAGTTTCCAGAGCGGCGCCCTGTGGAGTTCACTGAGCCTGGCCGAGAATGTTGCCCTGCCGCTCGCTGAATTCACAACGCTGGGTCCGGCCGAAATCGCCGAGGTCGTGTCTCTGAAACTGTCGCTGGTCGGACTGGCCGGATTCGAGGCATTCTACCCGTCCGAAATCAGCGGTGGCATGCAGAAACGCGCCGCACTCGCGCGCGCCATGGCACTGGACCCCGAGATTCTGTTCTTCGACGAGCCCTCTTCCGGGCTGGACCCGATCAATTCACGGCGACTGGATGATCTGATCATGGAACTGCGTGACAGCCTGGGCACCACCATCGTCGTGGTCACGCATGAACTTGCAAGCATCTTCACTATTGGCAACAACTCCGTCTTTCTCGACGCGGAGACACATACCATGATTGCCAGCGGCGACCCGAGAATACTGCGCGATGAAAGTCCGGACCCGGGTGTCAGACGGTTTCTCAATCGAGGTGAACCATGAGCAAACATGCAAGCCCTACCCTGATCGGCGCCTTCGTCGCAGGCGCCATCGGACTCATTGTAGCGGGAATTCTGATCATCAGCGGCGGCAAGCTGCTGCTGACGGACAAGAGTACCTATGTACTCTACTTCCAGGGATCGGTCAAGGGACTGAACATTGGCTCTCCGGTAAGCTTTCGTGGTGTCAATATCGGCACCGTAACCGACATCCAGCTGGTGATCAGTGAAGGGGGATCCGATGTCCAGATACCGGTAATCATCGAAATCGACAATACCAAATTCCTTGGCAGCATGACCGGCATGCCGAAAATGAATGAAGACGACATCGACGAGCTGATCAAGGCAGGTATACGCGCACAACTGCAGTTACAAAGCCTGCTTACCGGGCAGCTGTTCGTGCAGATCGATTTCTACCCGAATACACCGGCGAAACTGACGAGCAGCGGGAAATACCGGCGGTCTTACCAGGAGATCCCGACCATCCCGACAGCCATCGAGAAGATCGGCAAACTGCTGGAGACCATTCCGATCGACAAGGTTGTCGATGCCATGATCACAACTATCTATGGCATCGAGAAACTGGTCAATTCCGATGACCTGTATCACAGCATTCGCTCACTGCACGAGGCACTGGACAGTATTCACGCCCTGGCAAGCAGCCTCGATCAGGAAGTGAAACCGGTCGCCGCCAATGTCCAGCTGACACTGGATGAGGTTCGCAGTACCCTGCGGAAGGCCGATACCGCCCTGGAAGGCGCCAGTGGCGCCCTGAAGCAGGCGAACGCTACACTGCAGTCCGCTGACCGGTTGTTCAGTGACGAACAGATCCTGACCTCGCTCGACACGGCATTGAACGAAATCACCTCGGCAGCCAACGCCATTCGCATCCTGGCAGAAACCATCAATAATCAGCCCGAGTCCCTGCTCAAGGGCAGACATTAATACCGGAGAAACGCCATGCGCCCGCCAATCAAAATCCTGATAACCGGTCTTTGCATAGTGGTACTGACGGGCTGCGGCGTCACCAAACCATCCAGGTTCTACATCCTGACAGCATCAGAGGACAGCAGCTCACAGGCATCAGCCGCGACGGGACCGGCCCTGGGGATCGGACCGGTGCGTTTCCCCGCCTATCTTGATCGCCCCGAAATCGTCCAGCGCAGCGGCAGCAACCAGCTGCACTATGCCGGCTCGGACCGCTGGGCGGAACCACTGAAGTCGGCATTCAGCCGCACCCTGGCAGACAACCTGGCGGCCCTGCTGCAGAGCGACCGGGTCACCTTGTATCCCTGGCCACGCACGACACGGCCGGATTATCAGGTGAGCGTAGATGTAATGCGTTTCGACGCCGATGCCGACGGCACAGTCATGCTGATGGCCGGCTGGAAAGTCATCCGACCGGAGGATAAATCTGTGGTGGCCCGAAACCGGACAAGCTATACCGAAGCGACCGGCAAACTGGACTACCCGGCCATCGTGGCCGCACAAAGTCATGCCGTGGAACGCCTCAGCCGGGATATCGCTGATTCGATCCGGCGCGCCCGGAGAGATTCGAACTCCCGACCGCCTGGTTTGTAGCCCGTTTACGCGGGTTATATAAAAGACGCGTTGCGTCTTTCCCCTCTTCCTGACCTTCTCCCCAAAGGGGAGAAGGGACTGATCGTACACTGTTCGGGCTTAAGTCAGGTCTTTAGCCCGTACCGCGCGTTGTTCCAATCAGCCATCCGCTGTTGCCTGCCCCTCCGGATCCGGCGTGTCCGGATGCAGCCAGGCCACAAATAGTGAGTAGCCCACCGCAAGCACTACAGCCCCGACAAACAGGCCGATAAGGCCGGAAAGCACCAGGCCGCCAATCGCACCCAGCAGGATAACCAGCATGGGAATATCCATGCCACGCCCCAGAAACAGCGGCTTGAGAAAGGTATCACTGACACTGACCAGCAGGCTCCAGATCATGAAGATCACGGCCGGGACCGTTTCCGCCACCGAGAACACGTACACGATGATCGGGCCGAGAACCAGAATCGGCGGTAACTGCACTATTGCGAGCATCAGAACCAGCGCGGCCCAGACACCGGCGTATGGCACACCGATCAGCATCAAACCGATACCGGCAAGTATTGACTGGATCAGTGCCACACCCAGGACACCCTGGGCAACACTGCGTATGGTGGCACCGACAAGTTCGACAAAGTTCTGGCCACCCTGCTTCCCCAGGACCCGGCCGGCGACTGTTCCCACTGCCTGGCTGCCGCTACGGCCATAGACCAGGAATGCACCCGCAATAAGTATCGATATAATAAACATCAGGATCCCTGCACCCGCCCCGGCAGCGGCAGACAGGAACCACTTGCTGATGGCCTTTACCTGGGGCTTGAATTTATCAATCGCCGCTTCCAGGTTGGTGGAAGCCAGCTTCCATGCACTGTGTGTTTTCTCGCCTATGAGTGGCCAGTCCTTCACTGAATCCGAAGGGGGCGGGATCACCAGGGTGCCCTCCTCCAGCTGTGTCGACAGGGTTTTGGAGCTCTCCACCAGTGATCCGGACAGCATCACGGTTGGCACAATCAGGATGGCAAGCGCCAGCAGGGTAATCAGCGTGGCTGCCAGCTTTTGTCGGCCACCTAACGCAGCATAAACTTTCACAAACAACGGATAAATGGCCACGGCCATAATGGCGCCCCAGAGTACCGGCATAATAAACGGCCTTACAATATTGAAGCACCACCATACCAGCAGCACCAGCAGGCCGATCCGAATGGCTACATCGAGTATTCTCGCCTGGAAAACCTTCTCATCTTCAGACCGGGACGGATTGTTCATAATTTCTCCTTATTAACTATTTGGTAACTGTAGCGTACATGCGGCATCCGTTTACTTGCTTGCCGCATCACGGTCAGACAGGCGTACACCTATCAGACTGGCCACCAGTACCGCCATATAAAACACCCCGGTGATCGCTTCCATGTAAACCAGAAAACGGGCCAGTGGCAGAACCGGCGAAATATCACCATAGCCCAGGGTAGTAATTGTCACAAAGCTGAAGTAAATGGCCGCCGAAATATTCTCGAGCCATGGCGCATGGGGAAGCCCGTTGAAGGCACCGGGCACAACCTCTGCAATTAACAGATACAGCATTGCCCAGATCAGCCCAAGCAACATATAGATACAGATAGCGCCTACAATCTCATTACCGGTAATCGAGCCGGTGAACAATACCTTGCGTGCCACCACACAGGTCACCCAGATAAAGAAACACAACAGCATTAGCAGGTGCAGGTAACCGAAGCCCGCCTTTTCCAGCAAGCTGCTGGAGGCAATCACCAGGATCATCAGCAGTACAAATGCAATAATGGCGACAAACCGGGAACGGTTCCCCTTCAGGCTCCAGGCACCGATAAGCAGGACGGCCACTGTTGTCGCCTGTATAATTCTTGGCCCGGCAGTACCCGGAAAATATTCCAGCAGCGCACCGGCAAAGAGCAACAGGATCAGCCCGGCGACCAGATGAACAAAATTGATATTTTCGGGAATACGCGGCAATTGGGTTATTCAGGATTCGACTCGTGTGATGCAAGTGTACCATTATACAAACCCATGACGACTGACTTCTGTATATCGAGCCGGCACGGGCAACTGCAGTGTGCAACACGAGGCCTGCTACTGATCATTATCAGCCTGGCCGCCGGCTGCGCCATGGTCGGTCCTGATTTCAAGGCACCCGCGGCCACCGTGGCAGCTCAGTGGACCGATGACGAAGATCAGGGGATCACTCACCAACCCGTAAACGCTACGGATTGGTGGCAGGTATTCAATGACCCGATCCTCAATAACCTGGTTGAAACCGCCTATAATCAAAATCCTGGTCTGCAGATCGCCGGACTCAGGGTGCTTGAGGCCCGGGCACAACTCGGTATCGTCACCGGCAACCTGTACCCGCAGAGCCAGGCCCTGTCGGGTAACTACAGTTACAACCGTGGCAAGGAAACACCCCTTAAGGGCAGGTATTTCAATCAGGCAGGTGTCGGCTTTGATGCTGACTGGGAAATGGACTTCTGGGGAAAATTCCGGCGCGGGGTGGAGTCTGCAGACGCCAACCTGAATGCCAATATTGCCAGTTACGATGATGTGCTGGTCACCCTGACGGCTGAAGTCGCCAGAAACTACATCCTGATCAGGACACTGGAAGAACGCATCCGACTGGCCCGGAAAAACATCGCCATCCAGCAGCGCTCGCTGGAACTGACCACCAACCAGTTTGAAACCGGCTCTGTTACGGAACTGGACATGCAGCAGGCCACCAGTCAGCTACGCGACACCCAGGCGTTGGTCCCCAATCTGCTGATATCACTCGAACAGGCACAGCATGCGCTGAGCATCTTGATGGGAATGCCACCACAGGATCTGAACGGAATACTCGGTACAACGAGCGGCATACCCACAGCCCCGGCCGAAGTGGCGACAGGCATACCGGCAGACCTGCTGCGCAGACGACCGGACATCAAACAGGCAGAACTGCAGACGGTTGCGCAATCCGCACAGATCGGTATTGCCGAAGCAGAACTGCTACCCAGCTTCACCCTGCTTGGCTCCATCGGCTGGAATGTAAATTATGCCGGCAGAGACGATCTCGGTGACCTGTTCAATTCAGACAACCTGACCTTTTCGACGGGCCCGTCTTTCCAGTGGAAAATACTGAACTATGGCCGACTGAAGAACCAGGTGCGCGTTCAGGATGCACGCCTCCAGCAATTGCTGGTCAACTACGAGAATGTTGTATTGAATGCATCTGCTGAAGTGAAAAACGCTATCAGCGGTTTTCTGCATTCAAAGGCCGAGGCTGAATACCGCGAACAGAGTGCCACGGCGGCCAAGCGTTCCACGGAGCTTTCCATGCTGCAATATGCAGAAGGTGTCACTCTCTACCAGAGCGTACTGGATGCGACCCGCGCGCTGGCCTCGCAGCAGGATGCCTACGCAGTAACACAGGGAAATATTGCAACCAACCTTATAGCACTCTACAAGGCACTGGGTGGCGGCTGGGAAGTACGTGTCGGGAATGATTTCGTCCCGGCAAATGTGCGCAAGGAAATGAATGAGCGAACAGACTGGGGTGACATCCTGGAAACAACCGGCAACAAGCCCCCTGCTCATGAGCCGGATACTGAACTGTGGAGGAGTCCTGAGTGGTAAGATGCACGGGATATATGATTTTATACAGCCCTTCTCCTCAAGATGTGAAAATGACATGAATACTGCAAACATACCCGTGGAAATATCCATTGGCGGGATCTACTTCCCGCCGATCATGTTTGCCATCCTGCTGGGTATCTTGCTGGCCGGGATAATTGCCAAACTGCTGAACCGGCTCAACCTGACCCGCTTCATCTGGCACCCGCCGCTGTTCTTTATCGCATTAACGGTGGTCTGCACGCGGATCGTGGATCTTTTTATTATTCCGGTATAAGGGCGAATATTAATGAGCAAAGGGAAAACCGGGTATCTGCGTTATATCATTACCCTCGGCACTGTTGTCATTGCCGGGTTCGTCCTGACCAACATGTTTCAGGAGTATCTGTTTCATCCCTGGACCCGGGATGGTTATGTGCGCGCACAAATTATCAAGATTACCCCGCGGGTTGGCGGCCCGATTGTTGAGTTGCCGGTCCATGACAACCAGGCCGTCACCAAGGGAGAACTGCTATTCAGGATCGATCCCCGTACCTATGCACTGGCAATAGAGCAGGCGGAAGCTCAGCTCAAGCAGGCACAGGCGACGGAAATCGTTAAGCAGGACCAGGTCAGTCGCGGGCGGGCTTTATACAAGAAAGACAAGGGCGCCATTTCAGAGCAGGCGCTGGTCAGAAAAGAAAACAACTTGCTGGTGGCAAAAGCCGACGTCGAGGTGGCCAGAGCCAATCTGCACGCAGCCCACCTGGATATGGAGTTTACCGAGGTACGGGCGCCGGTGGATGGCTATGTGACCAACCTGCTGCTGCGTTATGGCAGTCAGACGATTGCCAATCAGCCGGCACTGGCCCTGGTGGATGCCGGCAGTTTCTGGGTGCATGGCTACTTCAAGGAAACCCAGATAAAGAATGTCCGGCCGGGCAACAAGGCGGTAATCAAACTGATGTCCAATCCGGACACACCGCTGGATGGTGTCGTTGAGAATATCGGCTGGGCAATTTCCCAGCAGGATGGCGCACCGGATGCTGACTTGCTGCCCGCCATCAATCCCAGTTTTGACTGGATCCGCCTGGCGCAGCGTATCCCGGTACGTATTCGTCTGACCCATGTACCTGACGCAGTGGAGCTGCGCGCCGGAACCACGGCCTCCGTCTTTATAATGACCGAATAACACCCTGGTTCAGCACCTGGTAAATCGCCGGCCATGACACCGAAAATTCAGTTGCAGGAAGCCTTCAAGCTGGCCCTCAGCCTGACGCTATTCTACTGGCTTGCACTGTACATGGACTGGGACCTGCCGAAATTCGGCGCACTGGCGATCGTCGTCATCAGCCTTTCCACCACCGGTGCCAGCCTTAACAAGGGAATCATGCGCGTCGCCGGTACCGGGTTCGGTGCCCTCGCCGGTTTTGTCCTGTTGTCCTGGTTCGCCCAGTCCCCGCTCGGTATGCTACTGGCCACCGCCATTTATCTCGTTTTCGTTGGCTACTTTATACAGACAACCCGCCAGGGAGATACCTGGTTCAATGCCGGCCTGCTGGCCGTCGCCGTGTGGTCGTCCAGTTATATGCAGGTCGATACCGCCTTCCACTTTGCCACGATCCGGTTTCTGGAAACCGCCACCGGCGTACTGTTGTTTACCGTCGTCAGCACCTTGCTCTGGCCACGCACATCCGGGGCAGTCCTGCAGCAGCAGGGCCAGACGATCTGGGAAGGCATGCAGGAACTGTTCAAGCAGTATCGACAACAACTGGCCACCGGATCGGTGGTCCCGGAATCCGCCGGGCTGCGCACCCGGCTCGCCGGTGAGTACCAGCAACTGCTGGCGACGCTGGAAGCGGCTTATTCCGACACATACAAGGTGAGTGCGAAAAAGGCCGGCTGGGAAATCCTGCGCAAGAACCTCCGTAGCTTCGGTAATGCCCAGGAGTTATGGCGTGAGAGCATCAATGACTGTCGTGAACTGGATCCGGTTATGCTACTCCCTGACCTTGAAGCGGCGCTGGATACCCTGAATCAACGGCTGGAACGTGGCTACAACCTGTGGGAGGAACAAAAAACCGATGTTGTTGGGCTCGACCCGGATGATGCCGCCCTGATGTCAGAACTTGTACTGAAGATGGACGCGCGGACCTGCAAGGAACTGTCCCATTTCCAGCAGGCCGCCATGATGAACTTTGTCAGTCAATTACAAGCGCTCGATCGTAGCAGCCGCGAACTGCTGCAAACCCTGCGGGTACTGGCAAACCTGGACCCGGAAAGCAGCCTGTGCCGATACCCAGGGACAACAGACCCCTTTCAAGCGTCTGCCTGGAACCCCGAACGCCTGTTCAAGGCCCTGTTTCCGGCAATCTGCTGGATCGCCGGTTATGCCTTCTGGTTCTATGTCAATCCACCGGGCGGACCCGCGATCCCGATGATGAGTGCTGTTCTCGGACTCATGATAGTGATGGCGCCAGCCAACCTGTTAGGCCTGCTGATTGTACTGCTGCTCAGCATGTTCATCGCTGTTGCGCCGGTTTACCTGTTTCTCATGCCCACACTGGATTCGGGATTCAGTCTCCTTGCCCTCATATTCGTTTACACCTTTGTATTCGCCTGGCTGGGAGGTCGCTCACCCATACTAAAACTGGGTCCGCTGCTCATGTTTATCATGATGGTGAATATCAACAACCAGCAAGGTTATTCATTTATCGCCCTGGTTACAGCCGGCCTGGTGATGCTGCTTGGCATCAGTATCGTAGTCATGGTCCACCGGCTGTCAAGTCCCATGCATCCGGAAAAAGTCCTGCTGCGGAGTGTGCGTCGTTTTCTGATCGGCAACGCCAGGATTATTGGCGACTTCCGCGCCTTTTCACCACGACAGCAAAGTCGCGGACGCAAGCGCAGAAAACGGATATTCGAAACAGCGATCCTGCCGATCTCTTCACAGTTGATGAACATCGAAAAGCATCTGGATTACCCGTTGTTTCCCGAAAATACACCGGACAAGGTTCAATACCTGGCGAACAGCCTGCACGCTGTCCGCCTGCGACTGCAAACCCTGGAAGCAAACTTCACAACAGTGGAATCCGAATCCCCCGAGCTGATGCACTCGCTGGAAGTATTTAACGAAAAATGGAGCATTCGCATACGCAAGGTACTGGGAAAATGGGCACGACTGGAGCACACAGACAATCTTGCAAAGGAATGGAATCTCCGGGCAACGCTGCTGGAGGAAATGGAGCAACAGCTGAACAAGGCCCCGGATAATTTTGACAGACAGGCCCTGGGCAATTTCTATGCCGTTCTTGGCAGTACCCAGAGCCTGCTGGAAGCCATAAAAGAGCTGGGTAACAGCATGCAGCAGATCAACTGGAACCAATGGGCAGTTGCACGTTTCTGACCGCGATTAACAGGCAAAAAGTAACCGGATTACCAATGAGTATATAGTCAGGCGATATAGTCCCGCGGCCTGGAAGCTGCCAGTCCAGCCTTCCTGCTAATAAGGCGGTCGGCTGTTGCCGAGGCACAGATCTGTCAGGTCATCGAGGCGCGCCGTCCCGGCGCACATGACAGTATCCGCGCCACCCCAGTAAATCGTGACGCCGCCCTCGTCATCCGCTACCGCGCCGCAACTAAACACAACATTGGGTACATAGCCGGTAAGTTCCCAGGGATCCTCCGGGGCCAGCACCCATTCATCCGAGATACCGAGAATCTTCGCCGGATTGGCGAGATCATGCAGCGCGACACCGAGCCGATAGACCGCACCGTCCATGGTCTCGAACACCCCGTGATAGATGCTGAGCCAGCCATGCTCGGTGCGGATCGGGGTTGCACCGGGACCAATCTTCGACTCGTCCCAGTGATACGGTACCGGCTTCATCAGCACCTCGGATTCACCCCAGTGCACCAGATCCGGTGACCATGACAACCAGATGGACCAGGGGCTGATCTCTGAATGGGGGCGGTCCAGGCGGGCATAGCGCCCATTGAACCGTTCCGGAAAAATGACGACATTGCGCATGTCCGCCTGGGTGATTAATGCGACCCGTTCGACGGATCGAAAGTCCCGGGTCTTCGCCAGACCGATACGTACGCCGTGGCGCGAATAGGCGCTGTAGGTAATCAGGTATTCGCCGTCGATGCACGCGATCCGGGGGTCCTCCACCCCGAAGGCCTCGTACTCACCAAAGACGCCTTCGGTCGATGGCACCATGAAGGGCTCCGGGCCAACGCTGAAGCTGAAGCCGTCCGTGCTCTCGGCGATGCCGATGAGGGACCGGCCATTGCGCAGGTGGGACCGGAACAGCATGATGGTGCGTCCGTCAAACCGCGTCATGCCGGCATTGTGTACCGTTTCCACCGGATAGGGAATGTCGTCACGCGTAAGGACCGGGTTGTCCGGGCAGCGCTCGATGATTGGTGCTGATTTAACTGCGGTCATAGTCATCCTCCAGCCGGATAATGTCGTCTTCCCCGAAATAATCCCCCATCTGTACTTCAACCAGGACCAGCAGGACATCACCGGGATTCGTAATCCGGTGGACTGCGCCCATCGGGACATCCACAGACTGCCCCGGCATGAGTGGGATTTCCCGGTCACCCACCGTAACCAGCGCCGCGCCACTGACGACGGTCCAGTGCTCGGCACGGCGCTGGTGCTTCTGCAGACTCAGCCGCTCACCCGGTTTGACGATGAGTTCCTTGACCTTGTGATCGTCCCGTTCCAGCAGGTTCTCATAATGCCCCCACGGCCGGTGATTTTCCCGCTGGTCGAGGATACTCCGGTAGACATCCAGATAGGCGCGCGCCATGTGCCGGAAGGTAAAACGCTGTTCCACATCGTCCCGGCAGGCGCGCCGGTCGAGCGCGGCGGCCCTCCCCACTGCCTCCACAGCGGCGTCCACATCGGCCACGATGAATCCAGTGTGACCGTCGCGAATGATTTCGGGCATGGACCCCCGCCGATAGGCAATCACCGGCGTGCCACAGGCCATGGACTCGACCACGCTCAGCCCGAACGGCTCGTCGAAGTGAATCAGATGCAATAGCGCCAGCGCGCCGCCCAGCACCTCCTGTCTTTTTTCCGGTCCGACGGAACCGAGGTATTCCACATGTGTCCCATCGATATGTGGCTCCACCTGTTCCTGAAAGTACGCCTCGTCCTGCACGATCCCGGCGATCACCAGCCGAAGTCCGGTTCTGCGTGCCACCTCGATGGCGTCGTGGACACCCTTGTGGGGGTGGATACGCCCGAAGAACAACAGATAGTCTCCCGCGTCTTCACGCCAGGGAAATTGTGTGATGTCGATACCGTGATGGATGGTTGCAATGTAATCGAGTTCATCATTCTTGTCGGTCTCACTGATTGCCACATAGTGGGTCCGATCATTATACTTTTTATATACCGGCAGGATCGACGGCGAAGAGAAGCCATGGATGGTCGTGACGACCGGCGTGTTGGTGAACCCGCTGTAGGTAAGCGGCAAAAAGTCGAACTGGTTATGAATGAGGTCGAACTCATCCGCCCGTCTGAATACCTCTGCGATATGCAGGCATTCCCACACCTTTGGATTGATCGTGGCATCCTCCGACCAGGGCCGCTCGCAGACCCACGCCAGTTTGCCACGAGTAAGCGAATCACCGGTCGCAAACAGCGTCACATCCACATCCATCGCTACCAGCTGCTCGGTCAGGAGGCTGACTACATTTTCCCATGGCCCGTAATGACGCGGCGGGGTGCGCCAGGACAGGGGGCTTAACATCGCAATCTTCATAATGGAACCTGGGTGGAAGCATGGCGCACGATCTACACGCCAGTGGGGCTATTGTGATCAGAAGCAAACTATACACCACAATAACCGGCTTAACCGGAGGAGCAACCGGCGCAGAAAACAGTAGCAAAAAAATAGTCTACTCAACGAGAGATTCAACTATAATCCGGTTTAGCCTGCCATGCAGGCCATTGCCGGCACAGAGAGAGTGTACTGCGTGGATGCGATGAAAACAGAAACCAGGTACGAGCCCCCTGCCCCGCTTGCCCGGCGCAAGTCGATCGTGATGAAGGCGAAAATCGGCCGTGTCATTATCCGGCCATATCTGCCATCCGGCGAAGAGCGTATTCGTAAAATCATCATGCGGGTGTTGAGCCTGGAGGAGAGTGAGGCGTCTACGCTGCTGGAAACCGTCTTACAGGACTTCTCCCACCGTCACCGCTACTTCAGGGAAAGCCTGGAGCGAAATTTTGAACAGGTGGCCGGCTTCGTACCGAATGTCGGTCAACTGTCGAAGCAAAGACAACAGCTGATTGGCATGTACTTTTCCGCAGAATACTCGGTGGAGGCTGCAGCATTATTCAATCCTTCCATCGTTCAGGTTGAGAACCTGGAGACGGATCCAGAAGGCTCCTGCCGGTTCGTTATGAGCTTCCGTGCCACGGGAGAAGGCCACATCTCCTCCATCGAGTTTCGCGGCGGGATTATCGACAGCAATAACGATATCTACTTCGACGCCATGAGCGACTATGTGGATACACCCGAAATTCATCCCAACCCAGGCTATGATCGACACCTGGTCCGGCTGAAACTCCAGGAGATGGGGGCAAGTAATGCAGTAACCCACCAGCTCCTCAACAAGCTGCCGGACAATTTCACCTTCAACGATCTGCAGGGAAAGATCGCCGAACTCCAGAACAACAACCAGTTCCCCCCACAGGAGAAGACGGATGCCATTGACATGGCGATGTGGCTGGCGAAATCCAATTACGAAATGTTATTTCGCAAGGATCACCCGATTTCCTAGCGGGTGATCTTTCCCGTGTCGGAATCCGAGCGCAAGGGAATCGAAGATGCCCGTTTTGTGCGTTTCATCGACGACGATGGCACGATAAGCTACTACGCTACCTATACCGCGTACAATGGAGAGACGATACTGCCGCAACTCATCGAGACCTGCGACTTCGTTTCGTTCAAGATCATTACACTGAATGGAGCCCAGGTACAGGGCAAGGGGATGGCCCTGTTCCCGAGAAAGATCCGGGGTAAATACGTCATGCTGTCGCGCCAGGATGGTGAGAACAACGCGATCATGTTTTCAGACAACCTGCACTTCTGGCAGCAAGCCCAGGTTCTGCAGGAGCCCGAGTACCCCTACGAATTCATCCAGATGGGAAACTGCGGATCACCCATCGAGACGCCTGAAGGGTGGCTGGTCGTGACCCACGGGGTTGGCCCGGTGCGAACCTACAGCCTCGGCATCGAGTTGCTGGACCTGGACGATCCGACCCGCATCATCAACCGGATTAATGAGCCAATCCTGGTGCCGAATGCGCATGAACGGGAGGGGTACGTCCCGAACGTAGTCTATAGTTGCGGCGCGCTCATCCACCAGGATGAATTAATCATCCCGTACGCCTCGGGTGACCAGCGCTGCAGCATAGCCACGGTGTCAGTCCCGCAGCTGATGACCAGGCTGACTCGGGTTTCCAGCGACCCTGTCCTGATGACTGCACGGTAGGGAATTGTTTCTGTCAGAACAGGCGCCGCACTCTCCTACGACACTTGCTGAACATCAAGTGGGGGGGGATCTTCACCTGGTATAACCCGGTTCCAGCCGCGGTGATTGTAGACCGTGAGCAGCGCCATGAGCCAGCACAGGGAAGATTCCGCTCCCTGATTTTCATTTGCACCCTGCGCTTCCAGGCCGTCCCTGCAGCCGCCGGTCGCGTAATCACAGAGCGCAACCCCCAGACCGTTCTCCCCCTGGTACCAGTTGAGACAGCGATAGGCATAAGCGACCCATTCCTCATCCCGCGTGCAGTTGAATGCCTCGATGCAGGCGTCCACCATCGCGGCCGCCTCGATGGGTTGTTGATCATATCGCGCCCTGGCGCCGCCCCTGGAATACCAGCCGTGATTACCGATCGCGGCAAAATGGTGGCCCTTCTCATCAGTTTGAATCTGCTTCAACCAGTCGAGTGCGCACAGACCCGCCTCCAGCATCTCGCGGTCAGGCAGCCACTGCCCGGATAACAGCAAGGCCTGTGGCAACCGCGCATTGTCGTAGGTCAGGGTATCTTCGCACCAGGGCCAGTCTTCGGTGGCGACATCCCTGAACTGCTGCATAAGCCGGTCCGAAAGCAGTTTGCGCATCCTGCGTGCGCGGCTGTCCCCGCTGTAGCGGCACAGGTACGCATGAATACCGATAATGGCAAAGGCCATCGCCCGCGGGTGAGTAAAATATTCGCTGCAATCCAGCGCACGATGGAACAGGTCGGCCGCATAAATCACCTGCCCCTTATCTCGCCCCAACCCTACCGCCACGCCCAGTCCCCATAGCGCGCGGCCGTGGGAGTCCTCCGAACCCGTGTCCTCAAGCCAGTGGCGATCGTAGGACATAAAGTTGCGGAAACGGCCGGATTGCTCATTGAAGGCATAGCCCAGGAAACCCAGGTAAATGGCGGCCAGGTCGCTCAGTGCTGAATCCAGCGGCTGCAGGTCCTGTAACGTGGCAACGACGATCAATGCGCGGGCATTATCGTCCACGCAATAGCCGTGTGTCCGGTCCGGGACCGTGTACCTGGCGTGTTGCAACAACCCGGTGTCATCGGTCATCCGCTGTAAATAGTCCAGCTTGATCTCCGGTAACCGTTGCTGGTGATGTTCAGAGATCTGTGGACTGCGGTCGGGCACGCCCTTCCGCAAGCGCTGTTGTTTGGCTTCCGCGAAGGTATCGAGATAACGGCGGCCTACGTCGCTCCAGATCATGCTGCGGCCGTAGTGATAGGCCCTCTCCCGGATGGCGCGGCACTCATCGGGATGATCGAGAAGATCGATGACTTCCCGCGCCAGCGCGGCCTGGTCCCGGAATGGAACCAGCCTGCCCCGATCATCAGCAAGCAGTTCCTGAGCATGCCAGTAGGGTGTGGATAGAACCGCCTTGCCCATCCCGAGCGCATAGGCAAGTGTACCGGATATAATCTGCGCCTCGTTCAGATACGGAGTGACATAAATATCCGCCGCACCGATAAACTCCGGCAGGTCTTCGTCGGCGACGAAACGGTCATGGAAAACGACATGATCCATAACACCGAGTGCTGTTGCACGCATGTGCAGGCTGCTCCGGTAATCCTCCCCCTGTTCCGCCTTGAGGTGCGGATGGGTGGCGCCTACGATCATATAGACGACCTCCGGGTGGACCTTCACGATCTCCGGCAAGGCATCGATGACCACCTCAATACCCTTGCCCGGTGACAACAGGCCGAAGGTCTGGATGACCTTCTTTCCGGATACACCGAACTTGTCCTTGAAGGTATCGGATTCGACAAACGGGACATCGGGAATGCCATGAGGTATGAGGATGATCTTCTCCTCCGGCACCTGGTAGATATCGCGCAGAAACTCGGCCGAGCATTCACTCATCACCACCAGCCGGTCGGAAAACTCGGAGAGTTGCGTCAGGATATGCCGCTCCTGAAGGGTCGGGTCCTTGAGGAGCGTGTGCAGGGTCGTCACGAGCGGCATCTTGAGATCACGCAACAACTCAATGATAAAGCTGCCCCGCTTGCCACCAAAAATACCGTATTCATGCTGAAGGCAGACCACATCCACCTGGTTCAGGTTGCATAAGTCGGCCGCCAGGCTGTATTCGTTCAGTTGGCTCTGGTTGATCTCGAAGCGCACCCGGGACGGGTAGGCATAGCCTTCTGGCCGATCATTCATCGCGACCGCCCAACAGGTCTTGTCCGGTGCATTCAGCGCGATGGATTCAAGCAAGTGCGTGGTAAACGTGGCGATACCACACTGGCGGGGAAGATGGTTACCGATGAGAACAATGGACCTGAGCGCCTCCCAATCCGGTCGTAAGTCATTCATGCAGCAATTTCCTGTAGACCCCTGTGTTAACCGACAGTGTTGCACACGGCGGCGAGTGATTTCATGTGGATACTCCTGGTGGCCATATGCCGCCAAACCGGACGGCGGGCGGGCACCAGGCTCCGGTAACTCTATTTTACATGAAATCAGGGCGCCTGATCAGCCGGGGTATCCGCGGGGAATTTTCTAATAAGATGCCTGTTCCCCTGATCGAGTGGGTCACAGATATCCGGGATGAATTCCGGGGTCCCGGCAATCCCCTTGTCAGGGACCGCTGCAAGTACCTCCCTGTACGCTCAATGGCTTCATCCCTGAAGCCATTGTCCCTGACAAGGGGATTGCCGGAACCCCGGAATGCCTGATAACGAGCGTACCTGTGCAGTGAAACCCACTCGATCAGGGGAACAGGCAACAGGATAAACGCAGGCCGGCGGGTATCAATAGCTGGAAGGGTTATGCTCGTGGCCATGGCAACTGAGATAGCAACTGCCATGTCCCGGGCCTGCCGGATCCGGCAGGAATTCCAGACGCCCGCTGGCGGAGGGCGTAACCACATCCGCACCCACCAGGGTCCTGGTCATGAAGTCCACCAGGAAAGTATTGTTACATAACCCGTGGGCGTCGTGACAAACCGCACAGGAGGCCTGGTCGTTAACCACATGGGTATCGTGCGGGAAGCCGCTGCCCGGCTGCAACAGGATGTTGCGATCATGGCAGGTGTAGCACAAGGCATAATTGCTGAAGGATTCGACAACAGGGTCTTCGGTGCGGTACTCGCGCGCAAGAATGGGTTCGTAAGTTGAACCATGTGGCCCGCGTGGCTGAGTGCCACCGGCACTCCAGCTTTCATTGTTGTGACAGTCGGTACAGTCGATCTGGCTGGCTGCCGTGTATTGTGGATCCAGTCCCACAATGGTCGGATTCTTGCCAGGCGACGCGACCGGGTGAAAAGAAGGATTGGCCGGGTCAATCCTCAGGCGAATATTGCGGGTACTGTCGGCACGGAAAAACCCCGCCGTCACCGGCTCCTGCACGCCGTGGCATTTCAGGCAGACTTCATATTTGTAGACAGCGTTGTCGATGGTGACACCTGAAATAGTCACACCACTTACATTACGCTGGGAACCCGAGACTGTTTGCGTCGTTCCGGTCGGCGCCAGGGCCGCGCTATGCGGATTATGGCAATCGTCACAGGCCACGTGCCGTGGCATCGATAGCGGGTCTTCGTGCGGCTGATGGATCCACTGGCTGGTCTCGATCGGGTGGTGGAACGGCTTTGTGAATTCGGCGGCGATATCCTTCTGTGCCACGCTTGCATCGTGACAGACCGTGCAGTTAGCCGGTTCATCACTGTTAGCCAGCAACCATTCGGCATGACCGGCAGCGTGAGAACGATGACAGTTGAGACAGGCATTTTCAGCAACAGTCGGGAAAGCACCGGCCGGCCACGGGTTGACACCACCACCCTGCCAGATTGCATTCGAGGTGGCATGTACCGAATTGCTCCACAACTCCGGAGTGTGGCATGTCGTACACAATGCACCAAAGTGGTTATCCACACGAAGAAAGTCCGGGTTAACTTCTTCGTGTGGATCATGACAGCTGGTGCACTGCAGCTCCTGGTTCTCATCCAGCGGGACCGCATGCGGCAAGGTGGCAGGGTCAGCCAGTTCCCCCTGCGCAGCTGCCAGGGTATTGTCATAGATAAAGGAAATCGGGTGATCGTCGGACAGGTTTGTACCGAGAGAACTGCTGCCGGTCAGTGGCCCCAGGGTAAACTTGCTGCCCTTGGTGGGAACATGCACACTGCCCAGCGCCAGGACGCCATCGTGGCAGGACAGGCACAGGCGCGAACTGCCAGTTGGCTGCCCCGGACTCGCCTGCAGCGTACTGCTCTGGTAGAGGGTATAGGTCACGCCGGGCAAATCGCGGTTCCAGAGTGCGCGGGTCGCCACAGCATTATGTGGAGTATGACAAAACACGCACAAACCGGCCTTTACGGTCTCGTGCAGTGGTCCGGGGCCTGTGGGCGTCAGATTGTGCCGGGTCAGTGCCAGATCCGACTGTGCATAGCCGGGGTTTGACACCAGCAATAGCGAAGCAAGCAGTACCGCCGGCAGCCACAGCCACCGGGACACGCTGCCATGGGCATGGGGCAGTCGTTTCCACGAGCTTTCAGCCATTATCGCTATACACTCTGTCATGGCTGGCGTTTCGAGGTGGCTGGCTGTGCTGTGTGGAGAAACTCGAACACCTGGATCCGGCGGTTATAGGCATCGGCCACAAAGATACGATCTCTTTTATTGATAAAAAGGCCAGCCGGCAGCCAGAACTGACCCGGACCACTCCCCTGATTCCCGAATGCCAGCAGGAAGGTTCCGTCCGTCCCGAATATTTGTACGGTATCGAACAGTGCATCAACGATATAGATGTGCCGACCGCTATCGACGGCTATCCCCTTGGGCGCAGCGAAGCTGCCGGAACTGTCGCCGTGGCGGCCAAACTGGCGGAGAAACCTGCCGTCCCGGTCAAATGACTGGACCCTGAAATTGAGTGCATCGGTGACCAACAGATTATCGTCATTACCGAAAGCCAGATGGGTAGGATAATTGAACTCACCCTCGCCGCTCCCGCGCGTACCCCAGGAGAATAATTCATCACCATTCGCATTGTAAACAACGATGCGCTGACCGGCGGAGTCGGCAACATACAAGCGCCCGTTATGATCATCATAGGCCAATCCCACCGGACGCTGCAGGCCTGCCTGTGCCGCCACACCAAGGTAGTTCCCTTTCCGGTCCACCAGCAGAACCTTACCCGCCCAGGAATCAGCCACGAAGACGGCCCCGTCGGCCCGCACGGCAACAGCAACCGGCGATACCAGTTCAGTATCGCCCACCCGATGTACCCGGGTAGTCCGATTATTGACCGGATCGAGAATCCACACGGATTGCGCGCCCGGGTCAGCCACGTACACCACCTCATTGCGTTCGGCAACACCACTTGGACGGACAAAATGCGCCTCGGAACCCCCGGTGATCATATCCAGCACCCGCCTGAAAAACGACTTCCTGATGCCCAGATCCTGCGGCGTGGTAATACTTCGGACAAAACGTATCCTTGCGGTGGCCGGTGGGGACGGCCATACCATGACGGCCGCAGCACCGGATCCTGCACCGGCCTCCGGCGGCGGGACGGCACACGCGGAGAGCAGCAGTACGGCAAGAGCCGCTAGTACCAACGGATGCAGGCGCGTCATTTGCACATCAGAATCTCCGTATCACATGAACGTCGATACGCCGATCAGTAGTGTTGGTAGGACCGCGATCAAAATCGTTCCACAACAGATCGCCGGTGACGGTCATTTTTCCAAAATTCCGTCGGGCAGTAATGCCCGCCCGACGGGTGGTCTGATCGTCGATATCCGTGTCCTTCAGAATCAGGATGCCGGCAAACACGCGGGTCAGCCAGCCGCCGGTGAAACCATTCAACGCTACGTTGGCTGCATAGCTGTCACTGTCTCTTGAATCCGGATTGCTGAAACTCGTGAAGCTCTCGGTTGCACTGGCCGTCAGCATCAGGCCGAAAATACCCGCATAGGAACCGGACTGGCCAAATCGCCAGCGCGTATACTTTTGATTGGTTGAGTCCTCGCGCTGGTAACCGGCGTCTGCTCCCGCCTGCAGACGCTGCCAGTCGCCGTGCAGGCGCAGATCGGCGGTGTCAATCGTCCGGTCCTGGAGAAAGCCATTATCTTCCCCCGACAGGCGCTTCTGATTACTGACATTGTGTGCAACAGAGAATGACAACCAGCCGAAATCGATACCACCACCCAGGTCCAGCAGTGTCGTTGAAAAACGGATGGAAGGCGCCACCCGATAAGTATAGTCCACCTCCAGGGGGTCATTGGCCTGCAGTATAGCACTGGTCGGCAATGGCCGGATCCGCGTTCTGTCACCCTCGCCAATCACTTCGTAGTCAACACCGGGAGTAGTGGGAAATTGCCCACCGCCACGCCGATCGACGACAACAATTGTCGATTCCACGACCAGCCGGTGGTTGAGCAGAAACCCCGGATCGTTAACCGGAAAGGTGGCGCCTACCCGATGGGGCTCATTCTGCACATCAATGTTACTGCTATCCAGATCGTTGTCGTTGATCCGGTATGTCCCGTTGGCCCGCAATGACAGGTGACCGTTTTCAGAAATATGCCGCCGGTAGCTGAACGCCGGACCGGCACCATAACTCCTGGTTTTACCTTCCGGCAGATCCACCTGGCTCCCCTGCGCATGCAGGCTGGAGGTCAGGCTTTTGTAGAGACGCTGGCTCACCAGAAAGTTTGCCGTATTGGTGGTGGTTGTGCCGACCGAAGTGTTAAAGCGGTTAAAGATATACTGGTAACTGGAAAACCGGTCGACATTGTGATCGACACGCAGATTCTCGTTGGCGGTAAACGAGTTATTACCGTTCAGGCCACTGCGCCTGATGTAATTCATGATGGATGTCCAGCGCCGGTTCAGTGTGGGACCGAAATCCAGACTATAGTTCAGGTTCGCGGTATGTGTGCTGAAACCATTATCAGGCCGTATGTTGTCCTTGGTATCATCGAAGCGGTAATGAAATCTCAGGTCCGCCGTCTGATAACCCTTGTGCGCATCGTACTGGATGATATTGTGATCTTCATTGCGGCGGAAATCCTGGCCGTTGCCACGCGAATCTTCCTTGATATTCAACTGATTCACGCCCAGTGAGGTACTGAAGTAGGGCAACCCCTCATCCTTCAGAAAGCTGTCTTCCCGCAGGTCGGCGCGCCCGCCGGCGACGGTCGTCGTCACGTTGGTACGGGTACCAAAATTCCGGGACACCCGGTCCTCGGTACGATTGGCGTACAACAGCAGGGAATAGGGTTTTTGTGAAAAGAAGGTGGAATCCACAGCATAGTCAAGGAGGCGTCCGTCCTGGGAACCGTTTTGTCCGGTGAAATCGTTATTTTCCTGAAAAAACTCCACACCCGCGGCCAGATTGATGGTGACCAATCGGGGATCCAGGACATACAACCCTTTATCGCGCAGGTGCAGCCGCTCACGAAAGCGGTCACTGTCGAAATTGCTGTCTGGCTCATTATCCTGCGTGGTGGTCTGGCGTTCCTGCTCGTATCCCAGTTCAGCACTGCTCTCCAGCCTGCCCGCGCCCAGCGCCGGCCTGGCTGCTACCGGCTGCGGCACCAGACACACCAAACAGACCGCCAACAGAACCCGGGTGCCCGCGACCGGCCACCGACAGGCGCGCGTCCCCGCACACAGGAAGGACCATCCGGGCAGGACAGAATACGCTAGGAACCACTGTTTACTGCGCGATGACATCGTTCACACGTATCGAAGCCGACGGCAAATGCCGTTTTACCGTCGTGGCACACACCGCAAAAGCGTCCCTCCCGGACAGCATCCATATTGATATCGTCCGCCCCGGCCTGCATCTGGAATAATTCGTCATGACAGGCGTAACACTTGAAACGCGTGCGGTGTATCCAGTGCGGGAAGACAGCCTGTGGCATGAAGCCCGAGGAATCTGCGCCCTTGCGATGAATGGTGATATCACCCAGCACATCGGCAGCGTGCACCGGGAGGACCGGCCCGACCGAGACCAGTAACAGCAACACACCAATAGCGGGCTGCCTCATTGCGGCCCCGCCAGCGCGAGGTGACAGCGTGGACAGCCGGTTGTCACGTTGAAGGCGACCTTCCCATGGCAGTGGCCACAAAACTCGCCGGCAAAAATCTTTTCCATACTGATGGGGTCCGCGCCCGCCTGCATATGAAAAATCTTCGGGTGACAATTCGCACAGGCCAGCCACTCGGTATGCGGCTTGTGCGGGAAGGTGACCTTGAACAGGGGTTGCGCCGGGGGTTCCAGATGAACGTCCAGCGGCAACACCGGCTGCTCCTGGGCGTGTTCGGGGTCGATACCGGGCTGTGGTTTGATGTCACCGGCTTCCAGTGCCGTCACCCAGTCGATGCCACCCGCAGCATATTTAGGCAGTTTGCGCAGCACGGCCTTCCAGTCAGTATTAAAAGCCGGTTTATATGCCGTGACCCGGATCATGGGTGGTGGTGGCGGCTTGAACGGCGGCGGGCGGCGGGGCTTTCTTACAAAGGGTTTCGACGGCTGTTCCTGGCCCGGTGGCGGCATATCCTCGAACACGACCGTCAGAATCTTGTGGCGGGTTTCCGTCGTGCAGCTGGTCCCCAGTCCCATGGCGGCAAGCAGGGTGCCAATCAACACCCTATTGATGCAACGCCGCCACTGCATTATCAGCGTTTGGGCGCGAAGCGGGCGCGGATATAGCGGATGACGCGCCGGATATCCTGCGGGTTGAGTATTCCCGCCCAGGAGGCCATGGCCGTACCCGGCTTGCCCTGCATGATAGCGGCTGTCATTTGCCGGTCACTGAGCTTCGCCATTGCCTTGCGATTGGTGAAATTACGCGGGTGCGGCGCCAACACCTGGCCGAGTGGTGTATTGGCATCCCCCCTTGCGCCATGACAGGTCACGCAATAGTGCTGATAGATGTTGCCACCCACGGTGATATCGAGTTGATCGGCCGTCACCACGCCGGGCAGCGGCTCCTGCAGGCTACGTACGTAACGCATGACATCGATAATTTCCACCGGCGTCATCAGGCTGCCCCAGCTGGCCATCGCCGTACCCGGAACTCCCAGTTTGATGGCGGCATACAGACGGCCATCATCGACCCTGGCCATTTCTATCGGATCGGCGAACTTGCGCGGGCGGGGTCTGAGTACTTTGGCGGCATCGGTGTCGGCCTGGCCGGTCAGGCCATGACAGAAGGCACACTCCTTGTCGTAAATACGGTGGCCGACTTCCAGACTCAGTTGCTGGGTATCTACTGGCTGGCCCGTGCCCGCCAACTGGTGGATATAGTCCATCACATTGCCGATCTGGGCCTCGTTCAGCACCTTGTCCCAGGAGGCCATGGCCGTGCCCGGTTTACCCTCCTTGATCGCACGGTAGATCTGGTCGTCGGTCATACGCGCCATCTCGACGGGATCGGCAAAGCGGCGCGGCCGTGGTTTCAGGATTCGGCCTACCGGCGTATCCGCGAGACCATTGGGGCCGTGACAGAACGCACAGTCACGTGTGTATATCGCTTTCCCGGAAGAGGGTTGCGCGGACATGACCACCGGGGAGGGTATCGCAAGCACGGTGGCAGCGAAGATAGCCGACAGCCATTTTGAGAAATATTGTTCCATACCCAGCCTCCATGGCGCATGTTCCGCCCGGTGATGTCATGGCTTGTCAAGCCCGGGGTCCTGGCGGAGGCCCAACTGCGACATGTTGTTTTTCGAAATTCTGACCGGTTTTGTTATTGACACGCACGCCCAGTCTAGCACAGGCGTGGTTACGGGTAAGGGCAACTGCCCTCTTCCGGACGGACCCGCATTACAGATCCGCCCGGACTTTACACATCACCGGTTTACTTGACATGGCACTTCAGACAAATGTAGTTGTTGTCATTGCCGGCAATCGTGCCTCTCAGGAACAGGTCATCCACCGCATCCACGCCGTTGTGCGGATCGTGGCAGGACGAACACTCGATTCCGGTCTGCGACGTAGTCGCACCGGCACGGATCACACCACCACCTTCATCCGTGAACAGGCGGATACCGTTGGGCTGTGGATCAGCCTGCCACTCGTTCAGATTGGCGCCGGCGCCGGTCGCGGAACCGTTGTAGGTACTGGCCTGGTTGCCGAATGGGTAGGGAATCGCCACCGGGTGATTACCATCCAGGCTACCCGTGGTGGTATTGGCAATTACAAAGTTCGGCTCGTGGGTTGCCATGGTCTCTGGCTCCAGTGTCTGCGGTCCGTTTTCAAAGTACCAGGCGACGTCACCGATCGCGACGCTGCCATCGTGGCAACTCAGACATTTGGCCGTGGCGCCATTATAGGTCATACCATCAATCTCCGGCAGTTTGGTACCCGCCGTGGTCTCCGGGTCTGTCCAGGTAAAGGTATTCGACGACAGCGTATGGTTCCATAGCAACTTCGTCGTTAGGGCCTTGTGCGGGGTGTGGCAGTAGGTACACAGACCGACATTCTGTAGCGGGGCTCCATCACCATCTGAGCCAGTGCCCGGCGTAAACGGCAAACCACCGCCACCGCCTGCCGTAAAGTCATGCGAGGTGGCGGCGATACCTGTACCCGGGTCACCCGCTGCACCCCAGGCGAGTGGCGCGACCACTGCACCCATTGCCATCAGCAGTAATAATAATCTCTTCTTCATGGTATACCTCCCTGCGTTTTGCGCTTAAGTTATGTACTAAGTTCACCGCCCGGTATTTATGGCCGTGCGGAGTTCATTTCATCCTTCCCCCCGGTGGATACACCAGCCGCATCGGTGCCCGTCTCATCCGCAGCTGCGGAAAAACTGTCGGCTGCCGTGGTATTCACCAGCTTGTACTGTTCGATACGATGGTTGATATAGTCCGCCACAAAGATGTCGTTTTGCGGATCGATGGCGACCGCTGTGGCATTTTTCAACATCCCGGGCAATGGCCCGCGTCCGCCGAAGAACAACAACACCTCACCCTTCTGGTTGAAAATCTGCACGTTACTCCAGCCGGAGTCAGCCACATACACATTACCGAAGCTGTCCAGTGCAACACCCTTGGGCTTGTCGAACATGCCCCAGCCATTGCCGCGCTTGCCAAAACTCATCAGGTAGTTACCGTCGGGGTCGAACTTCTGGACGCGTGAATTCAGCGTATCGGTGACATAGACATTGCTGTTCGCATCCACGGCGACATAGGTGGGAAACAGGAATTCGCCCGGGGCGGCGCCCTTGCCCTGCCCCAGATGTCCGAGCAACTTGCCCTCAAGATCGAAAATCTTGACCGTGTGTTCCTTCGATTTGGTGTGCCCGGTATCAACGACATACAGCTTGCCGGCCTTGCGGTCCACCGCGATACCGGTCGGGCGTTCAATACTGTCATCGGTGATAAACCGCAGCTTCTTGCCAGTGCGGTCGTAGACACTGACGCCTTTCAGCTCCTGTTCCACGACATACAGGTTTTCATCGGCATCCAGGGCAACACCAACCGGGCGATGCAGCGGCTCGATGGCATGGAATTTTCTGTTGCCAAAGTCGAAAACATAGACCTGCGAGCGGGAAAAATCAGACACGTAGAGCCGCTGACCATCATCGGATGCCACCACACCCATGGGCTCGACCATCTGCCCCTGTTTAGGTTTCTCACCACCGAGAAAATTGACAATATGCTCGGAAAAGGTGGTGTCATGCCCCACCGCATCTTCACTGGAGATACTGCGGATGAATTTGATGCGCGCCTGCTGCGGGGGTGGCGGCCAGACCAGACGGGTTTGTGCTGTTTTTTCCGGGGCCGTGGCGCAACCGGCCAGCAACACTCCGGCCAGGAAAATCAACAATGCCCCTGCGAGCCCGCGGCCAGTCGGCTTTAAACCAGTCATTGTTGTTAACTTTATCATGATAATTTAGTACAACTATAGGCTCTATACATATGTTTATCTATGTAATTTTCCAGATACCCTTTGATTCATTACCCTACCTTGAATGTCTGTACCCCTATGAAACGTATACCTGTCGGGATTTAAAATAGCAAACCCCGGTTTCCCGGCTCTTGACATGGATCAATAAGTCAACATGTTCATCCACCGGCTATACCGTGGGGACGCCAAAACATTATCTGTACAGAAGTCTCTATGAAGCTCTGGTCTCGATCAGGAAAAACTCTTTCCCTGATCGAGTGAATAGATTACGGTGCAGGTTCGAATTCATTCGGCCAACAGTCATTACAGTAACGTAAGGGTGCGCTGACGTTAATTCACAAAACACAGGTAGAGGTGGCCTTAGCGGTTTTTATATTTTACCAAGTTCGTAATGAAGCCATTGCCGACGTCAGGGAATATGTGGCGGTGTATTACAACTCGAAGCGTCTTCATTCGACGCTGGGTTACGAGACACCGATGAATTACGAAAAGGACCTTAACAAAGTGTCCGGAAACACTTGACCACTACATAAAAAGGCTCCTCCATAGAGGAGCCTTTTTGCTTAATGTTTAAGGAACCTCTGATTAATTCGTCATTGCGAGGAACGAAGTGACGCGGCAATCTCTAACCGATTGATTCCATTGCACGAGATTGCCGCACTTCGCTCGCAATGACGGAAATTTTGAATTAATC
>Ga0114931_10001070_pt1 | contig 34751 bp, 39 predicted proteins | sample 2SBtaG_FD_89579 | JGI IMG/M metagenome (GOLD analysis project Ga0114931, IMG submission 89579) | Deep subsurface microbial communities from Kolumbo volcano to uncover new lineages of life (NeLLi) - 2SBTROV14_V59a metaG | ecosystem: Environmental > Aquatic > Marine > Volcanic | place: Kolumbo...
GATTCTCCACATAGTGACGGAGGCTCCGAAGCTCCGCCGACCAGCCACGGGAGACGCCGTCATACAGACGATCCCAGTCGGCGCCCTCTCCAAAGCCGGAGTGCACCAGACGAAGCGTCGTCGAGCCGTCCCCGCCCTCGAGGTGGTACTCCACGCGCGTGCGCATCGGCCCATCGGGGGCGTCCATGAACGTCGTGCGCAGGCGACTGTTCGGCTCCCACACGTCTGTCGTGCACGTTCCGTTGAACGCATCGCCCCACGCCATGAACATCGTCCCGCCCGGCCCGGGCTTCACCTCGGCAGTAAGCAGGAACCAGTTCATCAGGTGCTCGGCCTCGGTGATGGCGGCCCAGACATCCGCAACAGGAGCGTTGATCTCAAACGTGAACTCCGCGGTCCGACCGGTTGTTGTTGGTTTCGCTGGTGTGCTCATGGTGTGTCCTTGCTGTTCTTGCTGTTCCTGCTTTGATGCTGATGAGCCCGGACCTCGGCCTCCGCCTCCGCCTCGGACTTCGTGACAGTCGGGTACGAGCCGACGAAGAACCGGAACTCCCGCCCGCCCGGCGTCGATTCATCGTGATGCCTCGCGATGCACTGCGCCACACTGTTCGCGAGATCCTCGGTGAACCCGTGCAGCGCCTCGGGCGACGCGAACCGGATGTCCGCGTGCATCGAGAATGTCGCGAGCTTCTTGTCCACCCCGGCGGCGCGCCGGCGCAGCAGCGCAACATCCCGGATCGCCTTCGCCGCAACCGAGACGAGATAACTCGACGAGAAGCGATCCCGGAACGACTCCGGATCGGGCGCACTGGCGATGCCCAGCGCCGATGGATCAATCAGGTACGCCGTCCCGACCGCCCGAACAATCCGCTCCCGGCAGCCCCGGCGCTGACGGGTCTCCCCCGTCGCCTCAACGAGCCCGGCGCCTTCGAGCTCCCGCAGGTGATAGTTGACCCGCTGCCGGGTGAGCCGGAGCCGACGAGCCAGCCCCGTGGCGGAATCGGGCTCACCCAGCGCTTCGAGCAGACGCCGACGGATCGGGTGCAGCGCGATCGCCGCCCGCGCGGGATCATCGATCACCTCCAGATCAGGCGTCGAAGTCGGTTGCGTTGCCGGGTGTCCCATCGTGTCATTCTCCATTAGACAGTATTATTTGTCAAATGAAACCGGGCGATTCCTGCACATTCCCTCCAAAAACACCTAACCGATTTTTATTTCAGGAGTTACGAAATCCTTGCCCAATGATGTACATCTCGCGCGAGGCGTCCCGGCTCGCCGCCGGCTTGAATCCCTTCACCTTCTGAAAAGACCCGGCCGTGGCATCCAGCAAGCCCTTGTACGCCTCGCCATCGAAGACCTTCATCGCCAGATTCCCCCCGGGCCGGAGCACGCTCGGCGTCAGCCCAAGGACGACCTCACACAACCGAACCGAGAGGAAATGATCCCCCGTCCCGCCGGCGCCCCCGCCCGTCGACGGGGCCATATCCGACAGCACGCAATCGAACCTCCTCGGCCCATCGCCCCCCGCGGCGAGGAGAATCGCCGGATCCACTTCCCCGGCGTCGCCCTCGATGGTGACGGAGTTCTCCCCGAAAACACGCCGGACCCGCTGAAGATCGAGCCCCACCACGAACCCGGCGGGGCCGACGGCCTCGAGCGCGACCTGGATCCACGCTCCCGGGGCGCACCCCAGGTCCAGGACCCGCCCACCCTTGCGAAATAGCCGCTTCTTCTGGTTGATCTCGATGAGCTTGTACGCCGACCGCGCGACGTATCCCTCGGTCTTCGCCTGCTTGAAATACCGATCGTGAAGTGTCCGTCGGGCTATGACCGCAGTGTAGAGCCCCCCAGGGGCCCGGAGGAGGCCCCCGAAACCACGGGAACACCCTTGACCGAACCGAAAGCGGCACTACGCTTGTAGCCCGCCGGGCAATGGGTCGATAAGCCTCCCGCCGGCGGACAGTTGAAACCCATTGGGGCCGTAGCTCAGTTGGGAGAGCGCTTGCATGGCATGCAAGAGGTCGCTGGTTCGATCCCAGTCGGCTCCACTTTCGCAAGAGAACGCAACGAACCGCCAAGCCCCGCAACACGCGGGGTTTGTCGTTTTTGATCGGCGCCCGGCGCGGCGAGCGGATCGCCACCCCCCAGCCGGCCACGCCACGCCACACATCCGGTACGCTGGCGCCCGGGCGATGCCCCGGGCAAGCGAAGCGACAACACCCAATGGAGTCTGAATATGATCACCGTCGGCATGAACTACAACGTGATCCCCGGCAAGCAGCGGGAGTTTGAGCAAAAGTTCGAGGCCGTCATGGAGGCGCTCAAGGCCGCCGACGGGCACGTCGCATCGAACCTGTACACCGATGTGCACGATGACAGCGCCTACCTGATCGTGAGCGAGTGGTCGGATCAGGACCGGTTCACCGAGTTCATCCGCAGCCAGGCGTTCAAGGACGTGACCGCGTGGGGGAAGGCCGAGATCCTGGCCGGGCGACCACAACACACCGTTTACAAAAAAAACGAAGTCTCGGCGCCCAGTGCACAGCCTCGCCAATAACCAGGCGCCAGGCGGACGCCGGCCCCAACGAAATCAAAATGGCAGGCATGGATCAATGAAAAAGCGAGGCGCCCGAGCGCCCCGCTGATTGACCCTGCTGATTGACTATGCGCCATGGGTGACGACCCGGGTCAGGTCAGGGGCAGATCGTCCCGAACGTGCCAATCAGAATGCCCAAATCCGCCGTGTCAACGATGCCGTCGCCGTTAATGTCTCCCGGGCACGGCGCCGCCGCCGGCGCGCCGCGAACCGTCTGCGAACCGATGACCGTATCACCAACACCATCGCCATCGGTGTCGATCATGAAGAGGATGTCACCCATCTGGATGCCGCCCTGCGGTGGGATCCTGACGTCATAGACGACGTCAAAGAAGGAATCGACCGACCACGATGTCCCCGGTGAGATCGGCGGGATAATCAACTGTGGCGGGCTCACGACAAACGGCCCCATCGGCACGAGGTCGATCGAAACGCCGTCCTTGCCGCTCGAGCCGATGTTGCTGACGACCAGTTGGCCATTGCGATTGATCGCCGGCTCGGCGCCAGCGGGGATCACCACGTCAATCACCGGATCACCAACCGGATCGATCTTCCACTCGCTGTGATTGACCACGTTGCCGAAACACGTGAACTGCTCACCGGTGCTGACTTTCGTGATCGTGGCCTGGTAGTCCGCGACCGAACCGACCGGGAAGTTGGGCGGGCAGACCACCGTAAACGGGATATCGATGCATGGTGTCGGGATGCCCGTCGGGTTATTGCCGTGAGCCGCCACGCCGCTTGAAGGCACGAACTGGAGCCCCATCCCGGAACTATCGGTCAGTTGCCACATGAACTCCGACGCATCGGGCTTCTCGTTACATATCGTCAGGATCCCCGGGGCAATCGAAACGTTGCATCCAGGGACAGGACAGCACTGCTTGTCCCACGTCAAATGACAAGTGTTCAAGCCGGTTCCGCCCGGGACTCCGGCGATCATCGCGGCGCCGATCGCTCCGGCGCCAACAAGACTAGTCAGAATCATTGCAAAGTTCTCCGAAAGATGTTGTCAGCGTGATGCGTTTCGGAGGCGCGCGCCCCCACCACGATGTTGCATCAAGCCGATCGCATCATCTTTGGAGCCTCAAAGAACAGCAAGCAAAATCGAGCGTGCGCAAAGAAACCTATGGTTTTCGCCAGGTCGCCCGCCGATCTCAACCACCCAGCAGCGGCGTGATCCATCCCACGACCACCTGGAACCCCACCGCCAGCGCGATCATCACGACAACGATCTGCGTCGTCATCATCGCCACCTGCTTCGGGTACCGGCGGAGGTCGTCGAGCTTGATCGCCTTGTACACCACCGCGATCCCCAGCGCCAGCGGGAGCAGCGTCAGCCACCAGGTCCCGCCGCGCAGCGGCATCGGATCCAGGATCACCGTGTACGCGAGCAAGCTGAGCGTCACGCCGACGCCTCCCGCCTGGGAACCGCGCGCCGCTCGGTGCGAGGCCGCCACATCGCGTCGATCACACACATGATGTTGAGCATCCCGGCGATCGCGCCGAAGAGCGAGCCGACCTCGTTCGCGTGACCGATCGATTTCGAGGCCCGGGCGTCGGGACCCGGTGGCGGCGTGTGCGGCCGGCCCTCGTCATCGACGACCTTGAACTGCGTCTGGTGGACAAGATCGACGGCGAAGGCGATGGGCCCCACCCCGGCCTGACCCACGAACCACCACTTGTCCTCGACCCGATCCACCGAGTCGATCCCCCCGATCAGCACACCCCCGAAAAACAGCCACAGCACCCCCACCCCGATCAGGATCCCCCGTTTCGCCTCGCCCAGGTACCAGTGCCCGAGCCCGGGCAGCAGGTACGCCAGGATGCCCGCAATCGGGTTGAATCGCTCGTCGGAGCTCTGGTGAATCGTGTGAGGCGTCATGTGAGCTTGAGGGCGGACTCTTGAGGGAACCGGCGGGTGGGGCGAGAAAGATGTTTGACACAAGTGCGTTGGGCAGTAGTGTACCGCGCTGGCAGAACCGGGTCGCCGCGATGGGCGTCGCGACCTTTCGACACGCTTGAGACGCAGCCCATGACCAACCGCTCACCCGCCAACCGCATCGAACCCCCCGCCCGGCCCGATACCGACCCGTCCGAAGACCCTCGGATCGTCTGCCGCGAAGAGACGTCCGAGAACCGCCACGCCTTGCCGCGGTTCGCCCCGGCGATCGCCTTTGAAGACGATGACGACGTGGACGATATGGACCGGTTCGACTGTGACGATGATGACGATGACGACGCCGATCTGGACGACGCCGAGGGCGATGACGAAGAACTCTGGGTTGCCGAAGACGAGGACGAGGCGTTTTTGGACGATGAGGAAGACGACGACCTCCTCCCCGACGATGAGGAAGAGGACGATGCATTCGACCTCGACGACGAAGACGACGACGAGATCGACGACGACGACGAAGATGATGACGACGACGAAGACGAGTTCTGAGCGGCGCCAAGGGCCGCTCGACGACCGGCCTCCACGGAGCACGCCCCGCCATGACTGATCACGACCCGAAGATCTCCGCCGACGACAAAGCCTCGAAACGGGACGTCATCGATCGACGAAGCGGGATCGACCGGCGCGACTACGCCCCGGGTGGCATCCACAACTCCGGGCTCGAACGCCGTCGGGGCGCCGGCAAACGACTCCCCGATTTCGCCAAGGCCGCCGAGGAGGGCGAGCTGACCGCCGAGCAGTTCCTCTTCGTCAACGCCATCGAGGCCTTCAAAAAGGTCAACGGCAAGACATTCCCAACCTGGACCGATGTCCTCGAGGTCGTCCGCCTGCTCGGGTATCGCAAAACCCAGGAAATGAGCCTGACACTGCCCAACACCGAAGACTGGACCGAAAAACCCGACACCCCCGCCGGTGTCCGAACCTTCGACCGGTATCAGGACAAGGACGAGGCGGCATAAACAGGATCCCGATTGATGCTCGTCTATCTCACCCACGCCCGGGATGAGCGAGTCTTCGAGCGAATCCCGGGATCCCCACAACCACAGCACAACAATCCGACACAAAAACACCGCCCTTACAGGCGGTGTTTTCTACTGGTCAGGTTGGGAGAAGTCGCTCAGCGACGACGGCGGATGCCGACAACGCCGGCAAGGCCGAACAAGGCCGCGGCGCCAGGCGCCGGGACGATGTTGTAGTCGTATGACACCATCCAACTCAAGGAGGCATCCGTGGCGAACGACAGGATCAGGTTGCCGGCGCCCGAGCCGGAAGAGGTGCCCGTGGCCGCGCCAACGAGTGTCACGTTCCCGCCACCGATCCATGGCGACAAATCATCGCCGCCGAGCGTCAGCAGTTCCTTCACGCTGTCGGTGGCGTTCAGGTTGGAAAACGTGGCGCCCGATGAGCCGCCGAAGTCGACGGTTCCATCATGGGCCGTCGCGTTGAAACTCGCGTCGGCGACGGGGATGACGATCGCCAACTGGCTGCCGCCGAGGCTCAGTGAGATGTCCGCTTTCAGAAAGAGGTCAACAACCGTCGGGGCGTTATCAAGGCTCTCACCCTTGGCCGTGCCGGAAACCGTGCCCCCAAGAAACACGCTGATCGACTTGAGCACGCGCGTGCCGCCCATGTCGTCGAACTGCGGCACGTCAATATTGGTGCTCCAGTTGGTGGTCGTTGTCGGCAGCGATCCGTTGTGAGAAATCAGCCCGGCCGAGGCGCTCGCACACATCGCACCACTCGCGACCACAGCAACCATCACAAAGGTCTTCTTCATCGATTCTCTCCCCATTCGAGCACAGAGTTGCTCGAAAATTACGTGTCTCTCTTGACTTGCATCGGGTCCACACGCGCGTGGCGCGTACGTTCCCTGTTCTCCTCGTGGCTCTATCCTAGAGAATCCGGCCCCATCTGCAAGAACGAAATGCTCAATGCACGCGATTTGAGATGTCCCAACCGGCGCGATTCAGACGACTCTCTCTAAGCATTGACAAAGACGACTCTTACTGTTGTTTGAACACGAATCATCGCAATCAGGGATTGCGATCTGACGTGTCCCGGAGACTCCGTCGAGCCTGACCCGATGGCGGGCGCCTCGCGACCCTGAAACAGAAGCACCCCTGCTCGATCTGATCGGGCGCGAGCCCGCTCTCAGCCCTGCTTCTCGTAGTAATCGATGTTGATCTGGATGAACTTCGACCACTCCTCGGGCAGATCCTCCTCCGGGAAGATCGCCTTGACGGGGCACTCGTCGACGCACAACCCGCAGTCGATGCAGGTGTCCGGCTCGATGTAGAGCATGTCCTCCGTCTCGAAGTCGTCGTCGTCCTTGGTTGGGTGGATGCAATCGACCGGGCAGACGTCCACACACGCGGTGTCCTTCGTCCCGTGGCAAGGCTCTGCAATGATGTGAGTCATGTCTGAATGTCCTTTCCAAACCTCACGCGGCTGTGTACGAATCCTGGGCGCCCCGGCGACCGGAGCCGGGGGCCACGCGGGTCGGCCTGTCGCCACCCGCCGGGCAAACACCATACCCGGCCCTTGATCCATTGGCGATCGAAATCCGGGTCAAAAAAAGAGCGGGGCCAGCCCGTCGACCGGCCCCGCAGGCTTTGTGTCTGTCTTCCAGCCCAACATCCGGAGCAACCACCGACCGAATCAGTGATCCATGGCCCACCCCGATTCCCGAGTGACAGGAAGAGACGAGCCGGATCGCCGTCGGAGGCGTCGCTCCGAGCCGCCAATCAGCGGCGACGTCGGGTCGTCTTGCGGCGAGCCTTCTTGCGGGTCGCCTTCTTCCGCGTGGCCTTCTTGCGGGTTGCCTTCTTCCGTGTCGTCTTGCGGCGGGCCTTCTTGCGGGTCGCCTTCTTCCGCGTGGCCTTCTTGCGCGTCGTCTTGCGGCGGGCCTTCTTGCGAGTCGCCTTCTTCCGCGTGGCCTTCTTGCGCGTCGTCTTGCGGCGGGCCTTCTTGCGGGTCGCCTTCTTCCGCGTGGCCTTCTTGCGCGTTGCCTTCTTGCGCGTCGTCTTGCGACGGGCCTTCTTGCGAGTCGCCTTCTTCCGCGTAGCCTTCTTGCGCGTCGTCTTGCGGCGGGCCTTCTTGCGCGTCGCCTTCTTGCGAGTGGCCTTCTTGCGGGTCACCTTGCGGCGAGTCGCCTTCTTGCGGGTTGCCTTCTTGCGAGTCACCTTGCGGCGGGTCGCCTTCTTGCGGGTCGCCTTTTTGCGAGCCGCTTTCTTACGGGTAGCACGTTTCTTCGCCATGGCTTGGTTCTCCAACTGTCTGTTCGACCTCGGAGCTTCGGAGCTTGAGGTGGTGTGTGCGCGGCGCACGCGCGCCGCTTCAGCCACAAAGCCAAAGTGGTTATACCGCTATCGGTGGAAAAAATGCAAGCGCTTCAACATTCCTGTGATACAGACGACCATTTGTCGTGACATCACACGTTGTCGATGACAACCCGTGCGCCGCGCAGGCAAGCAATCAGTTCTTATCCTGCGACCGCTCACCATCCTCAAACAGTGACGCGTCGAACTCGTCAACCAGCGCGGTTTGCTCCTGGGTCGCCTCGCGCTCGCCGAACGCGACAATCGGACGCCCCGGGGCGCCCAGATCGCCGAAAATTGACGCCAGCGACGAGGAATTCACGAAGTTATACACCTCGGTTGTTCGCTTGTCGGACACGCCAGCGGGCGTCCTGGCGCGCACAATCCCGTTCGCCGGGTTGTACCAGAACGAGGCCGTTGAGCGGTCGATCGCGATCCGCACACGGGGGTGCTCAAGCAGCGCATCAGCAGGGGGCGCGATCTCCATCCAAGGGTGATCTTCGCTCAACAATAAATTTCTTGGCGCCGACCCGTTGAACCACTCCGGATCGATGCTCATCGGCCATCCCCGCGGGTTCAACTCGGCGCCACCGGTGCCGGCGCGGAGGCGGATCTCCCGTTCGATCTGACCGATGGAGCCGCGCGTGCTATTGATCGCGGCTTGCTCATCGCGCCCCGCCCGCGACCACATCACAGCGCCGATCCCGACCGAGAGAACCAACACCAGCAGCGTGATGTCCAGCAGACGCTTCATCTTCAGGGAAATCGTCGCAACAAGCTCCCGGGATCGGTGATACCGCCGATTTCCCCTGTCAGAGCCGATTTTACGACGGTTGCATCGATCCTGCGGCCCGTGGGCCGCGTGGATACACTCGCTCCCGGACCCAGCCGACAAACGCCCGAGAACCACGCACACCAACGCCCACACGGAGGGCGCCGCCAATGCCAGACACCACCACCGCCGGGCCGCTGTGCGCCACGCTCGATACCGGCGCCCTCTTCACCTCGCAGCGCATCACCGGCGCCCAGTCCGCAGCAGTCAGCATCCTCATCCCGGGCGGGACCGCCCGCGACCCCGAAAACCGCCTCGGGATGTCCTCGATGTGGTCAGAACTGCTCTTCCGGGGCGCCGGGAGCCTCGATTCACGTCAGCACGCCGACGCCCTGGACAAACTCGGTGTTCAGACAGGTGGCGGGCCCGAGACATTCTTCCAGCGGCTCTCCTTCACCATGCTCGGCTCACGTCTCGCCGACGCTCTCCCGCTGATCATCGACATGCTCCGCGCGCCGCGGTGCGACGCCGACTCCATCGAGCCCGTCCGCGACCTGTCCATTCAGGCGATCCAGGCCCTCAGCGACGACCCGCAGGGCCGGGTCATGCGCTCGCTCAAACGCTTCCATGCCCCGCCGCCCATTAACCGCTCGAACCTGGGGACGATCGAGGGCCTGACCGCCATCACACGCGACGATCTCGTCAACCACTGGAGCGCCACCGCGCTCCCCACCGGCGCCATCTTCGCCGCCGCCGGCGCCATCGACCCCGACTCCATCACGGCGCAGCTCAACGCCCTCCTGTCCGGCTGGGCGGGCGAGCCCTCACCGGTCTGCTTGTCCGCCGCCACCACCCGGGGCTACCACCACGAGACCGACGACACGAACCAGGCGCAGATCGCCATCGCCCACGACAGCCCCTGCGCCCGCGACGAGCGCCTGCCCCTCGAGCGCATCGCCACCGCCGTCCTTTCGGGCGGGATGTCCGGGCGCCTCTTCACCGAGGTCCGCGAGAAACGCAGCCTCTGCTACTCCGTCTTCGCCTCCTACGCCGCCGACCGCGAGTTCGGCCGCACCATCGCCTACGTCGGCACCACGCCCGACAAGGCCGACGAGGCCGTGGGCGTCCTGCTCGAACAGCTCCGCGCCATCAACACGCCCGATGGCGCCGTGACACAGAGCGAACTCGACCGGGCCAAGATCGGCCTCAAGTCCCGCGTGGTGATGTCCGGCGAATCCACCGCCAACCGCGCGATGGCCCTGGCCCGGGACATCCACCGCCTCGACGCCCCGCGCTCGCTCGAGCAGATCATCGAGGAGATCGACGCCGTCACCCTCGACGCCCTCAACGCCTACCTCGCCACCCGCGACCTGGGCGACATCACCTGCTGCACCCTGGGCCCGGATCCCGTCAACGCGACGCTCTGACCGACCGTGGGGCTGGCCTCTCCCTCTTCTACTCTCTCCTCAGTGGCACGGGCGTCACGCCCGTGTACTCTTTCTTCTCCTCTTCCTCTTCTCCGGGTATGAGTGAAAAAACAGGATTGCAGGAAGAAAAAGAAGAGATGGAGGAGAACACGGGCGGGACGCCCGTGCCACCGAGAGGGAGAGATTGTCAAATCGCAACAGAGCAGGGCGGGTTGAAAACCCGCTCCACTACCCCTCCCTCAGAGTTGCCGACCATGTTCGACGCACCACCAAACAATCCCAAGGCCCCCGCCGGGACGCTCATCGCCCTCACCGCTCTTGTAGGCCTCTCCGCCGCCGGGGCGGACGTCATCCTCCTGCTCGTCGGCGCCTGGCCGCCCACACCGGCGAATATCATCGAACCCATCGCCTTCATCATCGCCACCGCCATCGCCGTCGCCCTGATCCGCCGCCACCACGACCGCATCAATACAATCCTGACGCCATGTCAACTATGCCCAACACGCCCAACGACAGCCCCAACACGTTCTACGTCACCACGCCCATCTACTACGTCAACGACCGCCCCCACATCGGGCACGCCTACACCACCCTCCTCGCCGACACCCTCGCCCGCTTCCACCGCCTCAACGGCGACGATGTCTTCTTCCTGACAGGAACAGACGAGCACGCCGACAAGGTCGCCAAGGCCGCCAAAGAACGCGGCAAGAGCTTCATCGAGTGGGCCGACATCAACGCCGACGCCTTCAAGAGCGCCTTCACCGAGCTGGGCTACACGAACGACGATTTCGTGCGCACCACCGAGGACCGCCACAAGTCCAAGGTCTCCGAGTTCATCAGGCAACTCATGGACAGCGGCGACGTCTACCTGGGCGATTACGAGGGCTGGTACGACGCCTCGCAGGAAGAGTACGTCACCGAGAACGTCGCCCGCGAGAACGACTACAACAGCCCCGTCACCGGCAAGCCACTCGAAAAACGCACCGAACAGAACTACTTCTTCAAACTCAGCAAATACGAAGACCGACTGCTCGCGCACATCGACGCCAACCCCGGATTCATCAGGCCCGACGCCCGCAAGAACGAGGTCCTCGGGCGGATCAAGACCGGCCTCAACGACATCCCCATCTCCCGCGCCGTCGGCCCCGATGACGACGACTGGGGAGTCTACATCCCGGGCGACGACACCCACCGCGTGTACGTCTGGATCGACGCCCTCTTCAACTACCTGACCACCATCGACTCGCCCGAACGCCGCAAGTACTGGCCGGCGGACGTCCACCTGATCGCCAAGGACATCCTCTGGTTCCACGCCGTCATCTGGCCGTGCATCCTCACGGCGATGGGCGAGAAGCTCCCCGGCTGCGTCTACTCGCACTCCTACTGGATCCGCGAGGGTCGGAAGATGTCCAAGTCGCTGGGCAACTTCATCGATCTGCCCACCATCCGCGCGTACAACGACGCCTTCGGCGCCGACGCCATGCGGTATTACCTGCTGACCCAGGGCCCGATGGGCGCCACAGACGCCGACTTCGCGCACGCCAAGTTCATCGAAACCTACAACGCCGACCTCGCCAACGGCATCGGCAACGCCGCCAGCCGCGTGGCGAACATGATCGTCAAGTATTTCGATGGCGCCTGCCCCGACCCGGGCGAGCACTGCCCGAAGTGGACGGAAACCGCCGCAACGCACACCGCCGACTACACGCAGCGCCTCAACGACTGCGAGATCCACCGCGCCATCGACAACGCCACCGAGCTCATCCGCGAAGTCGACCGCTACATCAACGAGACGGCGCCCTTCAAGCTCGCCAAAGACGAATCCAAACGCGGTGAGCTGGCGCAGATCCTCTACAACTGCGCCGAAGCCATCCGCATCGCAGCCGTCCTCTACCTGCCCGCGATGCCAGAAACGATGACCGACCTCCTGTCGCGATTCTCCTGCACAATCAGCCCGGACGACACCATCGACTCCCTCACAACCTGGGGTCGAATCAAGCCCGGCGACACCATCACCAAGGGCGACGCCCTCTTCATGCGAGCCGACCCCGACGCCCCGGCCCCCGAACCCAAACCGGCCCCCGGGCAAACCGCCGTCGCGGAATCCTGACCGATGTCCGCCAACGACCCCCCGAAAATCGTCGTCACCCGCCAGACCCCCGGCGCCTACGACTCGATCGCCGCGCTCGGCGCCGAGGTCGTCATCGGCCCCGACTCGGGTTATCCGAACCAGGCCGACCTCCACCGCTTCCTCCGCGCGAGCGCCCCCATCGACGCCGTCGTCTCGATGTTCCACGACCAGATCAACGACGCCTTCCTCGACGCCGCCGGTGGCCGCCTCCGCGCCGTCGTCAACTACGCCGTGGGGATCGACAACATCGACCTCGCCGCGTGCGCGCGCCGCCGGGTCACCGTCTGCAACACGCCCGACGCCGTCACCGAGGGCACCGCCGACATGGCCTGGGCCCTCCTGCTCGCCGCCGCCCGCCGCCTGCCCGAGCTCGACCCCTTCGTCCGCGCCGGCGGCTGGCCCGAGCACGGCCCGATGGGCATGAGCGATTTTCTGGGCCTAGACATCGCCGGGCGGACGCTCCACATCGTCGGCGCCGGCCGGATCGGCAGAGCCGTCGCGTGGCGCTCGATGGGCTGGGGCATGAAGATCCTCTACACCGCGCGCACGCGCAAACGCGAGTGGGAGTTCGCCCCCCTCAACGCCACCCGCGCGACCCTCGACGAGGGCCTCGTTCAAGCCGACTTCGTCTCGATCCACTGCCCGCTGACCGGCGAGACGCGCCACCTGATCGATAAGCGCCGCCTCGCCCTGATGAAACCCCGGGCTGTTCTCATCAACACCGCCCGCGGCGCCATCATCGACGAAGCCGCCCTCGTCGAAGCGCTCCAACGCAACACCATCCGCGCCGCCGGGCTCGATGTTCTGGAAAACGAGCCCCACCCCGCCCCGGGCCTGACGGACCTGCCCAACGTCGTCCTGACCCCCCACATCGGCTCGGGCGCCGGCAAGCACCGCGAGATGATGACCGAGATCGTCTGCGAGAACCTCGCCGCGATCCTCAAGAACCAGGCGCCCCCCAACCCGGTCTCGGCCTGATCTCCCCGGCCTCGGTGGCGCGGGCGTCTCTCCGTGTACTGCCCCACCTATTTCTTTTCTTCTTCCTCGTCTCCCCCCCACTCGCCCCCACTCCCCCTATTTCAACACCCGCACCCCCAAAATCGCCGATCCCCACCCCTGTGTTCAACCGGCGAAACAACCCATCCCGCCCCCTGCTCTCGATGCAGACCATCGAGGCCTTCGATCCCGGCTGGCTCTTTCTCATCGCCGGCGCCGCCCTGCTCGTCGCCACCGTGCTGATCCCGGCCCACGACGACCGCCTGCGGGCCGAGCACTACCGCGACGCCGCCATCGCCCACCGGGACACGCAGGCCGACCGCCTCGAGGCGTACAGCGACTACCTCGACGCGATCAACAACGGCGACGACCGCCTCCTGCTCGCGCTGGCCGCCACACAGCTCAACCTCGCCCCGGCGAGCAAGACCCCCGTCATCCTCGCCGGCGACACCTCGGCGCCCGAGACCAACATCTTCACCGAGATCGAGCCGGCGCCAAGAACGATCGCCCCCCTCCGCCTCCCCGACACGCGCCTGCGGCGATGGACGACGGATTCATCAACGCGCCTGTGGCTCATCGCCGCCGGCGCGATCTGCATGTTGATCGGGTTGATCCCGCCGGCGGCGGGGAAGCCGGAGTAATCGGCGCCGTGGTATGTAACGATTCGGCGCCGTGGTATGGGGCTTCCCCATGCCACGATGAATCACCCAAAGTGATCCCACTCCGGCACATCCTCCTGGCTCGTGAAAACCTCCGCACGCCGATCAGGAATCACCACCCCGCACTCGGGGCGCCGCTCGCCAGTCAACCCGCGTACGTCATACCCACACCCCGCACAACGGCTCTGCTTCGACCGCAGCCACCCACTCCACTTCCAACACCAGCGAGTCGCTCTTCGGATTGTCGCCAACAACCCCATGCTCAGAGATACGCACGATTCTCCTCGTTGATCCACTCCCCCGTGGTATCCTGTCCCCACCAGCAGGAGCCCCCACCATGACCATCACCGCCGCCAACCCCTTCCGCGCCCGAGCCGAGTCCATCCTCACCGAACTCCGCGACACCGGCCAATACAAACAGCTCCAGATGATCGAGAGCCCCATGGGCCCGGTCACCACGCTCCGCGAGCACGGCGACTGCCTCAACTTCTGCTCCAACAACTACCTGGGCCTCGCCAACCACCCCGAGGTCGTCGAGGCCGGCATCAGCGGGCTCTCGGGCTTCGGCGCCGGGACCGCGTCCGTCCGCTTCATCTGCGGCTCGTTCTGCCCGCACGAAACCCTCGAGCACACCATCGCCAGCTTCCTGGGCGTCGAGGCCGCGTACACGTTTGTCTCGTGCTGGAACGCCACCGAGGCCGTCTTCCCGACGCTGGCTGAATCTGGCGACGCGATCATCTCCGATGCGCTCAACCACGCGTGCATCATCGATTCGATCCGTCTGGCCACGAGCATTCACAAGGGCCTCCACAAGTTCGTCTATCCCAACAGCGACATGGACGCCCTCCGCGAGGCCCTCACCAGGGCGCGCGACGCCGTTGACGACGATCACGCCATCTGGGTCGTCACCGACGGTGTCTTCTCCATGGAAGGCTCGCTCGCCAACCTCCCCGCGATGCGCAGCCTCTGCAACGAGTTCGGCGCCGTCCTGGTCGTCGATGACTCCCACGGGACCGGCGTCATGGGCAAGACGGGCCGCGGCACGCACGAGCACCACGGCATGTCAGGGACGGACATCGATCTTTTCACGGGCACGCTGGGCAAGGCGCTGGGAGGTGGCGCGGGCGGGTACATCGCCGGCCCGAAGTTCGCCATCGACCTCATCACCCAGCGCGCACGGCCGACGCTCTTTTCCAACGCGCTGCCCGTCACCGTCGCGTGCAGCGCGAATAAGGCCATCGAGATCCTCGATCGCGAGCCCGAGCGCGTGCAGAAACTCCGCGACAACACCGCCTATGCCCGGGAACAGATCCGCGCCGCCGGCTTCGATGTCCTCGACTCGCCGACCGCCATCTGCGCGATCATCGTGGGCGAGACGGCCAAGGCGATCGCCATGAGCAAGCGCCTGCTCGAACTTGGCGTGTACGTCATCGGGTTCGGCTACCCGGTCGTCCCCGAGGGGACGGCCCGCCTGCGCATCCAGCTCAGCGCCGCGCACGAGACGAGCCACATCGATCAGCTCGTCGAGGCGCTCAAGCAGCTGTAAACAAACTCCCCACGCCCGGGATGAGCGCCATGAATCCCAGGATCCAAGCCCGGACGTGACCCCGCTCACTCGCCCTTGCGCGTCTGGGTGTCGATCGTCTTCATGTCGTCCACGATCGAGTCCACTTCCGTCTTGTGGCTCGACCACCCGTCATGGACGTTGGGCGCCGCCACGTGCATCAACTCGCGGATGATCGACTCGGTCGTGTCGTTGAGGCCCTCGAACTCGAGGCCCATGACATGCTTGAACCGCGACTCGTGCCGAACCCACACGCACTTGGCCGTCAGCGTGACGCCCACGTGCACCCCGGTGAGCATGATGGTCCGCCGCTCGCCCTCGGTCCACGGGCGCCACGCCCGGAGCCGCATGCCGCTGCGGGAGATATCCAGCACGTGCCCGCGGTCGCAATCAACCGCGTCCCCCCGGGCTCGGCCAAACGCCCGGTTATTCTCTTTCTTCAAAGAACCCCCGAGGCTCGCCAGCGCTGTGAACTTGTTCAGCATCGACATGCCGACTTCATCGGCCCAACGCATACCCGTAAACGCCCCATCGGCCCTTCAAACGCGCACGCCAGCGGCGCAGACGGCGCACCTGTTGCAGCCCGCCGCCCGGCCCCGGCTATCGGACCTCGGCGCCAGCCGTGTCGTCACTGGAGCACGCTCCCGACACCATCTCGTCGGCGACGTCCACCACCAGCCCACGGTGATCGCTGCCCGGGATCGTGAATGACCGCATCTTGGGCTCGGCCATCGCGCCGCCGATCTGCGGGCACGCCAGCGCGTGATCCAGCGCCACCGGCGACCAGACCGAACCGAGCGGCCACGTCCCGCGACGCTTCGCCGGCCGGCGGTCCTCCTCGTGCGTCAGCCATCGCCACTGCGAATCCAGCGCCGATGTCGCGAACCGCCGCCACGCACGCTCGAAGTGCGCCGTGTTGAAATCCCCGATCGTCAGCGCCGGCTCGCTGAACGCCAGCTCGCTCATCCGCTCCGAGAGCGCCGACAGGTGCCCCCGGCGCCGAGAGATCCGCCAAGGCAGGTACGGCGCGATCGCGTGCACCGTCAGCAGCCGCATCCGCCCGACCCGGCACTCGATCCACCCCTGCCCGGGCGTGGCGCCGTCCCGGACCTCCAGCTCCGGCCTCGCGTACACCGCGATCGGCATCCCGTGCGCCCTGGAATGCCCGGTAAAACGGGACTCGCCGAAGAACCGCTCCGCACGCTGCGCAAACCGGGGCGTTGATTCGATCATCACCGTCACGTCGCCCTGCTGGCGCGCGACCGCCTCGACCGCCTTTTTGGGCGTCGGGTTCAGGCAGAACACATTGGCGCAGACGATCCGCATCGTTCCGGCTCCTTTCGATCAACCATAGCTACGCACATGCCCGAGAACCCGTTCGCGCCAACCCCACGGGCGCCTCCTGTTGCCCCGGGCTGCGATGGAACCAATACTCAATCGATCAGAACTCGACGGAATAGACCCAACGCCCCGGTGGTTCAATCTCCGGCGAATCCCGCCGACTGATACGTACGATTCCCCCCTCGGGATCCGTCCGTCCACGTCCCCACCCCGGCGTCCCTCCATCGGAGCAGTCATGGCCTCAGCCACCACCAAACTCGGCAATATCGCCTTCGCCGGCGTCCTGGCGCTCGTCGGGCTCTTCATCCTCAAGAGCTTCTTCGTCACCACCGCGCCCACACCCGAGATGTTCAGCGAGGGCCTCACCCTCCAGCAGGCCGTCGATCGCAGCGCCGAAAAAGACGGCGTCGTCCTCGCCGTCGTCACCGCCGACTGGTGCGGACCCTGCCAGAACTACAAAAAGAACGGCCTCTCCGATGAGCGCGTCGCCCAGTGGATCGACCAGCACGGCGCCCCCGCCTACATCAACTACGACCTCAACAAGGATCTCGCCAGCGAGCTCGGCGTGCACTCCTTCCCCACCACGCTCTTCATCTACCAGGGCCGAACCCTGGGCGCCATCAGCGGCGGCATGAGCGGGGACACCCTCTTGAAGTTCCTCGACCGGGGGTTGGCGGAAGTCAACAGCACCCAGGCAGCGGCGACCGGGGCCGAATAGCGTGCCATGGCCTCGGCTTTGCGTGGCCATGCTTCGACATTCATTGAAGAGATGGTGACGGGCGTGAACTCATGGCCACGCAAAGCCGAGGCCATGGCACGCGCGGTTTTCACCATCAGCCCAGCGCCAGCAGCAACACCGTCACCAGCGTCGCGTTGTGCAGCCCGTGCGCCACCATGCACCCGATGATCGACCCGCGCCACTCGCGGATCATCGCAAAGACCACCGCCAGGCCCATCAGCGCCGGGATCAGGCCGATCCCCTGCGGGTGGATCGACGCGAAGATGAACGCAACGATCAGCGCCGACCCCACGAAGCCGAACCGGCCACGCATGTGGTGGTACAGGGCGCCTCGGAAGAACGTCTCTTCAAAGAGCGGCGCCCACACCGACGCCAACAGGTACAGCGACACCACACCCCAGACGCCGCCCTGACCAATTTCGTCGATCGCCGGGTGCGACGCCGCGGCCCCGGGATTGCCCGTCACCGCCTCGACCAGCCAGCCGACAAACACACTCAGCACGATGGCGCACACCAGCCCGACGGCGACAATCGGCAGCCCGGCCAGGTACCCCAAAATCCCCGCGCCAATCTCGTGCAGGACCCCGCGCCCCTTGTGCCAGCCCACCGCGTGCTTCCACGTCGCCAGGTCTGTCCCCCGAGCCAAAGGCCAGAACATCACCGGCAAGATCAGCCACACCATCGCCCGGCTCAGGTCGATCCCGCTCGCGTTGTACACGATCCCGGCGCCTGTCTCGATCAGCAGGAACGACACCAGGAACAGCGCGAACATCTCCAGGTACACGCTCCCCCCCCGCGCCGGCGGCGCGTACGCCGGCCGGATCCTGCCCCTGGCAAACAGCACGATCGCCGTGATGAACAGCCCCAGCCCCACGAACCCGACCCCGAACAGAGCGAACATGGCGCCGACAAGCAGCAGCGTCACCCGCCGGGCAGCCTGAAAAAACGCGGCCCGAGCCGGATTATCCTCGGGAAGGTCCGACACCAGCAGCAGCTCGCCGAACCAGCCCTCGCTCGCCACGATCGAATCGCGCTGCGTCTCATCGAGCGAGTCGCTCCCCTCGGTGAACACCCGCTTGACGATCGCGAACGCCCCGGAGAACTCGGGCCCGGGCTCGCTCGACGGCTTCCCCTCGACCGGCGCCAACAGGTCGTCTTCGAGCGCATCGAGCCGATCCCGCCCCGCCTCCGGGCCGAGCATCGCCCCGGTGACGATCGCCGCCCGCAGCTTGTCAGAAGGAGACGAGGCGGCGAATGCGTCCACCTGTTCGAGCAGTTGCTCCTCCCCGCCGGGAGCAAGCGTGCTGGCGCCGAGCGAATACTTCGCGATCAGCCGCATCGGCCCGCTCGGGGGCGTGTGCTCGATCACCACCGGCCCCTCGGTCTGTTTCTCGAATAACTGCGGGAAGAACGTGTGCACAACGGGCGTCAGCGCCAGAAAGCTCACCACGCCGATGATCGCCAGCCACGCCAGCAACGCCCCGGTCGGGCCGCCCGGGTCCCGCAGCGACCGCCGCCCGCCCGGCTCTTGATTTGCCTCAATCGGTCCCTGCTCAGTCTGCTGCTCGGTCATGCGATCTCCAAGTTCGGGGTTCCATCCCCTATCGACCGATTCCCCCTCAGGTTGCGAATCCCACCGTCCCGCGCCCGGGACGAGGCCCCGCGAATCCCGGGATTCCCATTCCTTTCACCACCCCGCGTCCGCCCCCCATCACCCCCATCACCCCCATCGCCCCCCAGACCCTTGACATCCATTCCCCCCCGACTACGCTTCCCGGTCCAGCGCCACAGACGCTCACTCAGGCGAGCCCTCACCGATTGAGCCGGTGGCCCATTTCGCAGTTCCCGCCCATGACAGGATCCCTGCAAGATCAGGATTCCGGTGGGCACGGGTCGGCTTCCACGGAAATCGGGAGCAGGACCCGGAAAGCCGCGGTTGAGTCGTCTTCCTTCCTCATGAACGAAGCGTCCAACAGGCGGCAGTATTTGTCTGTCCGTGCGCCGGAGGGCTACGCCTCCCGCCGCTCAACATCCCGTAAGCCGAAAGCAGGTCAACACCAATGCGGCAAACCTACTACGCCAAGAACGGCGAGATCACCCAGGAATGGCGGCACGTCGACGCCGAGGGGATGCGTCTTGGACGCATGGCCACCGAGGTCGCCGTCGTCCTCATGGGCAAGCACCGCCCCGAGTACACCCCCCACGTCGACACCGGTGATTTCGTCGTCATCACCAACGCCGAGAAGGTCGTCATGACCGGGAACAAGGCCGAGCAGAAGATGAAGAACAGCTTCTCGGGTTACCCGGGCGGGCAGCGCTCCCGCTCCTACGCCGACCTGATGGAGACCAAGCCCGAGTTCATCGTCGAGGACGCCATCCGCCGGATGCTCCCCAAGAGCCGCCTCGGGCGCCAGATGCTCAAAAAGCTCAAGGTCTACCGCGGCGACACGCACCCGCACCAGGCGCAGAACCCCACACCACTGGAAATCAACATCTGATCGGCGCCCCCCGCGCTGAAGTCATTCGCACCACACGCGGCCCGCGACCACTCGCCGGCGCCCGATCACGACCGAGACCAACACCATGACCGAAACACCCCCCACGCCCCCCACGCCCCCCAGCACCCCGGACACCCCCGAAACACCAGCCGCGACGGCCCCGCCGGCCCCCGTCACCGAAACCCCCACCGAGACCGCCACAGCGACCGCTGTCGCCGGCCCGGAGACCGCGCCGGCCGCCCTCGAAGCGCCCGCCTCGACCGAGGTGCACGTGCGTCCGCTGGCCGATCCCCAGGAGCCGAAGAACGGCTGGTGGTGGGGCACCGGCCGGCGCAAGGCCGCCGTCGCCCGCGTCCGCATCCAGCCCGGCAAGGGCGACTTCAAGATCGCCATCAACCGCAAGAAGACCAAGACCGTCGAGGAATACTTCTCCGAGGTCCGCGACCGGGGCGACTGCTACGCACCACTCGATGTCACCAACACCCGCGGCAAGCTCGACGTCATCGTCAATGTCGACGGCGGCGGCTTCATGGGTCAGGCCGGCGCCATCCTCCTCGGCCTCTCCCGCGCCCTCAAGGGGTACGACCCCACCCTCGAACAGGCCCTCCGCGACCACGGCTACCTGACCCGCGACCCGCGGCAGGTCGAACGCAAAAAGTACGGCCAGCGCGGCGCCCGCCGACGCTTACAGTTCTCGAAGCGTTGATCAGCCTGCTGGTCCCGAACAACTGAAACTCCATCAACCGCTCGCCATAACGGCGGGCGGTTTTTTTGTAACCTGAACTCATGTCACACTACAACGCAGCAGTACTTGCGGACTCTATCCTTTCTTTTCTCGAACAGATTGAACAGGAATCAGATACGAATCCCGAATGCCAGAAGTACCGTTCTCGAACAGGTCTGATTTGTGCCGCAGAACATCGCAATCCACTCGGCAATCGTCGAGATGTTGAAGATGCCATCACCCGTTGGCTTGCCGAGTTTTTTCCAAATGCCGTAAGCCAAGACACACACGCCGCCAGCAACAAGCGACCTGACATTGTCTTTACATACGATGATGATTCGCGTTTAAACCAAAAAACAACCGTATATCTTGAGGCTAAACCTGTTTGGAAGTCGTGGATAACTTCGGGGGAGTTTGAATACGGGAATACTCCAGATACAGAAGGCCGGTGTCATGCGACTTCGCATAAAGTCAATATTGATCAGGTTGTCAGTGATCGCGACAAACTCCTCAACACCTACACCGATCCCAACGATCGCCACTTGCTCCTCGCCCTCGTCTTCCAACGCCCCGAAGAACTCGACGAACAACTCATCAGCGCCGTCGGCCCCGGCTGGACGCACCACAAACGCCACATTCTTGATCGCTGCAACCCGCCCGGCGACAACATCGGCGTCACCGGCATGGTCTTCTGGCCCGATCACGAATCGTGACCAACACCATCCCCATCCTCGCCGCCCACGACACGAACGCCGCCTTCGTCGTCGCCAACAAACCCCCCGGCCTCCTCTCCGTCCCCGGCCGAGGCCCCGACAAGGCCGACTGCGCCTCGGCCCGCATCGCCTCGATGTTCCCCCGCGCCACCGGCCCGATCATCTGCCACCGCCTCGACATGGACACCAGCGGCCTGATCGTCTTCGCCCTCACCCCCGAGGCCCAGCGGAATATCTCCATGCAGTTCGAGGCCCGCACCGTCGCCAAACGCTACGTCGCGCTGCTCGACGGCCGCCTCGCAAGTGACGCCGGGACCGTCGACCTGCCCATCTTCTTCGACTACCCCAACCGCCCGCGCAAGATCATCGACGATCGCGGCAAGCCCTCGCAGACCCACTGGCGCACCATCGACACGGGCGTTGACGACTTCGGCCCCTGGACCCGCGTCGAGTTCACGCCCATCACCGGCCGCTCCCACCAGCTCCGAGTCCACGCGGCCGCGCCTGCAGATACAGGAGGGTTGGGCGCACCGATCAGGGGCGACTCGCTCTACAACCCGCGGGCAACAGACGGCGACCGCCTCCACCTCCACGCCTCGCGCCTCGCCTTCGACTCCCCGGCGCACGGATGGCGCGTCCAGTTTCATTCGACGCCGTCATTCTGATCTCATGACCTCGGCGGCGCGGGCGTCCCGCCCGTGTCCTCCCCATTCTTCAACCCAACCCCGCCAGCAACTCCGCGATCATCCGCGTCGCCTGCCCGCGATGGCTCTGCGCGTTCTTCTCCTCGGGCGTGAGCTCCGCGCTCGTCCGCCCGCCGGGAAGCTCCAGCAGCGGGTCATACCCGAACCCGTTGCCGCCCCGCGGCTCACCGATCACGATGCCCGCAAACTCCCCGCGCGCCTCGGCGACAATCGCCCCGTCCGGTTTCGCCACGCACATCGCGCACACGAACCGGGCCGTCCGGTCGTCCGCCGCCACCGGCTTGATCGCATCAATCAGTTTCGCGTTGTTGGCCGCATCGCGCGTCGCGCGGTCGCCGTCGACGCCCGCGTACCGCGCCGAATAAACACCCGGCTCACCGCCGAGCGCATCGACTTCCAGTCCCGAATCGTCCGCCAGGCACACCCGGCCCGTCAACGCCGCGTAATAACACGCCTTGATCTGCGCGTTGCCAGCGAACGTTCTCGCGTTCTCCTCGGGCTCCGGGGCGTCACACGCGCACGAGCCGTCTGGCAGCGTCACGTCGCGCAGCGAAACCGCGCGGACGCCGATCCCGGCCAGCACGCGCGATACCTCTTCGAGTTTGTGCGCATTACCCGTCGCTACGACAATCTCTTCCGGCGCATCGCCCACGGAGGATCAGGCGTCCTCGACCTTCGAGATCTGCCATTCCTCGAGCTCGATCGGCGCCTGGCGACCGAAGATCGTCACCAGCACGCGGACGATGCCCTTCTCGGGAAGCAGCTCGTCGACCGTGCCCTCGTAGCCCTCGAACGGGCCTTCCTTGATCGTGACCTGGTCGCCGCTGGCGAAGACCAGCCGGACCACCGGCATCTCGTCGGGCTTGCGCGAATCGAGGATCATCTTCTCGATCTCGTGCGGCGCCATCGGCGTCGGGCGCCCGGTCGGGCCCACGAAATCGCCTACGCCGGTCGTCTCCTTGATCAGGAAGAAGACGTCCTGCGGGATCCGCCCGTCGTCTTCGAGACGCATCTCGACAAAGACGTACCCGGGGTAGAGCTTGGTCTCGGTGATCCGCTGCTTGCCGCCCTTGATCGTCTTGGTCTTCTCGGTGGGCACGAGGATCCGCCCGACGAGGTGCGTCAGCCCCTCGATCTGCACCTTCCGGATCAGCGTGTTGCGGACGTAGCTCTCCTTGTTCGAGGCCACCCGCAGCACGAACCAGTTCATCCCCGGCTGCGTCATCGGGTCGTCTTCCGAGACGAGGTCCATCCGCTCGTCGAGGCGACCGTCGTACGCGTCCTTCGAAACCTCGATCGGCGTCGCGGGGGCGCCGGCGGTCGGCTTGATCTCCGCCGCGGCCGTCGGGCGCCCGGTGGTCGCCGCGTCGGCCGCGTGATCACTACCGGCCGGGGTCTCTCCGGCCTGGGCGTCGGCGCCCTCGGCGGGGGTCGCGTTCGGGTTGTTCAGCGTGTCTTCTGACATCATGATTTGCTCTGCCATGGGTTGTTGCGTGGCTCGCACGCGAGCCGGACTCGGGCGCACCGGCGCCGTGATGTTCTTGATGATCCCGCACCGGAAACAGGACAGCCGGGGAGCCGATCAGGTCTGGAGCACCTTGATCGCGCGGAAGAACGAGGCGAACGCGATATCGGTGAAGAACAGGATCACCGCGATGAGCACGCTGATCGCGATGACCACCCAGGTCTGCCCGATGATCATCTTCCGCGTGGACCAGTTCACCTTGCGCATCTCGCCCTCGGTGGCGATCAGGAACTCGCTCGACTTGCGGTTCACCCCGACCAGCCAGTACACGAGGATCGCCGTCAGCACCGCGATGACGCTCGCGCTCGCCGCCTGGAGGTAGATCACCTCGTACGGGGTCTTGATCGTCCGGGTCTGCTGCCAGATCCACGCCGCCGCGGCCAGGCCCAGCGTTGCGCCGCCGATGGCGGACATCACCCGCGTCCAGTATCCCTGCCCGGGTTTGTAAAGACCAAACGCCATGCTGTCGCACTCCTAAAAAGATCGATCCCGCAACCGGAACCGGATCAAGGGCCGGGTCGGGCGTCGGGGTTGTTCCCGGCGCCGGGGCGTGAGCCGCACCCAACGCCGGATCGGATCAACACGCCGGGAAGGACTCGAACCCTCAACCTGCGGATTTGGAATCCGCTGCTCTGCCAAATTGAGCTACCGGCGTACTCGAATCTCTGTCAACGCCCCGCTCCATCGCGTGGGTCACTTGCGCTTGATTTTGTGCAGCGTGTGCCGGCGGAGCCTCGGGCTGTATTTCATCAGCCCTTCCTTCAGCTTCTCGGACAACCCGCCCTTGACGCGCACCTGCGTCCTGTAGTTCAGGTCGCTCGTCTCGCTGCATTGCAGCCAGACATACTCGCGGGCATCAGCCTTCTTTTTCGCCATCGGTCTGTCCGTTCCGTTTCAATCAAGCCGACGGGTCCGGGCCCGATGCCCGGACCCGTCGGGGGGAATACATACTGCCAGGGGCCGCCGGCACGGGGCCGGCGCCCGGTCACTCGATGATCTCGGTCACGACGCCCGAGCCGACCGTGCGGCCGCCCTCGCGGACGGCGAAGCGGAGGCCCTCCTCCATCGCGATCGCCTTGTCGCCCAGATCGATCTCCATCTGGATGTTGTCGCCGGGCATGCACATCTCGGCGCCGCCGAGCAGGCTGATCCCGCCGGTCACGTCCGTGGTGCGGAAGTAGAACTGCGGCTTGTACCCGTTGAAGAACGGTGTGTGACGGCCGCCCTCTTCCTTGGTGAGCACGTAAATCTCGCCCTTGAACTTGGTGTGGGGCTTGATCGAACCGGGCTTGCAGATCACCTGGCCGCGCTCGATCTCGTCCTTCTCGACGCCGCGGAGCAGGGCGCCGACGTTGTCGCCGGCCATGCCCGAGTCCAGCGTCTTGTTGAACATCTCGACGCCGGTGATCGTGGTCTTGCGGTTCTCCTTGGCGAGCCCGATGATCTCGACCTCGTCGCCAACGTTGCACACGCCGCGCTCGATGCGGCCCGTCGCGACCGTGCCGCGGCCCTTGATCGAGAAGACATCCTCGACCGCGAGCAGGAACGGCTTGTCGGCCTCGCGCTCGGGCTCGGGGATGTAGCTGTCGATCGCGTCGAACAGCTCGTCGATGCCCTTGTTGGCCTCGTCGTCGTGCGGGTTTTCCATGGCCGCCTTCGCCTGGCCCTTGATGACCGGCAGGTCGTCGCCCGGGAAATCGTACTTCGACAGCAGCTCGCGGATCTCCATCTCGACAAGCTCGAGCAGCTCGGGATCATCCACGAGGTCGACCTTGTTCATGAAGACCACGATGTGCGGCACGTTTACCTGGCGGGCGAGCAGCATGTGCTCGTGCGTCTGGGGCATCGGGCCGTCGGCGGCGCTGACCACCAGGATCGCGCCGTCCATCTGGGCGGCGCCCGTGATCATGTTCTTGACGAAGTCGGCGTGACCCGGGCAATCCACATGCGCGTAGTGCCGGTTCTCCGTCTCGTACTCGGTATGCGACGAATGGATCGTGACCGTCTTGGACGAGTCACGGACCGTGCCGCCCTTGGTGATGTCCGCGTACGACTTGATCTCGCCGCCGAAACGGGCGGCGGAACGAGCCGACATCGCGGCGGTCAGGGTGCTCTTGCCGTGATCGATGTGGCCAATCGTGCCAACATTGACGTGCGGCTTGGTGCGCTCGAAAACTTCCTTGGCCATAACGCCTCAACCTCTCAGGTAATGCCTGGTGTGCGGGGCTCGCCACCGGCTCGCCCTCACAGTGCAATGTGTTCCACAGCCGGTGCGATGCGTACGGCGACCACAACGGCTTCCAAAGTTTATCGCTCTGAAACCAGAGCGTCGCGACGACCACTCGACGCCGCGCACTACAATCAAGTTTTCTCCAGCCCCGCCGGCGTCAACGAACGAAGACGCCCCACCAATACACGGGACCAAAAAGAAGCCGCCGGTGGGACTTGAACCCACGACCTCACCCTTACCAAGGGTGTGCTCTACCACTGAGCTACGGCGGCAAACCAACACCCCAGTCGCCGGTCTCGATGACCGAACGGGCCGGGGAATGTAGCCCCGGCGCCACCCAGCGACAAGGCGGGCGACGCAGAGACAACGCCCGATTCTGCTCACAATATCCGCCCCGGCAGGCCGTTGCCAACGTGCGGGGCTGCAAGCCTAGGCCCGATCAAGCCCCGCGAACAACCCCGGGGATCGGCCTTTTCGGGCATTCTCCGATCTTGTTTTCGGCCATCCCGAACCCCGACTCCCGCCCGACCGGGAGCTATCCTCATCCAATGCCGCAAACCATCTTTTTTGATCGCGACGACACGCTCATCCACTGCCGGGACGCCACACCCGACGGCGACCTGGGCGACCCGACGCTCGTCCGCCTGCTCCCGACCGTCTCAGAATCAATCCAACTATTGAAACAGTCAGGGTTTACACTCATTGTAATCTCGAATCAGGGCGGCGTCGCACGGGGGAAATACCCAACGTCCGCCGTCGATGCGGTCAACGCCGAGGTCAACCGGCAGCTCGAAGGCGCCATCAACGGCTTCTACTTCTGCCCTTACCACCCCAAGGGGACCGTCCCCGAGTTCACCCGCGAGCACCCGACCCGCAAGCCGGCGCCGGGGATGCTCCGATCCGCAGCAGAAGATTTCGATATTGATCTTTCGCAATCATGGGTGGTGGGTGATTCCGCCCGCGACTGCGCCGCCGGCAAAGCCGTGGGCGCCAGGACCATCCTCACCCCCCGCCCCGACCTGTACACCCCCGAAGAGGCTGACACCGGGGACGCCGACTTTGTGGCCTCGAACCTGCTCGAAGCCGCCCGGATCATCCTGGGCGACGCCGGAGCCGACGCGTGACCCACGCCCCGCGAGACGACACCCCCCGCCCGGGACGGCTGCTGATCGTGATGCCGACCTGGGTCGGTGACGCGGTGATGGCGACCCCGGCGTTGCGGGTCCTCCGCGATCGGCTCCCGGGCGCGTTCCTCGGCGCCCTGGTCCGTCCGGGCGTGGACGACATCCTCGCGGGGTCGGATTGCTTCGACGAGACGCACACCGATGCGCGCGCCGGCGTCATGGGCCCCAAGCGGGCCGCGGCGCGTCTGCGACCGCTCCGGTACGACACCGCGCTGCTGCTGACCAACTCCTTCTCCTCGGCGTTGACGACGCGCATCGCCGGCATCGGGCGCCGGGTCGGGTATGAACGCGATGGCCGGTCGTTCCTGCTGACCGCGGGGTTGATCCCGCCGAGACGCCGCGACACGCCGCCCTATGACGCGGACCCGGCGCACGCCAATGACTGGGCGCCGATCCCCGCGTGCTCCTACTACATGCGCCTCGTCGCGCACATCCTCGGGGATGACTCGCTCAATACAGCGGTCGGTTCGATGGCCCCGATGTCGATTGCGACCACCCCGAGCGAGGAACACACCGCGACCGAGATCCTCACCCGCCTCGGCCTTGCCATGGACGAGCCGTTCGCCATCATCAACCCGGGCGGCAACAACCCGGCCAAGCGCTGGGACGCCGACCGGTTCACCGAGCTGGCGCGCACGCTGCACGATTCGCACCACCTGCGCTCGATCATCAGCGGCTCGCCGGCGGAGTCGGAACTCACCGAGCGGATCGCCCGCGCCGCCGGGCCCGGCGCGGCGGTCTCGACGGCGGGCGCCGGGGTCACGCTCGCCTCGCTCAAAGCGATCGTCCGGCGCGCCTCGATCATGATCACCAACGACACCGGGCCGCGACACATCGCCGCCGCCTTTGAGGTTCCGGTCGTCACGCTGTTCGGGCCTACCGATCACCGCTGGACGACCATCCCGTTCGACAAGGAGCGTCTGGTGCTGGCGGACGAATCGCTGCCGGATCACCTGGTCGCCAACGACTTCCCCGAGCGGTGCGCCATCGAGCGCATCGGGCTCGACCGGGTGATCGATGCGACGACAGCGCTGCTGGACGCCCGGAGCCGGCGCCGCGCCGAACAAACCGGGTGAACCGATTCCCCCGGTTATCCCCCGGCTATCAGCGATCCATGAGTTGAATACAGCGGTGAGCGCCGGTGTCAGCCGCCCGTCGCGCCCGGATCCTTGACCCTCGGCGGACCGCCGCCGGGCTTGACGGGGCTGTCGGGGCCGCCCTTGAGGATCACCGGCGCGGCCGCACTGAAATCACCCTCCTCGATCGGCCGGTCCTCTTCGAAGATCGTCCAGTGATCGCCGTCAACCTCGAGTGTGTTGATTCTCGCACTGCGACTCCGCGAGCCGAACCCACTCTCGACGAAGATCAGGTCGCCGACGTGTGTCGTGTGCGGCTGCTGCCCGCGCCCGATGACCATGCCCTTGGCGTGGTACTGCTCCTTGATCCGTTGCATGTACGAGTTGATGTCGCTGACGCTCATCTGCACCAGGCCGGACCACCAGATCGGGCCTTCCAGATCGGCGTCGGCCGGGAAGAACAGGGTCGGGTCGTCGTTGCGGCTCCGAACAAGATCGTTCATCTCGCTGATCGTCAACGGGTGCAACTCGCCGCCCTCCTCACGCGGCTCGAACCCGGCCATCACCGGGCTGATCCCCGAGTTCGCGTAGATCACGTCGTTGATCTTGATCACGCTGTTCCGTCCGCGGATCCACCTGGCGATGTCGGTATTGAGATCGAAGCTGTGGGTCTGGGCGTTGTAGGAGCCGTACCGCTCGAAGAACTCGATGATCCCGGGCCGGTAGAACGCCTTGAAGAAGTTGTCGTGTTCGTGCTTGAGCCGCTTTTGCGTCACTTCCGGGTAGATCGCGTTCTTGACCTTGATGTCTTTGTTCCACCGGTCGAGCAGCGTCTGGAGCTTCGCCTCGGAATCCGGCCCGGCCCACAGGGTCTGCACATCGCGCGGGATCAGCGACGACCTCCACCTGAGGATCAGCACTTCCAGGATGCCCTGGAGCGAGTGCACCCGCCCGCCCTGCGCCCTCGCCTGCTGATCGAGCTTCATCAGCAGCCGGGCGGTCCGCTCGTGGTCGAACCGCTCGTTGTTCAGCTTGTTCCAGTCCCGGTCGCGCGGGAAGATATTCCCGGTCTGCACCAGGTGCGTGTCCCCGCCGATCCAGTTGTTGTCCTGATCGATCAGTTGGTGGGACGCGAGCGTGTCCAGGAGCTGGTCGTACTCGGCGAACACGTTGCCGATCACCACCACCTTGCCGGTCGTGGTGAACTCCCACGGCTGGTCCGACTCGGGCGCCTGCCCGAACGCGGGCGTGATGAACACGACCGCCAGCGCGATCATGACCAGAATAGTTCCAATGCGTGTCTTCAGCATCTGTCCGTTTGCTCCATTCAATCCAGTGCGTCGCCAGCGGAGGTGTGAGCGCCCCACGGCCCAATGACGCCTCCATCGACGGATCTCATCCGGGGGTTCAACGCCGGCTCCCCAACCCCCACCACCAACCCCCCATACCAACCCCCCATAATAGCCCGGCGCCAGGCAGGGCCGATCCCCAACCGGCCGGAGCCGGTCCGGTGCGCCGCTAGGGCTTCCCGGACACGCGGCGCAGGGTCCTCGACACCGCGTGCCGCTTCGCGAGAACAATACCCTGCCAGGTCTGGCTGAGTTGCAGCACCAGGTCCCGCTGCTCCTCCTGAAGCCGCCCGTGGCGCCGGTCCCAGATCACGCGACCGGTCATGTCCTGCTCGTCGACGGCGGCCTCTTCCTGCGAGGCGAACGCGTCCTTCGAAAAATCGACCGAGAACCCGCCCGTCTCCTCGATCTCGATCCGGTCCGCGGTGATCGACACCACGCGACGCTCCAGCAGCCCGCTCACCGACAGGAACCCCTGCCCGACGAACGCGGCGTCGTCGGTCCATGCATCGCCCACGCGCACCCGGCGCTGGTCGCACCCGAGCCTGAAAACCGACCGTCCAAGGTCCTCCCACCAAACCGCCTGGAACACCGTGCCAAGCTGCTCCCGGTCCTCCCGGTCCCGGATCAGCGCCTCGATCGGCTCGAGCCCGTCGACGTATGTCACCGACCCGTCGGGCGCCACGCGCAGGCCGATCTCCAGCCCGCTGACCGCACGGAACAGCGGCGTCATATTCTCCGACTCGTTCTGATCATCGCTCAAATCACTGTCAAACCGAACCCGCGACCTGGATTCACCGGCGTTGATGTACGCAAATCGCTCGACGATCATCGCCACGTTCGGGCCGCCATCGACCGGCTCGTCGAGCGTTTCAACCCGGAAGCGCAGCCCGAGCGTGTCGATCGCCGACTTCTCCCCGGTGATCATGACCGCGTGGTTGATCTGCGTCTGGATCGACAACTCGTACGTCGTCGAACGCTCAGCCGAGAGCGCGGGCCAGACATCGGCCGAGCCCGAACGGGAACACCCCGGCGAGAGAAGAACCACGGCCCACGCCGCCGCCGCGACGCCGACCGCCAGAGCACCTCTTCGCCATCGCAGCGCCGTCATCGCTGTCGATACGCTCAGCAGCACGGGGGGTTCCCGGTTTGGGCGGTCACCGTTGAGCGGATCCCGCCCCGGCCGCGCCACTCGGTCGTCACCGTCAGCCACACCGGCGCCATCAGCTCGGCCAGATCATCACGGATCAGGTTGGTCACCGCTTCGTAGTACGCCCCCTCGTTGCGGAACGATTGCAGGTACAGCTTGAGGGACTTGAGCTCCACGCACACGCCGCCGCGTGCGCCCGGGCGGGGCTCGAAGCGGATGCGCACCAGCCCGAAGTCCGGGTGCCCCGTCACCGGGCACACCGAGGTGAACTCCTCGGCGACATGCTCGATCACAAAGGGCGTGTCGGTCGGCGTCGGGAAGGTGTCAAGCAGCGCGGCGTCGGGCATGACCGCAGCGTAGGAAACCGTGCACGCCCAGACCACGGCATCGGCGCTGCGTGGCCATGTTTCCCGCCAACGTTTCCCACCAACATCCGTCAGGCTCAATCAGGTTCAGTCGTACCGGCTCAGCAGATCGATGATCTTGGGCTGGTCCCGGTTCACGCGCAGGCTGTGCCGGAACGCCTCGACCGCGTCGCGCCTCGCCTGTGTGTCCACCCGCTGGCTGAGCACGTACTTGTTGAGCAGGCACACCCCGACGCCGTTGAGCGCCGGGTAATGATCCGGATCGATTTTCGTGGATTCCTCGAACGCCTCGAGCGCCCCCTCGAACCGGCGCAGCCGGAACCGGGCGAACCCGAGCCGCTCCCACGCCGCCGCCGTCGGCTCGATCTCGACGAGCCGCTCGAGCGTGTTGGACATCTCGATGTACCGCTTGCTCTTGCCAAGGCTCGTCGCGAGGTTCAGCAGCAGCGGGGGCGTCAGGTCCATCAGCTCCGCGGCCGCCTGGTACTGCCGCACCGCCTCGTTGTGCCATTCGAGCGCCGCGTAGACCGATCCCAGGTTCACGCGGGCGGCGCCGTTGTCGCCGTTGAGTTCGACCGCGCGCCGGGCGTAAGGCAGCGCCTGCCTCGGCTCGCCCATCTGGAGGTACGCCGTCGCGAGGTTCATATTCGCGTTGAAGTCGTCCGGGCTGATCGACAGCGCCCGCAGGTACGCGCGGATCGCGTCCGACAGCCGGTTGAGCATCTGAAGGGCGAGCCCGTGGCCGTACTGCGCCTCGAAGCTCCGGGGCTGCTGCTGAGCCGCGATGCGGAACCGACGCTCGGCCTCGTAGTGGTTCCCGCGCTCCTGGTAGATCTGCCCCATCCCGATGTACGCCGTTGTCAGCGTCGGGTTGTCCTCGATCGCCAGTGCAAAGTAGGTCAGCGCATCGTCGAGACGCCCTTCATCGCGGAGCTGCTGCGCCGTCGAGACCCGTTCGACGCCCCGCGCCTGCACCTGCTTCGCCGACAGTCTGGGCGGGCCGGTCTGCCGGGGCGCCTCGCAGCCGATCAGGCACGAGCCGGCGACGACAACCGCCGCCGAGATCGACAGCGCGAGCATTCGTCGTGACGGAATGATTGTGGGGCTGTGCCGAACGACGAACATGGGCGGGCGAATACTCCCTGAAACGACTGCACCCGGGCTCGGCTTACGCATACCGATGCACGGACCGCTCTTATCGGCACATGGGCGTGGCGACTCGCTTCTTGCCAGAAGAATCCCCACGAATCATCCGCCGAAGCCGGCGGAGATTGACCGTGTCCCAGGGCGTCCCCTTGTCGGTCTCCCCCTTGGGCGTTTCGAGAATCATCGGTACGCCGAACAAAGCGGGGCAGTTCACCAGCGCCGTAAACGCCCCCTTGCCGACCTGCCCCTGCCCGATGTGCTCGTGCCGATCAATGTGCGATCCGAGGGCGCCCTTCGAGTCATTCAGGTGCAACACACGCACGTGTTCGAGGCCGCAGACGGCGCCCAGCTCCTCGATCACCCTCCCGGTTTTCGCTTCGGTCGTGATATCGTAACCTGCTGCCAGAGCATGACATGTGTCGATACAGAACCCGACCCTGTCGGCGAACTCCGACCCCGCCCGGTCGATGATCCGACCCCGCAGGTCCGCCAGCTCCTCGAAGCTCCGCCCCAGTGTCGAGCCCCCGCCGGCGGTGTTTTCCAGGCACAGCGTCACCCGAAAATCGGGCCGATCCCGGAAAATCGTCCGGTACGCCTCGGCGATCCGGTCAAGCCCGGCGTCCTCACCCGAGCCCGTGTGGGCGCCCGGGTGCGAAACGAGATGCGGGATCGAGAGCTGATCGCAACGCCACAGCTCTTCCTTCATCAGATCGATCGATTTCGCCCAAAGATCGTCCCTGGGCGACGCCAGGTTGATCAGGTAGCTGTCGTGCGCCACCGTCCGGTCCCGCCAGCCGAGCCGATCCAGCCCCTCCAGCCAGTCATCCCGGGGCCCCGCCTCGAGCGGCTTGAACGCCCACTGCCGCTGGTTCTTGGTAAAAATCTGGACCGTCTCGAAGCCCAGACCCTCCGCCTCGTTGAGCGCGTTGACCAGACCACCGGCGATCGAAAGATGAGATCCAAACATCGGCGCCATCGTAGGCGGTTCCAGCGCGCCACTCCCCACTACCCCGGCGCGTCATGCCCCGATTCATCGTTCCCCGTACTCTCTCCAGATGCTCTCCCGCATCGGTGAACGTATCGCGGGCGTCTTCCGCGCCTCCGCGCCGGACCCCTTCGTCCTGGCTGTCCTGCTCACCGCGCTGACCCTCCTCCTCGCGCTCACGCTGGGCAAGGCCCCCGACGGGTCGGCACTGACGCTCACCGGGGTCGTCGATCTCTGGTCCGCCGACAACGGCGTCTGGGCGTTCCTCAAGTTCGCGATGCAGATGTGCCTGATCCTCGTCACCGGGCACGCGCTCGCCTCGAGCCCGCCCATGGCCCGCGCCATCAACGCGCTCGCCCGGCTCCCGCGCACCGGCGCCCAGGCCTGCGCTCTGGTCGCCCTCGTCGCCGCCACGCTCGGCTCGCTCAACTGGGGCCTGGGCCTCATCGCCGGCGCGCTCATCGCGCGCGACATCGGACGCTCCCTCGAACAGCGCGGCGTCAGGGCCCACTACCCGGTCATCGCCGCCGCCGGCTACGTCGGGCTCATGGTCTGGCACGGTGGGTTTTCGGGCACGGCGCCGCTCAAGATGACCACCAGGCCGGATGTCCTCGATGTGCTGGGGCCGGAGCTGGGCTCGGCGATCGGTGTCGTGCCGCTGACCGAAACCATCCTCAGCCCGCTGAACCTCATCGTCACCGGCGGGCTCATCCTCCTGGCCGTGCTCGTCATGGCGCGCCTGCACCCGACGAACACGGGCGCCGGGGCGGCCATCGAGCCGTTCTCGACCTTCCACCCTGACCCCGCCCCATCGCCTCCCCATGCGCAGCAGAACAAGGGCTTCCTCCCGCGGCTGCTCGAAGACACACCCATCATCAACGCGGTCCTCATCGTGATGATCGCGCTCTGGGCGTGGCGGTATTACTTCCCGAGCAGCGGACCATCGGGGATCACACGTCTCTCGCCCAACACCGTCAACCTCACCATGCTCATGCTGGGCCTCGCCCTGCACGGCACGCCCTCGCGGTATGTCGAAGCCGTCGGTGACGCCGCCACAGGCTGCGCCGGGATCATCCTCCAGTTCCCCCTCTACGCCGGCATCATGGGCATGATGAACGCCTCGGGACTGACCGAGCTGCTCGCGACCTCGATCGCGTCGGCGAGCAGCGCGACAACGCTGCCGATCTACACGTTCCTCAGCGCGGGCGTCATTAACTTCTTCATCCCCTCGGGCGGCGGGCAGTGGGGCGTGCAGGGGCCGATCGCGATGCACAGCGCCATCGACGCGGGGGTCAATCCGTCAAAGATGATCATGGCCGTCGCGTACGGCGACGAACTCACCAACATGCTCCAGCCCTTCTGGGCGCTGCCGCTGCTGGCGATCACCGGGGTCAAGGCGCGCGACATCGTCGGTTATACGGCCGTGCTGATGGTCATCGCGACGGCGTGGATCATCGCGTGTTTACTGGTGTTCTAGCGCGGTTTTCACTCCTCGTGTAGTGGGGCGGGTTTTCAACCCGCCTTCTTCACACGCATCCTGGGATGCGAGATCACCGCCATCAGTCAGCGCGCTTCAATCGAAATGGCGGGATGAAATCCCGCCCCA